>Ga0308411_10001987_pt1 | contig 13927 bp, 17 predicted proteins | sample HotsprottomLayer_2_FD_203530 | JGI IMG/M metagenome (GOLD analysis project Ga0308411, IMG submission 203530) | Hot spring phototrophic mat microbial communities from Octopus Spring, Yellowstone National Park, Wyoming, United States -... | ecosystem: Environmental > Aquatic > Thermal springs >...
CTACTTGTCGCAAACAGGGGCGCAACGTCTTCGCCACGCTGCGCGACCTCTTCGCTCGCCAGCCAGTCTGCTTACTCGCAGGCGGCTAGGCAGTTACGTTGAACATCACATCGTTGACGTAGAACAAGATGTCATCGGCGGTGAAGGGCTGGCCATCCGACCACTTGATGCCTTTGCGCAGGGTGAAGGTGTATTCCCGGCCATCCGGGCTGATGTCTACCTTCTCGGCGAGGCTGGGCTCGGTGTCGGAGAAGTCCGGCTTCCACTGCACCAGGTTTTCCCACTGGAAGGTGTACAGGCCGCCGCCCCACGTGACGCTGGTGCCGACGATGCCCTGGCGCAGCGTGCCGCCGTATTTGCCCGGCGCAACCAGCGGCGTGACCACTTGCGGGTTCTCCGGCAGGCGCTCGTCCACCGGTGGCAGTTTCCCGGCTTTGACCATCTCGGCCAGCATGGGCGATTCGTTGAACTTGGTGGGAGGCGCTGCCGGTGCAGGTGCCTGGGTCGGCTCGGCCGGGGCGGGCGCGGCTGTCGGCTCGGCTGGCTTGGGCGCTTCGACCGGCGCGGAAGGCGCCTCGGCAGGCGCAGGGGCCGAAGTTGCACAGGCAGCCAGGCCCGCTGCACCGGCTGCGAATGCCGCAGCCTTCAAAAACTTGCGTCGCGAAACGGTTTTCATGTGTGAACCTCCTGGAACAAACTCCGTTTTTGGGATGAACGTCTGTCTTGATCAGAGCCCGAAAGCTTGCTGCGGATTCGGGAGTGAGAAGTGGTTCGAATTCGTTCGCTCAATAGCAGTCCTCCTTCGTCGAACAGTCGGTCAAGTGTTTCGGCGTGCCACGGATTCCCGCTCGACCAGATGTGTGGCAACGGTGATCGTCAACATTGGTTGATCGGGCGTGCGGGCGCGCTCCAACAGGCGCTGCACGCCGAGCCTCCCCAGCCACGACTTGTAAACGTGCACCGTGGTGAGCGCAGGGTGAATCTCGCTGGCCAGGTCAATGTCGTCGAAGCCGACGATCGAAAGATCGCCCGGCACTTTCAGACCCATGTCGTGCGCCGCGTGCATCACGCCGATGGCGGTATCGTCGTTGGTGACGAACACGGCGGTCACCTGCGGCGCGCGCTTGAGCAAACGCTGCAGCGCGGTGTATCCCTCTTCGCGACGCATCAAGCCATCCTCGATATAGGTTTGCCCGACGCCGCGCGCTGCCAACGCTCGCAGATATCCCTCCCGGCGCTCCAGGATGTCCGGCGGTGAGGCGGGATTCGATCCAATCAGTCCGATGTGGCGGTGGCCGCAGTCAACCAGGTGATTCACCGCCTTCATGGCGCCACCGATGTTGTCTATCAGCACGCTGTCGAACGGGTAATTCGGCGCATAGCTGTCCACCAACACGATCGGCTTATCCAGCAACTTGCGCTGCAAGCTGCCAATAGCTTCCTCGATGTAGGTGCCGATCAGGATCAAGCCGTCAACGTGCTTGTCCTCGACCATGCGCGGCCACTCGATGGGATGGTTACTTTCATCCACCTCGACGCTGGCGAACATCAGGCTGATCCGGTGGGCGCGACATTCGCTCTCGATGCCGGCCTGCACATGAGAGAAGAAGACGTTGAACGGAGCGGGCGGGCCGACGTCATGCTTGGTCAGCATGCCGATGACGGAGAGGTTATGCGGGCCGTTGGCACCGCGGGGCACATACCCGAGTGTGCGCGCTGCCTCCAAGACGCGGCTGCGCGTCTCAGGGAGCACGTGTGGACGATTGTTCAAGGCCTGCGATGCCGTGCCGAGTGAAACGCCGGCGAGCTTGGCGACATCACGGAGCGTGGCAGACGCGGCCATAGGAACTCCCATTCGTCCGTCCGGTCGGATATGTGTTCATTGAACAATATGGATTAATTCAATGAACAAACACCAGTATAGGGTTCAAAGGGCCTTTGTCAAGTGTTTTATGGCTCAGTTTGTCGTCAAGACAACTTGCCCACGCACGTCGCATCAAACGGGGTTTGAACAAGTTCGCTCTTGTTCAATCAGCCTCGGGGAACTACCACAGCCCAGGCTGGACGGGGGAATCAAATTCGCCCCAGGCCGGCAGCGGCGGCAGCACGAGCAATTCGCCGAGCAGGCCATAGAAGAGCCGCGCGACGTTCGGCGCGAATGTGTCATCGGGGTGATGCAGGAAGAAGAAAACGTCTTCGCCGGCGGCCAGCCATCGCGCGACGCGCGAAGCCCATGGCGACAGCCAGGCCCGGTTCGCCGACATGTCGGGATGAGCGACGTAGCGCACGAAGGCGAAAGCCGCCGTTCGCGTATCGCGCACGGGAAAGCGAGGTTTGCGCGCTTGAGCTTCTTCGATCTCGGGGCGCGTCGCCTCGGCGCTGAACAGCGGTGCCGTATCGAAGACGCAGCGCGCGGCGCCGCGTCGTCTCAGGAGCGCGTCGAAGCCGGCCTCGTGCGCGCCGAAGAAATCGGCATGGCGCGGTTCAACGGCGATGCGCAGGTCGGCGGGCCAAGCGGCCAGCCACGCGTCGAGCGCGTCCAGGTGCACCGAGTTGAAGGTGGGCGGCAATTGCAAGAAGGCCGGCCCGCATCGGTCGCCCAGCAATCGCAAGCAGTCGGCAAAAGCGGACGTTTCGGCCTCACATCCGCGCAGCCGTTTGCGATGGCTGACCACCTGGGGAACTTTCAGGCAAAACTTGAAGCCAGGCGGTGTGGCGTCGCGCCAGCGCACGACCGTGGCAGCATCGGGCAAGCCGTAGAACGTGGTGTTGCCCTCCACGGCGTTCAGGCGGCGGCTGTAGGTCGCCAGGAAGTCCTTCGGCCGCGTGCCCGCGGGCAAGAAATGACCGACCCACGTCTTCAATCCCCACATCGGGCAGCCGAGATAGAGCGCCATCGCGAGCATTGTAAAGCCGCGCCTTGCAGTCCCATGCAGATTCGGCCCGCAGCATTACAATTCGTCAGTGCAATGGCTATGTCGGCCGAACCTGGCGTTGACATCTATCAGCTTCGCATCGCTTTGCGCGGCTCGCACCCGCCGATCTGGCGACGGGTGTTAGTGCCGGGCAACTGGTCGCTTGGCGCATTGCACTACGTCATCCAGGTGGCGATGGGGTGGACGAATTCGCACCTGCACCAATTCATCATCGGCGACGACTACATCAGCCTGTATATGGTGGAGGGCGTTACCTCGCGGCATGCAGCCCAAGTGACGTTGGCCGAGGTCGCGTTGCAGCCGAAGCAGAAGTTCGTCTACGAGTATGACTTCGGCGACGGATGGGAGCACGACATCCTGGTTGAGAAGATCATGCCGCCGGAGAAGGGCCGACACTACCCCATGTGCGTGGCTGGCCGGCGTGCTTGCCCGCCGGAAGACTGCGGCGGCGTCTATGGCTACGCCAACTTGCTCGAGATCATCGCCGATCCGAACCACCAGGATCACGAGGATATGAGGGCGTGGTTGGCGGAAATGCGCCCGGATTTCGATCCGGAAGCCTTCGACCTGGATGACGTCAATCGGCGCCTGGCAAAGATTCGGCCGAACGTGCTGGATGCCGAGCGCAACGTGCGACTGTTCGTATGACGCAACCGGGGCGAAGCCCGTCATACGAATGGCATGCGCAGCTTCCGGCGCCGGCAAGATGCCCTCCGTCCGCGCGAAGAGCGCACCGGTATCGAGAGTAGCCCATTGTTGTGCAGCGCGCGTCTCGGTCGCGCCATCAACCATTGGGGAGACACGGCCAGCTTTGGCGCACCGGCAACGCCGGCCGGGCGTGACCGCATCGTGGATGCACGCAGCTTTCTCACCTCGGCCATCACGCTCGCTGTGGCGGGCATGTTGGTCGCAACGCTTGGTGCGGCCAACGCGATTGCCACGCATTACGCTGCTGAGCATGACGGCCAACGTCGCGTTCGTCGCCGGTCTGGCCGTAGCGCCGGTGCTGTGGCCAGCCTTGCTGCTGCGCGGGCTGCGGAGGGCCGGGTGAACACGACAGCGCGCCTGTTGGTGACCATTGGCGGCGTGTTGGCTGAGCCGCTGCCGGTCAACCCGGCGTATCTCATCAGAAGGGTAGGCATTGCCGTCGCTGCAGCGCTGGCGTGGCTATTGCCGCTCGTAACCATGAAGGACATTTCGATCCAAGCCGCACCGTAAGCGCATCGCGTCCGGCGTGTGCAATACAGGTTAAGAATTCACGTTACGCAGGCATCCCTTCGACAGGCTCAGGGCAGGCTCTGAGCGAAGCGCGGCATTTCAGTCCTTCGACCTTTCGACAAGCTCAGGGCCTCAGCATGCCTGAAACGCCGCGCGAAGTCGAAGGAGCACGTAACGCGAGTTAAGAAGAGCGCACGTTCATCGCAATTGCTGCCGCCAATCGTTGTGCAGTCTCAACGGACATCTCGTGCTCCAGCCGCTCAGCCTCTGTCTGCGCCTCCTCTGGTGACGCGCCGAGCCGTAGCAGGATGAATTCCAGCGTCTCGTAGTGGCGCATGAGCTGTTTGGCGAGCTGTAATCCCCTCGGCGTGAGCGTTGCCCCCTTGCGTTTCTGATAATCAACGAGCCCCCGCGACGCCAAAGCGCACAGCATATTGGTCACCGAGGCCGGGGCGATACCTAATCGTTCGGCTAGCGCTCCTGTACTGGCTCGCCCTTCTGTAACCTCCAGGTCATAAATGGCTTTGAGGTAGTCACCCGCAGCGGTCGTGATGCCGTTTGCCTCAGTTTTTGACTTCTTCATCCTAACCCCTTGACAGTTTAGGAGCAACTAAATATCATGACGCAAAGTTTAGGAGAAACTAAATTTTTGTCAAGCGATGTTCAGGATTTGGAGGAATCGAAAGATGAAGATCAAAACGGTTGCGCTCATGGCGGTAGCTGCGTTGCTGCTCGGCGCGTGCCAGCAGTTACCTGCCGCCCCTGCGACACCCGCTGCTCCTACTGCGCCCGACCTGTCTACCCGCAAGGTTAACGTAGTCACTACCACTGGCCAAGTCGCCGATGTCGTCAGGAACGTTGGTGGTGACCGCGTAGAAGTGAAGGCGCTCATGGGCCCAGGCGTTGACCCGCATCTCTACAAGCCGACTGCCAGCGACGTGGATGCCTTCAACAACGCCGATATCATCTTCTACAACGGCCTCGAGTTGGAAGGCCGCATGACCGACCTGTTCGTCAAGATGGCCCGCGGCGGCAAGCCGACCGTACCCGTCACAGAGGGCATTCCCGAAGACCTGCTACGCGAGCCAATAGAATTCGAGGGCAAGTATGACCCGCACGTCTGGTTCGACGTGTCGCTGTGGATGAACGCCGTCAATACCGTAAACACCGAGCTGGCCAGGCTCGATCCTAAGTCGAAAGATTTGTATCAGAAAAATAGCGAGGCGTATCTCAAGCAGTTGGATGAACTCAATGCCTACATCAAGGCGCAGGCAGCGACTGTGCCAGAGTCGGCACGCGTGCTGATCACCGCGCACGACGCCTTTGGCTATTTTGGTCGAGCATATGGCTTCGAGGTAAAAGGCTTGCAGGGCACCAGCACGGCCACCGAAGCCAGCGCCAGGGACGTACAAGACCTGGCCAAGTTCATCTGCGAGCGCAAGATCAAGGCCATCTTTGTCGAATCGTCTGTGCCGCACGCGACCATTGAAGCCGTGCAGGCGGCAGCCCAGGCAGCCGGCTGCGAGGTGGGCATCGGCGCGGAATTGTTCTCCGACGCAATGGGGAACGAGGGCACGCCCGAAGGCACTTACATCGGCATGATGCGCTACAACATTGACGCCATCGTCAACGCGCTGAAGTAAACCTGTAAGGGTCAGATCGCTCGCAGCGGTCTGACCCTCGTGCAAACATGCTCAACGAACTCACTCTTGCCACGGCCACCAACGCCGATATCTCACAGAACCCTGCGCTGCGCGCCGAGGACTTCCCGGTCGTGATCAACGATCTGACGGTGGCCTATCGCGACAAGGCTGTGCTGCAGGACGTAGACGTGGTGATTCCTAAAGGCCAGCTGTGCGCCATCATCGGGCCGAACGGCGCGGGCAAGAGCACGCTCATCAAAGCCGTGTTGAACCTGATCCCATCGGCGGCCGGTACGGTACGCATCTTCGGCAAGCCGTATGTACACCAACGCCGGCTGGTCGGCTACGTGCCACAGCGCACCAGTGTGGATTGGGACTTCCCCACTACCGCGCTCGATGTAGTAATGATGGGTGCGTATGGCCGGTTGGGCTGGGTGAAGCGGCCGGGCAAGCACGAGCGTGAGCTGGCCATGCATTGCCTGGCACAGTTGGGCATGGCCGATTACGCTGACCGCCAGATCAGCCAACTGAGCGGCGGTCAGCAGCAGCGCGTCTTTCTGGCGCGCGCCCTGGTTCAGGACGCCGAGCTGTACCTCATGGATGAGCCGTTCGTCGGCGTGGACGCACTGACGGAGAAAGCCATCATCGCGCTGCTCCAGGCATTGCGTGCTCGCGGCAAGACGGTGGTGTGCGTGCACCACGACCTCGACTCTGCGCCGGACTACTTCGACTGGCTGGTGCTGCTCAATGTACGGCTGATCGCCGCCGGCCCATTCAGCTCCACGTTCACCTCCGACAACCTACACAAGACCTACGGCGGCTCGATGAAGTCGGCCATCCGACACATTCAACATTTCGAGGACGAGCACAGGAAATTGAGTACTGCGAACTGAAGACTGAGGTTGGCATGAGTATTTTCACTGAGTTGTTCACCGACTACACCCTGCGCAACGTCGCGCTGGGCTCAGCGCTGCTTGGCGTTGTCAGCGGCGTGCTGGGCTGTTTCGCCGTGTTGCGGCGCCAAGGGTTGATTGGTGACGCGCTGGCGCACGCTGCGCTGCCTGGCATCTGCATCGCCTATCTATTGACAGGCGCGAAGACACCACTGGTGCTCATGCTCGGTGCAGCGGTCAGCGGGTGGATAGGCGTGTGGGCGCTGCTGCGGCTGGTGCAGCACACGCGCATCAAGGAAGACGCGGCGCTCGGCATCGTGCTCAGCGCCTTCTTCGGCTTCGGCATCCTGCTGCTCACCTTCATCTCCAGGCGCAACGACGCCAACCAGGCCGGGCTGGATAAGTATCTGTTTGGCCAGGCAGCTACATTGACGACCGGCGATGTGGAGGCGATGGCGGTGCTGGGCATGATCGCGCTGGTGCTGGTGGCCGTGTTCTTCAAAGAGTTGAAAATACTTGCCTTCGATTCTGAATTCGCGGCCAGCCTCGGCTTCAACACTCACGCCATCAACCTGCTGCTGACCACGCTGATCGTGGTTGCCATCGTGATCGGCTTGCGTACGGTGGGTGTAGTGCTGATGGCGGCCATGCTGATCGGCCCGGCAGTGGCGGCGCGTCAGTGGACGAACAAGCTCAGCGTGATGTGTGCCTTGGCGGCGCTGTTTGGCGCGCTGGCCGGCGTAAGCGGCGCGCTCATCAGCATAAGCGAGTCGCGATTGCCCACCGGCCCAATGGTGATCTTGAGCATGACGGTCATCGCTGCGTTTTCGGTGTTCTTTGCGCCGGCGCGCGGGCTGGTCTGGGAATGGGTTCAACTTGCGCGGCATCGCGCGCAGTTGCGGCGCGGGTTGGCCGCGGGCAAATAAGGCGAGCGCATGATGGACCCCGGATTGGCGATCATCCTGACCGGCGTGCTGATTTCCATTGCCTGCGCCTTGCCTGGCGCGTTTCTGGTGCTGCGCAAAATGGCGATGATGGCAGACGCCATCAGCCACGCCATCCTGCCCGGCATCGTCGCAGCATATTTCTTGGCGCGCGGGCCGGATTTGCTGGCCGGTTTTCTGGGCGCAGCCGCAGCAGCAGTCATCACCGTGTCGCTGATCGAGGCGCTGGCCAACACACGCAAGATGGGCGGCGATAGCGCTATTGGCCTGGTGTTCCCGGCCATGTTCGCACTGGGCACGTTCCTCGTCTCGAAATATTTCGCGAATGTGCATCTGGATAACGACGCGGTGCTCTACGGCAACATCGAGTTCGTCGGGTTCGAGAACATGCTGGTCATGGGTTTCAACCTCGGCCCGCAGGCGCTGTGGGTGATGGCGATTTTGTGCGTCATCAATCTGCTGTTCGTCGGGTTGTTGTTCAAGGAACTCAAGCTTTCCACGTTCGACCCCGGCCTGGCGGCGGCGCTGGGCTTTTCACCGGTGCTCTTGCACTATCTGTTGATGACGGTGACCTCGGTCACAGCAGTCGGCGCGTTCACTGCCGTCGGTGCAGTGCTGGTGGTCGCGCTCATGATCATCCCCGCCGCGACGGCTTACCTGTTGACCGACGATTTGAAGCAGATGATCGTGATCTCGTGCCTCGTCGGCGCATTGGCGGCTGTGCTGGGCTACGGCATCGCCCGTCTGATCAACGCTTCGGTGTCAGGCGCGATTGTGACGGTGCTGGGCGTGCAGTTTCTGCTGGTCGTGCTGTTCTCGCCTGCGCATGGGCTGGTGGCCAAGGCGCGCCGGCTGGAGCGGCAGCGCGTGCAATTTGCACTTCAATCGTTGTTGGTGCACCTGCATCATCATGAAGCACAGGTGGGTGAGGAGCATGAGGCCGAGTTGCGTCATCTCAGCGCCGAGTTGCGTTGGACGCGTGACTTTGCCGAGCGCATTGTCAATACTGCGTTGGATCGCAACTATATTGTCCGCCAGAATGGACACCTGGTATTGACCCAAGACGGCCGCCAGTTGGCGAGCCGTCTGATCGCCTGATCGCTCTGCACCCGCTCATACCCTCCACGATGAGGGCGTGAGCGGGCTTTTTTGAAGCATCTCAATTTAGGAAAACCTAAACTATGAGAGGAGATAGCCTGATGAGGACAAATTGGCATTACTTCGCCTACTGCCCATTTCACCCCGTATGGCTATCAGTCACGATGACGGCCTGCGAACACGGGATGGGAGAAACAGCCTTCCGGCGCGTCTGTTCATGTGCTACTGGCTGATCGAATGGGTAGGTTGCTTGTTGGTCGGCCTGGCAATCGGTGCCTTGATCGCGCGCCCGAGCAGCGTCACCTATGGCGCAATTATTGGCGTGATGATCGGCTCGATAGCGACGCTATTTCTCGACCTGATCTTGGTGGGGTCGCTGCCGATTGTGGAGGGTGATTCGAGTACGGGTTGCGCCGGTGATGGCGGGCCGAACTGCCCGCCCAAGCCCGATTGGCTGCCTCAACCGCCGCCCGCGTCGCCGGTCATTCGTTGGATTGACGTTGATGCAGTGCTGGCCGAAGTGCCCACGCGCAAACTCGAAAGGATGGAACGATATGAGACGAGCGCAGTCAGTTGCGGATAAATATGGGTTGAGCGCGACGGCAGACAGTGACGCCGTTGCAGACTTCGTAGATGATCTGAACGATCCCGACGAGATAAATATCAGCGAGCCTGAGGCACACACGTTGTTTCTGTTCGGCGCGTCATTGCCGTGCGCGGCCTTCACCGGCATGGTGTTTGGCGCGGCCCAGTTGGGCGAGATCGGCGCGCTGTGGGGCGCGGCCTTTGGCGCGACGTCGTTTCTGGCGTGCGCCACGTGGCTAGGGGCGGAGACGTAACGTGACGATCGAGTTCATGCTTCGAGTGCTGGCAATCGGACTGATCGCAGCCCTCATATTCGTGCGGCTGCGCTTTCGCCGAGGGGCGCGCGCATCATGTGCGGCCTGGACAGGTCTGCTTGTGCCACTCGCGCATCTCGTCATCATGGCGATCTGGTGGCTGGGTCTGATTGGCTACGTATTGCATCCGTCGCTGGTCGCGTGGGCAGATTTGCCGGCGCCGCAAGGTGGGCGCTGGTTGGGGCTGGCGCTGGGTGTGAGCGGGCTCGCGCTGCTGGCGTGGGCACAACAGGTGCGCGGGTGCGCCATCGGCGGACTGTTCAGTCGCGCGGACGATGCACCACCACTGGTCGTCTCGGGGCCATACGCCTTCGTGCGCCAACCGATCTGCTCGGCGCTGATGCTCTTCGCTGTGGGGCTGTTGCTCGCGTCGGCCAACGCCTGGGTGAGTGCGTTGCCGATCTTAGTCGCGGCAGTGACCGTATCGCGTGCGCGCGCAGAAGAGCGCGCGTTGATCGAACACTATGGCCCCGGCTATCTGCTACTCATGAACCGCACCGGCCGCTTTCTGCCCAGGCTGTCGCGCCTCGACTTCTGGTATGTGCGAGGCATTCGCCGAAAGGGCTCGCACCCAGGTATGCTTGAATGAAGAACTCACATTACGCGCCCTTCGACTTCACGCGCCATCTCAGGCATCCTGAGCTTGTCGAAAGACTGGAATGGCGCGTTTCGCTCAGGGCGCCTGCGTAACGTCAGTGACGAAGTAAAAGGCATGAAAGAACATGCAAGCGTCAACACAGACAAATGTAGCAAGCCCGTTGGCTCGGCGTGGACCAACCGGCATTTTGTTGATGGATTACGGCGTACCCGATCGCGTCGAGGATGTGGAAGCATACCTGCGCGTGCACGGCCACGGCGGCGACCCGCATCCACGCGATGTGGCATATCTGCGGCATCGCTACAAATGTATCTGGGGTGGCTCACCGCCATGCAACTTTTCGCGCGAGATCGAGCGGGCGCTGGCCATCGAACTCGCCCAGCGATACGGCGACCGTTATCGGCTGGCGTTGGGGGCGCGCTATTGGCAACCCTTCATTGCCGACACGATGGCGCAGTTCCAGCGAGCAGGATTGTCGCGCGTGTTATGCGTGCCCATCTTCCCGCATGCTTCGTGGATGGAGACACGCGCCTATGCCCGCGCAGTGTTCAAGGCGAACGAGCAACTCGATCCACCGTTGGTAGTGGACTTCATCGCGAGTTGGCACGCGTTGCCCGAATACATCGCCACGTTTGCACGAAACGTCCGCGCCGCGCTTGCGGAGTTCCCTGCCGAAGAGCAAAATCAGGTGGTTGGCATCTTCACCGCACATAGCTTGCCACAGCCCGCGCACAAACACAGTGATCCATACGAAGAGCAACTGCTGCAAACCAGCGAGGAGGTAGTGGGGCAAGCCAGGCTGCGCCGCTGGCGGTTCGCTTTTCTCAACACCAAGGAGAAAGGCGTATGGCTCGAACCCGACATCGTGGATAGCTTGCACACGCTTCACGTCCACGGCGTGCGGCACGTGTTGTTCGTGCCGATCGGCTCGCCCTACGACGAACCGGAGGTGCTGTATGAAGTGGACGTGGTGGCGACGGATGTGGCACGCGCCCTGGGTATGACAGCCAGACGCGCAGCCCTGCCCAATGCCGACCCAGATTTCATCAGCGGGCTGGCACGCTTGATCCATGCACACGCATCGAGCTTTGATGGGCCGAACACTCATGCAAACGCGATTGCCCTAAGCATGCTCAATGACCAATGACCGTACTCGGCTGCTGCGCTGGCGCGCTCGCTTGTCGTTCGTTTCGGTAACGGATCGGTGACGGAATTGGAAGTTCGTCGTCACGGGTTGCTCCTCAAGTGGCAAGGGGGCGCGCCAGCGTAGCATCTGAGTCTCAAAGCATGAGCCTGCACAAGGTGTGCATCACAAATCGATCGCAAATCAGTAGGCGGGCAGTTTTGATGGTCGTCGAAATGCTACTGCACAGTTTTGTTGTTGGCCTGGCGCTCAGCGTCATGACAACGCCGATCATCTGTTGAACATGGGTTGGTGCAATCATGACGATGCTCGTATCGAAAGCGATGCGCGCCTTCTCGGAGCGCGCGCAGACCGAAGGCGTGGGGGACGCGATGTCGTGGGCCTGGGCGCGGTTTTTGGCTGAGATGCGTCGTGATGCTGTTGCGCAGATCAGCCAACTCACGTCGCACATCTATCTCGGCCCGCAATATGGGCAAAGTGGAAAACGGGCGCTGGCGGAGCTTGGCATCAGCGCCACGGTGAATCTGCGCGCTGAGTTCGACGACGAAGCCGAGGGTCTGACGTTGCAGTATTACTGCCACCTGCCGACGCAAGACGAAGAAGCGCCTGCGCTCGAACAACTCGACGAGGGTGTGACGTTCATCCGCGACTGCGTAGCGGCTGGGCGCAAGGTCTACATCCACTGCGCCGCCGGCATCGGTCGCGCGCCGACGATGGCGGCCGCCTATTTCATCAGCGCCGGGCTGCGGCCCCAGCAGGCGATTCGTTTTATCAGGAGCGCGCGGCCGGTCGTCCGCCCCACGCTGGCGCAGATGGCGCAACTGTTGCGTTGGGAAGAGCGATGGCTGGCGCGCCAGTTGACAAAGGGCTTGAATGCAACCGGTTGACTTGATAGTTGAACGCGAGCATTTGCCGGAGGCGCTGCACGCATTTTTGCGCCACGACAAAGCTGCGTATGACGATTGCGTCAAGGCCCTGCGCCGCGACCTCCTCAGCGAGCATCGCGCGGGTGTTGAAGAAAAGATCGCGCGTTGGATCGAGGTGACGCGCATCGCCCGGGCATGCAACACGCGATTGGTGCAGTTTTACATGCAGGCCAAGTTGCTATATCGCGATGGCTACTTCGAGGCGGCCATCATGATGTGCCGCTCGGCAGCCGAGCTGATCTGCCACGAGCTATTGCAAACGGTCGAGCATCCATTTGGCGACGCGGACCACGCTGCGCACGTTGAGCAACGCCTGGCCCGACTCATTGCAAACGGTCGAGCATCCATTTGGCGACGCGGACAAGATCGCGCGCGAGAACTTTCGCAAGCTGGCGCGCTACTTGCACAAACGCACCAGCGCGCTGAGCAAGCGTCACTACGAACTATTGAACGCAGTGTTCACCACCGGCAACAGTTACGTGCACCCCCAAAGGGGAACAGTCGCCGCGTCGGGACGCGGTCGCCAACCTGCTGCAACTCGGCGAATGCATCTACGGGCTGTATGCCATGCCGCAAGCGCCGCAAACCCAACCAGCGCCAACGCAGCCCACGCCAAGAGCACGGCGCGTCCGGACGAGTACGAAGTCAATGGCCAGTGCGCTTGCTGCCAAAACCGAGAAGGATCAGTGATTGAGGCATGGCCATCGAAATCAAGACTGAACGCGAACTGGTCGCGTTGCAGCACGATTGCAGATGCAGAAAATCCCCCGTGGGGTGGTCGTGCACACGCGAGATCGCTACGCTACTTCGCACATGAAAAGCATCCGCTTCGCACTCATTGGCCTGCTACTGGCCTATATGGGCTTCGGCACGCTGGTGCCCGTGCTCGCGCCCATGTTTCGCCAGCTCGGCCTGAGTGAGCTTCAGGCTGGCTTGATTCAGAGCGTCGCTGCCTTCGCCTGGTTCATCACCGGCCCGTGGTGGGGCCGCCGCAGCGACAAAGTCGGACGCAAGCAGGTGTTCGTGTCGGGTCTGGCGGGATTGGGCATCGGCTTGATCATCGTTGCCCTGGTTGCGCAGCTTGGGTTGAGCGGTGCGCTCGTCGCAGGCGCGGCCTATATCCTGCTGGCGTTCGGGTTAGGGTTTATTGACCCCGGCTTCACCTCTGGCATGACGCTGGCGGTGGACAAGCATGAGTATGGCGCAGTGTCGGGCCTGACCGCATCCACGAACGGGCTGGCGGCGATGATTGCGCCGCTGCTCGACACGGCGCTGTATAGCGTCAATGGCAACGCTCCCTTCCTGTTCGGCATCGTCTTGCTCATCGGCATTGGCGCATTTGTGCGGCTCAGCCCACGGCTGCGGTTGGTGCAGCTAGCAGCGAGTTTGCCGGAGCCTGAAACGACCACCCAGCCAGGCCTGGCAAGTTAAGTTTGAACGCCGCGACCCACTAATCCGGTGATCACGCAGCGAAGGTAAGCGTCCGTGTCAGTCTGACGGCTACCCCACGACTTCGCAACACCTCTTGACACACCTAAGTAACCTACGCCAATCTCTTAATACCTGAGCAAATAAGGCATACGTTGCTCAGTTGAAAACATCGCATAATTGGGAGTCATGAGAGGTAG
>Ga0308411_10001991_pt1 | contig 13918 bp, 8 predicted proteins | sample HotsprottomLayer_2_FD_203530 | JGI IMG/M metagenome (GOLD analysis project Ga0308411, IMG submission 203530) | Hot spring phototrophic mat microbial communities from Octopus Spring, Yellowstone National Park, Wyoming, United States -... | ecosystem: Environmental > Aquatic > Thermal springs >...
GTACCGAGTTCGGCATCTGGGTCAGCGCAAACCGCGGAGCGAGTTGGACCAACATCAACAACAAGGCGTCCCGCACCGGGGGCCTTCCCACCGTGGCCGTGCACGAAATCGCGCAGCATCCGATTACTGGCGAACTGGTCGTCGGTACGCATGGCCGTAGCGTCTGGATCTGCGACATTTCCGCAATTCGGCAAATCAACAAGGAGTCGCTGACAGCCAAGGCTCACCTTTACACACCCAACCCGGCCATCCGATGGCGAGTCGAGGCGAATCGCGGCATGTTCAGCGGCGCGGAACGGAAATTCGTCGGCTCGAATCCTCCGCGAGGAGCAGCGATTTATTACTCGCTCAGTAAGCCGGCCGAAAAGGCTGAGTTAAAGATCGTTGATATCAACGGTCAGCTTGTTCGTCGCCTCGATGCGAAGACCGAGCCGGGCTTGCACCGAGTTGTGTGGGACTTCTCCCGACTGCCCAGTCTCACTCCGGGCAGTGGTGGGATGGGACGAGGTCCAGGTACTTTCGCAGGTCGCGGTGGGGCGAGTCGTGGGCAAGGCGCAACCGCGTCGGCGAGCGGTGAGCAGCGCGGTCAAGCAGGAGGGGCGCCCCCGGTCGGAGAAGGCACCCCTCGGACGCCGGTCACGGAATCCTCGGAAACTCCCGTAACTCCCCCGCCCGGTATGGGCCGCGGCTTTGGCGGTGCCCAGGTTGCTGCAGGCACTTATCGGGTCGTTTTGACCATCGATGGGCAAGAGTTCACGACGGTCGTGCGGGTCGAAAACGACCCGACTGTGCCCGCCGGGGCTTTGGCGGTCGACGCAGCAGAGGAAGATTCCGAAGAGGAAAAAGCCGACGCGCAAATCCGAAACCGAGTGGATGATTGATCACGCCAAGTGATCTGAAAAGTCATGCATTGAGGCTGTGGGATGACGACCACGGCCTCTTTTATTGCGCCTCGAAGGGCAGGTCGTGACGTGCTTGACCGATCGTCAAGCTCTTGCGAAAATATCGTTATGATTACCCGCCGCGCTTTCCTGCAGGCCGGGGCGATCCCCATGCTCCGGTTAGGATTGCCTCAATTTCTTAAAGCCCGGGAAACGAGTGCAAATCGTTCCTTCGGACGAGCGAAATCGTGCATTGTCCTATTCATGTGGGGCGGGCCGGCTCACCAGGATACCTGGGATCCCAAGCCTGACGCTCCGGAAGAGTACCGTGGCGAATTCCGGCCCATCTCCACCAAAGTGCCCGGCATCCAAGTTTGCGAACATCTTCCGCTATTGGCCAGCCGGATGGACAAACTCGCCGTCATTCGCTCCATGACCCATGACGATGTAGACCATACTTCGGCGACCCACTACCTGCTGACCGGAAGGGGACGGCCCAATCGATCGGCCCCTCGAACCGAGGATTGGCCAAACTACGGCGCCGTCCTGTCGTATGTCGGTCGCGGTCACGGACCGCTTCCTCCCTACGTCTCCATGATGCCGATCTACGACAAAGATCCGGCTCCGCGGTTCGTCGAGTCGTCCCACGGGCAGGACGCCGGTTGGTTAGGACCGCTCTATCATCCCATGCGCATCGATGCCGATGCGAGTAAACCAAACTATCGAGTCGGTGAATTTGAGCCGCAGCCCCAGTTGTCGTTGACACGGCATCTTGAGCGCCGCCAACTCCGGCAAGCTCTGGAGCAACAACAGCGACGATTGGACGACCTGGCCGAAACGATGACTCTTGATTCTCACTTCGAGCGTGCCTTTTCGCTTCTGGCTTCGCCCCAAGCCGCGGCAGCTTTTGATTTGTCCAAAGAACCACGAAGTGTCCGTGAGCGTTACGGGATGAACATTCATGGCCAAAGTGTCCTACAAGCCCGCCGATTAATTGAAGCGGGCGTGCCGCTGGTTACGGTGTTTTGGCCGAACGATGGCATCACCAACGTCAGTGTTTATTGGGACACGCACAACCGCAACTTCGTGGACCTGAAGTCCCGTCTGTGCCCCGTGACCGACCAGGCCTTCTCGGCTCTACTCGACGACCTCGAAGCGCGTGGGCTTCTCAACGAAACGCTCATCCTCTGGACCGGCGAGATGGGGCGTACCCCCCGGGTGGGACAGTCGGTCGTCGGTGGCGCTGGTGCCGGCCGCGATGGCCGGGACCATTGGTCGCACTGTTTCGTCAGCGTCTTGGCAGGAGGTGGGATCCGCGGTGGTGTTGTCCACGGGGCAAGCGACCGCTACGCCGCCTATCCCGCGGTCAATCCGACTCGGCCCATGGATCTCGTCGCCACGATGTATCATCTGCTCGGCGTCGATCCCCACATGACCATCTACGACCGATTGAAACGTCCCCTCACTCTTTGTGAAGGGGAACCGATCCAAGCTCTTCTCGGTTCCGCTTGAATTGACCGGATCCTAATGCTGCTCGTTGCTCAAAATCGATAAGTTCGGCCCGCGGTGAAATAATCATCAATCGACGAAAATGTACGCTTTCAGTTTTCCTTGGAGTTGGTTATCAGAGTTTACCTGTCCTAATGTATCGTGATCCTGCCAACTGAACGTGACTTCATAAACACCGAAGCTGAACTCCGAGCCTTGCCATACGGCTAGCCGTCGGCTACCGCCGAAGTCGACAGGAAGACCTGAGAGTCCACCCAAATCAACATAAACGGTACGGTAGACGTGGCCGTTGGAGTCGAAATCGACTTCACGAATTTGAGCCTCGAGGCCAAATCGTTGATCCGGAGCCAATGCAAACGTGTACGAGCGAGAATATTCATTCATGTAGTTTGCCAGATTGAGCGTCCAACCGCTCGGAATACCGATGCCAGGACGAGTGAGATTACGTCTGAGGGGCGGTGTGTCGCCATCATCGGGTGGGTTCGAACTTGGGGGTAAATATGGCTCAACATCTTGATCGTCGAGAACCTTGGTGCGTGGTGCAAGACCACTGGGAGATGTCGTGGACGGGACACGGACATAGAAGTCGAATTCGATGTCGCCAGCGCCAAAGCCGTCGCCATCGACGTCCGCATCGTGTTCAATGAACAACCATTGCCAGAGAACGGTAATGCGAAAATCGGCTCGCAAAGGACTTGTACCATATTGGAATTCAAGGCGGTCGTTCCGTTTATCGCCGTCGGTGTCCGCAAGATTCGGGTCCGAACCCTGAGCGCGCTCGTCGCCGTCAACAAGGCCATCAAAATCGGCGTCTGCTTGGGTCGGATCACTCCACACTCGATACGGCGCGGCACCGTAAACGCGAACAACCCAACGATTGGCTTCGATGTCCACTAACTCGGCCTCGACACCGTCTGATAATTTGTCATTGTCTGTATCCTGATCCAACGGATTGGTGACAATCACACCTAGATTACGAAGCTGGAATCCGCGTATTTCGAGCGTGTCAGAGAGGCCATCTTCGTCTGTGTCTGTGCTTCGGGGGTTTGTTTTGAGGCGGAACTCTTCTCCATCGGGTATCCCATCGCCATCGGTATCGGCATTGAATGGGTCGGATGTGACGTGAACACTCCGGAGGCTTCCTTCCACACCCGCCTCGGTACTGACAAGTCGATAGTTAACAGTCCATCCCTCGATCTCTTCGATATTCACCAGGCCGTCGCCATCGTCATCAGCAAAATCATCGCGATCCGCGATGTCCATGCCGTTGCCGCCAAGACGAAATTCGACGCCATCAGAAGCTGTGTCGCCATCGGTGTCGAAAAGGGTCGGGTCCGTGTGGACGATGATGATGTTCCCGTTGCGGCGAAGCTGCACTTGATAACCCGCGGGGTCCGATTCAATCCCATCCGACAGACCATCACCATCGGTATCGATTCGGGTAGGGTCAGTGACGAAATCACCCGGTCCGGCCCACTCGGCCCGATCAATCAGCCCATCGCCGTCAAGATCCAACAGCGCGCCAGGAGCCTCGAGTTGGTCATCGACGCCGTCACCGTCCGTGTCCCGCAACGATCCCGATGAAAATACCCACCGCATCCCGCGTGGTCCCAGATCGACCTTCCAGCCGATCAACATTTCAAAGCGGTCATCGAGCGTGTCGCCGTCGGTGTCACGCAATGCATCGGATGTGTTGTTAAGAAACTCAAGGCTTGCTGGTAGGCGGTCACTATCGAGGTCCTGGACAAATGCCAGTTTGATATCCTGCTCGGGTGTCAGGATGACGTCATCCAAACCAAGGGAATGGTTGATTCCTGTTGGTGTAATAACTTCCCACATCTTCAATTTGCCGGGTTCAAAGCCTGTGCCGCGAATCCGGTAAATCCGTTCGACACCGGCGTCGTCGAAAACGGTGGAATAACTGTTCTTCTGCTCCGTTTCCGTAAGCGACGAGGTCGGATTCTCGAATTCGTAATAATGGGTGAGACCAATTGCTGCCAATGCCTCGCGCAAAGTAATGCCCACCTGTTTCCCTTGACTATCGAAAATCACGCGTCGGTCGCCGTTATCGATCTGACCATTCCCGTTAGTATCAATCACCCGGCCGGCGCTGGTGGCGATCCGATGGTACTCAGTGAAATCCCCTTGCCCGTCCCCATCACTATCAAAGCCGCCAAAATCAATCGTGAGCGACCCCGTGCGGTCGACGATGTCTCTGGAAGTAAAAGCAAAGTTGCGGCCAAACTCATCAACGATGTCATAGTTGGAAAAACGAAATACCAAGCCTCGCGGGTTCCGCATCAAGGCTTCGACGAGGTTGGGGAAGATCGTCGTATTACTGAAAACGATCGGTCCTCGCTCGGGAACGAGAGGGCCTAACGTGAAGCCTTCCGGCGGTTCGTTGTCCGGCAAGAGAGTGGCCAAGGGAATCAATCGCGTCGGATCTTGCGGGTCCAAAATGAAGGCGGTTACTTGCAGATTCTTGAGGCGAAAAGCCAGATTGCCCGTGTTTCGCAAGCTCACCGAAGCGCGAAGGGCGGCACCCACAACCTGCCGTTCCACATTCAATGCCTTCGTATCTTCCGATTCGAATTCTAAAGATTCTTGGTATTGCTTTTGTGTTTGTTGGGACGAGGTCTCGGTCCACGTGCCAGTCCAGCTTCCACTCACGCCAGTTTCGACTTGGACTGACGTTGACCATTCTCCACCTGAACTGAAAGGACCATTGGCTTTCACCTCGTAACCCGATTTGACAATGGTTTTGGCGGTGGCAGTTACGGTAGCAGAATGGGAATTACTGAACTCCTGGCTTTCACTCTGCGTGAGTTGGGATGACACACTCTTATTCTGCAGCACACGCGTCTGCTTCGAGGACGTCTCCACAAAGCGAACGTCTAAACGCAAATCGACGCCGCTAATACTAAGTGTCGGTGCGGGCAGATCTGCCACCCGAGCATTCCGGTTGGCGAGCAGGACTTCATCGCCGTCGAGCAATTGATCGCCATCCGTATCGGAAAGCACAGGGCTTGTTTTGAAGAAATGGAACTCTAAACCGTCGTCCAGGCCGTCTCGATCGGTGTCCTGGTTTGTGGGATCACTATAAATCTCGTTGTATTCTTGATAGTCAGAAAGTTGATCGTCGTCGGAGTCTGCGTCGCGCGGATCGGTTCGCAGGGCGGCCTCGAGCCGGTCATCGAGTCCATCACCATCGGTGTCTGGAAAAAGAGGATGACTCGTAACTGTGCGCCGGATCTCAGTTCCATTGGTAAGCCGAATCGTCACCGTCCAACCACGGAGCTCTTCATGGTCGGCGAGACCGTCCCCATCGGTATCGACAAATTCGCCAGGCGCCGGCGGTGTTCCCCGAAAAGAGGCTCGTGACGGATCCACGCGAAGACCGCCGGCAATGGCCGCCGGCGCCAGGGGATTGCCGCCGGTGTCATGGATGTTGACCGCAGTCACCGTATAGGCGAGCTCATTTTGTGACGTCGTTCGTAACTCTACCGCGGTTCGATTCGAGTCGGTAAAACGAGCACCTGTAATGAATATGGTGCCAGACTCGGGATGGACGTTTTCCTGAGTCACAGCGTAATTGCGAGGGTCGATCGCATCATCGCCCATCGGTTTGGAAAAAGCGACGACTAACGTCGTATTGCTGGTTGATATCGCCCCGGTCACACGGGGCAACGTCGAGCCGAGCGGGCCAGGATTACCGACGAAAGCCAGCGAATCTCGCGTCGGATTGATGGGAATACCGAGCGAGTTGTTGACCCCCGCGGCACGAACGATGTAGATGATTCCATCTTGTCCTGCCGTGGTCAAAGTGACCTTTTTACCACCCGGCTCTAACCGGACGCTTGTGATGGTTAGGTTCGGGTTGGCGATCTGATAGCTTTGGAGATCCGTTGCTCCCCTTCCGAGAACCTGATCAAATGTGAGTTGAACCGACGTCGTGCCGGTCGAAACAACGTTGACCAACGAAGGTTCTTGCCGAAGAGATCCTCGAAATCGCCACATCCGATTCACTGTAGCGCCGTGGACCTGTAGCGAGTAACGCTGATTCGACTGCGTGTCGGTCGTTAGCGTCGCGACTTTGCGGTTGCCACTGAGTTGTACCGCGTAGACCGTCAACGGATTTCCCGTTGAGTCGGTAATGGAATACGTTGCGGGGTCCGTGGCTGTCAGATCAGCCGGTCGATGAAATACCACCTTGACATAATGGGAACTGACGGCAAACACCCGGTGCACAGACAACGCGGCCTGGTTGGTCGATGTGATCTGTACTGTCGATCCTGAGCTATTGGGACCGGGTAGAAGTGAGGTGCTCAAGAAACCCACGGAACTCGTGGGAACTGTCCGATCTTCCAGTTCTTCGATGGTTAAGGGGGGCTTCCGGGCCGAATTTCCCCGCGGGCAAGATCGTCGATCCAAGAGCCGGAAGAACTTAATGGGCCTCATCTTCGGATTACTCCGTGCAGTACCAAGAGAAATCGTAAAAGTCATCTTGAGGCGGCACAGAAAGCGATAGACGGGAATGCCTGGATTTCTTGCACGTTTTTTGCATTTTTTTGTCAGCTTCTCCGTCTCAAGGACAGCGGAGAATTTCTCTAAAATGCTCAAGATTCGTGCAAGAAGTGAGATGCAAGAGGGGAATTTCTAATGGCCTCGGTGTCGGCCAGTGCGACGGATGTCAGCCTGCTCTTGAAACTGCGAAAGAGTCCGCAGGACCAGCTCGCATGGGCCGAATTCGCACGACGATATGGACGCCGCGTTTTTTTATGGTGCCGTCAGTGGGGATTACAAGAGGTCGATGCGGAGGATGTCACTCAAAACGTCTTAATGATTTTGACCGAGAAATTGCGCGAATTTGATTACGATCCATCGGGGAGTTTTCGGGCCTGGCTGAAGACGGTGGCCCAACATGCATGGTATCGTTATCGGGAAAGGCAAGACCGGGCGGGACGAGCGAGTGGCGACAGCCGAGTCATGGAGTTCTTACATCAGCTTGAGGCTCGAGACGACTTCGCGAAAAAACTGGAAGAAGAATTCGACTGCGAACTACGAGATCTCGCATTGCTCCGCGTTGCTCAAAGGGTTGAACCGAAGACGTGGAGCGCTTTTGAAATGCAGGTCTTGGAACAGCGGAGTAGCACTGAGACGGCCCACACATTGGGAATTCCGATTGCCATGGTGTATGTGGCCAAGAGTCGTGTCTTGAAAATGTTGCAGGAAGAGGTGGAATGGCTTGAGTCCAGCATTGGCCAGGAGTCATCATGACCTGCCCGCCCCGTGAAATGCTGGAACAGCTCCTTGCCGAGGGGCTTAACGATTCCGAAGTTTTGCAGCTATCTCAGCATCTCGAGAGATGTTCACGATGTCGGTGCGAGCTTGATTCGCTCACGACTCCGAGTCATGCCGAAGCCTGGCTGTGTCACCACTCTGCCCGCCTTAGAGAGCCAGGCCCTTCGCAGCGGTTTTTGCGGTCTCTGGAAAAGTTAGTGTCCGAACAGATCGTCGGCGCGATACAAGCGACCGCGGGAACTACTGATTGGCCGAAGCCACCAAAAGCTTACGAGTTTATCGAGATACTCGGTCGTGGTGGCTCGGGTTTGGTTTTTAAGGCGAGGCATATTTCGCTCAACCGCTTGGTTGCAGTCAAAATACTCGCATCGGGAAGCGAGGCGACTTCGTTCCAAGAAGCACGATTTCGCTCCGAGGCTCAAGTTATTGCAAGTTTACAACATCCGCATATCGTTCAGATATTTGAAATCGGTGAACAGGATGGGCGTCCTTTTCTGGCCCTGGAATTGGTGACCGGCGGATCGCTTGCCAAGTGGTTGGCCAATGGACCGCTCTCAACAGACGTTGCTCTTTTGATTACCGAGAAAATTAGCCGTGCAGTCGAATTTGCCCATCGACATGGCGTGATTCATCGTGACCTGAAGCCGCAGAATATCTTGATTCACCGATTGAATACACCCACGAGTTTGGAGCTGGCGAACAGCTCGGACCGTGATGCCTTGGTGCGAACGGAGGCGGTTCACGGCGAAAATCTGGCCGAAAGTGACGGATTTCGGCCTAGCGAAACGGTTGGATGCAGCAGGCCCGACTCAGACGGGCGAAATCCTTGGCACTCCCAGTTATATGGCCCCTGAGCAGGTGCGAGGTGACCGTTGTTCTGAGGGGCCGGCTGTCGATGTCTATGGCTTGGGGGCCATTTTGTATCATATGCTCACAGGCCGTCCACCGTTCCAAGGTGTGACCGCCGTCGAAACCATGATGCAAGTGTTGCAAACCGATCCGGTACCGCCACGTCAGTTACAGCCGAATCTGCCAATCGACGTTGAAACGATTTGTTTGAAATGTCTTGAGAAAGACCCGCGTCAACGCTACACATCCGCAGCCGATTTAGCCGACGACCTTTACCGATGGCGGACTGGACAGCCGATTCTCGCCAAACGTTTGGGAGCCTACGCCCGGGCCCGGCGCTGGTGCCACCGAAACCCGATCGTATCGACAATTCTTGGGGCTTTCGTCCTGATATTTGTAACGGTGATTTGGAGCCTCGTCAAGACAGAGAACGCGCGACAAAAGGAGATCCGATCACGTCAGGAAGAGCAAGCCCAACGAGAACTCGCCGAGCTGCGTCTGCATTACAGCCGCATCGCATTAGCCGAAAACGAGTGGGAAGCCAATAACGTGAGTCGGGCCGAATCATTGCTCGATCATTTGCAACCGCTGTCCAACCAACCGGGTCGGCGTGATCACCGGGATTGGGAATGGTATTACCTCAAAAGGCTGTGCCATGCCGATCTGATGACTCGCGTTTTACATCAATGGCCGATCTATTCCGTGTGTTTCAGTCCCGACGGTCGTTTTCTCGTCTCGGCTGCGGGCAGCCCCGGCTTCCAGTACGACGCTCGCTCCACGCCGGGAGAGGTCCGAGTCTGGGATTCCGAAGGGTACCGACTGATTGCGGAACTCCCAGGACACAGTGGCCGAGTCTGCGCTGCTATGGTTAGTCCGGATGGGAGTCAGTTGGCCTCGATCGGCCTCGATAACAAAGTCCGCGTCTGGAGCACGACCACTTGGCGCGAACAGTTCGCCCTATCGACCAGTGTTTTCGGGGAGTTTAGCGGGGTAGGACTGTCGTATTCACCCGATGGGAAACAGTTCGCAGTGGTCAACGACCGAAGACTTCAAATTCACGATTCGCAAAACGGAGCGTTGCTGACTTCTTTCGGACCGTATCCGCAGCCGGTGGTTAACGCCATCTTCAGTCCTTTGGCCGACAAGCTCGCTGTCGGCTACGGTTCAATCGTGAATATCTTGGATCTTAAGTCAAAACAGCCGCTGTTTCAAATTGATGGTTCGCCCCTAGCCGTTGCGTTCTCTCCTGATGCGACGATACTCGCGGTGGCTCGAAAACATGCCGTCGTCCTAATTGACATGAGCACCGGTCGTGAGATCAGGACGCTTTGGGGGCATAACGGGTTGGTTCGTACCCTCGCCTGGAGCCGGGACGGCCATCTTCTCGCGACCGGATCGACGGACCAGACCGTTCGACTCTGGGATCCAGAGTCCGGTGCCGAACGTCGGCGATTTCGCGGTCATGCAGCGACGGTTTTGCGACTGGCCTTTCACCCGTGTGCCGAGCAACTTGTGTCTGCGGACATGTTCGGCACCCTCAAGGTGTGGGACCTTCATCGGGATCAACGCGGCGTCATTTTGCCGTCACGTGCGGAGGTCTGTGACATCACCTTTTCGCCCGATGGTCAACACGTGTTCGTCGCGCACGCCGCCCAGGGACGCGGTACAATTGAAGCATTTGACGCGACATCGGGGCGCCCATCCTACAAAACCTCGACTCCTTGGAGCAGGAGGACGGAATGGCCTCTCAAGTATCTTGCGTTCAGTCCCGATGCGAGGTTTCTGGCCGCTCCCGACGTTGACGATCCCACACTCATACGGGTCTGGAGTTTAGCGACGCAAAGGGTTATTCGAACTTTACGCGGCCATCGTGAAAGAGTCCGGACCTTGGCTTTCGATGCCAACGGTAATCTTCTTGCCAGTGCGGCTGGGAACCCGAACCAACCTGATTCAGGGGAACTTTTGGTCTGGCGACTTTCCTCGGAGACCCCTGAGAATGACGGACCGCTTCGTCTACCTTGCACCGAATTGGTACAATGCCTGGCCTTCAGTCCCGACGGCCAACTGCTGTGTGCTGGGGAGCGTGCGTCAAAAAGCTCCCCCGAAGCAAAAGATCCACGTGGATTTTTGAGCATCTGGAATGTATCAAAACAGTCTCTTACATCTCGATGGCAAGCCCACGATGCGACAGTTCAATGTGTGGCTTGGCACCCCGGCGGTCGGTTGTTAGCCTCGGGTGGTCGGGCACTGGATAATAACATACATGTGTGGAATGCCCTTTCCGGAACTTTAGAACACGCCATGCTCGGTCCTGCTGTGCTTACCTGTCTCAACTTTAACCCAACAGGAAGTCGATTGGCAGCAGTCGGATATGATGGAGTTGTGCTACTTTTCGATCCGTATATCGGGCAAGAAGTACTGACATTACGCGGTTTGACACCTCACCGCCCGGCGGAGCGAGCTGTTGATAGTCAAGTGATCTTTAGCCCTGACGGAAATAAGATTGCTGTGAATATCTGGGACGGGTCGATCTGCGTTTTCGATGCGACGCCATTGCCAAGTAACAAAGCCGATTTCAACCGACCTTGAAAAGATGGAATGGATTCGCGACGGAATACAAAACGCGAGTAAAATATTCCGAAAATGAAATCTAAAGGAGTTGTTAGTATGGGGAACATTGTGTGTCTTGCGTTTGTGTTGCCGATTTGAGTTGGTCGCCTATCGGGATTGATGGAAAGGTCGATCGTTGAAAATCATTGGGGCTTAAAGGTCAAAGGGGGAGGTTACATGCCAAAGGTTGGACGTTATCTGATGGCTTTGATGCTAGGGTCGTTTTTGGCGCCATCCATTCCAGCGAAGGATGCAGGTGATTTGCCGAAAGAGGTGTATCGGCATTGGATTCACTCCCGTGAAGAAGACCAGGGAGGAATCCAAGTCTACCGACCGGAGGGCTTTGAGTTTCCGCCTTCGCGAGGCCGAGCTGGTTTTGAAATCAAGAAGGGCGGCGTTTTCATCGACCATCCGATCGCACCGGCGGACGGTAACGAGTCGATCTCAGGTCAATGGGAGACCATCGGGCCAAAGAAAATTCGAGTGACTTTCCCGCAACATCCCGAGCGCCAGTCGTTTGTGTTGGAAATTGTCGCTTGCGACGGCAAAGTGCTCAAAGTGAAGAGATTGGAGAGCAAGTAGATTCACTTTGAAGCAGTGACCGATTTTTGATTTTGCAAAACGGGTTTCTCTGATCTTCGACTTGCACAATTCAGGGGAAATTGGCAAACTGTGGCCCCTCGGAATAGGAGGGGTCTGTGCATGGCTTCCGTTGTCAGATGGCCGTATGGGATTTTGGGAACGGCGATGTGCTTCTTTATCGTCGGTGGACCCTTGCTTTACCAGCGCTATCGCCTGACGACTTGGAAACGCCTGCGGGTTGTGGTTCCGGATCGGCTCTATCGCAGCGGACAGATGACAGCAGCCGGTTTTGAAGACGCCATTCGCCGACTCGGTATCCGCACGGTCATCAACGTCCAGAATGAATATCCCGATCCGTTGTTGCGGCAATCGTTTCTGTGTTCTCAAAAAGTCAGCGAACGGGATCTCTGCGCGAAGTTAGGAGTTCGCTACATCTACTTAGAGCCTGACTTAATTCCTCTCAAGGATACACCGTCGCAGCGTCCCCAAGTTATCGACCCATTGCTATCACTTTTGGATGACGAACGTAATTATCCAATCTTAATCCATTGTAAGGCGGGTTTGCATCGAACCGGTGTGTTAGTGGCGCTCTACCGCCGGGAATATCAATCTTGGAGTGCCATGCAAGCACTGGAAGAACTCAAACAACATGGTTTTGGTGACGACGCGGCGACAGCGGCAAATCTCTATGTGAAGCAATACATACTTGATTACCTCCCCCGTTCTGAGAGGCACAATGAGGATCGGGGAAAAACGCGATCGTTAGTCCGAGGGACGCAATGACAACTATCGATCGGATGTTATTATGGTCTTATATTCGATCGTTCATAACCTGTGCCATCAGTTTGTTGACACTATACATTATTATAGATCTGTTTACCAACCTAGATGATTTTTTCTCAGACGGTCGAAGTGTTTGGGCTGGTTTGACGGCAATTGGCCGTTATTATCTTTACCGATCCGCACAGATTATGGATCGCCTCAATGAGCCGATCGTACTTTTGGCTGGGGCATTCACCATCGCCTGGGTCCAACGTCACAATGAGTTAGTACCTCTCTTGGCCGGAGGAGTGCCGACAAGGAGAATCTTGCGTCCCGTTATTTTCGGATCGATTGTGTTTTTGGTTTTGGGTCTAGCGAATCAAGAATTGGTGATTCCGCGCATCGCGCACATGCTTACTCGACAGCGAGACGATATGGACGGGGAGCGCGACGCGGCGGCTCAGGCTGCCTATGATTCGACGGGAGTTCATGTCGAAGGTCAGATTGCTCGCCGAACCAATCTCACGGTTCGGCCGTTTCATTGTACCATTCCCGATGGTCAAGAAAATGGTTTGATTCATCTCTCGTCTCCGGAAGCACGCTACGTGCCACCCGGGGAAGGCCCATTGAGTGGGGGCTGGTTACTACGGGATACGACACCCGCGGTCGTACCGGATTGGGACAACCCGAAGCTTGCACGCAAGCTCGCACCAGGTCAGTGGTTCATCTACACCAAGGATGTGGATTTTGAAACGATGTGTCGGAATGGGGCATGGTATATGTTGCACTCGACCTGGCAAATTTATTCCTTGTTGCATCATGGCAACGGGCGTCGGCTTGCACCTCTTGCTGTACTGTTTCACATGCGATTAACCCGGCCAGTGATGGGCATCTTGTTATCGTTGATGGGGCTTGCGATCATTTTGCGCGACCCTCATCGGCACGTATTCGTCAGTGCGGGATGGTGTCTTGTTCTCTGTGGCGTCTATTATGGTCTGACCATGGCATGTAAGTTTCTCGGTGACCACGAGGTCTTATCGCCGATATGGGCCGCCTGGCTTCCCGTCCTGGTTTTTACTCCCAGTGCCGTCGTGATGATGGACGCGATTTACACGTGAAGCGTTGAAATCCTTTGAAGGGCTATTGTTTGCCCTGAGGCGGGAGATCATCCGAGAATTGTTCGAGACGGCAACTTCGAAGAGGTTGGCGTAGCTTAAGGAGGCCGCGGGCTTCGATCTGTCGGATCCGTTCCCGCGTGATGTTATACATCCGAGCTACCTCGTCGAGAGTTTTCGCGTGCCCGTCCCGCAGGCCAAACCGATGTTCGATCACTTCACGTTCCCGAGGCGACAGGCTGCGGAGAACTTCTTGGATGCGTTCACGCAAAAGAAGCAGGTCCACCAGGTCGCCGGGCGTGGTCGCCG
>Ga0308411_10001993_pt1 | contig 13913 bp, 12 predicted proteins | sample HotsprottomLayer_2_FD_203530 | JGI IMG/M metagenome (GOLD analysis project Ga0308411, IMG submission 203530) | Hot spring phototrophic mat microbial communities from Octopus Spring, Yellowstone National Park, Wyoming, United States -... | ecosystem: Environmental > Aquatic > Thermal springs >...
CCGCTACATCGCCTTTAAGGACGAGTTGCGGTTGAACAACTCGACAGTACTTACGGAGCCACAGGGCATTACTCAGGGAATCGTGGACGTGTCGAGTTTGCCGACCAGCGTAACCGTCACGTTCCGCGACAACACCCGCATCTGGAACCATTTCTATGGTGCCCAGCTTGGTATCGACGCAGATGCCAAGTTCGGCTCGTTCTTCCTCTATGCTCGGGCCAAACTGGCCATCGGTGTGCAGCATCAGGTGGCCAGCGTCAACAGTTTCACCGATGTGATCAACAATGACCCAGCTCGAACCTCGATCCCGTCGTTGACCTCTTCCGGCGGTTTGCTCGCCGCTCCAGGGCAGAACGGCACCCATCGTCGCGATCGCATCGCTTTCATTCCCGAGGCGAACATTCGCCTGGGCTACCAGTTGACCACTTGGCTGCGAGCTTCCATCGGCTACGATGGGCTGTACATGAATCACACTGCTCGCGTCGGAGCCTCCACAACGGTCAACAATCTGACGACAACGGTCAGTCTGGGGAACGAGAATCAGACCTTGAACACCGCCCAGCCGACCTTCCGATTCCGCGACCAGGATGTCTGGGTGCAGGGCGTGACCTTCGGACTGGAAGCGAAGTATTGAGCCACAGACGACGACCACGGCGAGTTCCGGCCCGCCGTTTCAGTAGTAGAGTTGCGTGCGGAACCAGAACAAGTCGATGGAATTCGTCCGACGAGTGGGCGAGATCCGCACGGGGGAGCCGAACTCGGAGTGCTGCCAGGCGAAGGTGATCTTGACGTAGCGGTTGGGATACCAGTGAACGCCGTTGTCCAGGGTGAGAGAATTGCGGCTCCACTTGCGGGGATCGGCCAGACCGTTGGCGAAGACCTCGGGGCCGGCTTCCAGATAGGCCACTCGCGAGAACAACTCGACGGCACCGGGGTTCTGCACAGGGTGGCCGACCTTGAAGGGACGCAGCGGGATGACCTCCTTGCGGGTGACGCGATCCTCGCCCGTCACGAAAAAGCTGACTGCTGCCGATCCGCCCGTGTAGGGAACACGCTGCAACAGACCAGAGCCTGCGGAGTTCGCGGGCGACCGGTCTTGCGGCAGACGATAGGTGATGAAGCCGCCGTTGTACTGCAATTGCAGCGTCAGGCCGCGATAGAACCAGTTGAGATCGGCGGCCCAGAAGGCCTTTTCGCCGAAGATGGTCGCGGCCTCGTTGTATTGCAGAAAGGCCGGCGACACCAGAGCCACGGCGGGATTGATGGTTTCATCGTTGGAGGTTCGTAGGGCGTTGGGTTCGAGCAGATCGTCTTGCCGACCATAGTTGGCCGACAGGCCGAAATTCAGATAGCGGATCAGATCGCTGCTGCCGTGCAAGAAGGGGCGAGCGTTGAAGTAGAGGAAGGGATTCTTGTAGTTGTTGAAGTCCTGGAAGGAGCGTTGCGGGCCATTGAACAGGCCGACGGCGTATTCGAGACGATCCGCGAACAGTCGCCCTAGAACCATCAGGCCGATCTGTCGATTGGGCGAGAGATTGCCGACAAAGAGCGACCGCTCGGGAGCCATCAGATCGCCCTCGGCGGTCTTGTAGTATTCGTAGGTGTAGGGAGTTTTCATGCGGCCACAGCGGAAGTTGAGTTCCTGGCTGAAATGCAAGTTGACGAAGGCATCAAAGAGGTCGAAGGCTCCATAGCCGCGCTGGAACGATGAATAGAACTCGAAATCTTCATCGACGATGCCGCTGAAGAACAACCGCTGGCGCGGGATGTTGAAGTTGTTGGACAGCGGATCGCCAGTCGGGCTGAAGAAGCGTCCTTCCGCCTGGGTCAGATTGTGCAGTTCGATGCGAAAGCGGCCATCGGGACTGAGGAGGCGGATACCCTGTTCGAGATCGACGCGGGCTCGGCTGAGGGGTTCGCCATCGGTCTGCACGACATCGCGAGTCAGGGTGATGGGTCGGCCGAGTTGCTCCGGGGACGGCCGCAGGGGAGCTTCGCGGATGGTGCCTTCTGGAGAAGTGCCCAGGCGACGTAACAGGTTGTCCAGGGTCTGTTGCAGTTCGCGATTCTGAGCTTCCAGAGTTTCAATGCGTGCCTCAACCCCGACCGGCGACGACGGTGGTGCCGTCCAGCCGCTGCTCAGGCGTGTCAGGCACAGCACTGCCAGTAAGGCAATGCGCCAACGCATGCAACACGTTCTCCAGGGGAAGGATTCGTGGCGGAGGTATACGGCGTTCTGGCAGCGAAGTCAACCGCAGTTGCCAGAAGTCTCCCCCCGCTGACGCGGGGCGGCTCGCTAGGCGGATAGCGAGCCGCCCCGCGTCAGTGGGCGAAGGATCTTCTCTGTGCTGTGGCTGCCTCATACATTGACATCGCCCAGCGAGCCGCCTTGTGTCAGTGGGCGGAACTCATTCCAGTAGTACCCCCTGACTCCTTGAATGACCGGAGCGCGTCGATGCTGACTATTGCCGAGATCCTCAAGAAATATGAGTGTGGCTCCTTGCGCTTTTGTGGAGATGAAAACTCTTCCTACGAACGCCATCTGATTCTCGATCACGTCATCGATCGCAGTCGCGCCCATCCGCGACAAAAGTACGAGGCGGTGGCACGCTCCGTTCGCGACCTGCTGACGCAACGCTGGCTGAAAACCCGCAAGGCCCACAACGATGCCAACGCCAAGCGGGTGTACTATCTGTCGATGGAGTTTCTGATCGGCCGCTCGCTCACCAACAACATCCTCAATCTAATGGTCGAGCCGGTGGTGCAGCAACTCGTCGAGCAAGAGGGCCTCGACTTGGTTCGCCTGGCAGAACTCGAGCCGGATGCCGGCTTAGGCAACGGCGGTCTAGGCCGACTCGCCGCCTGCTTCATCGACTCGCTAGCCACTCTACAGATCCCGGCCGTCGGTTATGGTTTACGCTACGAATACGGCATCTTCCGTCAGGAAATCGAGAACGGCTACCAAGTCGAACGTCCCGATAACTGGTTGCGTCGTCCCGATCCGTGGGAGGTGGCTCGGCCCGAAGAGACGCGCCCGGTTCGCTTGGGCAGCAGCATCGAGTTTCGCGGTGGGCAGGTTCACGTCACCGCCGGCCAGGAAATGCATCTGTTCGGTGTGCCTTACGATCGGCCCATCGTCGGCTATGGCGGCCAGACGATCAACACACTGCGTTTGTGGGGAGCCGCCACACCCGACTTCTTCAACTTCGGCGAATTCAACTCCGGTGATTTCTTCGCGGCCGTTTCCGACAAAGTGCTGGCCGAAACCCTGACCCGCGTTCTCTACCCCGATGATTCGACGGTCAGCGGCCGCTCGCTGCGGTTCGTGCAGGAATATTTCCTGGTCGCCTGTTCGCTCGACGATATCATCGCTCGCTTCCGTCGCCACAACGAGGATTGGCGCTTGCTGCCCGAAAAGGCTGCCATCCAACTCAACGATACCCATCCCTCGATGGCCGTCTCGGAGATGATGCGCATCCTGCTCGATCAGGTCGGCCTGACCTGGGACGAAGCCTGGGATCTGACCACGCGAACCCTGGCCTACACCAACCACACCTTGCTGCCCGAAGCGCTGGAGAAATGGCCGGTCGAGATGTTCAAGAGCCTGTTGCCCCGGCATCTGGACATCATCTACGAGATCAATCGGCGTTTTCTCGACGACGTGCGCAAACGCTTTCCGGGCGACAACGACCGCGTCGCCCGCATGAGCATCATCGAGGAGGGCAACCCGCGGCAAGTACGCATGGCTCATCTGGCCGTGATCGGTACGCACTCGACCAACGGCGTGGCCCAGATCCATACCAATCTGCTCAAGTCGCGCACGCTGCGCGACTTTGCTGAGATGTACCCCGATCGCTTCAACAACAAGACCAACGGCGTCACGCCGCGCCGCTGGCTGCTGCTGTGCAATCCGCATCTGTCCAAGCTCATCACCGAGGCGATCGGCACCGGCTGGATCACCGATCTGGAGCAACTACAACGCCTTCGCCCCCTGGCCGACGATGCCAGCTTCCGCGAGAAACTCAGCAAGGCCAAACGCGCCACCAAAGTGCAATTCGCCAACTGGCTGCGCCAGTCCACCGGACAGGTCATCGACCCCGACACCATCTTCGATAGCCAGATCAAGCGTATCCACGAGTACAAGCGGCAGTTGCTCAACGTGCTGCACATCGTGATTCTGTACAATCGGCTGCGGCAGAATCCTTCCCTGGACATTCCGCCGCGTACCTTCTTCTTCGCCGGCAAGGCGGCACCGGCCTATCGGCTGGCCAAGCTGATTATCAAGCTCATCAACAACATCTCGGCGACGATCGCCAACGATCCGCTGATGGATGGTAAGTTGCAGGTGGTGTTCCTGTCCAACTACAGTGTCAGCCTGTCGGAGCGGTTGATCCCGGCGAGCGACGTGTCGGAGCAGATTTCGACGGCGGGATACGAGGCTTCGGGCACCAGTAACATGAAGTTCATGATGAACGGTGCTTTAACAGTAGGCACCCGCGATGGGGCAACCATCGAGATGGCTCAAGCGGCTGGCGAGGAGAACATGTTCCTGTTCGGCTTGACCGCCGAGCAAGTGGCTAGCAGTCGAGCCTGGTACAGCCCGATGTGGCACTTCAACAACGAACCGCAGACACGCATCGCTCTGGAGTTGATCTTCAACGACCACTTCAGCCCGCACGAGCGCGGCATCTTTGCGCCGATTCGCGAGACCCTGCTGACTCAGGGCGATTATTACATGCACTTGGCGGATTTGACAGCCTATGTCAAGACGCACGAGAAGGTCGGCGAGTTGTACCGCGATCCGACCAATTGGTGGCGCAAGGTGGCTCTGAACATCGCTAGTTCGGGGAAATTTTCCAGCGACCGGACGATCCGAGAGTACCTACGAGACATCTGGCACACCCCAGCCGTTCCGGTCGAGTGTGAGAACTAGGCGGTCCTGGCCACCAAGGCCGTGTCCATCAGTCTGATCGAGTCGCACGGTCGTTGCCCGCACGACAAGGTCTAGCGAGCCGGCAACTCGCATTGCCGGCTTTCTTATTTCGGCATTAACTGTTGTAAGTATGTTCCCTTGGTAGCGGAGCGGGTCAAGCCTCGAGTCGGCGCACAGAGAGGATAAGAACATCCTCGACAGGGACATCGGCATGGCCGGCCTTGCTTGTGGTTTGGACGCGGCGGATCTTATCGACCACCTCCATGCCTTGGGTGACCTTGCCGAAGACGCAGTAACCAACCTTGTCGCGGGCATGGGCACGATCGAGGAAGTCGTTATCCTTGACATTGATGAAGAACTGGGCGGTGGCACTGTCGGAGTCGGCAGTACGGGCCATGGCAATCGTCCCACGGACATTGCTCAGGCCGTTGCTCGACTCGTTCTTGATGGGTTTGCGAGTGGGTTTCTGCTTCATGCCCGGCTCGAAGCCGCCACCCTGGATCATGAAGTCGGCAATGACGCGGTGGAAGACCGTGCCGTCGTAGTGGCCGGCATCGACGTATTGCAGAAAGTTATCCACCGAAAGAGGAGCCTTCTCGGGATCGAGAGCGAGAGTAATGTCGCCCAGGGAAGTTTTCATCAGGACATGCACGGCAGGCATCAGAGGTCTCCAAAGAGAGAAAAAAAGGCGATGCCAAAGAGCGGCCCGCCGTTGCAGACGAACGAGCAGGCCGTTGCCCGGATCAGTTCACTTCTTGCGGATGGACTCGATGACCACATCGGTCTTGGGCACATCACGCGGCCCCGTCGGCACGTTGCGGATCTTATCGACGACATCCATGCCCCTGATGACCTTGCCAAAGACGCAGTAACCAACCTTGTCACGGGCACGGGCACGATCGAGGAAGTCGTTATCCTTGACGTTGATGAAGAACTGGGCGGTGGCACTGTCGGGGTCGGGAGTGCGAGCCATAGCAATGGTGCCGCGCTTGTTCTCCAGGCCGTTGGTCGATTCGTTCTTGATGGGATCGCGGGTGCGCTTCTCGCGAAGGCTGCGATCCAGGCCGCCGCCCTGGATCATGAAATCCGAGATGACGCGGTGGAAGATGGTACCGTCGTAGTGCTTGTCTTCGACGTAGCGCAGGAAGTTCTTAACAGTGATGGGAGCCTTGTCCTCGAAGAGTTCGACTTCGATGGTTCCCAGTGAAGTCTTGATCTCGACAACCGGGTTGGCCGCTTCGAGGCGACTCTGCCAGGCGAAGGCTACCAGTACTAGCGCGAACAGCAACCGCTTCATATGCAGTCTCCAGGCGAAGATCCATTTCTTGAGGCTCGCAGGCGAGCCAAGTCTATAGAAAGTTCTTGATAGGGGCGGAAGTCGCGACTGGCAAGGTGGCTCGCCCCTCCAGGTGCTGACGCAATCTGGCTCGCTACTCCACCCGCAGACGCGGGGTGGCTCGCTGGCGAGCGGAGGTTTCTTTTCGCCCTTGTCAGCTCGACGTTTGTGCATACATCAGGCCAGAACGATTCGCATTCCCTTCGAGCAAGGCAAGGTGTGTATTGATGTCCGATGATGTCCCGCCGGAATTCCCCGAACCGGAAGAGAGCCGACTGACCGTTGTCGCTCTGGCGGTGGCGGTCGAAGGGGGCTTGGTCGTCGCTGCGGTGCTGGTGGGAACCTGGTTGGAGCGACATCCGCTGGAAAACTGTCGCTTCGATGTGGTGGGTGTCGTGGGCGGACTGTTGGCTACGGTGCCGATGGTGCTGCTGGCACTGTTGATGCTGCGTTACCCGATTGGCCCGCTGCGTTCCATCCAGGCGTTCAGCACTGAGGTGATTCGTCCCCTGCTCGGCGTGTGTACTCGCGTCGATCTGTTGGGCATTTCCTGTCTGGCCGGTCTGGGCGAGGAAATGCTCTTTCGCGGCATGCTGCAAGATGCCCTGGTGCCACATTTGACCGTGTGGGGAGCCGTCGCACTGGCCAGCCTGCTCTTCGGCCTGCTGCACGCCGTCACGCCAACCTATGCCATCCTGGCCACCTGCGCGGGGGCCTACCTGGGGGGACTGTACGTCCTAACGAACAATCTGCTGGCTCCCATTCTCAGTCACGCCCTGTACGACTTCGTGCTGCTGTACTGGCTGATTTACGGCCCCGGTGCCGAGCAAGCACAGCAAGCCACGCAGGAACCTTCCGACTCCGACACTCTGTAGCCGCCGACGAAGGGCGACCGCTTCTGTAGGATGTTTCTGATACCGCGTCGAACCTGATCCGACCGCTTTCTCTGATTCTCGAGGAGGGCAATTCATGTTCTCACGAACGCTGGTGTTCCTGCTGATCCTACCGGCCCTGCCGGTGCTGGCGGATGATCCCTGGGTCGTCTACGAAGGCAAGGAGGGGCCGGGCAAGGGCAAACACATCGTGCTGGTGTCCGGCGACGAGGAATATCGCTCGGAAGAGACGCTGCCGCAACTGGCGGCCATCCTCGCCCGCCATCATGGGTTCAAATGCACCGTGTTGTTCGCCATCGACAAGAAAGATGGCACCATCAATCCCAACGTCAATAACAATATCCCCGGTCTGGAGAAGCTCAAGGAAGCCGACCTGGCCATCTTCTTCCTCCGCTTTCGCAACCTGCCTGATGAGCAGATGCAGTACATTGCCGACTACGTCGATTCGGGCAAGCCGATCATCGGCCTGCGCACGTCCACGCATGCCTTTAGCATTTCCGGCAAGAGCAAGTTCGCCGACTGGTCGTGGAATCGCCCCGATGGCGGATTCGGCCGACGGGTGCTGGGGGAAACTTGGGTGGCGCATCACGGGGCACACGGCCGCGAGAGTACCCGAGGGGTGATCGCGGCCGATGCGAAGAATCACCCCGTGGTGCGTGGCATCCAGGATGGCGACATCTGGGGGCCGACCGATGTCTACACGGTCAAGTTGCCGTTGCCTGGTGATAGCAAGCCGTTGGTGCTGGGTCAGGTACTCCGGGGCATGAAGCCTACTGATCCGCCGGTCGAGGGCAAGAAGAACGATCCGATGATGCCGATCGCCTGGGTCAAGACGCACACCACCAGCAGCGGCCAGAAAGCACGCGTCTTCACGGCCACCATCGCTTCGTCGCAGGATCTGCAAAGCGAAGGCGTGCGTCGGCTCTACGTCAACGCCTGCTACTGGGCACTGGGCCTGGAAGATCGCTTGCCGGAAAAGGCCAAGGTCGATCTGGTCGGCACCTTCCAGCCGCGACCGTTTTCCTTCAACGGATACCAGAAGGGCCTCAAGCCGGCTGATCTGCGCTGGAAAGACTGAGAGCCTGTGCAACAATAGGGAGCCGGGAGCGTCAGCGACCGGAGTGTCTGGTAACTCTGGTCGCTGACGCGCCCGGCTCGCCTCCTTCGGAGGGCCATCCGCCGGATCAACCGGGCATCAGTTCCTTGTTGGCGAAGACCACATTCCACGGGCGAATGACCCAGCGAACGAACACGCCGTTCTGATGGAAGGGATCGGCCTTGAGCAGAGCCTCGGCCGCCTCGACGCTGTCGGCCTCGTAGACGATGATCGCGCCGGGAGTGTCCGTCAACGGCCCGGAAATGACCAGTTGCCCTTTCTGGAGTAGGCTGGTCAGGTACTTGCGATGCTCGGGACGAATGGCCTCCGTCTTGTCTCGATCCGGAGTGTACTCGATGATCGCGGCAAATTTCATGGTGGCGTGCCTCCGAAAGAGATAGCCGAGCAGCAATCAGGCCGCCGACTCCGCCGCCGGCGACACGCGACGAGACAGTGCCCACAGCAAGACAGCGTGCAGACCGAAGAACACCGCTGAGAAACACAGATCGGAAACCACTGTGTGGCGGTAGAACGGCACCGCCATCGCGTAGCAGGTCAGCAATCCCTGGAGCGTGTGGGCATACATCGACGAGCCGGCCCACACGAGGAAGTTGGTGACCAAGTAGAACTGCAAGCCGCCCAGAAGTCCCGCGCCGCCGATGACCAGCGGAGAGGATTCGTCGCTGCGAACCAGTCGGCCCAGAGCGACGTAGGCCAGGAAACTCAGGTAGATCACCGGCGTGCCCCAGGAAATGGCGTTGAAGCCCAGTCGAGCCAGTGGCACGATCAGCAGCAGGTCAGAAATCCCCATCACCGCGATCGGCAGCAGATAGGCCAACCGATTACGCAAACGCGAGCCGACAAACAGCGCGATGGCCCCGATGGGCATGAAGTTGCTCAGAACGAATTGTGTGGGATCGGTCATCAGATAGGGCAAGAGGCGGTACACCACCGCGCACAGACACAGCACCAGGGCATATATCAGCGTCAAGCTCTCTGGGAGCAATCGTCTTTCTGTCCGCATCGTCCATCTCCAGGGAACAGCCGAAAAGATCATCCTAGTAGCTCTACCCGCAGGGGCAACCTTCAGCGAAGTCGTCGATAGTCTTCCAGCGACAACTCCCCGCGAACCTGCACCTGGGCTTCCTTTCGCTCCAGACGCAGACTGTTCGACAAGTCTTGCAGCACTCGCCTTTGTGCCTCGTCCGGCAGCAGATCCGGCAAGGCCTTGCGGAAGACCTCCAGTCCTTGTCGGATCTTGGTCTCCAGGGCGACGGCCTGCTCGGCAGACTTGCCCTGCACTTCCAAGTTGATCTGCACCTTTTTGTCGCCGTGCAATCGCAACTGCACATGGTCGAACTGTCCGAATGCCTCACGGGTCGAATCATCGGCCACCAGGGCCAAACCGGGATGCAGCGACTCGTCGAGCAACAGCAGGCTCAAGCGGTCGTTGTTGGCCTGCTTGCGCAGCAGAGCGGTCAATTCCGCTGAGGTGCGCGGCCGACTATCCGCCGACCTGGCTCGCAAGGCGCGAACGAGGGGTGTCTTGCCGGCCAGGGAGAGCAGCAAAGTGCGGTCATCCAGTACCGTCAGATGCAGTTCCTGCGGCACCAACAGCTTGCGAACCGGGCCGGGCACTTTGCTCAGTGCCGGCAATAGGGCGAGAAGTTTGCTCTTGTCTACGCTTCGCGAATAGACGGCGGTCGGAGGCTTGCCCTGCTGTTCGATTCGCAACTCACCTTTCTTCTGTGCGGCTTGGAATTGCTGTTCTAAACGCTTGCGGTCGATCTTGCCTTCTAGAATAGCAATGCCGTTGCTCGTTCCCACATAGGGCAGAGCCAGGACGATGCGTTGGATGTCGGACAGGGCCAGGGGTTCGCCCTCGGGCAATTCGGGCAGGAGAAAGTCCCTTGTGAGGCGAGTCAGAAGAGCCAAGTCGCGCTGCTGGTCACTCTGCTGGGTGCCGACCTGGGGATGGACAAGCACGACCAGGCGGGTATCTGAAGGGAGATAACGCAGGTATCCCTCGTCTGCCAGGACGGGCAACGCCCCTAGCAGCAGCAACGAAGCGAGAACGCACCTCATGAAAGCTCCTCCTGCCGACCAGAATCCTATCTCGTCGCAATTGTAGGAAGTAGAGATCCCTCCATGTACACCACTTGCGTGCTGGCTGCCTTGTCCCTGTTGTCTAGGGGCGAAATGTCCGAGGTGGAAACCGCTGTCGCCGAGGCTCGCAAAATCTGGCGTGTTCCTGGAGTGGCGGTGGTTGTGGTTCGCGATGGCCAGGTCAGCCACCTCATCGGCCAGGGCGTGCGGCAGATCGGCCGACCGGAGCCGATGACTCCCGATACGCTGTTCGCCATTAGCTCCTGCTCCAAGGCCTTCACCAGTGCCGCTCTGGCTCGACTGGTCGAGGAGGGCAAGGCGAACTGGGACGATCCGGTGCGCAAGCATCTGCCCGGCTTTCGATTGGCCGACCCGTTGGCCAGCCAGGACGTGCGACTACGCGATCTGCTGTGCCATCGCACCGGACTGGCCGCCAACGAACTACTCTGGCACGGCGCGCCCTGGTCACCCGAAGAGGCCGTCCGCCGGGCTGCGTTTCTACCCCTGACTCGCCCCTTTCGCACGTCCATCCAGTATCAGAACACGATGGTCACCGCTGCCGGCTTGGCTGCCGGTCGCGCGGCCGGCCAGTCCTGGGCGGATCTGATCCGCACGCGATTGCTCGAACCGCTCCAGTTGCGTCAGACCTATCTCGACACCGCCTCGATCCCGGCGACGGCTCCGCGTGCCGCCACGCATCGCCTCGATGATGCTGGGCAAGCGTACTCCATTCCCGCGTACACCTGGCCTACTCCCGATCCGGCCGTCTCCATCCACACTACTGCCCGCGACCTGGGAGCTTGGCTGTGCTTTCACCTCTCGGGCGGTCAAGCCGACGGCAAGCAAGTGGTCGGTTCTCGCTTTCTGGCGGAAACCTACACCCCACACATGCCCATTCCTCTCTCGACGCATCAGAAAGTGCTGTTCCCAGCGACCGTTCAGTTGAGCTACGCTCTGGGCTGGACGGTCAGCGACTACCACGGTCTGCGTCTGATCGCCCACGGTGGCTCCATCGACGGCAGTCGCTGTCACGTTCTGTTCGTGCCGGAGAAACGGTTCGGTCTGGCGGTGTTGGCCAATCTGCACGAAACCCCGCTGACACTGGCTCTGGCGCACACCTTGCTCGATGCCCAACTGGATCTGCCGCGACGCGACTGGCACGCCCTGCACCGCTGGCTGCGTCTGCGCTTGCTCAACGAGGCGACCGAACGCGGCCGCGAGCGATTGCTACGCCGCCAGGTGGATGGCCGACCTGCCTTGCCCCTGACCGCGTTCGTCGGTACCTACGAAAATCTGGCCTACGGCAACGCTCGTCTGTGTCTGAGCGAGGGCCGGCTACACTGGCTCTGGCAGGGCCGGCAGTCCGTCCTGGACTTCTCACACGACAACACGTTCACTCTCGCCGATGAGCGAATTGGCGAGGCCGACGTTGTCTTCTCTGTCGAGGCTGGTAAGGTGAGCGGAGTACACGTCGGCGGCCGACTGGCTGCCACCTTTCGGAAAATCCATCCGTCTCGGAGTCCGTGAATGCTCTTTCGTTCGCTGCTCGTCGCACTGTTGGCAGTCGTGCCTGCTCTGGCAGAGGAAACCAAACGGCCCAACATTCTTTGGCTGACCTGCGAGGACATTAGCCCGAATCTGGGCTGTTATGGCGATCCCGACGCTCAGACTCCGCACCTCGATGCCCTGGCGCGGCAGTCGATTCGCTACGTCAATGCTTTCAGCCCCAGCGGCGTGTGTGCCCCGAGTCGGTCGGCTCTGATCAGCGGTCTATATCCCAGCACGCTCGGTTCACTACATGCGGTGTCGAATCACCTTGCCCGCTGAACTGCGTTGCTACCCCGAGCCGTTGCGACGAGCCGGCTACTACTGCACCAACAACGTCAAGGAGGATTACAACTTCCAGGCTCCCCCCGGCACCTGGGACGAATCGAGCCGCAAGGCGCACTATCGCCATCGCCAACCGGGCCAACCCTTCTTCGCCGTCTTCAACAACACCGTCACCCACGAAAGCCAGATCCGCGCCCCCGAGCCGACCCATCGCAAGAACACCGCTCGTCTGACTGCCCAGCAGCGGCGTGATCCGGCTAAACTGACCATCCCGCCCTTCCATCCCGACACTCCCGAGGTGCGGCGCGACTGGGCACGCTATCACGAACTCATCACCGCTATGGATTACTGGGTCGGCGACATGCTCGCCGAACTCGAAGCGGCCGGCTTGGCCGACGATACCATCGTGTTCTTCTACAGCGACCACGGGGTCGGCCTGCCGCGCGGCAAACGCTGGCTGTACGACACCGGCATGCGTGTGCCGCTGTTGGTGCGCTTCGGCAAAAACTTCGCTCACCTCGCTCCCGGCAAACCCGGCACGCCTAGCGATCGGCTGGTCAGTTTCGTGGACTTCGGGCCAACTGTCCTGAGCCTGGCTGGCCTGAAGCCTGAACCGCTCATGCAAGGTGTGCCCTTCCTGGGCAGTGCCGCCGGCCCGCCGCGGCAGGCGGTGTTCGGCCTGCGCGACCGCATGGACGAACGCAACGACTGCACCCGCGCCGTCCGCGATGGCCGTTACAAGTACATCCGCAACTACCAATGGTTCCGTCCCTGGGCACAGCACCTGGCCTACATGGAAGAGATGCCCACGACGCGGGTCTGGCGGCAACTCTTCGCCGCGGGAAAGCTCTCGCCCGCCGCGGCCCTGTGGATGCAGCCCACCAAGCCGTTCGAGGAACTCTACGACCTGCAACAAGATCCGCACGAGATCCGCAACTTGGCCAACTCTCCCGCCCATCGGCAGGAACTGGAGCGATTGCGGCAACTGCACCTCGACTGGCATCGTTCGACCCGTGACCTGGGGTTGATGCCCGAGGCGGAGGTACACGCCCGGTCGCAGGGACGAACCCGATATGCACTAGGACTCGATGCGAAAGCCTTCCCTCAGCAACGGTTGCTCCAGGCCGCCGAGACGGTCGCGGGCCAACCGTCGCTGGCCGAGTTGCAAAAGTTGCTCGACGACTCCGATGCAGCCGTCCGTTGGTGGGCAGCGACGGGGTTGGGAGTTCACGGCAAGAGGCTGCCCCAGAGCCTACCCGTCCTGCGTCGGGCTCTTGAGGACACCACGCCGGTGGTGCGAGTCGCGGCCGCCGATGCTCTAGCCCGATTGGGCGAGGTCGATGCCGCCTTGCCGGTGCTGACGGCCGCTTTGCGCGACAGCAATCCCTGGGTTCGCCATGAGGCGGTGCTGGCTCTGGATGCTCTGGGAGCGAAGGCGGCCTCGGCACACGCTGCCCTGAAACCGCTGTTGCAAGACGACAACGAATACGTGGTTCGCGTTGTCGAACACGCCCTGGGCGTTCGCTCGCAGAAGCAGAAGAAGTAGCGAACTTTACCTGCGTCCCGGTCAATCGAGGCCATCGAACAGGGTGGCCTCGACAGGCTGGTGCAGGGTCGGTTGTTCATAGCCCAGGTCGGTGGGCAGTTCAGCAGCCTGGGCGGCTTGAAGAGCCAACTGGTCACAGCGTTCGTTCTCACTGATTCCGCTATGCCCGCGTA
>Ga0308411_10001994_pt1 | contig 13904 bp, 11 predicted proteins | sample HotsprottomLayer_2_FD_203530 | JGI IMG/M metagenome (GOLD analysis project Ga0308411, IMG submission 203530) | Hot spring phototrophic mat microbial communities from Octopus Spring, Yellowstone National Park, Wyoming, United States -... | ecosystem: Environmental > Aquatic > Thermal springs >...
GGTGGTGACCAGGCCCTCGCGGGCGCGCAGCCCGAGCTCGCCGAGCCCGGCGCCGGCGGCACCGGCGGCCCGCCCCGATCGCATCGGCTCGCCGAGCACGAGCACCTCCAGCGCCAGGTTGGCGGCGAACAGGGTGACGAACCCGGCGAGCGCCCCGGCCCCCACCACCACCGCGGCGCCGATGGCGCGTCGCTGCCCGAGCGCCAGCACGACGCAGGCGACCGCCGTCATCGCCAGCCCGTAGGCGAACGCCTCGGTGCGCATGGCCGCGGCCGCACCGAACGCCGCCCCGGCGGCCAGGCCGCGCCACCACGTCGGGCGCAGCTCCACGGCGTCGACGAGGGCCACGGCCCCCCAGGCCATGAGCGCCACACCGGCGCTGTGCTCCCACAGGTCGAGCGCGTAGACGACGAGCGGCGAGGCCAGCCCGACGATCCAGTACGCCGACCAGCCGTCGCCCCCGCCGACACGCTGGGCCAGCGCCCTGGCTGCGAAGGCGGCTGCGACCGAACCCGCCATGGGCAGCAGCAGCGTCGCCCGGTAGCCGCCGAGCCCCCACAGCGGCTTCGCCGCCAGCACCATCGGCAGGGTGGACACGTTCACATACCGACCGCCGAAGACGTAGGTGTAGTACAGACCGTGGACCCGGGCCTCGGGATCCCACGCCTCCGCCCAGTAGCCCACGTCGGGGTCCCAGTCGCCGCGGGCCTCCATCACCCGCAGCGTCGCCGCCTTCCCGCCCGTGTCGGTGCCGAGGAACCCGGCCTCATCGTTGAGGAGCGACAGGCCGAGGTAGATGGCGAGCAGCACCACCGCCGCCCACGCCGGCCGACGAAGGACCCGCCGCAGCACCTCCCGGCCGGCGTCGCTCGCGTCGGGTTGCCGGCGGTCGACGTCCACGACCCCCAACCCTACCGAGCGACCCTTCACCGGCCCGGGAACCCCGGACGCAGCACGGGCCCGCTCAGCCCACCTCGCGCAGCTCCCGTCGGAGCTCTCTGATCTCGTCCCGCAGTCGCGCCGCGTACTCGAAGCGCAGGTCGGCCGCGGCCTCCCGCATCTCCTCCTCCAGGGTCTGCACCAGGCGGGCCAGCTCGGAGTCGGGCAACGACGCCAGGTCCGCGAGCCGGTGGCTGTCCCGCCGGGTGGAGCGGCGGTCCGCGCCCGGTACGGGCGCCCCCTCGGTGGGTCGCAGCTCGCGCAGGATGTCGGTCACCGCCTTGCGGACGGTCTGGGGATCGATCCCGTGCTCCTCGTTGTAGGCGATCTGCAGGCCCCGCCGCCGGTTGGTCTCGTCGATCGCCCGCCGCATCGAGTCGGTGACCGTGTCGGCGTACATCACCACCTGGCCCTCCACGTTGCGCGCCGCCCGGCCGATGGTCTGCACCAGCGAGGTCTCGGAGCGCAGAAAGCCCTCCTTGTCGGCGTCGAGGATGGCGACGAGGGACACCTCGGGCAGGTCGAGGCCCTCGCGCAGCAGGTTGATGCCGACGAGCACGTCGAACTCGCCGAGCCGCAGCGCGCGGAGGATCTCGATGCGTTCGATGGTGTCGATGTTGGAGTGGAGGTACCGAACCCGCAGGCCCTGCTCGAGCAGGTAGTCGGTGAGGTCCTCGGCCATCTTCTTGGTGAGGGTGGTCACCAGCACCCTGGCGTCGCGGGCGACCCGCTCGTTGATGGCCTCGATGAGGTCGTCGATCTGACCCTTCGTGGGCTTCACGATGATCTCGGGGTCGACCAGCCCCGTCGGTCGCACGATCTGCTCGACGACCCGGCTGGAGTGGGCGAGCTCGAAGGGACCTGGGGTGGCCGACAGGAACACCACCTGGCCCACCCGCTCGATGAACTCCTCGAACCGCAGCGGGCGGTTGTCGGCGGCCGAGGGGAGCCGGAACCCGTGCTCGATGAGCGTCTCCTTGCGGGAGCGGTCCCCTTCGTACTGGCCGTGCAGCTGGGGCACGGTCACGTGGCTCTCGTCGATCACGACCAGGAAGTCGTCGGGGAAGTAGTCGAGGAGGGTGTAGGGCGGCTCGCCCGGCGCCCGCCCGTCGATCGGCGCCGAGTAGTTCTCGATCCCGTTGCAGTAGCCGACCTCGGCCATCATCTCGAGGTCGTACTGGGTGCGCATCCGCAGGCGCTGGGCCTCCAGCAGCTTGCCCTCGGCCTCGAAGGTGGCGAGCCGCTCCCGCAGCTCGGCCTCGATGCGGGCGATGGCGGCGCGCATCCGCTCCTCGCCGGCGACGTAGTGGGTGGCGGGGAACACGATCAGCTCGTCGAGCTCGCGCACCCGCTCCCCGGTGAGCGGGTCGACGACGACGATGCGCTCCACATCGTCGCCGAACAGCTCGATCCGCACCGCCGTCTCCTCGTAGGCGGGATGGATCTCGATGGTGTCGCCCCGGACCCGGAACTTGCCGCGCACCAGGTTCACGTCGTTGCGCTCGTACTGCATGTCGACCAGGCGTCGCAGCACGGCGCGCTGCTCGTGGGTCTCACCGACGCGCACCACGAGGAGCTGCTCGGCGTACTCTTCCGGGGCGCCGAGGCCGTAGATGCACGACACCGAGGCGACGACGATGACATCCCGCCGGGTGAGCAGCGCCGAGGTGGCCGAGTGGCGGAGCCGGTCGATCTCGTCGTTGATGGACGAGTCCTTCTCGATGTAGGTGTCGCTCGAGGGAAGGTAGGCCTCGGGCTGGTAGTAGTCGTAGTAGCTGACGAAGTACTCGACCCGGTTCTCGGGGAAGAGCTCGCGGAACTCGCTGGCGAGCTGGGCGGCCAGCGACTTGTTGGGGGCGATCACGAGCGTCGGCCGCTGCACCTGCTCGATGGTCCAGGCGATGGTCGCGCTCTTGCCCGAGCCGGTGATGCCGAGCAGGGTCTGGAACCGCTCACCCCGCTCGATGCCCTCCGTGAGCTCGCGGACGGCCCGGGGTTGGTCACCGGCGGGCTCGAACTCCGACACGACCTTGAAGGCAGGCACGAGCCGAGCCTACCGACGGGGACGGCGCCTTCTCCCCGGTACCCGGTCGGGGTCACCGCTGGGACGGTTGCAGCTGCGAGACCGTCCGGATGTCGAAGCGCTGGTCCGGCGGGTACTGCTCGAACTGCTCGACCGAGAACGTGATCCCACCGCGCACGCTGGGGTCACCGTAGACGAGCTGGACCGCAGCGTCGATGTTCGACTGGTCGACAAAGGCAGCGATGTTGTCCCGCTGGATCGGTTCCGGGCCGATCACGATCGTGCCGGTCGGCTCCGGGAACCGCTCACGGATCCCGTCGAGGATCGCCACGGCATCGCGTCCGGCCCGATGCCAGAGCACCGCCCGCTCAACCCTGACCGCCGCCGACAGCGCGACCAGAGCTGCAAGCCCCACCGCCCCGGCCAGCCGATGCCACGCCCAAGCCATGCCCACTAGTCCCGCCCACACCATCGCCCCGCCCACCGAGGAGACCACCGTCAACCGGTCTCCGGCGCCGAGTGGGGCGTAGAGGTAGAAGGCGAACGGCACCGTGCCGACCCCGATCACCACCAGACCGGCCACGACGCACCACTCCGCCGGGCCGGCCCGTCCTCTCTGTGACGGCAACACGACCCGCGCAACGGCCAGGGTCACCCCTGCGAGTCCGACCAGGGTGACCAGGTCGGCCGCCACGCCCGCCGGTACGACTCCCCAGCCGAGGTGAGCACCCACCGCCTGGGTGAGGTCGGTCTCCCCGATGGTCACCGGCTTGCCGGGATGCCAGTGGGTCAGGATCCAGGTGGCGACGAGCACCAGCCCGGTACCCACCGCAACCACCGGAGCCCACCTGGGGCGCCCGTCTGCGAGCCACGGAAGCGCCAGAGCCGCCAGGAGAGCTGCAGGGATCACCGCCTCGTAGCACAGGGCGGCGGTCGCCATCAGCACGGCCGCTCCGGCGATGCCGGCAGTGCCCAGCTCACTCCGACCGAGCAGGAAGCAGCCGGCGACCCCAAGCAGCAGCGCAAGCGCGATGTTGGACGCCGAGGCCCACGCCTCGAGGGATGTGTGATTCGGCAGCATGACCCACAGGGCCGCGGCCAGGGTGGCGAGCGGGGACGGCAGGAAGCGCCGGAGCACCAGCACCAGCAGCACCGCCGTGGCCGCCACCACCGCCCCCTGCAGCACGAGGACGACCGCAGGGTGTGGACCGATCACTCCGAACACGACGGCGTACACGAGCCATGCGCCCGGGCGAGCGAGGCGTTGGTCCTCGCCCGCAGCGGCCAGGGCACCGTCGAAGTGAGCGTTGCGCAGGGTGTACCAGTCGTCAAGAACGAACCCAGTGCCGAGCGAGGCGTAGAGACCGACGACCACGGTCGCAAGTCCCACCACGGCAACCGGACCCGACCACGGCGGTACGGAGACGTCACCCTTCCCGACGCGCGGCGGCGTCCCCCCGGCTACTGCCACCCGGCGAGCGTACGCGAGCAGACCCCGACGGACGCAGGCGCGGGGGTACCCTCCTTCGGTGGGCCTCGACGACGCCCGCTGCGCATCAGCCGGGTCGACCTCAGCACCGGCGGCTCACGCCACGACCGAGGGCTGGCACGCTCGTCCCCGCCAGGCGGCCCCGCTGTTCATGGCCACATTGGTGGCGGTGGCCGTCCCCGCACTCGCGCCGCTCGCCGGCCACGGCGGCGACCCGACGGCGGCACTGCGGGTGGGCCGCTTCTCGGCGTCCCGCTCCTTCATCGAACAGGACTTCCGCGAGCCCGTGCTCACAGAGGACACAGGCCACGACGGACAACCGTTCTACCTGCCGGCCGCCACCTTCCCCGACCTGTCTGCGAGCGCCGAGCTCGTCGAATAGCTCCGCTCCCGGGCGCCACGGATCCTGTTCTCTGCCCTCCTCTCCCCGCTCCCGCGTGGCGCGCCCCTGGCGTGGGGCATGGTGGTGACCAATCTCCTTGCAGTGGCCGCGGCCACGCTCGGTGTCGGCCGCCTGGCCCGTCGCCTGGGCTGCTCGGCATGGGTCGCGCTGGCCGTGCCGCTGTCGCCGGCCATGGTCGAAAGCGTCCAGGGTGCCCTGGCCGACGGCATCGCGTTGCCCTCGCCGTGTGGGGGGTGCTGTTGTAGCGGCGCCACCCTGGCCGGCGGTGGCGGTGTCCCTCGCCACTGCGCTCACTCGGGAGAGGGCCCTCGCGGTCCCGCTGGCGTGCTCGTTGGTCGCACCCAGCATCGCCCCGCGTGCGCATCTTCGTCCCGGTTCTGCTCTAGGGGCTGTGGGCGGCGTTGGTGGCCTGGTGGTTGCCGATCGAGCCCACCGACTCCTCGAGCGACCTGTTCACCGATGCGCTGATGCGGCTAGCCCCGGTGCTTCATGAGATTGCTGGTGGTGGCCTGGAGCGGATTCGTTGTCGGGCTGCGGCTGGTGTGTGATCGATTTCGCTGTCGGCTGGGTCGTCGGTTCGGTCATTCGGGACCCTGGTCGGGTTTCGGGGTGCGGTGAACCGGGTTGCTGCGCCGTCGGGTGGGGTCGGCGTGGCCGGTCAGGCGAGTGGGCGTAGTCGCGTGTCGGTGTCGAGGAGGGTGGGGGTGTCGGGCCAGTCGTCGAGGAGCCGGAGGACGAGACGGCCGCCGCGGTGGACGGCGCGTGCGGGGGCGTGGAAGAGCCTCCGGCGCATGGCTTTGGGGTTGGCGCGGGTGAGAGGTCCGGTGAGGCAGAGGAGCTGGAACCAGCGGACGAGGTCCGCGGCCCAGCACACGAGGGCGAGCCCGGCGGCGTCGGCGTCGAAGGCGGTGAAGGGGAACCCGGGCGGCGCCGGAGTCTTTGAGTCGGGCGATGTGCTGTTCGACGTGGGCGTGGGCGCGCATGTCGGCGTCGAGGACGGCGGGGTCGCCTTTCTGGTCGGTGTAGTGGCCCCAGTAGCGCCATTGTTCGGAGGGGAACAGCGACTGCTGGGCGCCTTGGTGGCGGGGTTCGCGGCGCACGATCAACCGGGTGCCTGGCGGCCATCCGGAGAGGTCGACGGCGTCGGTGAGCTCGGTGACGAACGCGTCGTCACGTAGGCGGCCGTCGGTGCCGAGCGCGGGTTGCCAGGCGTCGTCGGCGTCGGTGTGGATCTTGTGGATCGCGCCGTGGATCGCTGTTGTGGTGCGGGCGACGACGGAGAACCCGATGTTGCGGTCCCGGCAGTGGGACACGAAGTCCGTGCATCCTGCTGAGTCGGTTCGCACCCGCACCACCCTGCCGACCAGGCCCGGGTCGTCACCGGCCCGGTGTCCAGCAGCGATCTCAGCAGGGAGCTGGGAGACCGCCGCGTCGAGGACCGCTACATGATCGGCGATCGAGTTCGCTCCGGCGTTGCCGCGCCGCAGCATCGCAGCGAGGGCTTCGCCGGTTGCGTCCGCGAAGCAGAACATCGGGTGGAACCCGAACCCGCCCTTGTAGTGCGCAGCGCTGCCTTCCGTGTTCTCGGAGTGGACCTCCACCAGCGACGCGTCGATGTCCAACACCACCGGCTCCGACCCGGTCGTCGCCGCGGAACGAGCCCACACCTCGGCGCGGACCTTCACCATCGCGGCCCACACGGCGTCGACGACCCCGGGGGTCAGCTCATCGTCGAGGACCCGCCACAGCGTCGAGTCCGAACACACCCCGGTGAAGATCGCCCGGTCACCACCCGCGGCGAGGGCTTCGACATCGGTGCAGGCCTCACCGCCACCAGCGAGCATCAACCCGGCGTGGACCAGCACCTCGCCCCGATCATGGACAGGGGCTCGTTCACCCCGACACGGCACCGCTGCCGACAGGGTGTCGCCGAGCTCGACACGATCCGCGAACCGGCCCAACAGACGGAGCCCGACCCGCGGTGCGACCTGGGTGCCGGAGGCTTCCACCCTCACGCCAACCACGCTGTCACCGGTCAGCTCGCAGGTGCCCTCCTGGTGAGATTCTGCTGGCTTCGAGAACCGTCAGAATCCCTTGAGGGCTCTCGCGCGGATGGGCCCCGCTCAGCTCACCCAGCCCCGTGAACGAAAGGGGATAGAGGTCCCGCTGTCGGAGTGGTTGCGCCAGGGCCTCGGTACCCCACAGGTCCACCTCGGGGTGGGAGTCCTGGTCGGGAGCCTGGCCACCGGCTGGGTCCTGCGAGCCCACCTGCCGGAGGTCTCCCCGTGGCTGCTGGCCGACGCAGTGCTGATGGTCGTCGCCGACGAAGCGGTGGTGACGCGCCCGCTCAACGACGCGCGCCTCACCCCGATGGCCGTACCTGCGCTGGCGCTGGCGGTGGCCGTGCGCTGGAACGACCGCCGAGCCGCCCCGGCGGTGGCCGACCGGGTGGCGCCCGTGGGCACGGCTTGACCCGGCCCGGGTGCCAGACTGGTCACCTACCCAGGGCCCGACCCACCGGCGCCCCGGCAGGACCGAAGGAAGGACGGACACGTGCGGGACGCCCTCGGACGGGTGCGATCGCTGCTGGTGCTGGGCGGCGCCTCGGAGATCGGGATGGCCACCACCCGGGCGCTCGTGCGCCGGGGTTGCCGGCGCGTGACCCTGGCGGTGCGCGACCCCCTCTCCGCCGGCCCACTGGTCGACGAGCTGTTGCGACTCGGCGCCGGCGAGGTCACTGCGGTGGCATTCGACGCCCGTGACACCGGCTCGCACGAGCGGGTGATCGGCGACGTGTTCGCGGGCGGTGACGTCGACCTGGTGCTGCTGGCGTTCGGGGTCCTCGGTGACCAGGCGACCTTCGACACCGACCCGGCGGAGGCGGTCGAGGCCGTGACCGTGAACTACGTGGGTGCGGTCTCGGCAGGTCTGGTGGTCGCCGGCGGCTTCCGCCGGCAGGGCCACGGCACCCTGGTCGTGCTCTCCTCGGTCGCAGCCGAACGAGCGCGACGGTCGAACTACGTCTACGGGTCGTCCAAGGCGGGGCTCGACGCGTTCGCGCAGGGACTCGGGGACGCCCTCGTCGGCACGGGTGCACGGGTGCTCGTGGTCCGGCCCGGGTTCGTGCGCTCGCGCATGACCGAGGGCCTGCCCCCCCAGCCCTTCGCCACCACCCCGGAGGCGGTGGCCGAGGCCATCGTCCGTGGCCTCGAGCGCGATGCCGAGCTGATCTGGGTGCCACCGGTGCTGCGGGTCGTGTTCGCCCTGCTCCGCCACCTGCCCCGGCCCCTGTGGCGGATCGTGTCGGCCCGCGGATGACCGGGGCCGCCCCGGGCGGGCTGGTTCGTGGCCTGTGGCGGGCGCTGCGACCGCACCAGTGGGTCAAGAACCTGCTCGTGTTCGCGGCACCGGTGGCGGCCGGCCGCATCGACGAGGTGGCCGTCCTCGGACAGACCCTCGCCGCCTTCGTGGTGTTCTGTCTGGCCTCGAGCGGCACCTACCTGCTCAACGACGCCCGCGACGTCGAAGCCGACCGGCGGCACCCGACCAAGCGCGCCCGGCCGCTCGCCGCCGGGGTGGTCCCCCTCCCGCTCGCGGTGGCCGTGGCCGTCATCCTGACCCTGGCCTCGTTGGGGCTGGGCTTCACCGTCCGGGTCGACCTGGGGGTCACGGTGGTGGCCTACTTGGCGCTGACCAGCGCCTACACCCTCGTGCTCAAGCGCATCGCGGTGGTCGATCTGGTGTCGGTGGCCGCCGGGTTCGTGCTGCGCGCCGTCGCCGGTGCGACCGCCACGGGCGTGCCGCTCTCGGAGTGGTTCTTCATCGTCACCTCGTTCGGTGCCCTGTTCATGGTGTCGGGCAAGCGCGAGGGGGAGGCCGGCGAGCTCGGAGACGACGCCTCGCTCATCCGGGCCACCCTCGGCATCTACACGAAGTCCTTCCTCACCTACCTGCGAGCCGTGTCGTCGGGTGTGGTGCTCGTCGCCTACTGCCTGTGGGCCTTCGAGCAGGCCGACAACCGACCCGACGCCGGACTGTGGTACCAGGTTTCGATCGTGCCGTTCGCGGTGGCGATCCTGCGCTACGGGCTGCTCGCCGACCAGGGACGCGGCTCCGAGCCGGAACGGCTGGTGCTCGGGGACCGTCCTATGCTCGCCGCAGGGTTCGTCTGGGCGATGATCTACGCCTGTGCGGTGTACGCCTCGTGAGCCGACCGGCCGTGGGTTCGACTCCGTCTAGACGCCCCGCCAGCGGCCCTGCCGGACCGGGTCGACCCCGGGAGCTGGCCGGCTGGGGCCGGACGCGCCCAACGGCGGCCACGGTGGTCCGCCCCGCATGGCTACACGAGGTGCGCGACGTGGTGCGCTGGACCCATCCACGCGGCCTCATCGCCAGGGGGCTCGGCCGCTCCTACGGTGACGCCGCCCAGAACGCCGGCGGCACGGTGGTCGACACCACCGGCCTCGACCGCTTCGAGCTCGATCCTGAGACGGGCTGGTGCCGCGCCGACGCCGGGGTGAGCCTCGACCGGCTCCTGCGGGTGCTCGTCCCCCGTGGATTCTTCGTCCCGGTCACCCCGGGCACCCGGTTCGTCACCGTGGGGGGAGCGGTGGCCGCCGACATCCACGGCAAGAACCACCACCGGGCCGGCTCGTGGTGCGAGCACGTTCGGTCGTTGCGTCTGCACCTGCCCGACGACTCGGTGGTCGAGGTCGGTCCCGACAACGACCCCGAGGCCTTTTGGGCGACCGCCGGAGGCATGGGTCTGACCGGCATCGTGCTCGACGCCACGTTCCGGTGCCCCCCCGTCGAGACCAGCCGCGTGGTCGTCGACACCGAGCGGGCCAGCGACCTCGAGCACGCGCTGTCCCTCATGCACGAAGGCGACGACGCCTACGACTACTCGGTGGCCTGGATCGACCTGCTCGCCCGGGGCCGGTCCCTCGGCCGGTCGGTGCTGACCCGGGGGCGCTTCGCCCGCCTCGACGAGCTCCCACCGACCGAGCGGGACGATCCGCTCGGCTACGACCCGACCCTCGCCATCCCGGCACCGCCATGGGCACCGGCAGGCCTGCTCAACCGGTTGACCGTGCGGGCGTTCAACGAGCTGTGGTTCCGGCGGGCACCCACCCGACGCGTCGGCGAGGTGCAGACCATCCCCCAGTTCTTCCACCCCCTCGACATGGTGGAGGGCTGGAACCGCCTCTACGGGCCCCACGGCTTCGTGCAGTGGCAGTTCGTCGTCCCCTCCGGGGCGGAGTCGACCCTGCGGGGGGTCGTCGAACGCCTCAGCACCGCCGGTTGCGCCTCGTTCCTGGCCGTGCTCAAGCGGTTCGGACCCGGCAACCCGGGGCCCCTGTCGTTCCCGACCGAGGGCTGGACCCTCGCCCTCGACATCCCGGTGAGGGTGTCCGGGCTCGCGGTGCTGCTCGACGAGCTCGACGAGCGGCTTGCGGAAGCCGGCGGGCGCGTCTACCTGGCCAAGGACGGCCGCCTGCGCCCGGAGCTGGTCCCGGTGATGTACCCCCGCCTCGACGAGTGGCGCTCGGTGCGGGCCCGCCTCGACCCAGACGGGGTGCTGCGCAGCGACCTGGACCGGCGCCTCGGGCTCAGCCGTCCGGGCTGACCTCCGCCAACGAGCGGATCCAGGCCCAGGCCCGGTCGATCTCGGCCTCGAGAGCGGCACGGTCACCGTTGTTGTCGATCACCAGGTCTGCCCGGGCCAGCCGCTCCTCTCGTGACGCCTGCCGGGCGATCCGGGCACGGGCGTCGGACTCGGTGAAGCCGCGCTGCTCCACGAGCCGGCGAACCGCCACCTCGGGGTCGGTGTCCACCACGATCACCCCGGCGAGATCGTTCCGGCCCGACTCGACGAGGAGGGGCACATCGAGCACCACCACGTGGTCGGTCCCCGCCTCGGCCTCGAGCCGTCGGGCGATCTCGGCAGCGACCGCCGGGTGCACGATGGCGTTCAGGTCGGCGAGCGACTCGTCGTCGCCGAACACCAGATCGGCGACCGCCTGGCGGTCGAGGGTGCCGTCGTCGTGCAGGATGCCCGGACCGAACCGCTCCACCATGGCGTCGAGCACGGGCTGGCCGGGGGCCTGGAGCTCCCGCACGATGGCGTCGGCGTCGATGACCACCGCGCCGCGGGCGGCGAGCCCCGCGGAGACCGTGGACTTGCCGGCGCCGATCCCACCCGTCAGCCCCACGAGCAGCACGGGCGCCGACGGTACCACCCGGACCCTGCGCGCCGCGTCGGGCGCGGCGGTGGTTCAACTGCGGGGAGTTGCGGCCGACAGGCAACCCGTGGAGGACGAGGCCCGAGGCGCCACCGCCTCGGCGTTGCACGCCCCCGGGGCGAGCCCGCCGGGTCGGAACCGCCGGGATCGTCCCCCCCCTGCGCCCGTGGACCGGGCCCTCCCGGACGGGAGGGAGGCCAGATCCTGGCGGGAACGACTGCAGGACCTGTCGGCCACGACCGACGGGAGCACGCACGAGGACGGCATCGGGCTGGTCGAACGGGTCGACCGGGTGGCGGCGTTCGCCCCGGCCATCCTCGCCATCCGCTGGAGCACCACCATCGCCTCGTGCGCGCTGGCCACCCAGAGCGCCGGGGACCGGGTCTGGCTGGTCGGGACCTGGTGCGCGGTGCTCATCGCGTACTCGGTGCTGCGCACGGTCAACCCGATCCGCTACCGGGGGGACCTGCGCAGCCTGGTCACGGTGCTCGCGGAGGTGGTCCTCGACCTGGCCGCCGTGCTCACGACGGGGTACTGGGAGTCACCGTTCATCCTCGCGCTGTTCACCGCCATCAGCGTGGCGGGCTTCGCCCGAGGCTTCGGATTCGCCCTGCGGATCGGGGTGGTCTCGGCGCTCGCGGTGACCCTGCCGTGGGTGCTCCCGGAGCCGACCGAGGACAACGTGGTGATCTCCGGCCAGTGGACGCTGGTGCTGCTGCTGGTGGCGCTGATCGCCGGCTACGCCCGGCGGATCTCGGGCGAGGCCGACCGCCAGCACTCGCTCGCGCTCGACCGCCTCGGGCGCCTCGCGGACGCCAACGCCCTGCTGTTCTCACTGCACCGGGTCACCCAGACCCTGCCGGCCTCCCTCGACCTCGACGACGTGCTCGACACGACCGTCGGGCGCCTGCGCAGCCTGTTCGACGTGGACGCGGTGGTCATCCTCGCCCACGACGACACCGACGCCGGCTGGACGGTCCTGCGCCGCGACGGAGGAGGACGCCTGCCCGCCCACTTCGCCGACGACGAGCTGCCTGCTCCGCTGCGGCGAGCCATCGCCAGCCGGGAGGTCGTCAGGGTGCCCAGCCTGACCGCCGCCGGAACCGTCGGCCTGGTTCCCAAGGCCGCGAGCGGCCTGTACGCCGTGCTGCCCGCTCGCGGGTCGATCATCGGACTGGTCATCCTCGAAGCCGAGGACGAGGGACGCTTCACCGAGCGGGATGCCGAGCTGCTACGGGGGTTCGTCGAACCGGTCGCGCTCGCCATCGACAACGCCCGCTGGTTCGCGCGGCTGCGCACCGTCGGTGCCGACGAGGAGCGGACCCGCATCGCCCGCGACCTGCACGACCGCATCGGCCAGTCGCTGGCCTACCTCGCCTTCGAGCTCGACCGGATCGTCGCCACCGACCAGCGGGGGGAGGACGTCGGCCCCGCCCTGGAGGGCCTCCGCGAGGATGTGCGTGGCGTGATCCGCGAGGTGCGCGACACCCTGTACGACCTGCGCACCGACGTCTCCGACACCCAGGACATGGCTTCCACGCTGGAGGCGTTCGCGAAGCGGGTCCAGGAGCGCAGCGGGATCGAGATCGAGCTCTACTGCGACCGGGGACCGCGGCTGCCGCTGCTGCAGGAGCGCGAGATGTGGAGGATCGCCCAGGAGGCGCTCACCAACGTCGAGCGTCACTCCCGGGCCACCCGGGCCCGGGTCGTGTGGCGCTGCAACGGGGAGTCGGCCGCGCTCGAGGTCGCCGACAACGGCGAGGGCTTCCCCATCGGCCGGGCGGGCCGGCTCGACTCCTACGGGATCCTCGGCATGCGGGAGCGGGCCTCGAGCATCGGAGCCACGCTCGAGCTCACGAGCACGGTGGGCGTCGGGACCCGGGTCCGGTGCCGGCTCATCAGCAGCCACCGCCACGACGGAACCGTGACCCGGTGAGGAAGGGGCCCGGCCGCGCGGGCGGCGGGTATCCTGGGCCGGTCCTGCGGGGTCGAGCCCCCGGGAGCGCTCGCACACACGACAGGGGGACGCCCGGTGACGATCCGCCTCATGCTGGCCGACGACCACCGCATGCTGCGCGAGGGTCTGCGTCGCTCGATGACCGATCAGGGCTTCGACGTGGTCGGCGAGGCCCGCGACGGTGACGAGGCCGTCCGGCTGGCCGACGAGCTCCAGCCGGACGTGATCCTGATGGACGTCACCATGCCCGGGATGGACGGCGTCGAGGCCACCCGGCAGATCAAGGAGCACCAGCCCGAGGTCCGCATCGTCATGCTGACCATGCACGCCGATCAGGAGGTCCTCGCCGCTGCCATCCGGGCCGGCGCCAGCGGCTACCTGGTGAAGGACTGCTCCACCGAGGAGATCGCCAACGCCGTGCGGATGGCCAACAGCGGCGAGACCGCCCTGTCACCCCAGCTCGCCGCGTCGATGCTCGACGAGGTCCGCCGCATGGACCAGCCCCACGCGGATGAGGACCGAATCATCACCCGCCGGGAGGAGGAGGTCCTCCAGCTCATCGCCGACGGCTGCTCCACCCCCGAGGTGGCCGAACGGCTGTACATCAGCCAGAAGACGGTGAAGAACCACCTCGCCTCGATCTACCAGAAGCTCGACGCCCGGGACCGCACCCAGGCCGTGCTCCGTGCCGTCCGCATGGGCATCGTCCACCTGGACTGACGAGGTTCCGCGAGCCTCCTCGGTGGGCGTCCCTGGTCCCTGAGGCCCACGCGCCGTGGCCGTTTGGCCCAGATCACCCACGCCGCGTCGATGAAATAGTCTGAATGACCTATCAGGTTGCGCCCCAGGCC
>Ga0308411_10001999_pt1 | contig 13881 bp, 13 predicted proteins | sample HotsprottomLayer_2_FD_203530 | JGI IMG/M metagenome (GOLD analysis project Ga0308411, IMG submission 203530) | Hot spring phototrophic mat microbial communities from Octopus Spring, Yellowstone National Park, Wyoming, United States -... | ecosystem: Environmental > Aquatic > Thermal springs >...
GTAGAACCTCCTGTCAAACATAATCTAATTTCTTCCATTTTTGATATAAATCATTTTAAACTGTTAATTATACCTAAAGAAACCATTAAGGCCAATTGACTTGAAGGACCATAACTAAAAAATGGTAGGGGTACACCGGTAGTTATTAATAAATTAGATATTATATGGATAAAAAATTGAGAAGAAAGCCAACAGCCTATTGCAAATATAAAAAATTTTTGTGAATCATTTTTGTTATTTATGCCAATGTTAAATATTCTAAAAATTAATATCAAAAAAACAAAAATTAAAAATATAGCACCAATAAACCCAAATTCCTCTGCATATATAGAAAAAATATTATCACTTATCATTAAGGGTAGGTGAATTAACTTTACTTCGGATTTTCCCAGTCCCTTGCCTAATATACCACCTGAACCTATAGCTAATCTGCTTTGTTTTAGCTGATAACCAATATTTTTTTCATCAAAATTAAATATATTCTTTATTCTCTCTAATCTATAGCTCCACATAAAGCTAAATGATAAAATTATTATAACGATAAGAAATAATATAAAAAAGCTTCTTAAAGAGAAGTTAGATCCCATAAAACCACCTATTAGGCTTGAAATAATTATAAGTGTAGTACTTAAAGCTGGTTGCAGATAAACCAAGCCAATTACTATAGCTATAATAAATAATGATATCAAAAAATATTCTTTATTCTTTTTAATAAGTGGAAAAACAGAAGATAAAAATAATATTAAAGAAAACTTTATAAATTCAGATGGCTGGAATGAAAAATTAAAAAACTTTAAATAGAACCAACGAGCTGTATTTTGTTCAGGTAATTTAAAATAATCAAAAAAAGGTAAAGTTAAAAATAAAAAAGAAATAATAAAAATAATTTTAGCCCATCGTTGAAAGAATCTCCAACCTAAAAAATTAGCAATAAAAAAAAATAAAATAGGTACAAGAAAATTATTTAGAAAAAATTTTTTAAAGTACAAATACTTGTCAGTACTTACTTTCAGAGAATAAGTAATAGAAAGATTATAAAAGAAAACTAAGCCAAATATTGAAAGGAGAAATATTATTAAAACCAAAACAAAATCAAATTTCATTATTATCTTTTATGCCATTGAGGTGATTTTCTTGCTTTTTTAAGTCCATACTTTCTTCTTTCTTTTTCTCTAGGGTCTCTTGTAAGTAAACCAGTTTTTCTAAATTTCTGCTTCCATTCTGGATTAATTTTAATTAAAGCCCTAGCTATTGCTAATCTTATAGCATCTGCTTGCCCTCTTAATCCTCCACCAACTGCTTTTACTACAATTTTATAACTATCAAAAATTTTCAATTTTCTAATTGGTGCATCTGCTAATTTTCTTAAGTAAATATTTTTCTGAAAATAATCTTCGTAATATCTATTATTAACTATAATATTAGGAGATTTTTTTTCATTATTATCAAAAATTCTTACTCTAGCTACAACTGATTTCCTTCTTCCCACTGCTTCAACATACTTTCCTGCACCAATTTCAGGAGCTTCAACTGTTAAATTTTCTTCCTTTTTATCCTCAATATTTTCTTCTAAATTTTCTAAATTATTTTCATTATCAGAGATGCTCTCTTCTTGATTATGTAAATCTTCTTCCAAAAGTGTTTTATTATCCTTCATTTTGGTCTAAGAAAGAATAATTCTTTTAATTCTTCTTTCTCTTAATTTATTTTTAGGAAGCATACCTTTGACTGCTTTTTGAATAACAAATAAGGGCTTTCTTTGCCATAAATCTTTAACTAAATATTTTCTTAAATGACCCCAATAACCTGTATGTTTAAAAATATATTTTTTTTCTAATTTATTTCCTGTAAAAATAATTTTATCCCAATTTTTTAACTTAACATAAATAGGATAATCAATATAAGGCAAATAATCAACCTTATGTTTTCCTTGTAAATATTTAGCAACCACAACAGCTACTCTTCCCAAGGATTTATTGGCAGCATCAATCTCTATAATCTCTTTCTCTAATTTTTTATTTGTCTTATTTTTTTTAGTTTTTTCTTTTGTTTTTAGCATATCTTAATTTTAACAAATTTCAATTATAATTTGAAGTATAAGATGGAAGATTTAATAGAAGAAATAAGAGAAAAAATAAATATTGTAGATTTTATTAGTAATTATATAGAACTTAAAAGGGCTGGTAGTTATTATAAAGGATTATGTCCATTTCATCAAGAAAGGAATCCTTCTTTTTTTGTTTCTCCCCAAAAGCAAATATTTAAATGTTTTGGTTGTAATGTAGGTGGTGATGTAATTACTTTTTATATGAAAATAGAAAATTTATCATTTAAAGAAGCAGTTAAAAATTTATGCGAAAAATTAGGTATCGATTATGAATATTCTAAAAGCAAAGAAATTAAACCTACTGCCGAAATAAAAAAAATCTTAGATATAAATAGAATTGCCTTAAATTTTTTTAAAAAACATCTAAAAAACAATAAACCTGTTTTAGATTATTTATTTAACAGAGGCTTAAAAGAAAAAACAATAGATATATTTGATTTAGGATATGCGCCTCGTGGTTCTCATTTAAGAGATTATTTATTTACTTTAGGATTTTCTTTAGAAGACTTAAAAAAATCAGGATTAATTAATGAAAAAGAAGAAGATAAATTTCAAGGAAGAATTATTATACCGCTTATAGATCATAACAAAAAACTAATAGGATTTACAGGAAGAATTTTCCCCGAAAGTGATTATGGCCCCAAATATTTAAATTCTCCTGAAACGATATTGTTTAAAAAATCAAAATTTATATATGGATTAGTTTATGCCTTAGAAGAATTAAATAAAGAAAAAGAATTAATTATCACAGAAGGACAATTTGATGTTATGTTGGCTTATCAATATTCAGTTAAAAATATAGCAGCTATTTCAGGTACTTCAATCACTTTAGATCATATAAATATTATTAAAAAATATACACAAAATATAGCACTTGCTTTTGATAACGATGAAGCTGGATTTAAGGCAGAACTAAAAGCAGCTCTTTTAGCTTTTAGTAAAAATATTAGTGTCTACAAAATTGTTTTCCAAGAAGGAAAAGATTTGGCTGATTTTTTCTTAAAAAACGAGAATAATCTAAATAAGATAAAAAAAATGTATTATATAGACTATATTTTAGAGTGGTCTCAAAATAATTTAGATCTAAATGTAATTGACGGCAAATGGCAATTTTTAAATATTGCCCTACCCCTTTTAAAACAAATAGATAATATAAAACAAGCATATTACATTCAAAAAATTTCCGAGATGATCAAATTTAATGAATCTTTTATTATCAAAGAGTTAGAAAAAATTAATTATCCTTATATTTTAAATAATCAAGAAACTGAGACCCTAAGTTATTTAGATAACTCAAAAAATAGAATGTTTTTATTAATTGAAAGATTTTTATCTTTAGTTTTGTTATCTCAAAAATTTGATATAATAGAAAATATAAAACTATATACAGAACCTTACAAAGATTTAATAAAAAGCTTTATAAATTCAGATAATGAAAATTCTAGTTACTTTAATGAAATAATAAAATTAAGAAGTTTTTATGAAGAAAACTTAAAAACAAATATTGATCAAGAAATATTATTTTTAGAAAAAGAAATAAAAAAAGAATTCTATAAAGATAAAATTCAAAAATTAAAACAAATTGTCCAAAACAACAAAGATTTAAATATTGAAGAAATTTTAAAAGAAATTAAAATATACACTGAAAAACTTAAAGAAACATTATAAAAAAATGAGCAGAAAAAAGAAAAAATTAATTAAAAAGAAAAAATTAACCAAAAAGAAAGAAATTAAAAAAACTCTAAATAAAAATGATAGAATTTTTGAAGAGAAAGTAAGAGAATTAATTAATAAAGGTAAAAAATCGGGTTTTGTTACTGAAAAAGAAATTTTATTTTACTTCCCTAATATAGAAAAAAATTTAGATTTATTAGAAAAAATAGCCGATAAATTAGAAACAGCCGGCATAGAAATACAAAGCAGCGAAGAATTATGGAATATTGATGAAGATGAGATTAAAAGTTTAAATAAAAAAATAAAAAAAGAAAATTTACGAGAATTACCGCCTCATATACAAAAATACTTATCTGAGATAAATAAAATACCTCTTTTAAATCCTGAAGAAGAATTAGAACTAACAAAAAAAGCTGCGAAAGGAGACAAAGAAGCAAGAGAAAGGTTAATAAAATCTAACTTAAGATTAGTCTTTAGTATCGCAAAAAAATATTATGGTAGAAGTAAAAAATTATCATTTTTGGATCTTTTGCAAGAAGGAACATTAGGACTTGTAAGAGCAATTGATAGATTTAAGTGGAGAAAAGGATTTAAATTATCAACTTATGCTACCTGGTGGATAAGGCAAGCAATTACAAGGGCAATGGCTGATCATGCAAGAACTATTAGATTACCTGTTCATATTATTGAACAACTTTATAGATTAAATAAAATAAAACAAAAGATGATAGAAGAATTAGGAAGAGAACCTACGCCCGAAGAATTAGCTTCTCAAGCAGGGATTTCAGAAAAAAAAATACATAGATTATTAAAATTAACTAAAGACGTAACTTCTCTTGAAACACCAATAGGAGAAAATAAAGATACAGAATTAAGAGAAATTATAAAAAGTGATAATTATGAATCACCAGAAAAAGAAGCTTCTTTAGAAGTATTAAGATCAAAACTGCTTAAAGCAGTTGAAGATTTACCTCCCCGAGAAAAAGAGATTATTATGCTAAGATATGGTTTAAAAGATGGAGTAGTTCATACTCTTGAAGAAGTAGGCAAAATATTTGGTATTACAAGAGAAAGAGTAAGACAACTTGAAATAAAAGCTTTAGAAAGACTAAAAAATCACAATTTAATTATTCAATTAAAAAATTTTTAATTATGATCTATAGAAAATACAGACCTAAAAATTTTAAAGATGTCATAGGACAAGATACAACAGTAAAAATTTTAAAAAATTTTATAAAAAATGAAGATAAAATTCCGCAAGGTTATCTTTTCTCGGGTCAAAGAGGGACAGGAAAAACTTCTACAGCAAGAATATTTGCCAAAGCTTTAAATTGTTTAAATATTCACGATAACAATTATGAACCTTGTGATAAATGTATAAATTGTAAAAACATAAATGAGGGTAAATTTTTAGACTTAATAGAATTAGACGCAGCTTCAAACAGAGGCATTGAAGAAATTAAAAATATTAAAGAAAATATAGGATTTAAACCAATACAAGGGAAATATAAAATTTTTATTATCGATGAAGCACATATGTTAACAAAAGAAGCATTCAACGCTTTATTAAAAACATTAGAAGAACCACCAAAACATACTATATTTATCTTAGCTACTACAGAACCAGAAAAAATACCTCAAACTATACTTTCACGTGTGCAAAGATTTGATTTCAAAAGAATACCTGTATCATTAATAGTTGAAAAACTAAAAAAAATAGCAAAAGAAGAAAATATTGAAATTACAGATGGCGCTTTATATTTAATTGCTGAAGAATCTGATGGAGCCTTAAGAGATGCTGAAACTATTTTTGAAAAAATAATCTTATCTCTTAATCCTGCAAAAATTATCAATGAAGAATATGTAGAAAATTTTTTTGGAAAATTAAGTTATAACAAAATTTTAGATTTTATAGAAATGGTTGTTTCAAGAGATTTTGAAAAATCGATAAATTTTTTGCAAAAAGTTTATGTTGAAGGCTATGATGTTTTAATTTTTAACAAATCATTAATAAAATTTTTAAGAGAAATTTTGGTTATAAAAATATTCCCTCAGTGGAAATTGCAATTAAATAAAGAATTCTCAGAAGAAGTTATAAAAAGATTAGAGTCTATTTCTCAAAAATTAAATTTAGAAGATATAAAAAAATTAATAAAAATATTTATAGAAGCAGAATATTCTATCAAAAAAGATCCCCCCTTTATTTTATTACCACTTGAATTAGCAGTTTCTGAAATTATATTAGCTTCATCAAGTAAAAACTAAGAAAAATAAAAAATGGGGAGAGAACCAATTAAATTATAAATCAAAAAATTTAAAATTAAATCAAAATTGTTAATAAGCTATTTATTAAAAAATTTTAAAAAATAAAAAATAGGGTGGCGGTGAAAGGAGGGCAAAGCCCGCCACCCCCAATTAACCGTGTGTGGAGGGAGGTGAAATTCCAATTAAATTATAAATTTAAAAATAATAATCTAAAACAAAACTGTGGATAAGTTATTTGCTAAAAAAATTTTTTAATAAAAAATAAAAGGTTGACCGTAGGTGAATTTTCAATAATATAGCCAAAATAAGTTAAATTTTTATTAAAAAATATTTATTAAAATAAAAAACCCCCAACCCACCTAATTTTTATAAAGATTTTTATAAAGATGGTGGGTAGGGGGTAGGAGGGATCGGAGCGGAATGTACTACTTATATTATAAAATAAAAAATTAAAAGATTCAAGAGATTGCCTAAGCAATATACATATGACACCTTTGATTATTAAAATAACCAAATTTAAGAATAAAATTTTCTATTGTATATTGTAATGGAGATTTGAAATTAGGGTTGTTATATAATCTTTCTTTACTTTAAAAGAAAAGATAATTAAGAGGTTATACAGACAGTTATTTAAAATCTAGGATATTTATAAAAATAAAAAAGAGGGTGACGGGTAAAGGCAAACAAACCCCGACACCCCCTGCGAAGTAACAAAGGCGGTAGCTAATTAAATTATAAATCAAAAATATTAATTTAAATTAAAAATTGTGGATAAGTTGTTTATTAAAAATTTTATAAAAATAAAAAATTAGTAGCACAGGAAGTTAAATAAAGTCTCAGCTTAAAATTAATTAATATTTATCACTTATAAAAAATAATATTTATTTTATTTCAAGATAATATCTATGCCCTTATCTAGCCCTGCTTCCAACTTCTACCTGTTCTAAGGGTACAATAATTACAGGTCCTTCTTTGCTACTTGCAGCAAGTAGCATTCCTTGACTTTCTATACCTTTAATAATTTTAGGTTTTAGGTTAGCAACTATTACTATTAATTGTCCATTTAAATCTTGAGGAGTGTATTTTAAGCCTATTCCTGCTACAATATTTCTTTTTTCACTTCCTATATTAACACTAAGTTTGACAAGTTTCGTTCCTTCAATAACTTCAACATTTTCTATTTTTCCAATTCTTAGATCTATTTTATTAAAATCTTCAATATCAATTAATTCTTCTTTAAAATCGTCTAATTCTTTAATCCTTCTTAAATATTTTTCTTCCTTCTTAAATTTCGTATTTAAAAAAACTTCAATAATATCCCAAGCTTTTTCTTTATCAATAAAATCAGCTGGTATACATAAAATATTTATATCATCATCTTCCCTTCCCTTTTTTATTATTTCAATATTTAAAGAAGAAGCAGCCCTAATACCCTTTATCCTATTAGCTGCTATACAAACTCCAATACCAGAACCACATAAAATTATTCCTCTATTATTTTTATCCTTAACAACTTCTTTTGCAACCTTAAAAGCAATAAGTGGATAATCATCTTCTTTATTGTATTCATAAGCACCTAAGTCTATAAATTCTAAATTTTTATTTTTTAATTTTTCAATAAGATATTTTTTTAATTCAAATCCTCTATGGTCTGCTCCCAAATAAATCATTATCTTAAATTATAAATTATTTTCTATTAAAATATTAAAAATTAACAAAAATTAGAAAATGCTTGTAAAAAATTTTTTAGATTATACAAAAATTTTATTATTGCTTTCTTTATTGAATTCTCAAGGAATTATAAATGAGGAAACTTTTTTAAACATACTGTCAGAAATTTATTATCAACCATATCCGGAATTTTCACGTGAAGCTTTGTATTTTAGATTTCCAAATTTTGATAATTTTCAAAAACCAACAACTACCAAAATAGCAATACAAGTAGGTCATCTAGTAGAAGAAAAACTACCACCTGAACTTTTAAAAATATCAAAAATAGGTGCTGTTGTAAATGACATAAAAGAAGTAGAAATAAATAAAAATATTGCCATAAAAATAAAAGAAAAACTAGAAAAAGAAGGATATCAAGTAGAAATACTTCCTGCAATAATTCCCCCATCTTACTATGCTGATGTTTTTGTAGCTATTCATGCCAATTCTGCTGATAAATTAACATCAGGATTTATGGTAAGCACTCCTTTTAAAGATTATTCTGAAAAAGCTCATATTTTAAAAAGAAATATCATAAGAGAATACAAAAAAGCAACTGGTATGAATTTTATAGCCAAGGTAACTCAGAATATGACACATTATTATGCTTTTAATTGGTCAAAATTTAAAAGAAGTATTCACCCAAAAACACCAGCTGTTATTATAGAAACTGGTAATATGAGAAACGATGATGATTTAAGAATTTTATTAGGAAATAGTGATATGGTAGCAACTGGTATTTCAAATGGTATTATAAAATTTTTAAAAGAAATAGAAAATAAACAAAATTAAAATATGGATAAATAGACTTGTCCTTAATAAAGATTTTACCAACTACAACCACCTCCCCCTCCTGATCCACCGCCAGAAGAACCTCCACCGCCAAAACCACTGCTAAAACCTGAACTTCCTGAACTTGTAGATGTAAAAGGAATATTAAAAACTTTATTGAAAGAATCGTTAAAATTAGTTAGATCGTTTGTGAGTAACTAACTATTAAAATTAGTTATTATTGAATCTTCATAACAGTCTGGAATAGTATTATAAATACCCTCAAATTTTTTGGCCCATTTATCTTCAACACCTAAAACCATCGCATATGGCAAAAATTTTTCAAACATTTCTGGCTGTAGCTCTGGAGCATTAAGAATTTCTAATCTATCTTTTTCTGTTAACTGTAAAAACTCTCTAAATCACAAAATTTTCTTAAGCACAGAAAGAACTCTTGGTGTTAATTTATGATTTTTTAATAACATTATATAAAGCAATACAGGAAGAAAAATTCCATTTAATGATAATGCAAGAACTATAAATAAAACAAGAAATACATTTGCAATTACCGGGGAAAAAGATTCTGGTAAATCTAAAAATAAATCTAAAAATACAAACCCTACAAGATATCCGAAAAATAAGATAATTGGTATACTTGACAGATATTTTTTTATTTTTTTTGCTTTATTTTTGCCGCTTTGTCAAAATATCCTTTTTCATATAAATGTTTTTCTGTATCTTTTTGAATTCTTCCAATTAAATATTTTCCTGTACCTTTTTGAATTCTTTTAATTTTATAACCAATTTCTTGTTTTTTTAAATCGCTTAGCTTTATTCTATTTCGATTATCGAATAAAAATTTAAAGATTCTTTTATACGCAGGATGGATTAAATCAGTATAATCTTTAATTTTGACAAATTCAAAGTCTTTTTTATCTGGCCAAAATGGAATTTGTTGATATATATAGTGAATTTTAAGATATCCTTTAACAGCTAAGTCAATAATAATCGAAGAAATATCAGTAATATCTACGCGACGATCTAAAATTGTGCCTATTTCAATAGGAGTTAAATTATCAGGAGAACTATACTCAACAATTATTGGCTCTTTTTTGAACTCTTTAGGAATAACTGGTTTTGGTTTAGTTCTCCTGATTAGTCGTTTTAAGAAAACCTCTGTTATTATAATATCAACTATAAAGGGTGCATAAACTAAAAAAAGCGATTATATATAAAATATCAAAAATACTAATGGAATTTAATACCAAAGCAGTAGAAGAATTTTGCGATGATGGTGAAAGATAAGTTTTATTTATGTATCCTAATGATATTCCAAGAACAATAGTTAAACCCTCGTTGATACTAAGAGGTTGTGTTATTGAATAGTTAACATTTGAACCACTCTGATTAAAAATACAATTTTTTTGAGTACTACCCAGTAGTCCGGTAAAACAATCCATTTTTACATTAGATATAGATTAATCAGGTAGAATTACAAAGACATTAGCATTTTGAATTACTACTGGCCACTCATTACCGGTAACATTCCAATATAATTCATCATGATCTTCAAAAGTTCTTATAGCATTATAAACTTGGTAGGTAATAATATATATCTTGCTACCGGTAACAAAAATATTAGGATCGCCAATTTTAATTTTCAGAATATCATTAGTTATTGATTTTTTATATTGATAAGGTTTACCAGCTTCATCTTTTACTTCAAGAACTTCAATGTATAATTGTGGACCATTAGCACTTTTAAGCGGGATATTTCTAAAAATTCCGTGTCTTTGATTTGTGCCGAAATCATAAACAATTTTTTCTGTAACTAAAAGAGAACCATCTTTTTGAATAGTTATATTAACATCAAAATTTTTTATTAATTCGGTCTCTGCTTTAACTACTTGATAAAAAACAAAAGATAATAGAAAAATACAAATAATTGCGATCCTTTTTGTTTTATTTTTCATTTTAATTTTTACAATTTAAATTAAAAAAGATAATTTTACTACTTCTTTTTCGCTTTTTTAGCACTAAAAAATTTACATTGCTTAAAACCAAAATTTTAGCAATGATATTAGATGAAAAAACTTGTACAGCATTATTAAATTCTCTAAAGGCTGCATTATAATATCGACTTGCTGATTGAATATCATTTTCAATAACAGAAAGTTGATCTTGAAATTTTTGAAAATTTTTTGATGCTTTAATTTGAGGATAATTTTCTACCACAGCAAATAAACTTTTTAAAGATTCTGATAAGATATTTCCAACTTGTGCTTTTCCAGAAATACTACTTTGGTTAATGGCATCTGTTCTTGCTTTAACAACATTTTCTAAAACAGAAGCTTCATATTCTTTATAATCTTTGACTACTTCAACTAAATTGGGAATAAGATCATAATGTTTTTTTAGGCTGAACATCTATATCAGACCAAGCATTTTTAACCCGATTTTTTATAATCAATGAATTAAAAGTAACAATAATCTAAACTATTAAAACTATCTCAAATCCAGCTGTTACATAATAAATAAATCATAATGATTTAGAACTATTAATGACTTCGACTTTTTTTAAATTCTTAATTTTACTTCTTTCAAAAAATTATAATATAAAAAAGGAAAGCTGTTAATTTTGAAAAAATTTATTCTGAAATGCTCCGCAAACTTGGTGATATTATAAGCTATTTAATAAATACCTTATTATTTCTTTTATGTATTTTGAAATTAGCACCACTTAATTTTTCCCGAGCATTTTGTTAAAATTAAAATAGAGTATCAAAACTTCTCTATAAAACTATGAATTTGGAAGATTTTTTGACAAAAGAAATCAAAGATAAATTCCAACTCTTTAAAGGGCTGAGGAGCGAAGATGAAGATAAAAAAATACTTGAAAAAGTCTATAAAATTTGCATTGAAGAAATCATTTTATTTATCCAAGAAAATTTGACTGATGAGGAAATCAAAAAATTTTATGAAGCGGCTACTGAAAATAACTTTAGTAAATTATTAAAGCTTTTAGAAACTTTTTTCTTAGATAGTTATAATTCATGGTGTTTAAAAATTCGAACCTCAAAGTTTTTAGATAATCTTTTATTAAAATCTTTAGATAATATAAAAAACAATGAATGAAAGGAAATTATATAAAAAATCAGAAACTGTATTAAATTTCGAGGATGATCAAGTGTTCGAAAAAGTTGAAATAAATAAAAAAGTTATTTCTGTTCCCAGAAGAGATTTTTTACACATTTTTTTTAAAGATAGAAAGTTAACTAAAGAAGGAAAGTTATGGGTAAAATTTTTCTACCAAGAAATCCTAAAAACTATAGATGAGGATTCAGATATAGAACAAATTGAAAAACATTTAAATAGTGCTTTATCTACCTTAAAAGAAATAAGTCCTTCGGAATTTTATAGTTTGGTTAGCAAATCCATTAGCTTTCGAATAGAAAGATTAAAAAGTATCAAATATTACGAAGAAATGAAAGCTTCAAATTCTCCTTTTTTAGAACTTATAGATTTTCTTAAGAGCTATTATCAAGAACTAAATCCTTCTTTTGTCGAAAATTTTTCTCTGCCAGTTATTTTAAAGGCTAAAAATGAAATTTATAAAATAGCAGAAACTATTAAAAATAGCAACGAATATATAATCGAAGATCACCAAAAATTCAATCTTTTAGTGTCATTTCTTGAAAATAGGTTTGTAGAAAAAACCAAAAATTTATTTGGAGAAAAAGCTGGAGATAAAGCCAAATTAAAAGATATTGTCGAAATTGTAATAAGAGAGTTAGTAGATAAAAAATTAGAATTAATTTCAGAATTTCAAAGTTATTTTGAAAAAATTCCTAAATTGACTAGTGAAAGTATTAGCGAGGTTCCTGTTATAATAAAGACTCCAGAAGATAGAAGAAGAAAAGGTGTATTTGAAAAAATAGGAAAAGGGTTAAGAAAACTTTTTTTAGCAGCAGGATTGTCAGCTTCTATTTTTGTTTCTACGGTCAGTAGTCAGATTAGAGGTCATTCAGAAGTGGTTGGAGCTTACCCAAGTATTAAAATTATTAGTGATAGAGATTTTGCATACACTTTTAGATTAGAAGATTACGATATGGAAACTTTGTTAAGAAAGCTAGAATCTCCAATTACTGAAGAAATTAGGATTACAAAAGAACAACTTTTAAGACATACAAAAGAAAGATTTTTAAAATTAGAACCGGGTGAAACTTTCTATATAGAGGATTTATATAGATACATTCAAACATTAACAAAGGAAGTTTTTTCAAGAAAAACAAATAAAGATTCGATAGAAAAATTTGTGACCACTGTAAGATTTCTATTAAGTGTAAGAATTTTGTATCCACAGGCTATAAAATTCAAATTAGTTGAAAATAATGGCTATTTATCATTAGAACCTGTAGATTATTTAGAAAATATAGAAGTAAAAGAAACTATTAAAGGAGATGTAGTAATTATTGGTAACGAACTTGAATCAGTAGTTGGAGCTATGGCGGCTGCAAGAAATGGTAAAAAAGTAATTTTGGTTTACTCTGGACCATTAGGAGGCTTAAGTTCTGATAAGGGTGGCAATATGCGATACTTTGATTTTGTTCTAGTAGAAGCATCAGTAACCCCAGAAATGAGAGAGGTTTTCGAAGCTCTTGAAATGAATCAACCTGGTAAACAATGGGTAATTCCAAACGGAGTGGAAGAAAAATTATTAACACTTATTCGAGAAAAATATCCTAATATTCAATTATTAAACACTAGAACTTTTAATAGTATTTTAGTGAATAAAAATAATGGCAAAATAGAGTCTATTTTAACTGAAGAGGGTCAAGAGATAAAAGGCGTGTACTATTTAGACACAACGCCGGATGGGATTTTAGCAATAAAAGCAGGAATACCTTTTACTGTTGAAACCTTAAATCTTGCCTATGGAGTAGTTTTCGATTTAAAATATCTTACAGAAAATGATCTAAGAAGATTAGAAAATATTAAAATTGACAGAATTTTGGAAATTTCTAATCTAACCTTAGATGAAGTAACGACAAATGAAGAATTAAAAACTCTTTACGAAGAATTAAGAAATACTCCAAAAAGTGCCAACAATTATAAATTCTACACTCGTTGGGGATATCAGTTTTTAGCCAAAGCCTTCAAGTTTTATTTAAAAGCTAAAGCTTTAAAAAATCCAGAAGACGTTATTTTGCAAAAAACTGCAGAAGAGGTGATAGTTGATGGATTCAATGTAGCAATTAGAGATTCTGAAAATGGATATGAAGCTACTTTTAATAGCTTGAGCTTTAATTCTGATAAATCATATCATCAAGGCGATCATAATATTTTAAAAGAAA
>Ga0308411_10002001_pt1 | contig 13872 bp, 12 predicted proteins | sample HotsprottomLayer_2_FD_203530 | JGI IMG/M metagenome (GOLD analysis project Ga0308411, IMG submission 203530) | Hot spring phototrophic mat microbial communities from Octopus Spring, Yellowstone National Park, Wyoming, United States -... | ecosystem: Environmental > Aquatic > Thermal springs >...
CTGCACCACCGCCGGATTGAAGTCCACCACCGCGAAAGGGACACCGAACGTCTCCAGCGCTTCCCCGATCGCGCTGCCCACGCGGCCGTACCCGACGATCAGGACCGCCGGCGAGGGGACAATCCGTGCGGGCTCAGCCGGCCGCGCCCACCGGTCGGCCCAGCGCTCCAGCGGCCGGCTGCGCCGGAAGACCAGCGCGTTCGCGAGCAGCGTGAGCAGCGAGGTGGCGAGCACGGCGCTGTAGAGCTCCAGGCCGAGGAGCCCGCTCGCGTAGCCGAGCTGCGCGATGACGAACGAGAACTCGCCGATCTGCGTCTGCCCGAGCCCCACGGCCACGGCGACCGGCAGGGGCTGGCGGAAGGCGAGCGCGGCCGCGGTCCAGATGACCGACTTGCCCACCAGGACGACGCCCAGCATGATTGCCAGCAGGTCCGGACGCGCGGTCAGCGTGCGCACGTCGATCAGCATGCCGATCGAGACGAAGAACACGGCCACGAAGAGGTCGCGCAGCGGCAGCACGCGCGCCAGCGTCTCGGTCGTGTAGTCCGACTCGCTGATGACCAGGCCGGCCAGGAACGCGCCGAGGGCGAGCGTCAGGCCCAGCCCGGCGGAGAGCGCGGCCATGCCCGCGCCGATGGCCACCGCGACCAGCACGAAGAGCTCGGTGTTCCGCGCGTGCGCGATGCGACCGAGCAGCGCGGGGACGAAGCGGTTGGCCAGCAGGAAGAAAGGGACGAGCACGACCGCCCCGCGCAGCAGCGCGTAGAGGGCGCCGCCCGGCGGCGCGGCCTCCCCGGCCGCCAGCGTCGGGAGGAAAAAGATCGCCGCGACCACGACCAGGTCCTGCGCGAGGGAGATCCCGATGGACGCCCGGCCGACGGGTCCCGCCAGGTCCCCGCGCTCGGCCAGCAGCTTCGCCAGCGCCATGGTGCTGCACACCGCGAGCGCGAGACCGGTGGTGCCCGCGGTCGGCCCCGGGACGCCGGCGGCGGTCAGGGCCGCAGCCGCCAGCCCGGCGACCGCGGCCATGCCCAGGGGCGCGCCCACCACGGCCAGGCCCCGGACGCGCCACAGCTCGCGCAGCGAGAACTCGACGCCCAGCGAGAACATCAGCAGCACGACGCCCAGCTCGGCGAACAACTCGAAGGTCCCGCCCGCGGAGACCGCCGGGCCAGCCAGGGCGGTCACGAGGAGGCCGCCCAGGATGTAGCCCACGAACGCGGGCTGGCGCAGGAACTGCGCGAGCCCGCCGCCCGCCACCGCGGCGACCAGGAGCAGCGTCAGGTCGCGGAAGACCTCGGCTTCGCTCACGCGGCCGCCAGCCCGTAGTGCACGACGCCGCCCCGCCGCTCCACGGTCAGGCGGCCGTGGGCCTCGAGCAGGTCGAGGTGGCCCAACACCTCGGAGAGGCCGAGGATGAGGTTCACCTCGTCGAGGCCGGGGAACCAGGCCGCGGCGATCTCGCGCAGGGTGCGAGGGCGCTCCGCCAGCATCGCCGCGAGATGGGCTTCGCGCTCCGCGTGGTGCCGGATGACGTCCCGGGCCCGGGCGGCCGGGTGCTCCAAGGGCTCGCCGTGCCCGGGATAGGCGATGGCGGGATCCAGCGCCGCGATGCGCTCGAGCGACCGGATCAGGGCCGGCAGTGTGCGCAGGCGGGTCCCGTCCGGCGCGAACTCCACCACCGGGTTGGGGCTGATCTCCTCGAGCAGGAGGTCGCCGGCGACGAGCGTCCGGCCGTCCCACAGGCCGATGTGACCCTGCGCGTGGCCCGGCGTGTGCAGGACGGTCAGGTCACCGTCCGCCAGGGGCAGGCGGTCGCCGTCGGCCACGAGGTCGGTGGGCGTCACGGGCTCGAACTGATCGCGGAAGCGCCGCAGGACCTCGAGCAGGCGGTCGCCCGTGCTCGCCGGGAAGCCGGCCTCGGCCAGCAGCGTCCGCATCGGCCCGATGAACGAGCGGTCCAGCGTCAGCTTGGGGACCTCGGCGGCGTGGGCGTAGACCCGACACCCGCTCGCGGCGACCACGGCCGCAGCCAGGCCGAAGTGGTCCACGTGGCCGTGGGTGAGCACCAGGCGCTCCACGCCCCCCAGGCCGACGCCCGCCGCGGCCAGCCCGGCCTCGAGCGCCGCGCGCGCGGCCGGGGTCCGGGGCCCGCAGTCCACCAGGGTCGCGGGGGGGCCGGGAAGAACGTAGGCGTTCACCGGCCCGACGGGGTAGGGGGTCGGCAGGACGATGGGGATGATGCGCATGGTGGTGTCATTGTATACTTTAGCAGCACGGCACTCCGCCCCGACCGGCCTGATTCGGAGCGTGATCGACCTGTTCGCAGGACTCTCAACCCGGGAGGTGGATCGAGAGTGAGCGACGAGGGATCAACGAAGTGGGTGCGCGTTGCGGATGACCGTCTCCGGCGTGTCACACGGCGCGACCTTCTGAAACTCACCGCCGCCGGCGCTGCCGGCGCGACCCTGGCCGGGGTCGAACGACTCACCGGTCCCTACATCGTCCACGCCCAGCCGCGCGAGCTCCGCATCATGACCTGGAGCCACTTCGTCCCGGCGTTCGACGCCTGGTTCGACCCGTTCGCGCGGGCCTGGGGCACGAGCAAGAACATCCGGGTCACCGTGGACCACGTGTCGTTCGCGGACATCGTGCCGCGCGCGACCGCGGAGGTCGCCGCGCAGCAGGGCCACGACTGCTACTTCTTCATCGCACCGCCCTCCCAGTTCGAGCCGCAGGTGCTCGACCTCGCCGACATCAACCAGGAGGCCGAGCGACGCTACGGCCCGCTGGTGCCCTTCGTCCGCAACAGCGTCTACAATCCGCACACCCGGAAGTACTTCGGGTTCTCCGACAACTGGGTGCCCGACCCCGGCGACTATCTGAAGAGCGTGTGGGCGAACGTGGGCTACGTGAACGGTCCGCGCACCTGGGACGACCTGATCACCGCGGGCCAGCGGATCAAGCAGCGCCACCCGGAGATCCAGATCCCGATCGGCATCGGGTTCTCGCAGGACATCGACTCGAACATGGCCACACGCGCCATCATGTGGTCCTTCGGCTCGGCGATCCAGGACCAGAACTCGAACGTGGTCCTCAACTCCGAGGAGACCGTCAAGGCCGTGGAGTACGGCGTCCGCCTGTTCCGCGAGGTCATGAGCCCCGCGGTGCTGAGCTGGAACGCCGCCTCGAACAACCTGGCCCTCAACGCGCGCCAGACCTCCTACATCCTGAACTCGATCTCCGCGTACCGCTCGGCGCAGGCCCAGGGGCTCCCGGTGGCCAACGACATCTTCTTCACCCCGGCGCTGCGCGGCCCGGCCCGCGCGCAGGTGGCGACGCACGTCATGGGCGTCTGGGTGATCTGGCGGTTCTCGCGGGCGCCCGACCTGGCCAAGGAGTTCCTGCTCCACTTCCTGGACAACCAGCGCGACGCCATCATGGCGAGCCGGCTGTACAACTTCCCGTCGTACTGGGGGTCGGTCGCCGACCGCGACGTGCCGGTGGCGCAGAAGCCGGAGGCCGGGCGCCGGTGGATCCGGTCGCGCGTCTTCCAGGACCCGTTCGGCTCGCTGCCGCCGGACAAGCTCAAGGTGCTGGCGGACTCCGAGCGGTGGTCCACGAACGTCGGCTTCCCCGGCACCGCGAACCCGGCGGAGGGCGAGATCTTCGACACCTACGTCATCACCGACATGTTCGCCAAGGCCGCCACGGGGCAGCTCTCGCCGAAGGCCGCGGTGGAGGAAGCCGACCGCCGTGTGAAGGAGATCTTCGCGAAGTGGCGGCGGGCCGGCCTGGTCGGCGGCGGCCGCGACCGGTAGCCTGCGATTCCGCGCGGCGGGGTGCGCCTTCGGTGACGGGCGCACCCCGTCCTGTGCCTGCAGGCGGAGCGGGTGAGCGCGATGGAGACCGGGTTCGTCGAGATTCGCAACCTGCACAAGCACTTCGGTGAGGTCCGCGCCGTGGACGGCGTGGACCTGTCGATCAAGGAAGGGGAGCTGTTGGTCCTCCTGGGGCCCTCGGGGTGCGGGAAGACCACGCTCATGCGCATGATCGCGGGGCTGGAGGTGCCCACCTCCGGGCAGATTCTCATCGGCGGCGAGGAGGTCGACGAGGACGTGCCGCCCCGCGCGCGCGGCGTGGCCATGGTGTTCCAGAGCTACGCGCTCTACCCGCACAAGACCGCCTACGACAACATCGCGTTCCCGCTGCAGGCCGCGGGGCTGACCCCGGCGGCGATCCGCGGCCGGGTGCAGGGCGCGGCGAAGCGGTTCTCGATCGGCCACCTCCTCGGCCGCCGGCCGCGGCAGCTCTCGGGCGGCGAGCGGCAGCGTGTGGCGCTCTCGCGCGCGGTGGTGCGCGACCCGAAGGTGTTCCTGTTCGACGAGCCGCTCTCGAACCTGGACGCCCAGCTGCGGGCCATCGCACGCTACGAGCTCAAGGAGCTGCAGCGCGAGCTCGGGACGACGACCATCTACGTGACCCACGACCAAGTCGAGGCGATGGGGCTGGGCGACCGGATCGCGGTGATGAACCAGGGCAGGGTCCGTCAGGTCGGCACGCCGCAGCACGTCTACGACCACCCGGCCGACACGTTCGTGGCCACCTTCCTGGGGTCGCCGCCGATGAACCTGCTGGAGCAGGACGCGCATACGATCCTGGGGTTCCGGCCCGAGAGCTTCGTGCCGAGGCAGGACATCCCGGCCGGCACCGACGCCGAGGTCTTCGCGTTCAAGGTGCGCCAGGTGGAGTACCTGGGCGCCGACCGGCTCATCTACGGGGCGGTGGACACCCCGTACCGGGCGGGGCAGACCGTGATCGCCGACCTGCCGGTCACGATCACCACCCCGGTCGCGGAGGGCCGGATCCACGAGTTCGCGGTGCCGCGGCGCGCCCTGCGCACCTTCGACGCCGCGACCGGCCTGGCGCGGGACCGTGGCGCTGCCTAGGGAGGCCCGGCGCCCGCTCCCGGCCGCGGTCGCGCCGCTGCGCCGGCGGACGCTGGCCGATCGCGAGGACTGGCTGGGCCGGCTCATGCTCGCGCCGGCGCTCGTCTACGTGGTCGCGCTGGTCGGCGTGCCGTTCGCGCTGGCGCTGGCGCTCGCGTTCAGCAGCGCGCGGTCCGGGAGCCTGGAGTTCTCGTGGGTGGGGTTGCGCAACTTCTGGGCCATCCTGCCCGACCCGCAGTTCCACCGCGCGCTGTGGAACACCCTGCGCTTCACGCTCGTCTCGCAGGCGCTGGTGATCGTGCTGGCCGTGACCGCCGCCCACGTGCTGTCCGCGGCGTTCGTGGGCCGGCGCCTCGTGCGGTTCCTGCTGCTGCTGCCGTGGGCGGCGCCCGTGGCGCTGGCCGCCATCGGCTGGACGTGGATCTTCGACTCGACGTTCAGCGTCATCAACTGGACCATGCTGTGGCTGGGGCTGACGAAGCGGTGGTTGTACTGGTTCGGGGAGCCCCAGCTCGCCACGGCGGCCATCATCATCGTGCACGTCTGGCGCATGTTTCCGTTCGCGACGGTCATCACGCTGGCGGGGATGAGCGCGATCCCGCAGGAGATCAGCGAGGCCGCGGTGATCGACGGCGCCGGGTTCTGGCGCCGGTTCTTCCAGGTGAACCTGCCGCTGCTGCTGCCGATCATCACCGTGGCGGTGCTGTTCGGCGTGGTCTTCACCTCGACCGACCTGAGCGTGGTCTACCTGCTGACCCGCGGCGGGCCGTACAACAGCACCCACGTGCTCTCCAGCCTGGCCTTCCAGCGGGGCATCTTCGGCGGCGACCTGGGGCAAGGCGCGGCCGTGGCGCTGTTCCTGCTGCCGGTCCTGGTGGTCGTCGCGATCCTGATGCTGCGGACCGCGCGGCGTGCGGAGGTGGGCGCGTGAGAACCCGCCGGCTGGTCCGCTACGTGAAGCGCGGCGTGCTCTACTTGGCGGCGCTGGCGTTCACCGCGTTCGCGGTCTTCCCGTTCTACTGGATGTTCCTGACCGCGTTCAAGGCGAACCGCGACCTCTACGTCGGCGGCACCGTGCTCACCCACGTGCCGTGGATCTTCAACGCGCCGCCCACCCTCGAGCACATCGAGCTCCTCTTCCGGCAGACGCTCTACCTGACCTGGGTGCGCAACACGGTGTGGATCGGCGTGGTGGTGGTCGCGATCACGCTGGTGCTGGCCGTGCCCGCCGGCTACGCGCTCGCACGGCTCACCGGCCGGTGGGGCGAGCGGCTCGGCATCGGCGTCTTCCTCACCTATCTGGTCCCGCCGACCCTGCTGTTCCTGCCGTTCTCCCGGATGATCGCCTGGTTGGGGCTCCAGAACAGCCAGTGGGCCCTGGTCCTGGTCTACCCGACGTTCACAGTGCCCTTCTGCACCTGGCTGATGATGGGGTTCTTCCGCTCGATCCCGCGCGACATCGAGGAGCAGGCGATGATCGACGGCTACAGCCGCTTCGCGGTGATCCGAAAGGTCGTGCTCCCGCTGGGCATCTCGGGCGTGCTCACCGCGACGATTTTCGCCTTCACGCTGGTGCTGCAGGACTTCGTCTACGCCCTGACGTTCATCAGCGCGGTGCCGCGGATGACGGTCAGCCTGGGCGTGCCGGTCGCGCTCGTGCGCGGCGACGTCTTCTACTGGGGCTCGCTGATGGCGGCGTGCCTGATCACCAGCATCCCGATCGCGGTGGTCTACAATCTGTTCATCGATCGGTTCATCCAGGGGCTGACCGCGGGCGCCGTGAAGGGATAGGCCGGCGTGGCGGCAGCGACTACCCGCACCAGATCGGCAGCCTGGAGGAGATGCGGTCGAGTGTCGAGGCGCTGGGGCTCCCCGCGCGCGACCGGGAGGGCGGTGCTCGGCGAGAACGCCCGCCGGCTCCTGGGATGGTGACGGCGCGCGAACGCGTTTGCGCGGGGCAAGAGCTCTGGGCGCACATCGGCCGCACGTCGTGAACGTCTTCGTCGCGGGCGGCACCGGGGTACTCGGCCGCGCCGCGCTCGGCGCGCTCGTGGACGCTGGTCACCGGGTGAGCGCCACGGCCCGCGGGCCCGGGAAGGCGGCCCTGGTCCGCGGCCTCGGCGGCGAGCCCGTCGAGGTAGATCTCTACGACTCCGCCGCGGTGCGCCGGGCGGTCGCGGGCTGCGAGGCGGTCTTGCGGCTGACGACGCGGATTCCCCCCGCGTCGGAGATGGGACGCCCCGGGGTGTGGGACGAGACGAACCGGCTCCGCACTGAGGGCGCGCGCGTCCTGGTGGACGCTGCGCTGGCGGCCGGCGCCGCGGTGTACGTGCACGAGTCGATTGTCTTCGTCTATGCCGACGCCGGGGCGGCGTGGATCACCGAGGAGGCCGCGACCGACGTCGCCGGGAGCGCGGTGCTGGAGGCCGCGCTCGGCGGGGAGGAGGAGGCGGCCCGGTTCGCACGGAGCGGCGGTCGGGGCGTGGTGCTTCGATTCGGCCGGCTCTACGGGCCGGTGGAGCCGTTCACGCTGGATGTGATCGCGCAGGCGCGCCGAGGGGCACTCGAGGTCGCCGGGGCAGGCGGCCACTACACACCGTGGATCTACGTGCCCGATGCCGGCTGCGCGGTCGCCGCCTCGCTCGATGCGCCGTCGGGGACCTACAATGTCTGTGACGACGAGCCGGTGCCCCTGGCCGACTACCTGCACGCCGTCGCCACGGCGCTGGGCGCGCCGCCCTCGCGGCGGCGGCCCCCGCGCGACGAAGAGGCCGCCGTCGCACCGCGCGCGAGCCTGCGACGGTCGCTGCGCGTTTCCAATGCCCGGTTCAAGGCTGCCACGGGATGGGCCCCGGTCGTGCGCAACGCGCGCGACGGATGGCGGCTGATCGCCGGCAGCGTACTGGGGTAGCTCGCCGCATCGTCGTGCGGCACGGCGAGGACGCTTGACTACCGAACGTATGTTCGCTATCCTAGGACCGCCATGCTCCGGGGTCTCTTTGAGCCGCTCACCGACGGAGCCGGGAACCGGGCGGTTCCCGCGCAGGCGAGCCCCCGCCACTTCACCACAACAGGCATCCGCGCCACCCCGCAGGTGGAGTGGGTCGAGATCACGGTCAAGTCCGTGTTGAACCGCGTCGAGGGCATGCCGTTCGGGTGGTCGATCAACCCATATAGGGGATGCGGCATGGGCTGTGTCTACTGCTTCGCCCGCGTCACCCACTGGTACCTCGACCAGGACGGCGTCAACGACTGGTCCTCCCGCATCTACGTCAAGGTGAACGCACCCGAGGTGCTGCGGCGCGAGCTCGCGCGGCCGTCGTGGACGCGCGAGCAGGTCGCGCTCGGCACCGCCACCGACCCCTACCAGCCCGCCGAAGGCGCCTACCGGGTCACGCGGCGTGTGCTGGAAGCGCTGCGCGACTTCGCCACGCCGGCATCCATCGTCACGAAGTCCACCATGATCCTGCGCGACCTCGACGTGCTGGCGCAACTCGCGCGCGGGCCCGGCACGGCGGTCTACTTCAGCATCACGACCGTCGACCCGGCGCTCGCGCGCGAGATCGAACCCGACGTCCCGCCGCCCGCGCGCCGGCTGGAGGTCATGCGCGCGCTGGCCGAGGCTGGGGTGCCGGTCGGCGTGCTGCTGGCGCCGGTGCTCCCCGGTCTCACCGACCACGAGGACCACCTGGCCGCGGTGGTCGAGGCCGCGCGCGACCACGGCGCCCGCTCGCTGGGCACGATGGTGCTACACCTGGGGCCCGTGGTGCGGGAGGCCTACGTCCAGTATCTCGAGCACAAGCACCCGGACCTGCTACCCGAGTACGAGCGGCTCTACCGCGGCAAGTACGCGCCGCGCGCCTATCAGCAGCGCGTGCAGGAGGTCGTGGCCGCGCTCAAGCGCCGGCTGGGGTTCCCGGAGCGCGCGCCCTCGCGCGGCGCGGGCGCGAGGACGCCGGCGCCGGCTCCCGCCCAGCAGCGGCTCCTCTGAACGGAACCTCCCGCCCGCGCCGGCGTTACTCGAGGAAGATGCCGCGCGGCCGCCCGCGCGGGGAGGGGGGACGTCGCATGAGCCAGATCACCGCCGGGCTCACGCTGGCCCTGGCCATCACCGCGGCCGCGGCCGGCGCCGCGACCGCGCACCACGGATGGACCTCGTATCACGCCGACCGCACCGTCACGCTCGCCGGGACCGTGCGCGAGGCCGCGTTTGAGCACCCGCACGCGACGCTGCGGCTCGAATCGCAGGGGCGCGTCTGGTTGGTGGTCCTGCCGCCGCCGACGCGGGCCGTGCCCATGGGCCTGAACGCAGAGACGCTGACCGCCGGGGCGAGCGTGACCATCGTGGGGCACCCGCACCGCTCCGTCGAGGACGAGGTGCGCGCGACCCGCCTCACGACGGGCGGCCGGACCTACCAGCTCCGGTGACACACGAGGGCGTGCCGTGGCTGCTGTGGTTCGAGCACTCCGGCCTCGGCCTCGCCATGCGGCGCTCGCTGTGGCTGTATCCCTTGGCCGAGATCGTCCACATCCTGGGGATCGCGCTGCTGGTGGGCCCGGCGATGATGTTCGACCTCCGGCTGCTGGGCTGGTCGCGGCACCTCCCGGTCACCGCGATGGCCGGCCACCTGCTGCCCTGGTCGCGACGCGGCCTGGCGCTGGTGGCCACGACCGGCGCGCTGATGTTCGTGGCGCACGCGGCCGGCGCGAACGTGCTGGTCTTCCATCGCCGCACGCTTCGCTCGGTCGCGGGCTGGGACGCCGGTGCGCCGGCGCCCCGCCCGGCCCGCGTGGCCGCGATGTGCTCGCTCGTGGTGTGGACCGGGGCGATCGCCTGCGGCCGCCTGCTCGGCTATCTGTAGCGGGGCGCGTGTGCTGGCCGCGCTGAGGACCGTCCCCATGCTCCGGTCGCGGCTCCTCGTCGCCGGGCTGCTCTGCTGGCTGGCGGCCGCCGCGGTGGCGCTCGTCGCCGCCGGACAGCCGCCCGCGCTGGACGCGCGCGCCGTCTACGAGCGCGCGGCACCGTCCGTCGGCGTGGTGCGCACCGTCACCGACGGCCGGGCCGGCGTGGGCACCGCGTTCGTGGTGGATCGCGAGGGCTGGTTGCTGACCGCTGCGCACGTCGCGCGACGGGCGCAGCGACTCGAGGTCGTCCTGCCCGGGCGGGAGCCCATGGCGGCGCGGCTCGTGGGCTACGACGCGCGGCGCGACGTCGCCGTGCTGCGGGTCACGCCGTCCGCGCCCCTGCCCGCGCTGGAGATCGCCGGGGGCACCCCACGCGTCGGCGACCCGGTCGTGGTGATCGGCACGCCTCGGGGTCGGCCGGGAGTGATGTCCACCGGGGTGGTCGCCGCCGCCCAGGTCTCGCTGCCGGGCATGGCGCGGGACGCCCTGTTGCGCCTGACCGCGCGCGTGGCGCCCGGTCACTCGGGCGGGCCGGTGCTGAACGCGCGCGGGCAGGTGGTGGGGCTGGTCATCGCCCGCACGATCGAGGGCGGCTCCCCTGCCGCCGACGCGGGCAGCCTGGCCACCTCCGGCGACGCGCTCCGTGCGGCGCTGCCGGAGCTGCGGCGCGGCGCGCGCATCGACCGCGCCTGGATCGGGATCGCCGGCGGCCCGCTGACCCCTGAGATGGTGCGCGAGCGTGCCATCGGGACCACGCGCGGCGCATGGGTCCGCGAGGTCCTCCCGAACAGCCCGGCGGCCACCGCGGGGCTGCGGCCCAACGACGTGGTCGTCGCCGCGGACGGACGGGCGATCGCGTCGTGGGACGACCTGCTGCGGTTCGTGGGCGAGCGGTCGCCCGGCCAGGTCGTCCGGCTCGCGATCGTCCGCGGCGGCGGCCGCACCGAGGTCGTGGTGCGGCTCGGCGCGCGGCCGTAGCGTCAGGCGGCGCTCATCCCGCCGTCCACCGCCAGCACCTGCCCGGTGATGTAGCCCGCCGACGGTGCCACCAGGCACAGCGCGGCGCCGACGAGGTCCTCGGGAGAGCCCAGGCGGCCCGCCGGGATGCGCTCGAGCAGCGCCCGGCCGGCGCGTTGGATCGCGACCTCGGACATGCGCGTGGGGATGAACCCGGGGGCGAGCGCGTTCACCGTCACCCCGGAGCGCGCCCACTTCACGGCCAGGTCGCGCGTGAGCGCGATGACGGCGCCCTTGCTCGCCGAGTACCCCGCCGCGTCGAGAATCTCGGGCGGCGTGCCGGCCAGGCCCGCGACCGAGGCGATGTTCAGGATGCGGCCGTAGCGCCGCGCGAGCATGCCCCGGCCTACGGCCTGGCACATCAGGAACGTGCCGGTCGCGTTCGCGTTCATGACCTCGTGCCAGCGCTCGGGCGGCATCGTCTCCGCCGGCGCGCCCCACGAGCGGCCGGCGGCGTTCACCAGGATCGCCAGATCGCCCACCGCGGCCGCCGCCGCGGCCACCGTCCGCTCGACCTGCGCCGGGTCGGCGACGTCGGCCTGGAACGCCGCGCAGGTGACGCCCGCCGACCGCAACGACGCTTCCGCCGGCCCGAGCCACTCGGCGCGCCGGGCGACGATCGCCACGCGGGCCCCCGCCGCGCCCAGCGTCTGCGCGATCGCCAGCCCGAGGCCGCGCGAGCCGCCGGTGACGAGCGCGGCCTGGCCGTCGAGCCTAAACAGCCGGTCCACCGGACTCGCGGGCATGGGCGTAGAGCCTGCGGAGCAGCGCGATCCGACCGGCGTGGTACGCGACGTGCGCCGCCCCGCCGAGAATCAGGTGCGTGTTGGAGCGGTTCCTCGTCCGCATGGCCGTGCGGGCGAGCGCGGCAGGGGTGAGGCCGCCGACGCGCCGCACCAGCGCCGCGTGCAGCCGTGCCGCGCGGGCGACGGTCCGGCGCCACCCGTCGGCGCCGCCCTCTCCGGCCGGCCAGGCCTGCCGGCGAGCGACGGCCCGACCGTCGAGGCGGTCGAGGACGTCCTCGGACCAGTAGATGACGTGGTTCACTTCCTCCCAGATGGAGTGGGCCGCGGGACCCGGCGCCCAGGAGGCTTCCTCCAGCGAGACGCCGCGCAGCAACCGGGCAAGCCCGGTGTGTCCCCAGTTGCCCCGCCCCGCGGTGTCGCGCAGGAAGGCCGCCAGGTCGGCCGCGGCTCCCCGGCGGCGCGTGTTCGTGGTCATCGTCACCTCGCCTCTCGTCGTGTGGTGCCCACCACCTAATGTTGCGCGCGGCGGGCGATTCCTGCCGGACATCCGTGCCCGATGGGCCCGCGCCGGGCCGGCTCCGCGTCGGGGGGCCAGGAGGAAGCCCTCCAGCCGCGGAGTAGCATACAGGTTGCGATGGTGCTGGCGCAGCCGCGGCCGGCCGCCGCGGCGACCGACACGATCCCGGGGCTGTTCTTCGCGCAGGCCGCCCGCCGGGCCACGCGCGTGGCGCTGCGGCGCAAGCGCTACGGCATCTGGCACCCGATCACCTGGGGCGAGTACGCGGCTCAGGTCCGGCTGGTCGCCAACGCGCTGCTCGCCCTCGGCGTCCAGCGGGGCGAGCGCGTGGGTCTGATCGGCGAGAACCGGCCCGAGTGGCTCTACGCGGACCTCGGCATCCAGTCGGTCGGCGCCGCGACGACCGGCATCTACACCACCAGCAGCGCGGAGCAGGTCCACTACATCCTGGAGCACGCCAGCTGCCGCGTGTTCGTCGTGGACGGCGAGGAGCAGCTCGACAAGGCGCTGGAGATCCGCGGCCGCCTGCCGGAGCTGGAGCACATCGTCGTGATCGACCCCGAGGGGCTGCGTCGGTTTCACGACCCGCAGGTGGTCATGTGGGACCAATTCCTGGCGATGGGCGAGGACCACGCGCGCCGCCACCCGCACGCGCTCGACGAGGCCCTCGCACGAATCCGCGCCGAGGACATGGCGGTGCTCATCTACACCTCGGGCACCACCGGGCCGCCCAAGGGCGCGATCCTCACGCACCGCAACCTGATCGCCGCGACCGAGGCACTCGACGGTGCCAACGCCTTCGCCCCCGAGGACGAGGTGCTCTCCTACCTGCCGTTGTGCCACATCGCCGAGCGGCAGTTCTCGGTCTTCCTGCCGATCCGCTGGGGCTACACCGTCAACTTCATCGAGAACGTCGACACGGTGATGCAGAACCTCGCCGAGGTCGCGCCCACGGTGGTCTTCGGGGTGCCGCGCATCTGGGAGAAGCTCTTCTCGGTGGTGACGCTGCGCGTCGCCGAGAACGACCTGGTCAAGCGCGGCGCCTACTGGCTGGCCCTGCGCGTAAGCGGGGCCGCCTCGCGCCGGTGGCTCGACCGCCGGCCGGTGCCCGTGCTGCTGCGCGCCGCCGCGCGGCTGGCCGACGGGTTGGTCTTGCTCCCGCTGCGCCGCCGCCTCGGGCTGCACCGCGTCCGGCTCGCCTTCTCGGCCGGGGCGCCGATCGCGCCCGACCTACTGCGGTACTTCTGGGCGATCGGCGTGCCGATCCGGGAGATCTACGGCCAAACCGAGGACGCCGGGCCGACCGCCTGCCACCAGGGCGACGAGGTGAAGATCGGCACGGTCGGTCGGCCGTTCCCCAACGTCGAGGTGAAAATCGCGCCCGACGGCGAGATCCTGGTCCGTGGCCCGAACGTGTTCGCCGGCTACTTCCGCAACCCCGAGGCGACCGCCGAGGCCCTGCGCGACGGGTGGCTGCATTCGGGCGACGTCGGCGAGTTCGACGAGGAAGGCTTTCTCAAGATCACCGACCGCAAGAAGGACCTGTTCATTACCTCGGGCGGAAAGAACATCGCGCCGCAGTACATCGAGAACAAGCTCAAGGCCAGCCCCTACATCAACGACGCGGTGGCGATCGGCGATGGTCGGCGCTACATCGTGGCGCTGATCGTCATCGACGAGGAGAACGTCACGAAGTGGGCGCAGGACCGCCGGCTGCCGTTCACCACGTACGCGGACC
>Ga0308411_10002003_pt1 | contig 13865 bp, 12 predicted proteins | sample HotsprottomLayer_2_FD_203530 | JGI IMG/M metagenome (GOLD analysis project Ga0308411, IMG submission 203530) | Hot spring phototrophic mat microbial communities from Octopus Spring, Yellowstone National Park, Wyoming, United States -... | ecosystem: Environmental > Aquatic > Thermal springs >...
CCATCCTCTTTACACCACTCGACCAGATTTGCATCCGCTGGTTTCGCCATTCATTTATCGATGTGCTCGATCACTATCGCTACATGTGGTTGGCCCTCGGTATGATCCTTATCCTGGCAACATTTATTTTCGGCGTTGATCCAAACGCCAGTGGGGTACGGGTCTGGTTCAACCTGGGATTCTTCTACTTTCAGCCCTCAGAATTGCTCAAAATTATTCTGGTTATCTTTATGGCTTCCTACCTCAACGAATATCGCGAGGCGGTACAATCAAGTTACCGACTTGGCCCTTTTACATTACCACCTCTTCCCTACCTTGTGCCACTGATAGGGATGTGGGGCATTGCAATGATGACAATCGTCTTTCAACGCGATCTGGGTGCGGCACTGTTACTCTTCGGGGTTTTCTTAATTATGCTCTACGCTGCCACCAGGCGTAGTCTCTATGTTATTGCAGGTGTCACTGCCTTTGCCGGTGGCGCCTATATACTCTACCGTCTCTTACCAATTGTTGGCCTGCGCGTATCGGTTTGGCTCGATCCATGGGCTACCGCTCAGGGTTCAGGGTACCAGATCGTTCAGGCTATCTACGCTCTCGCTTCAGGCGGCGTCTTTGGGGCAGGATTGGGGAGAGGTGTACCAGAGTACGTTCCGGCGGTGCACACCGATTTTATCTTCGTCGCTATTGGTGAAGAGATGGGCCTGGCCGGAACCTTAGCGGTACTCATCGCTTATATGTTACTCATCTTCCGCGGTTACCATTTAGCGCTGGCGATACCCGGTCGTTTTCGCGGCTTTGAACAACTCCTGGTGATCGGTCTGACCTCAATCATTGCTGTGCAGACGCTCATTATTCTAGGCGGTAATCTACGCCTCATTCCCCTGACGGGCATCACACTGCCGTTTATCTCATATGGTGGCTCATCGATTGTCATTAACTTTTTGATTGTAGCGTTGCTCTTGCGAATTTCGGTGAGCGATCAACGATACTAGATGGGAAAAATGCAGGGACGACCAACTGGTCGTCCCTGGTTTATCGCTGGCGATAAAGAGGGAGGGCGTTACATCCGACCGCGAAGCATCCCATTCCAATACATCGCCGGTAACCCGTAGGCCTTGAGCGCATACATGCTGTAACGCTCCTGCGCTTGATCGAAGGGAAAGCTCTCTTTGGGTTGATTGGTGTAATCAAACTCTGCCAGAATCAGGCTGCCGTAGCCGGTCACCAATGGGCAAGAGGTGTAGCCATCGTAAGTGGCCGGTAACGTCTCTTTAGCCATTGCCGCCATCAGGTTTGCTACCAGCACCGGCGCCTGCTTACGAATGGCAGCTCCCGTTTTCGAGGTGGGCAAGCTCGAGCAATCACCGAGACTAAATACGTTGGGATAGCGTTTATGCTGAAGGGTATATTGATCGACATCGACCCAACCGCCGGTATTAGCCAGCGTGCTGCTCTTGATCACGTCGGGCGCACTCATTGGCGGTGATACATGCAACATATCGAAGTGAACCGTCACCGTCTCGCGGGTAGCCAGATTGAGGAAGACGGCCTCACGCGCCTCACCGCGTACCTCGATCAAATCGTGCTGGAAATGAACGTTAATCCCCTTGCGTGCGACCACACGATTCAACGCATCAGCATACTTCTTCACGGCAAAGATAGCCGCACCTGCGTGATAGAAATTGAGCTGGCTCTGCTGTCGTACCCCGGAGCGGCGGAAATAATCGTCGGCCAGATAGACGATCTTCTGCGGCGCACCACCACACTTGATCGGCGTGCTTGGATGGGTGAAGACAGCATTTCCGCCCCGGAAGGTGCGAATGTTCTGCCAAGTATACTCCACCGTGTCATACGAGTAATTCGAGCAGACCCCATTCTTACCCAACGTTTCTGGCAGTCCCTTCACCTTATGCCAGTCAATCTGAATGCCCAGCGCCACAACCAGATAGTCGTAGGTGATCGTCTCACCGTTGCTCAAGGTCAGACTGTTATTATCGGGGTCAAATGCCTTTACCGCCTCCTTCAACCACGTGACTCCTGGTGGGATGTAATCAGCTTCTGGGCGTGCCGATTGCTCACGAGGAAAGACTCCGCCCCCAACCAGCGTCTACAAGGGCTGATAGTAGTGTACAGTTGACGGTTCGATCAGCGCAACCTCCGGCGGATTTGGCTGACCCATAAGTTGGGCAGCAACGGTCAGACCACCCGTACCGCCGCCAGCAATGACAACCTGATAGTGGCTCTTTGCCATAGTGTGTTCCTCTCTAGTCGTGATACTCCCTGTTTACAACCTGTTCTCCGGCACGTTACCATCCTAGCCCGGCAGTTTTTGCCCGAATCGTTCGGCAAAATTGAGGGCAAAGCCAAGCGAACGTTGCACATCACGGTTGAAGAGTGCTCCCAACAATGCCATTGGACCGGCCCGTCGTGGCTCTCGTTGGGCGCTCACCAGCGCATGTGCTGCCGCCCCCATCACCTGAAGCGTCTTCGGATCAAGCACGCCTGAACTCATCAATGCCTTCATTTCATCTGACTGCATCAAGATGAGGAGATTGCGTAGTGCAGTCAATCCCTGGCGAACAGTACCCTCGATATCGACACCTTGTCGATTGGCCGCAGCGTACAGTTCATCAATCATATCGACGGTCATTGCAGCAAAGCCGGGGGCCTGGCGAGCCAGTTGTTCGAGAGTTACCAACTGCTCACTCAGTCCGGCCAGGGCGCGGAGAGTCGCCGGCTCGGTCAAGCGCTCAAGGGCATGCAAGCCAACCTTCAATCGCTCGTCGATGTCGATACCCGCCTTCGCCGCATCCCGATACAATCCATCGACCGTATCGGTTGCCATGGCCAGCAGCGCTGGCGCCTCACTGGCCAGCGCATCAGCTTTCGCGAGGTGCTGTTCGATCCGATCCATTCGTTCGAGCAACTGACCGAGAAGTTCAGCAACGTGACCGGCCTCAAGGGCATGCACCTCGCTCGTTGTTCCACTGTTGGTATGCGCGTATGTCATAGCTCTCCTTACGTGTTGCGCCCGGCAGGTGTCGGGCAAAAACCATTCATTCGATGCCATTCACCCCACAGCAGGCACGGCCACTTCTGCTGTGGGGTGAGGGAACCCAGAAGCTATACCGCAACCGCCGAAGCTAATTCACGCCAGGTACCCTGCGGATCAACCAGGGTTGCAACATTGGTAAAACCAAATCGGCGCAGCAGGCTTGTACCAACCTGCGAGCGATACCCGGTTGCACAGTGGGCAATGATTGGCGTATCACGTGGAATCTCGTCGAGGTGGCGTGGCAGATAACCGAGCGGGATGTGAAGTGCTCCGGGAAGGTGAATCTCCTCGTACTCGGTCAGATTGCGCATATCGAGGATCACTGCCGAACGGTCGGCTAATGCTGCACTGAGGTCTTTCACGGTAGCAGTTGGCAACTGCGCAAGGTTATCACCGAGTGCTGAAGCTGGCAGATACCCTGGAATATCATCAACCCCAATTGCCCGCAGATCTTTCAGAATCTGCTCCATGTCAGCATCATCCGGTACCACGAGGTAAGTTGGCTTGGTGAAATCGACAAACCAGCCAACATAGGTGCTGTACATCTTCCGAATCGGGACACTGATGCTCCCCGGTATATGACCGGCAACAAACTCGGCGGCACTCCGCAGATCGAAAACGAGCGCACCTTCCGCCAGCGCCTGGTCGAGCAGCGGACGTTCGATCTCAACCGGTGTTGCCAGATCGTGCAACAGAGCCGGTCCGACCTTGTTCACATACTTCATGCGGGCAAAGTAGCGTGGTGGTTCTGGTTGGCCTTTCAGAAGCCAGTGCACAAACGCATCTTCATCATCAAACTGGAACGCCGGATTAAAGCGCTTCTCGTACCCCAGCGTACTCGACGGAATTGCGCCTAAAGCCTTGCCACAGGCACTACCGGCGCCGTGGGCCGGCCAGACTTGCAAATAGTCGGGCAATGCCTTAAAGCGCTGTACCGATTGAAATTGCTTGCGCGCACCGGGTTCTTTGGTTCCGGCAATCCCAGCAGCCTCTTCCAGCAGGTCAGGTCGGCCTACATCACCCACAAACAGGAAATCACCGGTGAATACACCCATTGGTTGATCGGCAGCGGCAGTGTCGGTGATCATGAATGCGATATGCTCTGGCGTGTGTCCTGGAGTCGCAATTACCTGCACTTTAATGTTCCCGACCATCCAGGTATCACCATCTTTAACCAGAACTGCCTTCTCAATTTCGGGGTAAGCATACTTCCAGTTGGCATCACCCATGTCACTCAGGTACATTTGTGCACCGGTACGCGATGCCAGTTCACGAACACCGCTCACGAAGTCGGCGTGAATGTGGGTCTCGGTCACGTGAGTGATGCGCAATCCTTCCTTGGCTGCGACCCGCAAATACGGCTCAACGTCTCGCATCGGATCGATAACCATCGCTTCGCCAGTTTTGGCACAACCGATCAGATACGAAGCCTGGGCAAGCATCTCGTCGTAGAAATACTTCAGCAACATTGCTCTACGTCCCTTTCTTCATCTGTTCCGCTAATCAGCAGCTTCCCTCGTGCATCGCAGCATTGGCGCCAACTGCTTATTGAGAGTGTTGGGAGTTTTCGTACTTATATGGTACGCAGAAATGCCACTTGCCAGAAGCCGAAACATGCTTATACTATCTCTAAGTGATAGCTTATAGCTAAGGGGTATATCATCCATTGCATCCAGTAATAAATACCTTTGTGTATCGGAGCAGTATTCGCCGATCGGTGTACACTGGTCTGGGTATAGCCTGGTGAGGTTTCGGCGGAGAATAAGGTCGAACCCGTACCGCGATACCAATGACGCCTCCATACAGGAGCAACGATGCTCGATCTCTACAAACTCGATATCTTCACGCGGGTCGTGGCTGCCGGAAGTCTTAGCAAAGCTGCTGAGCAGTTACATATGACTCAATCGGGGGTAAGTCAGCACATTCGGGCGCTCGAAGATAGCCTGGGGACAGAGCTGTTCGTGCGTGGCCGCCGTGGCGTTGAGCTGACTCCGGCTGGTCAGCGATTACTCGCCTATTGCGAGGGGATTTTTCGGCTGGTGGCTGAAGCCGAACTGGCCGTTACCAATGTTGCCGGACTACGTGATGGTCAGTTGCTGATTGGTGTGACGCCTGGCGTGAGCGCCTACCTGCTACCCGAATGGGTGCAGATGTTCAGACAACGCTATCCCAACCTCGCAGTGAGCGCCCAGACCGGTACCACATTTGCGATTGTGAACGAATTGCGTAGTGGTGGCCTCGATCTGGGCGCTATCGAAGGCGAGCTTGATCATACGATAACGGATGTGCAACAACAGTCCCTCCGTGAATTTGATCAGTATGTGGTTGTCGGACGACGGCATCCGTGGTGGGGACGCAGTGAAGTACATCTGAGCGAACTGGCCGATCAGCCGATGATCATGCGCCAAGCGAGCAGCCAGACGCGCGTGTGGCTAGATCAGGCTTTACGCGAGCAATCATTGACACCGCGGATTATCGCCGAGCTTGATAACCTCGAATCGATCAAGCGAATGGTGATGATTGGTACCGGTCTGACAATTCTTCCCCTTTACGCTATTACAGCCGAGCAGGAAGTAGGCGCATTACATCCAATCCCGATTCAAGGTCGGCCGCTACGGCGCACCCTACGTTTGTTGTGGCGGGCAACCCGACCACTCTCACCGGTAGCCTATGCTTTTCGTCAGCTTTTGATGACGCATTACAGACCCTAATGGCGCTCTGCCAGCAGATGCTGCATTCGGGCAATCAGTCGTTCTTCCAAACTAGGCGGGAGCGAGGCAGGGGTTTCTTCAAGCTGATAAAGGAGGGAGATGGTCTGTTGTAACGAGGCGAGCAGCGATTGACACTCTGGACATTCGCGCAGGTGTGCTTCCAATTCGGTGCATCTGGCAACGCTCAATTCCCCATCGAGATAGTCATTCAGGAGATCAAGGAGATCATTACAGTGATGATGGTCGTATGGTGTCATCGTGCCCCTCCTCAACCGACTCGACATAACGAGCTAATAGCTCACGTAGGCGTAAGCGGGCGCGATGCAAGCGTACCTTTACTGCACCAGGGCTAATCCCCAACTGAGCTGCTGTCTCCTCGGTACTCAAATGTTCGATGTCGCGCAATACAATCACAGCCCGCAACGCATCAGGTAAAGCAGCGATAGCCTGGGCAATTTCTTGCCGTAATTCGTCATCAAGCACGCTCCGTGCCGGATCGATACTCCAGCGCTGCGCGGGCTGCGGTGACGTTGTCTCAACATTGATGTCGCCTACGTCATCAAGATCGACCTGTGGTCGTTTCTGTCGCAACAGCATCAAGCCTTCGTTCGAGGCTATCCGATAAAGCCAACTTCGTAAACTACCGGTACCGTTGAATTCAGAAAGAGCAGCACATGCTTTCATAAAAGTGGTCTGTAAGACATTCTCGGCTTCATCGGCATCGCCTAGCAGATTGAGGGCGCGTGCGTAGACGAAAGGGGCAAACCGTTTGACAAAGCATGTACAGGCATCAGGATCGCCACGACGCAGTCCTTCCAAAAGTGCCTGTTCATCGTCATACAGGGAAAGATCAATGATTGGGCCCGGCACAGCAGTTTCTCCATCGCAGACAGTTGTCAGATGGGAACGTTCGGCTGAACAGTTCTTGACCGGCACGATTCTTGCGTTGATCATCTTCCCTCTCCCACGTTGTAGAACGGGAGAGGGAAGGGAACGGCGGAGAACGCCGGTGACTCTGTTGTTCAGACACTTCCTGAAAGTAGTATAGCATGTCTACGGTGGAGTACCTGTTGGGCGGCTACCAATCTACGCAGCCGCAGCAGCGATGGCTTCACGAAGCTTACTGACCATCATCCCTTCCGGTACCGCTCCTTCAATATGTACCAGATCGTCGATCACGGTCTTTGGAACCCCCATCACTGCATAGCGATCTCCTAATTCGGGGAACTCGGTCACTTCAATGCCTTCGGCAGAAATGTATGGGTTCGCCAATGCCAGCCGGTAGGCCATAACTACTGCTCGTGGACAATAGGGGCAGGTTGGAGTGACGAAGACCTGGAGGTGCATGGGGGCCTGAATTGTCTCGAGCAAGGCCATCGTTGCCGGTTGGAGATCGGGTTGAGCAGCCCCACCGGCCAGGCGAATCGCCTCAATTAATGATGCAAATTCGTAGCCACTAGGCAACCCGGCAAAGCGCAACCCGTGATTCTGTCGCTCTTCACCGATAAGAAAGACGATCCCAGGCGCTTTATCAACACCCAGTTCGGTAGCATACGCTCGATCCTGTTCAAGATCGAATACCCGTAGGCTCAACAGCGGATTCAGGGCCACAACCTCTTGTAAAAGCTCATGCGTCACCTCGCTATATTCCCCACTCTCAGCCGAGGTAAAGAGCACGATCTCTACCGGTCGATTCAGTCCGGCAAATGCTTCCCGCACCGCCTTGCGATCTTTTTCCTGCATGAGCGCCATTGTTTCATTCCTTTCACGCCATCAAGATAATTACCGTTGCTGCTAACAAGATGCAAAGCCGGTGCGTTTGGTTACATTGCCGATCTTATGCACGGCCTTCGCGTATTGTCATGATACCAAAACCGACTGCACCGAGCACCAGGATTCCGGCCAATATACTATTGAATCCATAGCCAATTGTGATACTTAGCCATGGCGCGATCAACGAGCCTAGAATACGGCCACCTCCAATAGAGGCTGTCATCGCGGCGAGTACCGTCCCACGTCCCTGAGCGCTCAGGCCGCTGACCAGCGGAAAGGTAGAGACAATCGCAAACTCAAAGCAAAGATCAAACGCTAGGAGGAGCGTAAGAAAGAGGAACCAGGATGTGCTGTGTGGTAACAGCAGTAACCATACACCGACCAGGGCAAAACCACCCAACACCGCTCGTCGTTTTCCTATCTGATCGGTGAAGAGGGTTGCCATGAGAGACCCGGCCAGCTCAACGATTCCCAATAAGCCAAAGACGAACCCCAATTCGGTTGTTGTTGCACCAAACGTACTGCTTAACCAACCGGCATAGCTCACAAAGATCAGTTCAACCGCTGCCATCTGAACAAAGATAAACCCCAGTGCAGACAGGATCACCGGTTGACGCACCAGAAGCCACAAACGATGCTCAGAAGCGGAACGAATGTGTGGCGCGTGAATCTGTTCGTCATTCGGGAGCGTCATTGTAAGCGCAACATTTACTGCTCCAACAACAGCTAATGCAAAAAAGACCGTTGCCAGACCGAAATGATCGGCCGTCCACGTCACCAAGGGTACGCCGATCAGAGCCGACAACGCCCAACTCAATTCCAGAATACCGAGCATACGTCCGCGCTGCGTATAATGACTACGTGCGCTCACATAACTTTGCAATGCCGGCATTGCAATGGCAACCGCCAAGCCAATAATGCCGTAGCCGAACAGAAACAACCAAAAGTGATAACTGAACGCACAGACGACCGTACCAACTACGAACAGAATCCCACTCCAGAAAATGGTTGTCCGATCACCAAACCGATCGCTAAGCATACCACCCAGCGGACTCAGCAATGATGCTCCCACCTGAATGGTGATGAGTAAGCTGGCTGTGCTTAGATTGACCGCGAAACTGGTCGCAAGAAATGTCAATAAGGGATACACCAGACGAAAGACCAGACTGATCAGCCATCGCATCCAGACCAGAATTGCTATATGAGGCCAGGATAATGTTTGAGATGATGTTGTCGAAAGTGTGGTCATAACGAAAGATACTCCTCGGTTGACAGGCCGACTTCAGCAGGCTATCATTTTACGTACTGCAATCGCCAATGTTGTAATGAATACCGTGTAATTATGCAACGCCAATACCACGCATGGCACAGCCCTGCCCTCAATCGAACGATGGAACTCCTCATTTTCGGTCATTCCGGTGCCCCCGTTTTGGTCTTTCCCACCTCGCACGGACGCTTCTACGAGTACGAAGACCGTGGGATGGTCGGAGTGCTGAGCCATCATGTAGATCAGGGCTGGATTCAATTGATCTGCGTTGATAGTGTGTACAGCGAAAGCTGGTATAACTACGCGGCCGATACGGATGCCCGTATGTGGCGAGAAGAACAATACGAACACTACCTGATCACCGAAGTCTTACCACTGGTTCGCCATCTCAATCCTAACCCATTTCTGATTGCAACCGGCTGTTCGTTCGGCGCCAGCGAGGCAGTCATCTTTACCTTACGCCATCCAGGGTTGGTACGGCGGGTGATCGGTCTATCAGGGTTATACGATCTGAAGCGCTTTTTCACCCACTATACTCAGGGAGTCTATTTTCACAATCCGGTGGATTTTGTGCCCAACTTGAGCGACCAATGGACAATTGATCGGTTGCGCGAGACTGACATTATCCTGGCAATCGGCCGTGAAGACCCTGCTGCCTGGTCTAATGAGCTGCTGTCGAGCCAATTGTGGGGCAAAGGCATTGGCAATGCCCTGCGGATGTGGGATGGGTGGTGCCACGATTGGCCGTACTGGCAACGCATGATCGTGCAATACATTGGTGGTCACGATTAGATTAGGGGCACAGCGCCGCTGTGCCCCTACAGGCTGTGACGGGGGTGTGGTCGGGGCCGACGGCAGGTAGGAGCGGAAAATTCGCTCTTACCGCCTATTGACCGTCCATATCGGCGATGACGTTGACCGTCAAATTGTTGATGCGGGCAATGCGGCATCAGTGGTACGTAGTTGGGCACAACCCGAATCACTAAGAAATACGCAAGCGCATCTGAAATCCGGTACCTTCGGACTATTTTGCCGTTCTGCCGATTGCCATATACTGATAAGCAGAGCAAAAGCTTTTGCAGGAGTGTGTGCGATGGAGACCAAATCTGGACAATCGATTGTCGAAATGGCACTCTTGCTGCCGGTGATGTTGATGGTGCTCTTTGGTATCATTGAGTTTGGCTATCTAATCTTCGCTTACTCAATGGTATCGCAAGCGGCACGTAACGGCGCCGAGGCAGCAGCCCAGCTCCCACCCTATCAGACCTGGTTGGACTTACGGAATAATCCACCGGCCAACTATCCTGGCTTTACCGCCGATCCCTGCACTCGCGGAATTATGGAAGCAATTCGCTCGGATATTGTCTTGTTTGATGGTACTGCTAATGAAGGGCGACGAATCGAAGATTATGTCACCATTCGTTATCCAAATGGCAGTCAAACCCGAAACCTTAGTGATCGAGGTCCAATTGAAATTGAAATCAACTACCCGGTACGCAGTATTACACCACTCTTTGATATGATCGGTCTTCCAAGTGGAACTCTCAATCTGCGCGTTGTTCAGCGCCGGTCCATTGAAAACCTGGGCGTTGACCCAACGCACCCACGTGGAGTAGCCTGTGCTCGTGATATTAACGACTGGAATCAGAACTTCAGGCAACCGTAAGTAGAGAGGGGGTGATGCTATGAAACAACGACGCAAAACAACTGGTCAGGCAATCGTCGAATTTGCCCTCTCGGCAACGGTGATTTTTCTCTTACTTTCGGCAGCGGTTGATCTTGGTCTCATCTTCTTCACGATGCAGGCATTGCGGGCTGCCGCGCAAGAAGGGGCTACTTACGGTAGTTACCCACTAGTAGTTACCAACAGCAGCGGCCAGGTCACTGAAGTACGTCTCAACTATCGCGAAATCTTCAATCGTATCCGCACCGCTGGTGGCACCCGTCCGACAGGTGTAGCGAACCTTCTTGATCTCAATGGTGACGGGATTGATGACGCGAATCAATCAGCCGTTTTCAACGCTAGCAATCCAACGAATCCTAACGGGTTTGTTATTATTGAAAATCCCAAAGGACCCAATCCGGCTAATTTAAGCGGTACCTGTTCAACAACTACCCCACGTACTGATATGCGCAATGCAGGTCAGAATTGTTGGATCAGGGTCACTATTCGTTACCGTTACCGTCTCTTCTTCCCATTTGCACCAGCTTTTGGGCAAGAGATTATCTTGCGGGTAACGCACACAATGCCCATCCGTAGTCAATTTGTTGGTTAAGATGTAACGTTTTGTTGAATGTCACCGTGCGTTAATAGCGTCAATGCAGCACATGGAGGAAATGTATGAAAAAGGGATGGAGCACACACCGTTCATTACGGCGAATACGGGGGCAGAGTATTCCATTGCTGGCCCTTATGATCGTCGTCCTGATCGGAATGGTGGCACTTTCGGTCGATGTAGGGCGTACCTTTGCCGAAGAGCGTCGTGCTGTTGCTGCGGCCAATGCAGCTTCACTTGCAGCGATGAACACTTACATCCGCCGACCTGCGGGAACCACGAACACGGTTATCTACGACTCAATCGTCAACTCACTGCGTTCTAATGGAATTGAGGTAGATAACAATCCGAACATCCGCTTGGAGGCTTTCTACCTGAACGCACGCGGTGAACCAATCCAGGGTGGCGCCCGTATCACCCGTGATGGTACTGTCGCACCGGATAACGTTGCCTACATTCAGGTTAATCTGAGCGGCAACGTTGACACCTTCTTTGCACGGGTCGTTAATCAAAATCAGTTGCCGATTGCAGCTACCGCTTACGCCGGTACCTGCCCGCCAACTGATGGTGTGTACCCCATCGGTATCAATAATGACTATATCAGTGGTAACGAATTCCGCAATCCCGGCGATGCAGATGGTGATGGTCGGCCTGACAACAACTGGACAAGGTTGACGAGCGGTACCTTTAGAGGCTATACCAAAATGCGGCTCTACCTGGCCGACAACAATCAACCAGGCCAGTTTGGCTGGTTGCGCTGGCTTGATGGCCGGGGTGCCAGTGGCGCCAATGCTAATAGCGCCCAAGAGCTAGAGATGGCGCTTTCCGGTACCGGTACGCTCTCGAAGGGCTTCATGGAAGCACCGTGGCCGAACATCAATCTTCCACGACCGGAAAACTACCCCGAGCGTCCCGGTGAGCTGAACGTCGGTGATTGGGTGTACGGCAGTTCAGGTTTCACTGCAAGTAATGATCGGCGCGCTGCCCTGGATGCCCATATCAGCAACCAGACAAGAATGGTGCTACCAATTTACGATGTCGCCGCCGGTCAAGGGTCGAATGCAGTCTACCGCGTCGTTCGATTTGGTCTGTTTGTCTTAACCGAATACGGTCGTGAGCGCAATCGCCCCTACATGGATTTCATCTTCCTCGGCACGCCGAATCGTCAGGGGACGGCATGTTCGGCTACGCCGCCACCACCTGAAGACACGAGTGTCGTCCGTTTGACGGGGAGCGTGGAGTTTTGGCCGGAGTATATGGCGCAGAATAGCATGCGTCGTCCAGTTCGATACGTGGTTGTTCTTGACGTGTCAGGTTCAATGAATGCAAACTTTGCAGGCTATGGCATTCGTAATAGTCACTCGACTGGTTGGAATGGGAGGATAACCATTAACAGTGTTAACCGCAATGCTAGAACTATATGTGACGTCGATGCCTACGATCCTCAAGTGGACGATTGCGATGGACATCCAAGCAATGCCTGGTTCCCGTTAGAGGAGCGTCGCATATATGTAGCGAAGAAATCACTAGAACTCTTCGTTAGTTTAGCGAATATGCCCGGCAATCCCAATTATGACCAGAGTATTCCGGATGACCAAATGGCATTGGTATGGTTCCATGAGAATGTGAAATCTACATACGTCCAAGGATTTACAAACGACGTCAATCTCCTCAGACAACGCATCCTTGATGCTAATTCCGACTATGCACCGCAAAATCAGCCGTATCTCCCAGCAGGTGGTACGAACGGAACTGGGGGCCTTTATCGAGCTTATCAACTTCTGAAAGATGCCCCTAAGGAGGTTTTCCACAACGGTCGTTCTTGGCAATACCGTCCGGTCATCCTATTCATTACTGATGGTGTAACCAATATCTTCTTCAACGACCAAGACGGTAGTCTGAACGGTGGAAAGAGTGACGGAACGTTTGCGCCAGGTCATTTTTGTGCGTCATTGGGTCGCCGAGTAGTAGACAACGCAGAGTGTCAAACCAATGAATTCGGTGGTCCAGTCTACAGAAATGGTATACTTGTTCAACCTCCTATAGATCGCCCGTTAACGCAGCAGATAAAGTTGGCGCAACGAATCAAGTCTGATCAATCAATACAACCCGAGATATACGTATTGGCTATTGCCGACATTCCGGCGACTGGCCTCAAAGATGGTGTAGCTACGACACCAAATCACTACTATCAGGCCGCAACGCTTGAGCGTGACGCCAATGGTTTGAGTAACGTTGACCGGATCATGATGGCGATCAACGATCGGGTCGAAAGAGGACCATGCATTAGTGGCAATGACGGCGAGTGGCGTGGAACTATTCCAGGCAACCACTTCCAGTCAGTGAATGGTCTCAGTTACCCGAATGTGGGTGAGGTTATTCTGGAAGATTCCTCGACCGGAAGTGTGTATCGAGCACCGATTGTAGCCGGTACGGATGGTCGTGTGCGGTATACCTTCGAGTCGATCCCGCGGGGTACGTACCGCTTGCAAGCCTACCTCTTCTACCGCCATCCGCTCGATCCACCTACGGCGCTGCCGCGCATGTACAGTCAGCTCTTCAATGGTAGCTCGAGCCAGTCTGACATGGTGGTTGTACTTGAGTCTAATGGACAGAGCGTGGGTTTCATCTCAACCATCGAGCAAAATCTACGCCTGCGCCTCAATGGGAACGTCTGTAGTGTGAATTAGGCCAGGATCGCATACTGCAGAGACGGATGACCTTCGTCTCTGCGGTATTGCCTTGTCGAATCCTCGCAAAGTGCTCTAGTGCAAGTACGCTGA
>Ga0308411_10002004_pt1 | contig 13864 bp, 16 predicted proteins | sample HotsprottomLayer_2_FD_203530 | JGI IMG/M metagenome (GOLD analysis project Ga0308411, IMG submission 203530) | Hot spring phototrophic mat microbial communities from Octopus Spring, Yellowstone National Park, Wyoming, United States -... | ecosystem: Environmental > Aquatic > Thermal springs >...
ATTCTAATTGCACCAATGTGGGATTGAAATGCCTTCTCTGTTCTCGATTCTAACTTCTCCATCTGCATTCTAATTGCACCAATGTGGGATTGAAATACTGAATTACAATGCGTTACTTTCGCTCAAGCAGATTGGAAAAGCTTGGAGATAAACCGCTCTGCTAAAAAACGAACAGGAAAGCTAATCGCACTTCCCCTGAGCAATTTGGACGAAAATAAATTTATTCTTAAAGTTAGATTGGAAAGCTCCACAGTCAGGCTCTTTTCTTGGAAACTCCCCAAAAAGAACTCAAATTCTTGCACTTCGTTATGATGCTTTTCAAAAAAGTTCCTTACTCATTCTCTACCCTTTATCCCTTCTGCCAAACACTCACTATTGCAAACGACTCTGATTCTTGCCTAAAAACGGTATTTTTCATAACTTTCTGCTTGATACATTGCGGCTTTTTTACCTTGTCACACGAAGTTACTGCTACTAACACAATTCAAACGCTATACCAACAACTCTATGAAAAAGCTTTTTATCTTTTTCATGCTGCTTAGTTTGATGCGGTTAGATGCTTCTGCACAAGCGTTTCATCCACAACCTTTAGCATTTGCCCTGAATCCTGACGGAACTTTGCGCTCTGGGGTTAGAGGCTCGTTTGCAACAGAGGGCTACACAATGCACTTCGGACGACACGGCAAACCGATATTTGCACAAGACAGCAGTAAGAGTTTGATAAGTCCTGATACAGCTCGTGCTGACACCGCTCGCACTGATGCGGCTCGCATATTTGGCACGGGCGGAAATGGGGTCAATGGCTTGGTGCGAGCTTTGGTAGTGGTGGGCAATGAGGTCTATGTGGGCGGCAATTTTACGGAAGCGAATGTGGGGAGTACCCCTGTGCCTGCCAACAATGTGGCTTGCTTTAACCTGCAAACGAACACGTGGCGCGCGCTGGCTTCCAGCACGGGCAATGGCGTTAATGGTCAGGTTTATGCATTAGCGGTCATCGGCGATACCCTTCTCTATGTGGGCGGGACTTTCACCGAAGCTAATGCAGGCAGCGCTCCTGTACCTGTCAATAATCTTGCCTGCTTTCGCATCCGTAGCAACACTTGGCACGCTCTCGGCACCGATGAGGGCAATGGCGTAGATGGTCCTGTCAATGCACTGACCGTTATTGGCAATACACTCTACGTCGGCGGGGATTTTACTCAAGCAAATGTTGGTCGCTCTGCTGTGGCGGCGAACAGCATCGCTTGCTTTAACCTGCAAACGAACACGTGGCGAGCACTGGCTTCCAGCACAGGCAACGGGGTCAATGGTGAGGTCTTTGCAATCGCCATATCAGGCAGTGATATTTATGTTGGTGGCGAGTTTACTCAAGCCAATTCGGGGAGCCAGCCGATACCTGCTAATAACGTCGCCCGCTTTAACACAGAACGCAACGTCTGGAGCTCACTTTCTTCCAATACGGGTAATGGAGTTCAGGGGCAGGTTTTTTCACTTGCCGTAGCTGGTTATGACGTCTATGTTGGTGGCGAATTTACTCAAGCAAATGTTGGCAAATCGCCCCTACGCGTGAGCTGCATTGCGCGCTTTAACACTGGCACCAATACTTGGAGCAAACTTGGCACTACCCACAGTGTCGAAGGTACGGTCTATGCTTTGGCGGTATCTGGCAGTGACATCTATGCTGGCGGTGCATTTACACGGATTAACGCTGGCAAATCACCAATTGCCGCTAACTATGTGGCACGATTCAATACCAGCACCAATACTTGGAGCACTCTTGGCTCGGGCAACGGCGTAGATGGCACAGTCAATGCGCTATGTATTGTCGATAGTGAAATCTATCTGAGCGGCTATTTTACACACACCGATATTTTTGGCACCCCGATACTTGCCAATCGTGTTGCACGCTTTAACACGAGTTCCAAACTTTGGCGGTCTTTGTGAAGACAACTCCCTCAGCCTGCCTGCACCTCACTCTGTCTGCTAACGCAGACATCCTTCTCCTTTTGGGAGAGGGACAACAAATGAAGTTCCCTCTCCTTTTAGGAGCGGATTACGGTAAGGTCGGTTCACCTCCTTTGCAAGGAGAGGGTTGGAGTGAGCAAACCACAAAGCATAGAGAGAGACTTCACGAAGCACGCAAGGTCAGTCCGTGTAAATCCGCCCTACCCGTGTGTTCCGTATGCCGTTTGCGTGTGGATTCCTCGCTGGCGCTTGGAATGACCGAAAGAAGGTGCGCCGAACATCTGTGTTCTGTTATTCTTGTTTTGCAGAGGCTTAGCGGTCTTTCACTTAGTTAAAGGATTTGATGAGGCGCATAAATTCAGAACGTGTTGCAGAGTTTTTCAGAAATTCGCCTGACATGGCAGAGGTTGTTGTCGTCGAGTTTTGCTTCTCGACACCACGCATGACCATACATAAGTGCTTTGCCTCAATCACAACGGCTACACCTTTTGGCTCCAAGACCTCTTCAATCACATCTCGGATTTCTTGGGTCATGCGCTCTTGCACTTGCAGGCGCCGCGCATAAACATCAACGACGCGTGGGATTTTTGAGAGCCCGACAATTTTTCCGTTCGGAATGTAAGCCACATGTGCTCTGCCAAAAAACGGCAACATGTGGTGCTCACACATGGAAAAGACCTCAATATCTTTTACCAGCACCATTTCGTCGTACTTTTCATGAAACACTGCACTTAGCAAAATTTCTCTTGGGTCGGAGCGATAGCCACTTGTAAGATACAGCAAGGCTTTCGCCACACGCTCTGGGGTCTTCAGCAGCCCTTCCCTTTCGGGGTTTTCGCCTAAGAGATGCAGGGTTTCTTTAACATTTTCAGCCAGCTGCAACAGCGTTTGGGACTCTTCACTTGCCGTGCTTGGATAGAAGTCCTCTTCATCACCTTGCAAACTTGCAATTATGCGCTTTTCATTTTGGCTTTTTCCTTGCATGGTGCTACTCCCCACGGTAGGTGGCAATGTTGCGTTCGGATTCGAAGACTCTAATCTCATAGAGGTCGACACCTTTTAAGTTCATGGTTTTGAGTTTTTGACGAAGTACTTCCCAGAATACAACCGCAATTACCTCGGCAGTCGGCACCGTATCTCGGAACATTTCCACATCAAAGTTGAGATGCTTGTGATCGACCTTCGAGAGAATTTCCTCTTCTAAAATCTTCTTCAAGACTTTAAGGTCAAACAGGTATCCAGTTTCCTTATCCACGATGCCGGACAGAGTGACTTCGAGCTCATAGTTATGTCCATGTCCATAGAAATTGTTGCAGACATCATAGACCTGACAATTTTTTTCATCAGAAAACATGGGGTTGAACAAACGATGTGCTGCATTGAAATGCACTCTGCGTGTGACATACACTTTGCGCGGTTTTTCCAACACCTTGTTGATTTCTCGCGTTGTGCTTTCCGCTGGTAACCAACGCGCTAGGCTGTTATGCTCCGTTATTTGCTCACTCATGGTTCTGCTTTTTGTGAAGTTAATACTTTTGCTGCGTCTTTATGGCTTCACGGCAACTGGCAACATCACGTGTTCTATGTGCTGCTGTTTCAGGGGGTTTACGGCATCGGGGGCAATTCCTTTGCATTCGGTCAGATACTTTTTGCAATCTCGGCAAGAGAGTTCCAGCCACGCTGGATTGCCCTCTGCATCTTGAAAGAGCGGCACAAACTTACCTTGTTCAGTTCTTTTCATGCCAAAACACTGGGTTGCACACTCCTCTGTCATCTGCGTGCTTGCACACTTCCCATCGATACTGCGTAAGCAAGCAAATTCGGCACAAATCACGGCTTCTGGATTTGGATGCCAAACAGGTTGGCGATACCCTCGGATTTCACGCCTTACTTTCTGCACCAAACGCTTCATCAGCACCATCGCATTTTTTGCGTGCCACAGCGGACTATACCAGCGTATGCCTAAACTCTCCATGAACAGGAGCGCAGTTACAGCTTGCTGCAATTGCGAGTTTGGTTTGGCTCGTCGGTTAATCCAATCGAGGATACGAATGCGGAATTTCTTCATCTTTTCAGACCAATTGCTAACTAAACCTTCTGGTCGAGCAGTAAGTTTCAACTGCGCCACTGACATATCTTCGGCTCAATCTGGTGCGAAAATTTCTTCGCGTAAGGCTTCCGCTTTTGCCTGTGACTGCAATGCTTTATCGAACACATAGTTGCCTATCACCAACACATCCATTTCCGTGCGCATAAAGCAACGATAGGCATCATCGGGCGTGCAAATAATTGGCTCACCACGCACATTGAAACTGGTGTTTAGAAGCACAGCGCACCCAGTTTGCTCCTCAAACATTTTCAGCAGTAGCCAATAGCGCGGATTCGTTTCACGATGAACGGTTTGAATGCGAGCGGAAAAATCAATATGCGTGATGGCAGGTAGTGAAGAGCGTAGGGTGTAGAGTTTTTCTTTCAAGGGCAAATCGTGATAGTGTTCTGGGAGTTCGTAGCAGAGTTCTTTGCGCACGCGCTGCACCAGCAGCATGTAGGGAGAATCATGGTACAACTCAAAGTAATCACTGGCGCGTTCAGCCAATACAGATGGTGCAAATGGTCGGAATCCTTCGCGGTATTTGATTTTCAGGTTCAGTTTTTTTTGCATGTCGGGTCTGCGAGCATCTGCCAGAATGCTGCGAGCGCCTAAGGCTCTTGGACCAAACTCCATCCGTCCCTGCATCCATCCGACAATCTTGCCTTCATCGAGCCACTTGGCTGCAATGCGGCACAGTTGCTCCACACTTTCGTAGCGCACAGCCGAGGCTTCATACTTGCGAATGACTTGCTCGACCTCTAAGTCAGAGTAGTCAGGACCGAGGTATGCGCCGTTCATCGCATCAAGCGTTTGCACAGGTGTGCGTTCTTTTTCAAAGTAGAGATGATAGGCTGCCAAAGCGGCACCGAGCGCGCCACCTGCATCGCCTGCTGCAGGTTGTATGAACAGCTCTTGAAACAGTCCGCTATCGAGTAGCCGTCCATTGGCCACACAATTTAGTGCCACACCACCTGCAAGACACAAATACGCAGCTTGAGTAAGCCGCTTGGCTTCAGCCGCCATTTTCAGCACAATTTCTTCTGTTACACGTTGAATAGCCAAAGCCAGATTGCATTGCGACTGCGTGGGCTCTTCTTCAGGTTTTCGCTTTGGTATGCCAAAGAGCTTTTCCCATACTTTCTCATCTATCATTTTCAGCCCTGTCGCATAGCTAAAATACTTCTGATTCAGCCAGATTGAACCATCATCATAGATTTTGACCAAATGCTCCTTAATGAGGCGCTCAAAGTGTTTGACTTCTGCCGCGTTTGGCTGACCATATGGCGCTAAGCCCATCAGCTTGTATTCACCAGAATTCACCTTGAAACCCAGAAAGTAGGTAAAGGCGGAATACATCAGTCCTAATGAGTGTGGAAAATGCAGTTCTTTCAGGGGCAGAATTTTTCGCCCTTCTCCAAGCGAAATTGATGCCGTAGCCCATTCACCGACACCATCGATGGTTAGAATCGCCGCCCGCTCAAACCGTGAAGGATAAAATGCACTGGCAGCATGTGACAAGTGATGCTCTGAAAAGAGCAGTTTTAATCTCTTGCGTTCAAACGGCATGATACGCTCAAGCTGTTTGAGCAACAGCGATTTGAGAAACATCTTCTCGCGTAGCCATACTGGCATAGCTGCCATGAATGACAATAGCCCCTTAGGTGCAAAAGCATAGTATGTTTCTAAAAGCCGCTCAAATTTGAGTAAGGGTTTATCGTAAAATACGACCGCATCGAGTTCATTGAGTGTTGTGCCTGCGTAGTCGAGGCAAAATGTTGTAGCATTCGTGGGGAATGCGGCATCATTTTTCTTGCGTGTAAAACGCTCTTCTTGTGCTGCGGCAACAATTCTCCCATCTTGAATGAGTGCCGCCGCTGAATCGTGATAAAACGCAGAAATACCCAGAATCTTCACGGCTATAAGAACCTCTTAGAATTTTGCGGCTTTGGTCATAACTTCTCGCCACCAGCTTGCGCTGCCTTGGACATGGCTAACACGTTTGCCACACCAATTTTAGCAGAATTTACAAGTCAGACTTTAATTATGGCAAATCTCATTATGGCAAATCTCAAATCAAAATCACGCAATGCGGCACGTTCACAGGCTCCACCGCCTTCTGTGGCACATCCAGAAAGTTCAGCTCCAAAGCGCTATCCTGTGTGGTTTTACGGTGTGTTGGCTCTCATCCCCATCCTTTTCTTTCTCCTACTTGAGCTTGGACTTCGCCTTGCCGATTACGGCGACACCTATCCCGTATTCGTTACATTTGACCTTCGTCCCGACAAATTGCGCCTGAATCCAGAAATCCCGCGAAAGTATTTTCGAAACCTTAGCGCAACGCCCTCTCCTATTCTCGATGTCTTCGATAAGGTCAAAGCGCCAAATGCGTTGCGCGTGTTTGTGTTAGGAGAAAGCAGCGCAGCAGGCTGGCCATATCCACCCCATATTGCCTTTTCCAGAGCCATTCAACGCGGGCTGCAGGTGCTTTATCCGAATCGCCATGTAGAAGTGATTAACTTGGGTCTTGCCGCCATTTGCACCTACACCATAAAAGATTTCGTGCCCGCGCTGATTGCGCACAAGCCTGACCTTGTCGTTTTCTATAACGGGCATAATGAATACTACGGGGTTTTGGGCATTGGCTCTTCCATGCGCTTTGCAAACTCACGCTTTCTGACCCACCTCAGACTTTTCTTGCAGGAATTTCGGCTGTATCAACTTATTGAGCGCATGATCATGCGTCTTGCTCAACTTGGCGCATCGCCTGATACAGCAGACCACGGCACACTCATGGCGCGAGTGATTGGCGAAAGTGCTATTGGTTTTGAATCTCACATCTACTATCGCGGTCTTGAGCAATTCGAAGACAATATGCGTGATATGCTCTCACAACTTTCGGCAAATGGTGTGCCCGTTGTGTTAGGCACACTTGTTTCAAACTACAAAGATTTGCCGCCTTTTGTCTCGCTCAACGAAGAGCCCAACGCAGCTTCACTTTTTAAGGCGGCTACACAAGCACTTCATGCCGGCGATTCACTAAAAGCCAAACAGCTTTTTTTGCAAGCTAAGGATTTGGATGGACTGCGTTTTCGTGCTCCAGAAGCCATGAATAGTATCATTCGCCGTCTTGCTGCTGAATACGGGGCGGCGCTGGCTGATATTCAAGCTGAATTTGAGCGGCGCTCGCCATATCGCATTATTGGCAATACACTGATGTGCGACCACTTGCATCCCACAGTTGAAGGATACCAACTTATGGGAAAAGTGTTTTTAGAGACTGCACTTGCACATCACTTTTTGCCTTCTCCTTCTCAAGCGCTCCGAGCCGAAACCCTTGATAGTCTTCTCTTCTCGCCTGCATTTTCTTTGCTGGATAAAGCCTATTCAGACCTTAAACTGCGCCTGCTCAAAGGTTCATATCCTTTTGTCCCCAAAGGTCAGCCCAACCTTTTGCTGCAATCGTTCAAGCCTCAAAATTTGATTGATACGCTGGCAATGCGTTGCCTTAGTGAAGAGCTTGGTTTTGAGGAAGCACACTATGCTGCTGCCGATTTTCTTCTCGCTCAAGGCGAGAGCGCCGATGCCGAGTTAGAACTGCAATCTTTCATTGCCAAAATTCCTTTCTTAGAACTTCCCTACCGAAAAGCTGGGCAGATTTTTATCAAGTATAAGTACTTCGATAAAGCCTTGTCTTATTTACAGCGTGCGTATGCAATTTTGCCAACTGCATACACCGCCAAGTGGATTGGTCAAATTCTGCTCTACCAAAATCAACCTGATGGCGCTATTCCGTATCTGGAGCAAAGCCTTGCTTTGGGCGGCGAAAACGACAGTCAAACCTACTATAACTTGGCGGGCGCTTACTATCAAACCCACCGTCTTGACAAGGCAATTGCTTGCTTGCAACGATGCCTGCAACTTTCACCGAATTACCCCAATGCAAAAGCCTTCTATGAACAACTTACCGCACCAGAACCCTAACTTGCTTTTCAAAGGCTTGGAAAGTCACTACCGAATGTGTATCTTATCTCCGACTAATTTTGTCGGATTTTTCCAAAATTTTAGAAACTTTTCTCATCTGATTACAGTTAAAGGCTCTGAAATTGTGCATTTTTCCGAGTAGAAATACGACTAAAAAAGTCTTATATTGCAACTGTAAAGTTCTCGAGCTCAACTTCTGAAGAGACAGCAGATATGCTACGGCTGACAAAAAAGTTTGAATATGGCTTGCTCGCTGTGCGTTACATTGCATCTACTCAAAACGGGGATGTAGCAACAGCTAAGGAAATTGCGGCGCAGATGAACATCCCGTTTGAATTAGTTGCGAAAACCTTGCAGCAGATGGCTAAGTCTGGTCTTATCACTTCGGTTCAGGGCGTGAAAGGGGGTTACAGGCTCAATAAGCCAGCTTCAGAGATTTCGTTTTCAGAAATTGCAGATGCTATTGGTGAGCCCATTCAGCTGATTGACTGCGAAACCAATCCTGACGGATGTGAGGCTTTTGTAGGCTGTGCAGTCAAAAAACCACTTACGAAAATTCAGAAGCGTTTCAGAGAAATTTTTGACGAGGCTAAAGTCGCTGAAATCCTTTAGGTGGATTAGGTTTCACTGGCTGAAGTCTTTCTGCTGTTTTAACTTATAACATCAATCTATCATTAAGGAGAGACTGAATATGGCACTTGATTTGAGCCGACCGATTTATATGGATAACAATGCCACAACGCCGATGGATCATCGTGTCCTCGAGGCAATGTTACCATACTTTACTGAAAAATTTGGGAATGCCGCTTCGCGTAACCACAGCTATGGTTGGGAAGCCGAAGAAGCTGTTGAAAAAGCAAGAGAACAGGTTGCTAAAGCTATCGGCGCTGATGCTAAAGAAATTATTTTTACCAGCGGTGCCACCGAGTCAGATAACATTGCCATTAAAGGCGCCGTTGAGATGTATGCCGAAAAGGGTAATCATATCGTTACGATGCAAACCGAACACAAGGCGGTTTTGGATACTTGCCGCCGCTTAGAGCGCGAAGGCAAAGCTAAGGTTACCTACCTTCCACCAAAGAAGGATGGTCTTGTAGACCTTGACCAACTCGAAGCCGCCATTACCGATAAGACGATTATGGTTGCAATTATGATGGCTAATAATGAGATTGGCGTCATTCAGCCTATGCAAGAAATCGGAGAAATCTGTCGCAAGCATGGCGTGCTTTTCTTCACCGACGCGGTTCAAGCCGTTGGCAAGGTACCTGTTGATGTCAATCAGATGAAGATTGATATTCTTTCAATTTCTGGTCATAAAGTTTATGGTCCCAAAGGAATTGGTGCGCTCTATGTGCGGCGCAAAAATCCCCGCGTCAAGTTAGTTGGGATTATTGATGGCGGCGGACAAGAGCGTGGCATGCGCAGTGGGACGCTCAATGTGCCTGGCATTGTTGGTCTCGGCAAGGCTCTTGAGATTGCGATTGAAGAAATGCCAGAAGAAATGAAGCGTTTGACCTACTTGCGTAATAAGCTCAAAGATAGTCTCATGTCGCAGTTGGAAGATGTCTATGTCAATGGGTCTATGGAGAGCCGTCTGCCCGGCAATCTTAACATGAGTTTTGCGTATGTTGAGGGAGAAGGGCTCTTGATGGGACTGAAAGGTTTAGCTGTCTCGAGCGGCTCAGCCTGTACATCAGCTTCACTTGAGCCTTCACATGTCTTGAAGGCACTCGGCGTCGGCGATGAGCTGGCACATTCTTCTATACGCTACGGTCTGGGTCGCTTTACGACTGAAGAAGAAGTTGATTACGCGGCAAAAATCACCGTGGAAGCGGTCAATCGCCTGCGAGAAATGTCGCCACTCTATGAAATGGCAAAAGCTGGCATTGACCTTAAATCGGTGCAATGGTCACACCACTAATTTTTTTACTACATAAACTTTTAACGCACTTACGGAGGCATACAAATGGCATACTCAGAAAAGGTCATTGACCACTACAATAACCCACGCAATGTTGGCAGTCTTGACCCAAACGCTGAAGACGTGGGCACGGGACTTGTCGGCGCTCCCGAATGCGGCGATGTGATGAAGTTGCAAATCAAGGTCAATGAAGAGACTGGCGTGATTGAAGATGCCAAGTTTAAAACCTTTGGCTGTGGCTCGGCTATTGCTTCATCCTCGCTTGCTACTGAAATGCTAAAGGGCAAGACGATTGAAGAAGCTTTTGCTATCAAGAATACGCAACTGGTTCAGGAGCTGAACTTACCTCCTGTTAAGATTCATTGTTCCGTGCTGGCTGAAGATGCTATCAAAGCCGCCATTGCTGACTTTAAGAAGAAGCAGGAGGCGAAACGTCTCAAAGCACAAGAAGCGCTTTCAAACGCATAGCTAACAACAGGGAAGCTGTGCAGTTTGTGCAGACTTCCCTACTTTTACTTCGGAGATACATCACCATGATTACCATCAGCGATAAAGCCTTAGAGCAAATTAAGCGCCTTAAAGCCCAGCAAAATCTTGGCGACGACTATGGTCTGCGTGTCAGTGTCAAGGGCGGGGGTTGCTCCGGGCTTTCATATGCTCTTGATTTTGAAAATGAGATGCACAAGGGCGACCAAGTCTTTGAAGATAAAGGCATCAAGCTTTTTGTTGACATGAAAAGCTTCCTCTACCTTGCTGGCACGCAGTTAGATTTTTCTGATGGACTCAATGGCAAAGGCTTTCACTTTGTCAATCCTAATGCCGCTCGCACGTGCGGCTGCGGTGAGTCGTTCTCGGTGTAGCACGTGTGGAGATTAGAAGTGTGTGGCGCAGGTTTTTGCGCTCAAGCTGATTTGAACATCTCTTGAACAGACAATCAAACGAATCTGGGGAGCCACAGACTATGGGCGAGATTCGCAAACTTGCTGTCAAGTCGCAAGATGAGGTCTGGTTCTATGAGAAGCAAATCAATCTGTTTGACATTTTAGATTTTTTCCCGTCAGATGCGCTTCAGAAGAAAGATGGCACACCGGGAAAGATGCTCAAGATCGATACAGACTTGGGCTGGTCATTTGAGACAGACATTGAATATGGCAAGTTTTGTTTTCATAAGAAGTCAAAATCGCTCAATGGCACGGGCAAGTGGGTAGTTGAATCAGGGCTGAAGGCTGGCGATTTCATCTGCATTGAAAAGATAGGGGATTATCATTACAAACTTTTCAAAGAATCAAACTCTGCCTAAAATATGGACTTACTTTCAATGTGTAGTGGAGCCGCGCTGTTTTTTTCGCTCTTTACAGGCTTCCCGCGAGAAATCGTCGTTAGTTCGTTTGGTTTTGCTGCAGATAAGATTCGCGAGTTACACATGTACTCGCAGTTTCACGCCATTTTCGGCGACCACACCCAGCCTAACCTTAACTAAGTGCAAGGAGTAATCAACATGGATAATAAAGCATTGCTGGAATTCGATATTCAAGATTTTCTGTGGAATGGCATTCTCAAAGAGTCGGTTTTCCGCGAGAAATTAGAAGCGCATGATTGGTCGCAGTATGACAACAAAAAGGTGATTATTAAAGGCTGTGGCTCGACACCTATTCCCACTTGGGCTTATATGGTTGTTACTGCCTACTTGGTTCAACATGCGGAAAAGGTGATGTACGGCGAGGCTTGTGCCGCTGTGCCTATCTTCAAGCGAGCGAAAACAGCGGTTGCGGCAGATACCCAAACTCCATCTTCATAGCCACGTGCACAAGTTTTCTTGGGCTGTGCCCCTCCTATTTTTTAGAGAAGTTTTAACCAACATTGGCATTAGAAATTGGAAATTGTCATTCCAGCCGCCGTTTCGCTATTTGCCTCACTTCTGACTCTCTTCTCTGGATTTGGGCTCGGCACACTGCTCCTGCCTGCTTTTGCCCTATTTTTTCCAGTTGAGCTGGCTGTGGTGATGACCGCTATCGTGCATTTTGCTAATAATTGCTTCAAGCTCCTGCTCTTAGGTCGATTTGCCAACCGCATGGTTATCCTAAAATTTGGACTGCCCGCTATTGCTGCCGCATTTTTAGGAAGCTCGGTACTGTCTTGGCTTTCAAGCAGTGCATCGCTCTTTATCTACCAGTATCATGTTTTTGGCAAAGTCGCCGAGATGTCTGTGCTTAAACTTACTTTTGCACTTTTGATAATTGTGTTTGTAGGGTTGGAATTTTCTGACCTTGAACACCGCTTTACTTTTGAGCAGAAATATCTGGTCGTGGGTGGCTTGCTAAGCGGCTTTTTTGGCGGACTTTCAGGGCATCAGGGGGCACTGCGTACCATGTTTCTTTTGCGTTGTGGGCTTGAGAAACATGCCTTTCTTGCCACTGGTATAGCTATTGCTTTCATGATTGATGTCTCGCGCCTGCTTGTGTATCAACACCATTTTGCAATGGCTCTGCTGTCAGAAAATTTGCTTGTGCTGAGTCTCTGCATTCTGGCGGCATTTCTCGGTGCATTTGTTGGGGCAAGGCTTGTCAAGAAAGTTACTATGCGAGGGGTTCAGAAACTTGTAGCCACTATGCTCATTTTTATTGCCGTGATGCTTGGTGCTGGATGGATTTAGGGCTTTAATAGCGTTTTCCAATATCGTATATTGTAGCATTTTCCAACAAGGTCGATAGCCAAGTACACTTATGTTAGTTAGAGATATTCTTCGCTCGAGTAAAACTGCATTCAGTTTTGAGTTTTTTCCTCCAAAGCAAGATCATGATTGGGATAAACTCTTCCACACGATTTCAGATTTGATGTCGCTCAAGCCGTCGTATGTTAGCGTTACTTACGGCGCGGGCGGCTCTACGCGTGAGCGCACGCACAACCTTGTGGTGCGCATTCAGAAAGAGACCAACCTGACAGTGGTGTCTCACCTGACCACTGTTGGCTCGAGCCGAGATGAAATTTATGCCATTCTCAAGCGCTATGATGAAAATGGCATACATAACATTCTTGCCCTGCGGGGCGATCCGCCGAGAAATGTACCGGACTGGACACCTGCACATCAAGATTTCAAGTATGCCGCTGAACTTGTTACTTTCATCAAAATGCACTTTCCACATATTGGCATTGGCGTGGCGGGTTTCCCTGAAGGACATCCTGCTACACCTAATCGGCTCAAGGAGATGGAATACTTGAAGATGAAGGTAGATGCTGGCGCTGATTACATTGTTACACAACTCTTTTTTGACAACCATGCTTTCTATGACTTCTGCGAGCGATGCGAAATTGCTGGAATTCGTGTGCCGATTATTGCTGGCATTATGCCGATTACAACTCGGCAAGGTATGTACCGTATGGCGGAACTCTCACCTGGCACCTGTTTTCCAGCCAAGCTCTTGCGTAGCATCAACCGGGTTCAAAATGATGCGGATGTGGAAAAGGTTGGGATTCACTGGGCAACTGAACAAGTCTCTGACCTTATGCACTATGGCGTAAAGGGCATTCACTTCTACACGCTTAATAGCTCACGTGCTACACTCAGAATTTATGAATCTCTCGGCGTTCGCGACTCTGAGCAACTGGCAGTTTAACTTGCCTTGCTGCCGCTCATGTAACTTACTTAGCCTACGTCTTTGCCCGCATTGAGCACGATTGACTTTATCGCCACCATTAAGCGTCATGGCAACAATTCTATCAGCGGTATCAGGTTTATATGCTGGATTAGTATAATCTAATTGAAAGCTTTTACGACAGTTCTGACAACGATATCGTTGAAAAGCAAGAGCAAAACTTATTCTTGATTGATGTAAAAAAAAGAAATTGAAGGAATGACATTAAGATTCAAGCTGTTTCTATCTGACTCAAAAACATTAGAATTTGAT
>Ga0308411_10002007_pt1 | contig 13857 bp, 7 predicted proteins | sample HotsprottomLayer_2_FD_203530 | JGI IMG/M metagenome (GOLD analysis project Ga0308411, IMG submission 203530) | Hot spring phototrophic mat microbial communities from Octopus Spring, Yellowstone National Park, Wyoming, United States -... | ecosystem: Environmental > Aquatic > Thermal springs >...
GGCCGCCATCCCGTACAACGCCACGGTGATCGCCCGCGAAGAGATCAACCCCCAGTTGGTGATCCTGCGGGTCCGGCCGGACGGCGAACTTTTCTCCTTTCAACCCGGGCAGTTTGCCGTGCTCGGTCTGTTGGGCGCCGAGCCACGCGTGCCCGAGGCCGCCCCGGAAGACCCGCCCGCGCCGCCGGACAAGCTGATCCGCCGCGCCTACAGCCTGGCCTCCTCGAGCCTCGAACGGCAGTACGCCGAGTTCTACGTCACGCTGGTCACCAGCGGCGAGCTGACCCCGCGGCTGTTTGCGCTGCGTCCCGGCCGCCGGCTCTTTCTGTCGCCCAAGGCCAGCGGGCTGTTCACGCTGGACCGGGCGCGGCCGGACCGGGCGTTGCTCCTGGTGGCCACGGGCACGGGCCTGGCGCCGTACATGTCCATGCTGCGGACGATGCTCATCGGCGAGACCGTGCGGAAGTTCGTGGTCTTGCAGGGCGCCCGGCACAGTTGGGACCTGGGCTACCGCGCCGAACTCGAGAGCCTGGCGCGATTGCGCCCGAACCTGGTTTACCTGCCCTCGATCACGCGCCCCACCGAAGACCCGCACTTCACAGGCCTGACCGGGCGCATCCAGACGCTGCTGGAGAAAGGCGTGGTGGAACGCTCGACAGGCCTGCCCCTGAGCCCCGAGCAGTTCGAGGTCTTCCTGTGCGGCAACCCGGACATGATCCGCGAGACCCGGGCCCTGCTGGTGCAGCGCGGCTTCACGCCCGACCAGGGCAAGAACACCGGCAACATCCACGTCGAGGAATACTGGTGAAGCGGCGCGGGGCCTCGCTTCGCGCCGGTCGGTTCGGTGCGCGGGGGGAACCGGTGCCCGGTCGCCACGCGCGCGCCGCTTCAAGCCAGGACCACTTCCAACGCCTGCCCGGCGGACACGGTCACCGGCGCGTCCAGTTCCACCACGCAACGCCGGCCTTCGCGCCGCAGCGTGGCCGGCAACGACCGGCCGGTCAGGCGCACCTGGGCAGATTGCGCTTCGGCGCCTTCAGCCAGCTCGAACGCCAGCCGTCGCACGCGCAACCGGCCCCAAGCCACTTCGATGGTGTTGGTTTGCCGGGCACCCGCGCGGCGCTGGGCCAGCGAACCCCAGCCTTCCGCCCCGGTGAACGCGCAGCGGAAGTCCTCCGGCGTAAGACGCGGCGCAAAGCCCAGGTGCCCGAGCGGCCCGTGGTACTCGAACCCGGCCAGCCCGAGCAGCACCCCCCAACTGGCCAGTGCCCGCGCGTAGTGGTCGCCGCACTCGATCTCGTTCCAGGGATTGAACCGCCGCGGATGGTAGCGCTCGTGGATGGCCCGGCAGATCGCCAGCGCCTCGGTCAGCATCCCCTCCCAAGCCATGTGCCCGGCCACCTGGTACTCGATGCCGGTCCATATTTCGTCCCGGTAGCGCGTGGATTTCGGCCCCAGATGCCGGCTGCGCGGCCAGGTGCAGGTGAACAAGCCCGCATCGCCGGGCGATAGGAACCACCGCTCGGGCGGATGCGCCCGGTTTTGCGCGGTGACGTCCGGCGCCCAGCAATACTTCCAAACCGATGCCAGCGCCGCTCGCACCGTGGACGCAGGGTACAGGTAGCCCAGCCCCACTTGGTGCGCCCAGCCCTGGCCGAACAACTGATCGGCCAGACAACCGTCCCCGTACTGCCACTCCGGGTGCTTCGCGAGGTCCACGTCCTGGATGAAGTATTCGCCGTTGAACAGCCGCTCCACGCTCCGCCGGCTGCCCGTTTCAAAAATCTCGCGGCACCGCCGGGCGAATGCCGCGTCGCCCACCTCCCGGGCCATTTCCTCGGCGGCCCGCAGCGCGCCCAGATAGAGCGCGCCGACGAAGGTGTTCGCGCCGTAGTAGTCATGGTCGTAGGTCTGGTGCTGGCGGCCTTCGATCAGGCCGTCGCCGTCGCCGTCTTCGCGAATGAGGAATTCGACCGCGCGCCGAATGGCCGGCCAGTTGCGGTTCAGGAACGCATCGTCCGGCGCGCACTGGTGCTCGCGCCAGGCCTTGAGGATGTAGCCGGCTTGGCTGTCACCGGCCCACAGGTCCCAGCCCTCGCCGCGGAAGCCGATGTGCCCGTCCGGGTGCAACCCCACGCCCTCGGCGAAGTCCTGGTGCTCGCGCACGCTGCGTTCCAACTCGGGGAAGAGTCGGGCCAGCGTGTGCGCGTAGTTCCAGACGTGGCCGCAGGTGCCGTGACAACAGCCGCCGCCCTCCCAGGCCCAGAACCGGCCGTTGTGCCACCACTGGCAGGTGGTCGTGGCCAGGTTGGCCGCCGTCGAGTGCAACCGATCCAGCAACCACCACGGCAGCGTCGAGCGGTAGTAGGTGTCGCGCCACAGACGCGTCTCGCCGGCCAGGCGCTCGAACTCGTGCCGGACGTACCGTGCCACGTCCGGGGCGCCGGGGAAGAGCCGGGCGTAGTAATTGCCCACGCGGCGCTCCTCCCGGTACAGGTTCGGGAAATGCCAGACGACCAAGAACCGCAGCGGGACCTGTTCCCCGGGCGCCAGCCGGCGCGTCACGCGCACCCAACCGCCCTCGGCGGGCTGCGTTTCGCCGGCGGGGGCCTCGGGCGCCGCGAAGAAAGCCGGCCATGCGGCCTCGTCCGGCAGCCCCGCGCCGGCTTGCGCATCCGGCTCGTCCAGCGCCCACAGCCCGAGCGCGCCAAAGTCGGCCTGCTCGTGCAGCTCCCCGGTGAGTGCGGTCATGGGCTCGTCCCGGAACTCGATCTGGTCCACGTTGATGTGGCCCCACGGACCCGACTCGGCGTCCACGATCTCGAGGCGCGCGCGCCGTCCACGCAGGTCGGACACGTCCCAGTTGTGGGGCTCGAGCCGTTCGTTATCCCGGCCCGTCGCCGTGCGCACGACTGCGCCGTCCACCCGCAGATTCACGCAGGTGCGCCCGGCGTGGCTGCCGCCGCCGATCAGAAAACTGAGGAACGGCCGTTCGATCGTGAACTCCGGCGAGACCAGCCGCCCGTGCGGCGGGTCCCCGCCCAGGTACGTGTTCACCAGGCCGCGCCCTTGGAAGCCGCTGACCCGTTGCTGATTCGGCAGCGTGCCCGCCGCGGGCGCGGTCCCAAACGCCGCGCCCTCCACCGTCCACGCCCCGTAATCGCCGCCCTCGAAATCGGCGAACACCGTCGGCGGCGCCGTGACGCGTTGAGTTTCACGGGCGCGGGCGCTCAGGAGGAAGCCGGTCAAGCCCGGCTCCCGCAGCGCCCGGCTGGTGTGCTCGAGCCGGCCGGTGAACGCCGCGACGCTGTGTCGGCAGACGGCATTGGACAACCAGCCGGCCAGCGTGACCTCGAGCGCCGCCGGGCCGCGATTTTCGAGCGTGTAATTCAGGATCGTGCACGGCAGGGCCGAATCGCGCGCGTTCAGCGGGATGAACGGCGAAAACGCCTCCAGCCGCACCTGCAAGGGCAGGTCCGGATCGCGGTACTCCACCCGGCCAATCGGGTATTCGCCACGGAACGCCACCTCCCGGAACCCCTGCCGGCTCAGCGGCCGGGTCTCGACGCGTTCGCCCTGGCGCACGCGCACGGCAAAGCCCTGCCACACCGGCGCGTCCTCCACCAGCCGGCCGTCCCGCACTTTCAACTCCGGGCTGCGGCCTTCCTTCCAGTTCACCGCGCCGTAGCCGGTGTTGTGGTTCTGGTTGAACACGTCCCAGTACGCCAGCCGGCCGTCGCCGGTCAGGTACACCTGTCCGGCGCAAATCCCGCCCACCGGCATCCCGATCGTGTCCAGCTCGCGCCCGCGGAACCACTCGGGTTCGCCCTTGGCAAACAGCGCGCGTACCCACTCCGGTTTGAGGCCCTTGTCCACGGGGATGAAGTGGTCGGGCGCCAGTTTCACCTGGCCGTCGCCGGTCTGCGCGGCCCGGCCCGTGCGGCCCGCCACGGCCAGCCCCAGCGGGGCGAGCAGGGACAAGCGGAGGAACTCGCGTCGGCCCAGGACCGGCGCGGGCGGCGCGGGAGCAGGAGCAGCCAATCGGGACAACGTGGTCATGCCGCCGAAAGTACCTGCCCGGGCCGCGCCTGTCAGCGGCAGAAGCGGCCGCCCGGTGCTGTTTCGCGCGCGCGCCAGCCACAACGCGGCGTTGAAACCCGCTCCAAGGCCAAGCGACGCAGGCGGCATTCGCCCATCCCATGTTCAAAGCGGACCAGAGCTCCGCACTTCTTGGTCTGCGCCACGCGCCAAATAGGTTGATGGTTTCAATTCCCCGGACACGACTGCCGGCCTGTCATGTCTCAGGCCCTGGCGCAATGGGAAAATCACTTCAGGGCTGCCGGAGCCGGAAGAACATGTGGGAGGTGTTACCTACAGGGACACGGAAGGTAGTCGTGCCACCGGCCCCGCTCAGGTTCGTGAACACCCCCCAGTAGGTGGTGCTCAAGTCGGCGTTGGTCAGCACTGAGTAACCCAGGCCGGTCACACCGTAAAAACCCGCCTCGAAGTCAGGCCCATTGCGGCGGACAAAGGTAAATTCCAACGGCGGTACGGCCGGCACCGCCGGGCCAAACTCGCTGGTGTCGCCGGTGGTCAGGTCGGTCGCCGTGGCAGTGAAATACCAGCCCGGCCAGTCTCCAGGGACGCTGAAGATGAACGCTGCGTTGCCCGCGCCGTCGGTGTCCACGGTCTGCCGCGCCACGAACACGTCACCCTCGCCGTGGCCGCTGGGGTCGGGAGCTACGTTGCGGAACAGCTCCACCGTGAAGCGGCGGCCGGGTGTCGAGTTCAGCGTCCCTTCCACCACGGTGGCCATGATGGCCGTGCCGGTCGCGGCGCGGGTGAGCACGGGGAAGTTTTGCAGGGCGTTGGGCCCCGCGTCAGGATCAAGCGGGTCGTTAGGTGTCACGTCGCTGACCGGTACGGCAGGCGTGGCCAGGTCAATCCCCAGGCTGCCGTTGGCGACGATGGAGTTGCCCAGGATCCGGTTGCCGGCGCTGGCGTCGCGCACCTGCACGCCGTGGCCGGCGTTGAAGGCGATGCGGTTGGCGCGGCCGGGCAGAGCCGGATCCCCCACGGTCACGTTGTTCGCGCTGCGCAGGTGGACCCCATCGCCTCCGTTGGGCAATGGCTGCGCGCCGGTGACGTCGGTGCCGATGAGATTGGCGTGCAGCAGGGTGTCGCCTGTGAATTCGATTTCGACGCCGTGGCGGGCATTACCGGCGATCTGGTTGGCACGGAGCAGGCCGCCGGGCGCGCCGCTGATGAAGACACCGTTGGTTGCATTCGCCAGCGCGCGCTCGCCGGCGGCGTCGGTGCCGAGGCGGTTGCCAAAGAGACTGTTGTTGCGGGTGATCTGGCCGATGGTCGGGGTGGCGATGACGGCCACGCCGTGACCGCCGTTGCCGGAGATGACATTGCCGCGCTCGACGTGGCCCAGGCTGTTGTCATGGGCGTCGTGGGTGACATGAATCCCGTCGCCGGTGTTGCCCACGGCGGCAGTGCCGGTGGCATTGAGGCCGATGAAATTGCCCAGCACCTCGTTGGCACTGGCCGCCGGCCCGGTGATCAACACTCCGTGGCCGGCGTTGCCGGAAATGACATTGCGCGAGTCGGGCACAAGACTGCCCACCACGTTGCGCGCGCCACGGACCACGACGCCCGCCTGTTGGTTCGGCACGCGCGCACCGCCGCCGGCGTCGGTGCCGATGAAGTTCCGCTGCACGCGGTTTTCCCCGCCCTCGAGCAGCACGCCGGGGCCATCGTTGCCGGATATCAGATTGCCCGCGTGGAGGAAGTCGAGGCCGATGAAGTTCCCAGCGGCGGCCACGCGCACGCCGCCAAGCGCGTTGCCCAAGGCCGCCGTCCCGGCCAGGTCGGTGCCGATGAGGTTGCCGAGGATTTCGTTGGCCGCGCTGTGGTCGGATTCCGGATGCTCCACAATTTCGACGCCGTAGTGGCCGTTGGCGGAAATCAGATTGCCTTCGCCTTCCCCGGCGCCGCCGATGGTGTTGGCCGAGGCGCCGTCCGCCAGGCGCACGCCGCTGAGGACATTGCCGCGCTCGTTGAACAGCGGCGGCAGGTAGGGCAACCGGCGGGTGCCGCTGGCATTCGGGCCGATGACGTTGCCGCGAACGCGGTTCTTTTGCGTGCCGGTGCCGGCGAGGTGGACACCGTGGTTGTGATTGCCGGAAATGAGGTTGCCCTCCCCGGGCTTGGGGCCGCCGATGTCGTTGTCCTGCGTGCCCTGGGCCACATGCACGCCGTCGCCGCTGCCGGCAAAAACGCCGTTGGGCAGAGCCTCGGTGCCGCTGATGTCCGTGCCAATGAAATTGCCGAGCACGCGGTTGCGCGTGGTCTCGGGTCCGAGCAGGGCCACGCCGTGCTGGCGGTTGTTCGAGATGAGATTGCGTTCGCCCTCGGCGGCACCGCCGATGAGGTTGTGGTGCGCGCCGCCCCGGAGCAGCACGCCGTCGTGGTTGCCGCTGGATTGCAGGACGCCCGCGGTCAACCCGTGCGTGCTGGCGGCGGTGCCGTCCGGATGCGTGCCGATGCGGTTGCCCTGGACCCGGTTGTTGAACGAATCCGCGCCTTCGACGCGCACGCCCGCGACGCCGGCAGCGATCACGTTGCCCTCGCCCGCGCCGGGGCCGCCCACGCGATTTTCGTGCGCGTCTTCGATCGCCACACCGTCGCTGATGCCGGCCACGCCCAAGCCGCAAGGCACCCAGCCCTCAGGCTGGCGGCAGAAAACCTCCGGTGGCAGGAGGCCGAGCCAGTTGCCCTGCACCACGTTGGTGTGCGAGCGGCGCAGGAGGATGGCACCCTCCAGGTCGTGCAGGCCGCCGCCCGGCGCGGGAGGCGGGCCGCCCACGCCGCCGAAGTAATTGCGCGCGCCGGAAGCCGCGCCGCCCACGCGATTGTGGTGGCCACCCTCGAAGACAACGCCCGGGCCTTGGTTCAAGAACGCCGCCGGCACCAGGCCGGGCAGGCCGATGAAGTTGCCCTCGACCACGTTCGACACGGAGTTGAGGAAGCGCACCTGCCAGGCGGTGTTGTCGGAGATGAGATTGCGCTGGGCGACATTGGTCCCGCCGATCCGAATGTGCGCGCCGTTGGTGATGGTGATGCCGCCCCAGTTGGGGTCGCCCAGCGAGGTGCTGGCGTCCACGCCGAACACGCAGGCCTCGACCACGTTGCTGCGCACGTCGGTCATGAAGATGGCGCTGCGGTTGTTGGACATGTTGCCGCCGGACAAGAATTCCACGAAGCGCAGTCCCCGCACGGTGACCAGGTCGGCGCGGATTTCGAGACCATGAATGAGGTTGCTGGCGCCGGGCAGACCGAGGCCGCCCCCGCCGCCGGGGCCGCCCGGCCCGCCGATGCCACCTCCGCCATCTCCCAGGCCGCCCCCGCCGGGGTCCACCGGGATGTTCCCGCCGCGGAGCGTGACCAGGTTGGTCGCGTTGAAGCCTTGCGTCAGCGAGTTCGGCGCGCTGCCCGGCTGGGTCAGGCCGTCAATCGTCACCGTCTCGGTCACGGGCGGCAGACCGGCGGCGAGGTTGATGACATGAACCACATTCGATGGCGGGATGGCGAAGTGGATAAAGTCGTGTCCCGGGGAGGCGTTTGCCTGCAAAATGGCCTCCCGGAGTGAGCCGGAGCCGGAATCAGCCGTGGTGGATACGGTGAATGTGGCAGCCGAAGCTACTGACAACCCGTTGCCGACAACCAGTACAAACCCGAGGCGTATCGTGGCACGCATGTTTGCAGTTAACTCGACTTTTGCACGGCTGGCAACACTGAGGTTGCTTTTCAAGCACTCTCGCGGCGCTGGGTTCTGGCTGACGCACAAGTTCAGTTAGCCCGGAAAAGCTCGAGAGGTCCCCGGCCCGGCGCAATTCCCCCACCGGCGTCCCGATCGTGTCCAGCTCGCGCCCGCGAACCACTCGGGCTCGCCCTGCGCGAAAAGTGCGCGCCAGCCGCAATGCGGCGTTGAAACCCGCCCGCGCGCGGCGCATGCTGGGCGCGCGATTTTTCCAACGGCACCGCGCTCCACGATGAAGCCATCTCGCTCCCGCCTGCTCCTCACTCTGGCACTCGCCGCTCTGCCGGTCCGCGCCGCCGAATGGCACGTCGCCCCCCACGGCTCCGACGCCGGCCCCGGCACGCGCCGCGCCCCGTTGCGCACCATCCAGCGCGCGGCCCAACTCGCGCAGCCCGGCGACACCATCACTGTCCACGCCGGCGTGTATCGCGAGCGCGTCAACCCGCCCCGCGGCGGCACTTCCGACACCCGCCGCATCGTGTACCGGGCCGCGCCGGGCGAGCGGGTCGAAATCAAGGGCTCGGAAATCGTCCGCGGCTGGGAACATGTGCAGGGCGAGGTCTGGAAGGTCACGTTGCCCAATGCCTTCTTCGGCGACTTCAACCCTTTCGCCGACCGCATCCACGGTGACTGGTTCGACCCGCGCGGCCGCGAGCACCACACCGGCGCGGTGTACCTCAACGGCGAGTGGTTGATCGAGGCCGCCACGCTCGAGGAGGTCTTGCCACCGCCCGACGCCGCGGCGGGCCGCCCTGTCACTACCCCCGCCGGGCCGCGCTGGTTCGCCCGCGTCGAAGCCGGGCACACCACGATCTGGGCACAGTTCCCGGGCGCGGACCCGAACCGCGAACTGGTCGAGGTGAACGTGCGCCGGACGGTGTTTTACCCCGACCAACCCGGCCGCAATTACATCACCGTGCGGGGATTCATCCTGCGCCACGCGGCCACGCCCTGGGCGCCGCCCACCGCCGAGCAGATCGGCTTGATCGGCACGCACTGGAGCAAGGGCTGGATCATCGAAAGCAACGTCATCAGCCACTCGACCTGCGCCGGACTCGCCCTGGGCAAGCACGGCGACGCCTTCGACAACACCTCGGCCAACACCGCCGAGGGCTACGTGAAGACCATCGAACGCGCCCACGCCTTTCGCATCCCGTGGACCCGCGAGCACATCGGCCACCACGTCGTGCGCGGCAACACCATCTCCCACTGCGAGCAGGCTGCCATCGTGGGCAGCCTGGGCGGCGCCTTCTGCCGCATCGAGGGCAATGTCATCCACGACATCCACGTCCGCCGCCTCTTCTCCGGCGCGGAAATGGCCGGCATCAAACTCCACGCCGCCATTGACACGGTCATCCGCGGCAACCACATCTACCGCACCTGTCGTGGGCTGTGGCTGGACTGGATGGCCCAGGGCACACGCGTCAGCCGCAATCTCTTTCACGACAACGGCCCTTGGGAAGACCTCTTCGTCGAGGTCAACCACGGCCCGTTCGTGGTGGACCACAACCTGTTCCTCTCCCCCACCAGTCTGCTGGACATGTCCCAAGGCGGCGCCTACGCGCACAATCTGTTTGCCGGCAAACTCATCAGCGTGCCGGAACTGGGCCGCGAAACGCCATTCCACCCGGCGCACAGCACCGCCGTGGCCGGCCTGCGGCGCATCGAGGGCGGCGACAACCGCTTTTTCAACAACGTCTTCCTTGGCCGCGGCGGCTCGGGGAGCGCGCCCGCGCCGTCGGTCGCGCCCCAATGGGCCGGCGGCTACGGCCTCTGGGGATACGACTTCCGCCCCCACCCGACCCGCGCCGCCGGCAATGTTTACCTCGCTGGCGCGCAGCCCGGCGTAGCCGAGCGGGACACCGCGTTGATCCTCGACGCCGACCCCGGCTTGCGACTCACCGAAGCACATGGCCGCTGGTATCTGCACCTGTACCGGGACCCGGCGTGGGACCGCGCGGCCACCCGGCGCGTCACCAGTGACCTGCTGGGCCGCGCGCGCGTGCCCGACCTGCCCTACGTGAACCCGGACGACTCGCCGTTGGTGCTGGACCGCGACTGGTACGGCCGCCGCCGTGGTCCACGGCCCACGCCGGGGCCCTTCGAGAAACCCGGTCGGGGCCAGATACACCTGCGCGTGTGGTGAAATCTTCCCACGCGAAGCCGCGGCGGCCGGTCCGCTCGCCCCTCCAGCAACGGACGTCCGCGGGACGCTCGCTGCCGCGCCAAAACCAACCCGCCCAACCCGACAGCGCCACGACATCGGCCTTGATCCGATCCGCCGTTCTGATCAATTGATCCCGGCGTGCCGAAGAAAACCGGAACGCCGCCCGCCCCGCGCCCGCTTTACCAGCGCCGCCGACCCCGCCCGGCCCGCAAGCGCCCCGTGGTCGCCGCCCCGGATGACCCTTGGTCCCATGCCAGGCCGGTTTCGACCGCCCCATTTGTGCTGCGGGAAGACGGCGAAGTCGAGCCCGTGGCCGTCCCCGAGGCGCCGCCCGCGATTTCCCCCGCCGCGACAGGCTCGCCCACATCCAGCGCCGCCGCGCCCCGGCTCCTCTACCGGAGCGACACGCCGTTCATCCGCCTTTACCACGGCAACTGCCTCGAACTGCTCGACGCCATCGCCGCCAAATACCCCGAAGGCCGGTTCGACGCCATCTTCGCCGACCCGCCCTATTTCCTCTCCAACGGCGGCATCACCTGCCACGCCGGGCGGATGGTGCGGGTGGACAAGGGCGACTGGGACAAGAGCCGCGGGCCGGAGCTGAACCACGCGTTCAACCTCGAATGGCTGCGCCGTTGCCAGCGCGTGCTCAAGCCCAACGGCACCATCTGGGTCACCGGCACGCTGCACGTCATCTTCTCCATCGGCTACGCCATGCAACAGCTTGGGTTCAAACTGCTCAACGACATCGCCTGGGAAAAACCCAACCCGCCGCCCAACCTCTCCTGCCGCTACTTCACCCACAGCACCGAAACCCTCCTCTGGGCCGCCAAAAACGAGAAAAGCAAACACACCTTCAACTACGCCGCCATGAAAGCCGTCACCGGCAAACAAATGAAAACCGTCTGGCGGAAGGAGGAGTTTGTAGTTCCGCCTTCAGGCGGTTCGGGCCGGCTGACGCCGGGCAGAACGGCGGAAGATGCGGTTGGATGGACGCCAAACGCGACAGGCGAGACGCCCGCGCTCCCCTCCAACATCTGGACCCTTTCCGCGCCGGGCCCCGACGAAAAAACCTTCGGCAAACACCCCACGCAAAAACCCGTCGCGCTGATCGAGCGTTGCCTGCTGGCCTCCACTCACGAAGGCGACCTGGTGCTCGACCCGTTCCTGGGCAGCGGCACCACCGCCATCGCCTGCATCCGCCTCAAACGCGGCTGCGTCGGGATTGAACTGGACGAGGCGCACGCAGATCTCGCAGTGAAACGGGTGAAGGAAGCGGTTGAAACAGGCCGAGACCTTTTTTCGTCGCAAGTAACTGGGGGGGGGGGATGTTAGAAAGCAGAAACTTCCCCACCCCAGAGGCGTTTGTTCATGCGTTCATGGCAACGCTTACGCCGGGTGTCATCCCCAGGTCCGACTTCATGCACTGGGCGATGATGCTGGCGAAAGTCGAGAACCTCCGCCCGCAAGTGGAGTTTTACGCGGACCTCGCCACGCGACTTCGCCACGGTGCGGACTTTGTTCGCGAACTGACCGACTCACTTCTCTCCACCGACGACCCGCTTCCGCTGATTCGGTGCGCGTTCGAACTGCTTGGCCACACCAACTCGGAATTTGTTACCAAGGAAGACGACACATCGGACTGTGCCATCGCAGAGCGTTTTGCAGGCCGCAACGAAGCATCGGCCCGCTATTTCGCCGAGTTGCTTCGCGACCTGGGTTTTGAACGGATTCTTCAACGAAATGCCCTCGAAGATGTGCTTCTTGGAGTTCAAATCGGCTTGGAAACCCACCGGCGGAAGAACATTGGCGGGGATACGTTCCGGGGTGAAATTGAGGCTTTGCTCCAACGGATTGCACGTGAACTAGCTGACCAAGGGCACGGATTGCGCCTCGAACCGGAGGCAACGATCCGCTATGGCAATGGGCTGTCCAAAAAGGTGGATTTCGCCCTGACACGTGCCGGGCGCGCACGTTTCGGAATCGAAGTCAATTTCTACACGGTGTCCGGGTCGAAGCCCACGGAGATCAAACGCAGCTATGGGGACCTGACGCGCGGGCTGGCCCAAGTGGGGGTGGACCTGATTTGGATAACAGACGGCAAGGGTTACCGCGCGATGACGCGCTCGCTCCGTGATGCCTACGTGATTTTCCCGAACATTTACAACCTCAGGCAAGCCCGCCAAAGTTTGAGCTCGGATTTGCGCGCAGCCCTGCTGGGTACTTGAATCGGCAACGTCCATCTCCCCCAACCACATCCTCACTAATTTGGTTTTGGAGGAAAGGAATCTTTGTAGCTCCCGAGCCAACAAAACCCCTTCAGCCCCATCGGGGCGGTATCGGCTGCGCGACGACCGCCCTAGATACCGCTCCTGAACGGAGCTAGCAGTCGCTTGGGCCGCGGCCTTCTACAACGATGCCGCGCCGAACGGCGCTGGCCCGCGCGTGGCAGGGCCCTTGATGCGCTTGGTGGGACGCCACGCAGCACCGCTCGGCTTTCGTTGTCTGGCCTGCGGCGTGGACCGCGCCGCTCCGGAGAAGTGCAATCTTTGTAGCCCCGCGCAGCCAACCAAACCCTCCAGCCCCGTCGGGGCGGCATCTTTGTGGCGCGTTGGCCATTCGCGGCGGTCCAAGCCCCGTGAGAGGCGGCATCTTTGTAGCCCCCAGCATCCCAAATTGATTTCCCAGCTCCGTCAGGAGCGGCATCCCCTGCGACCAACGCCTTGATGTCGCCCCGCCGGGGCTGCGAACGTGGTGGTGGGCGGGTTTCTACAAAGAGGCCGCGCCTACGGTGCTGCGGATGCCGCTCCCGAACGGAACCGGCGGTCATTTGGGCCACGATCTTCGACAACGCCGCCGCGGCCGACGGCGCTGGCCCCGCGCGCCTGGGTTGACCGCTCCACTCCACGGCGATAGCTTCCCGTCATGAACTTCGGCGTGGTGTTCGAAAGGGTCACGGACAAGGATTTCCCGCAGGGTTATTACTACGCCCATGTCCCCAGTCTGGGGTTGACCACGCACGGTCTCGGCATCGAAGGCGCGCGCCGGGCCGTTGAGGACCTGCTTCGGTTGTGGATCGCCGAGAAGCGCGCCAATGGGGAAGAAGTGCCTCCAGCGGGCGAGACATTGTTCTCGACCATCGAACTGCCCGAAGATGCCCTACAAGGCGCGTGAAATCCTGAGCCGATTGCAACGCGCGGGTTTTGTGATCAAACGGCAATCCGGTTCGCACGTCATCCTGCGTCACCCCGATGGCCGCCAAACCTACGTGGCCATGCACCCGGGGGATGTGCCGACCGGAACTTTTCGCGCGATCTTGAAACAGGCCGGTTTGACCGAAGACGAATTCAGGCGGCTCTGAAACGGCTCAGCGGGGAAGTGTTTGTGCGCTCGCCGCGTCCCGTGTCGAACACCTCGCCCCAGGCGCCCGGCGAGACGGCGACTGGTTTGTAGTCCAGCCTTCAGGCTGTGGAGGGCGTGCCCCATGGCCAGGCGCAAATACCAAATCCCCCACGCTGAAGCGTGCACTACGAACGTTGCCCGGCACGCCCGCGCATTCCCGTTTTTGTGTCTGCGTTGTCGCGACCGCTCCGTAGGAGCGCAATCTTTGTAGCCCCGCGCAGCCAACCAAACACTCGAGCCCCCCTCGGGGCGGCATCTTTGTAGCCCCGGCGTCCCAAATTGATTTCCCAGCTCCGTCAGGAGCGCCATCCCCCGCCGCCAAGGCCTTGATACCGCCCCTCCGGGGCTGCGGACGTGTTGGTGGGCGGGTTTCTACAAAGAGGCCGCGCCTACGGCGCTGCGGATGCCGCTCCTGAACGGAACTGGCGGACGTTTGGGCCACGCGATCTTCGACAACGCC
>Ga0308411_10002008_pt1 | contig 13854 bp, 11 predicted proteins | sample HotsprottomLayer_2_FD_203530 | JGI IMG/M metagenome (GOLD analysis project Ga0308411, IMG submission 203530) | Hot spring phototrophic mat microbial communities from Octopus Spring, Yellowstone National Park, Wyoming, United States -... | ecosystem: Environmental > Aquatic > Thermal springs >...
TCTCTTACTATTTATTCGAGGTGAACCATGCCAGTTCTTCTTTGCTCTCTCTTTTTCAGTGCGATGATCTCTCTGGTCATTCAAGAAAACCCACCCGGCTGGGAAGCTCGGCTGAAGGCCGAATACCTCGATGCCGCCGCCAAGCTCGAAACCGCCGTGGCTGAGGTTCAATGCGAAGGAGCATCTCGTGAAGGAAAAAACCATGAATACCGATTTTTAATTTACAATCAAAATCAAAATCGCATGTTTGTACACAATTTTTCTTTTTTTAAGAACGAGGTCTCATCTTTCTCTAGTGTTCTATGTGAAACTTCCGATTACTTCTTCCATCTTACTCGAGAATCCGAACATGAACCTTTCGTCGTCAATGCGATTGTCCAAAAAGAAGGAGGCCAAGATTACCGCAAATTCCAGATCAGCCTTGATCTCCAAGTTGACTCTCTGATCAAGGCCGCGTTCACAATCAGCATGGTTCCAATCAAAACGATCCTAGGACATCCCTCGTTCCGAATCGTCAAGACTTCCGAATCACTCTCGGCGGAAGGAGAACCCCAAGTCAAGTTTGAGTTCCGATGTGACGACCCCTCCCACTGGGTTGGAGATGGAAGCGTCACCCTCCTTCCCAACTCCGATTGGGCGATTTCGGAATACGACGTCAAACTCCTACCTCGCGGAATCAGAGAGGGTACCCCGGCGGGTATGCGAGAAAAGGCTCGGATTCGTTACCAGCGAGGGCCGAAAGGGGAGATCCTTCCCAAGGAGATCGTGAGTCAGTTTGTGCCTTCAAAAGGAGCGGCCGAAGAATACATTCACCAATTCGAGACATTTGAACCAACCAGGGTATCGGATTCCCAATTCAAACTCAGCCAGTTTGGTCTTCCCGACTCGCTCTTGGACTTCGAGCCCGGGGGCGAACCGGCCTGGCCCACCTGGTCCATCTGGGCGGGTCTGGCGGTTGTCGCGCTCTTGGTGTCCATCGTTCTCCGAGTCGTCGCCTTGAGGTCGAACCGGGTGGCCTCTCTCAGCGCGGCGCGATCGGGGTTCACCCTGATCGAGTTGCTGGTGGTGATCGCCATCATCGCGGCGTTGATCGCCTTGCTCCTCCCCGCCGTCCAATCCGCGCGGGAAGCGGCGCGACGGGCGCAATGCGCCAACCATCTCAAGCAATTTGGTCTGGGCTTGCAGAACTAACACGACGTGTTCGGTTGTCTGCCGCCGGGTCGCATCAAATCCTACGATCCGCGCTACTCCGGTCCCAATCCACCTTGCACATCGTTGCTCATTGACAAAAGCCTCCACGTTTTTATTCTGCCGTTCGTGGAACAAACTCCTCTTCACAATGCGATTAATCAGAATTTGACTGTCTTCGGGGTGGAGAACCGGACAATTCATACCGTTTCGGTCGGGATTTACGCCTGTCCCAGCGACCCTGACTCGGGCCGGCCCCGCGAGATGGCCTTCGAGGGGAGATTCACACCGGACGACTTGCTTTCTCCCGACACGCGGTTACAAATGGTGTTCACCAGTTACGTGGGGTGTATGGGCACACTTCGAACTCATGGATTTCCGTTGCCTTGGGACAACTGCGTGGTCCCTCCCATGAGGTTCGCTCAAATGAACGGGGTCTTTCACGACCTCTCACCCGTGACCCTGGCGATGGTCCGCGACGGCCTGAGCCATACCCTGTTCGTGTCCGAAAAGGCCACGACCCTGCTTCGGGAACTCGACGCGCTGGATCCTTCGCTTTCCAAGCGGTTTGGTTGGTACGTCGCCGGCAACTGGGGCGATACGGTCTTCACCACGATGTATCCGCCCAACGCCCCCAAGAAACTGAGCCGGGTTGCAACTTTGGGGTGGATTCACTCGGCGTCGAGCCTCCACCCCGGCGGCTTGAACGCGCTGATGGGCGACGGCTCGGTTCGTTTCGTGAAAGAGACCATCTCCTCCTGGCCCAATAACGTGGCCAGCGGTCTTCCCGTCGGAGCCAGCGAGCACAGCCAAGGGTGGTGGGAGAATGTGCCCGCCTCGGGCGTCTGGCAAATGCTCAGCACCCGTAACGGTGGGGAAATCATCTCGGCGGAGGATTATTAAGATCAAGCATATGGGTCGGAATCCGTCCCGCTCCTCCTGCAGTCGAAATGGACGAGGCGCGGAACAGGTTGTTCGGTTTCCTGGTTGAGACGCTTATGTCAGACCGCCGTCTACCACAATGACCTGACCGGTGACGTAACCCGCTCCCGGGCCGACCAACCAGGTCACGGCGTCGGCGATTTCGGACGGTTCCCCCATGCGTTGCAGTGAGGTCTTTTCTTTGACCATCTTCTTGATGTCGTCGGGCAACTTTTCGGTCATGTCAGTGGCGATGAAACCGGGAGCGACCACGTTGGCGGTGATTTTGCGCTTACCCAACTCACGCGAAAGTGCCTTGGTGAACCCGATCACCCCGGCCTTGCTGGCCGAGTAATTGGTTTGGCCGGCGTTGCCCACTACCCCGGACACGCTCGACACGTTGACGATCCGCCCGTAACGCTGGCGGAGCATCAGCCGCGCCACTGCGCGACAGAAGACGAAGACGCTGCGGAGGTTGACCAGGATGACCTCGTCCCATTGATCGTCAGACATATTCAATAAGAGACCGTCGCGGGTGATTCCGGCGTTGTTGACCAGGATTTCGATGCGCCCACCCATCGTCTCCTCGACCTTGGCGACGATCGCCTCGATCTCCTCAGCCTTGCCGACGTCGCCGGGGAACGCCTGGACCTTGCCGGGTGTGCCCAGGGCGGCGATTTCCTCAATCACCGAATGCAGGGACGCCTCGCTGCGGGCCACCAGGGCCAGATTCGCGCCACAGCGAGCCAACTGGTGGGCAATCGCCCGGCCAATGCCCCGTGAAGCCCCCGTCACCAGGGCGGTTTGCCCGGTCAGATCAACCAAACATCCTTGAAAGGTTTCAGCGGCGGAACTCATCGGGCGGGGCCTCCGGGTCGAAATAGAGTGGAATTCGACATCAAGTCGCAAGTCCAAATAGGAAGGTTTGGATCTAGCAGCGCAGTTGCGACGTCATAATCAACGAGCCGGGATATTCTCACAAGGAATTTTGCGATGGATTCGTTTGAGCAGACCGGCTAGCACACGTCCGGGGCCGATCTCAATGAACGAGTCGAACCCGTCGGCGATCATGGCGTTCATCGACTCCTCCCAGCGCACGGGGGCGATCACCTGGCGCACCAGCAGGTCGCGGATTTCGTCGGGATCGGTATGAACGCGGGCGTCCACGTTGGAGTAAACCGGCAGACGGGGCGGACGCAGTTCGATCTCGGCCAGCGCGGCGGCGAGGCGCTGGTCGGCCGGTTTCATCAACGGGGTATGGAACGCTCCGACGACCGTCAGAGGGACGCAGCGGGACGCGCCTAGTTCGGCGGCGATCGGTTCGAGGTGTTCCAGCGCCGCGTTCTCACCCGAGACGACGATGTTACCGGGTCCCAGCAGGTTGGCCTTCCAAAGACGGCCGTAAGGAGCGAGACGTTGACAGAGTTGATCGATCGCGGCTTCATCCAAACCAATGACGCTCGTCATGCCGCTGGGGGAGGCGAGGGCCGCCTCCTGCATCGCTTGGCCGCGGAGCCGGACAATTTTGAGGCCAGCCTCGAAGTCCAATGCGCCGGCGAAGGTCAGGGCGGTGTATTCACCCAGACTTAGCCCGGCGGCCCCTTCACAGGCGGCGACGACCTCGGGTCGGGTCGCTTTGAGATCCTCGAGCGCCGCGAGGCTGGCCACGAAGATCGCGGGCTGGCTCACGTCGGTGGCGTTAAGAGCCTCGGGCGGGCCGTCGAGGCAAATCGCGGTCAAGTCAAAGCCGAGCAGGTCGTTGGCCCGTGCGAAGAGATCGCGGGCCTCGGCACGGTCGCGGATTAGCTCGCAACCCATCCCCACCACCTGAGCGCCTTGACCAGGAAACAAAAAGGCGGTTCGCCCCATCAGACCCACTCCTTCACCCTCGTCTCGCCAGGCTCGATCGACCACACTCTGGGAACGCGGTGACGATCATGTTTGATCAAGCAAATCGATTCCTAAGTGATCAAAACAGGTTACCTTTACGACATCTAGCTCAAGGTCGATTAGGCTGGGTTGGGGTCTGATCCTAGAGGCACGGGGTTGGCGTCGGCGTGGCTGGGTTGGGCGGGGGAGTCCGCCAAGGCGTCGAGGATGAGTTCATTGAGTTTGACCTCGGCCATGGTCGCGGCGACTCTCAGCGCGTTGTGAATAGCGCGGTCGCCGGAGGAGCCATGACAGATGATGCACGCGCCTTGGATGCCCAACAACGGCGCGCCGCCGAACTCTTGATATTCGAAGCGGGTCTTGATGCATCTCAGGCGATCGCGGAGTTGAAGACCGAGATCGCCGGGCAGGGCGGTGGAGAGCTGAGCGAAGTCCTGGTTGAGGACGGAGAAGAGGAACTCCACGGCTCCCTCACCGGCCTTGAGCAGCACGTTGCCCACGAAGCCTTCGCAGACAACGACGCGGGCGTGGCCTTCGTAGAGGTCGCGGCCCTCGACGTGACCCACGAAGCGGTTGGCCAGGTGGCTTTGCTGGAAGAGCGTGAAGGCGGCCCGCACCAGCTCGTTGCCTTTGCCTTCCTCGGAGCCGATGTTGAGCAGACCGATTCGGGGCGCGGTGACGCCGAGAACATGTTCGGAATAAATCGCTCCCATGACCCCATACTGATAGAGATCTTCCGGTTTGGCGGCGAGGTTTGCCCCGACGTCCATAATAACGATAGGACCTTGATGCGACGGGAAGATCGCCGCGATTCCTGGACGCCTGATACCGGGTAAATACATCTTGGCATTCATCAATCCAGCGGCCACCATCGCCCCAGTGTTGCCTGCTGAGACGACCGCCTTAACCTCGCCCCGGGCCATCAGGCCCCAGCACTTGGCGATCGAGTTGTCGCGCTTGCGGCGCAATGCCTCGACCGGCTTATCCTCCATCGTGATGAATTCGCTGGCTTCGACAATGGGGAGGCGATCGCGGTCGGCCTCGGGAAATTGGGTCAGTTCGGCCTCGATTCGTTCGGTCGGGCCGACTAACACGACAGTCAACCCGGGCTGATCCCGCGTCGCCTCCACCGCTCCCTTGACGATCGGCCCGGGAGCGTGGTCGCCTCCCATCACGTCCAAGGCAATTCTCATAAGCTATTCACCCTATTCTGATTTGAAGTTCCAGCTCCATCACGACCATATCAAGGAAATCGTGACAGGATGGCTCGCGTGAGACATACTTCAACAGCGACTTGATTCTTGCCTCGCGTCGCTCCGCTGTCAAGTCGCCGCCCCGCGACTTCGACGGCGGATTAATTCTCGATAGATCTTGAGATTTGCGGCCACCACTACCGGGAGGTCGTACTCGGCTTCGATACGGGCGCGGGCGCGTCGGCCCATCGCTTGACGAGTCGTCGGATCGCTCAACAAGTCGCTTAGGGCGTTGATCCAGCCGTCGCGGTCGGTGGGATCGACTAGACGACCGGTCGCTTCAGGCCCTTCGGAGATCAAATCGACATTGCCACCGATTTTCGAGACCACCGAGGGCAGGCCGCTGGCCATCGCCTCCAAGAGCGAGTTGCTCATCCCTTCGGCCACCGAGGGCAGCACGAACAGGTCGCACGCCCTGAGCAGCTCGGAGGGATCGGCTACTCGTCCCAGCCAGCGGATTGAACCAACCGCCTCGGGACCAAACTCTTCCAAACGACACGCGGCCAGACGCTCCAGGCGGTCGCGCTCGGGGCCATCACCGGCCAGCAACAGCGAACCGACTCCGCCGGCCCGCCGTCGCGCCTCGGGCCAAACATCGATCAGGAAATCCAGGTTTTTTTGAGGATGAAGTCGTCCAGTGAACACCACTCGGGGGCGGGGCGGCAGGGGACTCGGGGGCGAATCGACAGTCGGGCGGTCCCAGGCGGACGGACCGGGATGGAAGCGCCGCGCGTCCACTCCGCTGCGGCTGAGCCAAAGACGGTCCTCGGGCACGCCGAGGGTGCGCCATTGGTCGGCGATCTCGCGGGAAATCGCCACGAAGCCGTCGTTGCGGAGCATCCAGCGCAGCAAAATCGGCCAGCCCCGCAGGGTCCGCAATTGGTCGGCTTCGCCGAAGGCACCCGAACTGGCCGGTTGCACCAGCACGGGCACTCGTCCCAGACCGGGACGGGCCAGACCCGCGGCGATCGCTTCCCAAAGCGCTTGGTGGGTGTGAATCACGTCGAAACGTGGTCCCAACCGAATCAAAGCTGCCACCGCCGAGGCCAGGTAGGAGAGGCCGAAGAGCGGTCCCAACCGGATCGAGCGGATGACTCGGTGAACCTCCAAGCCGTCGATCCTCTCGAAGCTGGGACGGCCCGGCAAACGTCCGGTAACGACGCCAACCTGGTGGCCTTGTCGCAAGAGCTCCCGCCCTTGCTCCAGCGCCTGACGCTCCGCTCCGCTTTCGGCCGGGTAAAACCAACTGACCAGCAACCCCACCCGCAACCGTTGTCCGTCGCCGACCTCGCTCGGCTCGGATCCTGGTTCCAAGCTGGCCGTGGAGAGGAAGGCAAGCTGGGTAATTGGTTCAAGAGTCGGCGGAGGCATCGCGTGGTTTGAAGTTAGGGTAGTGTTCCAGGATTTCCCGGGCTTTGCGGGCCGATTCGACGGGAACGAGAATCCGATGGCCGGCGTCGAAACTCGCGCCGCCGAAGAGCGGGCCGGTCGATGAGGCGTCGCTGCGGGCTGCGATTCCTTTTTCCAGTAGCAGATTGACCACCAGGGTAGCTTCCACGTCATTGGCCACCAGGCCGACCTCGATTTCGTCGCTCATGATGGAACCTCACGGAGTGATTTGGTTTGGCTTGGAGAAGGAGGCAGCAGGTGAAGGCAACCGGTTCGAAACGCGAATCTGGGCGCGGCGAAGGGTTGGGGTGGGTTGGCGAGCGTAGCGCGTGTTGTCCACGCGGACCCAACCAAATCCGGTGGTCACTCCCCCTATCAGAAAAGCATCGCCGATTGAGCCGGGATTGCACAACCCCGGTCCAATCGGCGCGTCGTTGTGACCCGAGTGGTTGGCGGCGGGAGCGGGCGAAGGACAACGTGGGAGTTGGAGAACGGACACCCGCGGCGTTTGGGAGTTGGGCAATCCACGTCAACGTCGCAGCACGACATTAGCATAGACCCTGCCGTTGGCGTCGGTGACGACGCCGTCCATGACGACAAAGTCGCCATAGTTACGCATGCGTCCATCATCAAACTGGGCCGAGAGGTTCCAAACGCCGTCGGGCAGCTTGACGAGATAGCGACCCTGGGCATCGGTTTGGACCACCCGATCCTCCTGCTTACGTTCAAGGTCAGACAGAATGACGCGGACGCCGGCTTCAGGCAGGCGGGTTTGACCGTTGAGGACGCGGCCTTCGAGGATCGCCATGACGACCGGCTTGCGGGCGTCGCGGCGGTTGATGCCGGAACCGACCGCAGGGGGTAGGTCGAGGCTGGGAATCTCAACCGGGTCGCTCTCTTCAAGACGAGTGGACGGCTTGGGCGAGGAAGCGGCGGGAGTCGCGTCGCCGCTGCTGTTGGGCAGGGGAACGGTGTCGCTCTCACCGGTCCGCTCCGGCGGGGTTGCCGGATTGGGCGGCGGCGATTCTAAACGAGGCGCAGGGTCAAGGATGCCGTCGTCGGCCGGGGGCAAGGGGGGCAGGTCGGCGTCGTCGAGGGAATCGACCGACGGTTTGGAACGAGGTTCGGGGGTGGATTTGGCGGGCGGGGAGGTTCGGGCTGGGGGGGGAGGAGTGTTCATCGGGGTCGATTCGATCCGTGGGGCGACCGGCGCGACGACAGATTGGCGATCGTTGGCGATTTGAGGGGTATTGAGCGGCCGAGACAGGTTGGCAATGCGGTTGCGACGCTCCGGCGTCATGGTCGTGGCGGGCTGGGCCGCGCGATCGCGGCTGCGATCGGTGGGGGTGGAGGCCATCCCCGTGGAGGAGGCGGAGGGGGACTCGGTGATGACCACCGTCTCGTTCGACGCGATCGGAGCGCCATAGGTCACCACGGCGGTCCCTCCGCAGCAAACCGAATCACTGGAAACGACTTCCGAGACCACCACCGACGAGGAGGGCAGAACCAGACTGGTTGTCTCCACCAAGCGGGTCGGAGCGACCACCAGGGGGTCGGTTTCGATCAACACTCCCGAGGTGGTGGTGATCCGATCGTAACGGGTTGGGGCCAGTCGTCGGAAAACGTTGCGCACCGGCTGTCCGGCCACCAGCACCGTCGGCGAGGCGACGTAGGTGGTGGTCACCGGCGCGGTTACGAGGCGGGTGGTAGGTACCAGTTGATAGCGCACGGTCGAGACCGGAAGGAATGTGGTTCGCGTGGCCGGCACCACGAAGGCGGTTGGAACCACATAGGTAGACGGCTCAACCAGCACGGTCTCGACCGGCCCCACCACGATGTCGCCCCCCCGACGCAGGCCGTGGCCAGTGGCCATTGCCTCGGCGGCTCCCCACGCCATCGTTAGGGCCAACCCCAAGCCCGTTGCCACTTGTCTCCAGCCCAGCGCTTTGCCGGTACGCATCACGACAATCTCCCGATGAGGTGTTCCAACCGTGCATGGTCCAGCGACCCGCTTCGGCGGGAACCCGGCTTGACCGAGCAAACCCGACACCATGTCGAGCATCTCTCGATCGTCCCGTCCCCACAGCAGAACACACAATCCAATCATTCGCTAATTTTAGCTGATTCCCGACAATCTTGACAACCCTCTCGAATCATGCTGATCGTTTGACCCACTCCCAACAAACTAAATCGACCTTGGCTCCTTCTCTTTGCTTGAATCCAGTCGATCGCCGTTGTACGATCCACGCTCCAATCGCCTTTTCCCGCCTGGCTCATCCAATTTCATCCAATCCCAATTGGTTTGATTGAGGACACTCGGCCTTGGAGAACCAGCGGGCAAGGTCGATTGCGACGACCGACGGCCGGAGGGAGGGGATCGCATGACATCCTCGTTGAGTCGCGCAACCTGGTTGAGGCGAAACCGGACGTATCAGTTCCGGGGGCGGGAACTCAAGGTGACGCGGGGCGCTCCGTTGCCGTTAGGGGCGACCCCGACCCCCCAGGGGATCAATTTCGCCCTGTTGTGTCGCAACGGCACCGCAGTGACGCTGGCGTTGTTCGACGTTTGCGGGGTCGTGCCCCAGGCCGAAATTCCGCTGGACCCCAAGGTCAACCGCACCGGCGACCACTGGCACATCCGAATTAACGGCCTGCCGGCCGACCTGGAGTTTTCGTACGGCTACCGGGTGGATGGTCCCAAGGGTCCCAAGCACGCCTACAACCCCGACCTGATCTTGATCGACCCCAACGCGCCCGGAATGTCCTGCGGCAAGCCGTGGGGACACCGGGGGGGACCGCCGCGCTACAGCTTGATCGCTGACTTCTCGCGCGACGACTCGGTGGAGGTGTCACCCCGGATTCCCCGCGAGGATTCGATCCTCTACGAGCTGCACGTCCGGGGTTACACCGTTCACCCCAGCTCCGGCGTGACCCATCCAGGAACCTACGCAGGCCTCATCGAAAAGATTCCTTATCTGAAGGACCTTGGGGTCACTGGCGTCGAACTGCTCCCGGTCGACGAGTTCGACGAGAACGACTGCCCCTTCCGCAACCCGTTCACCGGCGAGCGACACCGCAACTTCTGGGGCTACAACACCATCACCTTCGCAGCCCCCAAGGCCGCCTACGCCTCCGACCCAACCGGAACCAACCCGCTGACCGAATTCCGCTCGATGGTCCGCGCTTTTCACCACGAAGGAATGGAGGTGATCCTCGACGTGGTGTTCAACCACACCGCCGAAGGCGGCAAGGGTGGCCCGACCTACAGCTTCCGCGGCTTGGATAACGCGCTTTACTACATGCTCGACGACCAAGGCCGCTACCTCAACTTCAGCGGATGCGGCAACACGGTCAACGGCAATCACCCCATCATGCGCGAACACGTGATCTCCTCGCTCCGCGGCTACGTAGCGCGGGCGGGGATCGACGGCTTCCGGTTCGACCTGGCCAGCGTCTTCGGTCGGGACCGCACCGGCAACGTACTGGTCGAACCGCCGATCGTCGAGATGATCACCGAGGACGGTTTGCTAGCCGACGTCAAACTCATCGCCGAACCCTGGGACGCCGGGGGACTCTACCAGGTCGGCAGCTTCCCCTTCGGCAATCGCTGGATGGAGTGGAACGGCAAGTTCCGCGACGACGTGCGGCGGTTCTGGAAAGGGGACGAGAACATGGTCCCCGCCCTGGCCAGCCGCATCTGCGGCAGCCAGGACCTCTACCGCGACCGCAGCCCGCTCCACTCGGTCAATTTCATCACCTGCCACGACGGCTTCACCCTCTGGGATCTCGTCTCCTATAACGAGAAACACAACGAAGCCAACGGCGAAGGAAATCGAGATGGATGCAATTATAATCACTCATGGAATTGCGGTGTCGAGGGTGAAACCGACGACCCCGAGGTGTTGAAGCTGCGTTACCGTCAGGTTCGCAACCTGATGGCCACCCTGCTGCTTTCCCAGGGGGTACCGATGATTTTGGGCGGGGACGAGTTTCTGCGCACCCAGCGGGGCAACAACAACGCCTGGTGCCAGGACAACGAAATCGGTTGGGTCGATTGGAATCGCGCCCGCGATCAGGCCGACTTTCTCCGCTTTGTCACTATGTTGATCGCGTTGCGCAAGCGTCATCCGGTTCTCAGACGTCGGACCTTCCTCACGGGCGAGGGACCCGAGCCGGACATCCACTGGCACGGTGTCAAACCCAACAAGCCTGACTTCGCCCCTTGGAGCCGAACCCTGGCGCTGGCTTACGATGGACGTCGTTGCGACCGCGAGCGGGTGGTGGACCGCGACCTCTACATCGCCTTCAACGCTTACCACGAACCTCTCGAGTTTGTGATTCCCCAGTCTCCCACCGGGCGCAAGTGGCGGCGCGCTATCGACACCGCCCGCCCCTCTCCCCACGATATCGTCGGTCTGGATCAAGGGCCAATCGTCGAGTTCTTCAAGCCTCAGACCCTCGAGGCGCGCTCGTTGCTGGTTTTGGTCTCCGAATCGCGGTGAACCCGCTCCACTCAACGTGACGGAACTCTTCTTATGCGCCCGCTGACACGATCTCATCCACTTCACCCCGTCGTCCCAACCCGCCGCGGCTTCATGGGGGTGGCCATCGCCGCGAGTTGGGGGTGGGCAGGCCGGATTTGGGCGTGCGTCTCTGCCGCGTCATCGTATCGCGACCGTCACGATCGACCCGATCTCGTGATCGACTCCCAGGGCAACACCCGGGCACTTCGCAACCGCGACGAGTGGAACGAGCGTCGCCAGCGGATTCGAGAGGCGATGCAGCAGGTGATGGGTCCCCTGCCCGTGGAGGGGCCTTGTCGCCAAGGACCGTTGAACACAACCATCCTCCAACGCGAGGAGGTCGAACACGACGGGATTCCAATCCGACGCACCCTCTTGACCTACGCTCCCGACCCCGGTCCGGCCGGCAACTCAAAGCCGGTCGCCGTGCCCGCCTGGCTGCTCGAACCCCTCGACCGCCAAGACCGCTCCAAGCCGACCCGACGACCCGCTATGTTGGCGCTCCACCAGACCATTCGAATCGGCAAGGATGAACCGGTCGGTCTGGGCGACCACCCCAATCGCCGCTACGGCGTCGAACTAGCAGCGCGGGGCTTTGTCGTCCTCGCGCCCGACTACCCCGGCTTCGGCGCGCATCGCGTCGATCCCTACGCCTTGGGATACGTCTCGGCCACGATGAAGGCAATTCGGGATAACCTCCGAGGCGTGGATCTGCTCACCGCTTTGGACTCGGTCGATCCCGCTCGGATCGGTGCGATCGGTCACTCGCTGGGCGGCCACAACGCCCTGTTCACCGCCGTCTTCGACGAGCGACTTGCCGCGACCGTAACCTCGTGCGGCTTCACCAGCTTCCCCCGCTACAAAAACGGCGACCTGAGCGGTTGGTCACACCAGGGTTACATGCCACGCATCCGAACCGTTCACCATCTCGACCCAGCGCAAATGCCGTTCGACTTCCCCGAGGTGGTCGCGGCGGTGGCCCCGCGGGGTCTATTCGTCTCCGCTCCGCTGCACGACGACAACTTCGATGTTCAAGGAGTCAAGGACTGTCTGGAGGCAGCTCGTCCGATCTTCAAACTGTGGGACGCCTCCGAGGCGTTGGTCGCCGAATTCCCGGACACCGGCCATGATTTTCCACCCGCGACCCGCCAACGCGCCTACCAGTGGCTGGAACAACGTCTCGCCGCTCGATCCTCAATCCAACCCATCAAATCCAATCCTGCAGGGTGACCCCGTTCACATTCGAGTCGATCCGCCCCCTGGCGTCGTCATAACCAACCCAGTCACACCACTTCCCTCAATCCTCAGCCTTTCCAATCGCTACGCCCGGAACGCCCGGCGCGATGGGACGATCCCGAGGGGGTGAGGGTGAAACCCGGGGGGTGACGGTGGGCGGGCAAGTTGGATGGGGTCGATACAAGGCATGGCCAAACCGACCCGCGACGCGGACGGAGACGCCGTCGTGGGGCGGGTGGTTTGCCGCGGGAGGAGAGGGTGGTTTCGATCGAGGAGAATCGCCGACGCTGGACCACACGTGGGTTGCGATGGGTCGGAAGGAACCGATCGCCGCGGCCGCGACGTGAAGGTTCGGTCGCGCAGGCGAACCTCTATCGGTCCGACGCCTGGTCATCCTCGGAGGAATGACTCGATCCGTTGCGACGCAAAGCGATGACCCGGAGGGGTTGGAACGGGCGGAGGGGGTTTCCAAGATTTCACGTGGACTCAAGTGAAGTTGCGGGACTCCGACGATTCGTCGATCCAGACCATTCGGGTTGGGGCGGAACAGGGAGTTGGACGCTCGGCTCAACGGCCAGGGACGGCGTTGAGGCGGAGTCGGCTCCGGGAGGAAACAGGACGTGAATCTCGTCACGACTCGATTTGGCGTGGTCCAGGTGACCGACGACCAACTCATCCGAGTGCCGGAAGGGCTGGTCGGGTTTCGATCCCTTACCTCGTATGCGTTGATTCCCGATCCGGTCGTCGCCGGCTTGACCTGGCTGCAAAGCACGACCGATCCCGAAACGGCCTTCGCCTTGGTCACACCCGAGCAGGTGGTGACCGAGTACAAGCTGGATCTCCGGCCCGGCGACAAAGCGGCGCTGGAGTTGACCAACGGTGACGACGCCGTGGTTTACGTCATCCTCAATCGGGGAGAGACCGGAGGTCTCACCGTCAATCTCCAAGGTCCGCTGGTGATCAATCCCCACCGGCGTTTGGGACGCCAAATCGTGCTGACCTCCAGCCGCTACGCGGTGAGGTATCCCCTGGGTAGCTCCGCGTCGGTCGCCCAACCCGCGTCGTCGCAGGATTCGGACTCTTCCGAACCCGTTGAGGCCGCCGCGGCCGGACTAATCGACGTTGTGGCGCGGGTCTCGCTTTGAGGAAGGTGGGCCGGCCGGTTCCGGTCATCCCCAGGCGTCACCGCGTCGCCTTCCTAGTAGCGCGTCGTCCGCCAGGCGACGGTTGGTCTCCGGTTTCTCAGGCGTCATCGCGTCGCCTTGCCATCTCCCGCTGCCGGACTCGACTGCTTCGTCATCGTCCCCTCCGGCAACCCCGTTGTCTCGAAGTCCGCCGAGACCTTTCGCCGACGACCACGGATGGTCCTCGACGCTCGGCGGCGGAGGAAGGAGCCCGAAGATGCTGGTTCTGTCCCGACACCGCGATGAAAGCATCATCATCGGTGATGACAT
>Ga0308411_10002009_pt1 | contig 13851 bp, 11 predicted proteins | sample HotsprottomLayer_2_FD_203530 | JGI IMG/M metagenome (GOLD analysis project Ga0308411, IMG submission 203530) | Hot spring phototrophic mat microbial communities from Octopus Spring, Yellowstone National Park, Wyoming, United States -... | ecosystem: Environmental > Aquatic > Thermal springs >...
CGCGCGCGCGTGATGCTGATCGGCTACGCGGGCGGCGGCGTGCGCAACATCTTCGCCAACAAGGTGGTGCGCAACATGGCGGAGCTGCGCGGCCTGAAGATCCGCGTCCAGGGCGCGCCGATCTGGAGCCGCACCTTCCAGGCCGCCGGCATGAGCCCGACCGTGATCGCCTACAACGAGGTCTACAACGCGATCCAGAACAACGTCATCGAGGCGGGCGAGAACGAGGCCGCGGGCGTGGAGCAGATGCGCTTCTACGAGGTGGCGCCCAACCTGATCATGACGCAGCACGCGATCACGATCCGGCCGCTCTGCTTCTCGGCGCACACCTTCGCGCGTCTGCCCGACGACCTGAAGGAGGCGATCCTCAAGGCCGGCCGCGAGGGCGGGGCGCACGGGCGCGCGGTCGAGTCGAGCGAGGACGAGCAGAAGCTGGTCGCGCTCGAGAGCGCCGGGCGGCTGCGCCGCATCCCCTTCCCCGAACGCGGCGAGATGAAGCGCCTCGTCGATCCCGTGATCGCGGCCTACGCGAGGGAGATCGGCGCGGAGGCCATCCTCGCGCGCCTGCAGGGACTGGTCGGCTGATGCCCGGGCCGGGGCGGCGCGCGCCGCCCCGGCCTCCCCCCGCCGGATCGCCCCGATGGCCGCCCGCCCCGCGCCCGAGATGCTGCGGCGCGCGCTCGATCTCTACGCCGCGTGCCTGCGCGTGGTTTTGGCGTTCGCGCTCGGCATCCTCGTGCTGCCGGTGACCCTGCAGGTGGTCAGCCGCTTCGTCCCGGTCATCCCGCACTACATCTGGACCGAGGAGATGGCCCGCTTCCTGCTGGTCTGGATGATCATGATCGGCTCGATCGTCGGCGTGCGCGAGGCCGGGCATTTCGTGGTCGATCTCTGGCCGAGCCCGACGCCCTGCCGCCGCGCCGCGCTCGACCTGCTCGCCAACGGCGCGATCCTGGTGCTCGCCGCCGCGTTCTTCTGGTGGGGCTGGGAGTACACCGCGTTCGCCTGGTGGCGGATCAGCGAACTCGCCGAACTGCCGCTCTGGCTGATCCACATCGCCTGGCCGATCGCCGGGGCGAGCTGGATCCTGTTCGCGGCCGAGCGCGTGATCGACGCCGCGCTGGTGCTCGCGGGGCGGCGCGGCTGATGCTCGGCGGCAATGTGCTGTCGCCCGCCGAGGCGGCGACGGTGCTGTTCGCGCTGTTCTTCGGCCTGCTCGCCCTGCGCGTGCCAGTGGCCTTCGCGCTCGGTCTCGCGGCGCTGCCGGTCACGCTGGTCGAGCCGCGGCTCGGCCCGCTGCTGCTCGTGGGCGAGACCTTCAACGCCTACAACAGCTTCATCCTGCTCGCGGTCCCGTTCTTCCTGCTCACCGCCAACCTGATGAACGCCGGCGGCATCACCAGCCGCCTGCTCGACCTCGCGCGCGCCCTGGTCGGCCACATCCCCGGCGGGCTCGCCCAGGTGAACGTGGTGCTGTCGTTCTTCTTCGCCGGCATCTCGGGCTCGTCCACCGCCGATGCGGCGAGCCAGTCGAGGATCTTCATCCCGGCGCAGGTGAAGCTGGGCATGGACCTGCGCTTCTCGGTCGCGATCACGGCGTGCTCGTCGGTGCTGGCGGTGATCATCCCGCCCTCGATCCTGATGATCGTCTGGGGCGGGATCCTCACCGTCTCGATCGGCGGCCTGTTCCTGGCCGGGATCGTGCCGGGGATGCTGATCACCCTGGCGCTGATGGGCACGGTCTATGTCTACGCGAAGCGGCGCAACTATCCGGTGTTCGCGCGCGCGGCGTTCCGCCAGGTCCTCTGCGCGGCGGCGCACGCGATCCCGGCCCTGCTGACGCCGCTGATGATCGTCAGCGGCAAGCTGTTCGGCTGGTTCACCGCCACCGAGAGCGGCTGCATCGCCGTGCTCTACGCGGCCGTGCTGTCGCTCGCGGTGTACCGCGAGATGGACGCGAGGGGCCTCTGGGGCGCGCTGCTCGACACCGGCCGCTTCGCCTCGGTGGCGCTGTTCTGCGTCGGCACCGCGAGCGCGTTCGGCTGGCTGCTCGCCTACTACCAGATCCCGCACCACATGCTGGCCGGGGTGGCGTCCTGGGAGCTCGGCATCACCGGCACCGGCTTCATGGTGGCGGCGGTGTTCCTGATCGTCGGCTGCTTCCTCGACGCGATCCCCTCGATCATCATCGTCGGCACCATCCTGCAACCGATGACCAGGGCGGTCGGGATGGACCAGATCCACTTCGCCCTGATCGGCATCATCAGCCTCGCCTTCGGGCTGGTGACGCCGCCCTACGGGCTCTGCCTGATGATCGCCTCGCACATCGGCGGCATCAGGGTGATCGACGCGGTGAGGGACGTCGGCATCATGCTCGTGCCGATGCTGGGCGTGCTGGCGCTGGTGATCCTGTTGCCGGATCTCGTGCTGGCGATCCCCCGCCTGGCCGCGCCGGGGATGATCGGCTGAGACCCGGAGCGCACGGGCGCGGCGTGGTCGGCGCGGCGGCCGTCAGTCGTGCCCGGTCGGCTCCGGCTGCACCGGCACCGCCCGCCCCTCGCGCGCTGCCTTCTCGACCGCGAGGTTGATCTCGCGGTTGAGGTCGCTCTGGCTGCACAGGCCCAGGATCACCGGGTCGCGCGGCTTGATGTTGGCGCTGTTCCAGTGCGTCTTGTCGCGGATCTTCTGCACCGTCTCCTTGGTGGTGCCGAGCAGCTTGCAGATCTGGGCGTCCGACAGCATCGGCACGTTGCGCAGGAGCCAGGCGATCGCGTCCGGGCGGTCGTTGCGCTTCGCGACCGGCGTGTAGCGTGCCCCCTTCGCCTTCGGCTTGGGCAGCTGCACCGTCATCGGCGAGAGCCGCAGCCGCGCCGAGGGATCGGCCTCGCAGCGCGCGATCTCCTCGCGCGTGAGCTGGCCCGAGGCGATCGGGTCATGCCCGACGATGCCCACGGCGACGTCGCCGTCGGCGATCGCCTGCACCTCCAGCGGGTGCATGCCGGTGAACTCGGCGATCTGCTCGAAGGTCAGCGACGTCTTCTCGATCAGCCAGACGGCCGTCGCCTTCGGCATCAGGGGGAGTGTCATCGCTGGCATCCTTGCGGGCGCGGCGGCGCGGGCCGGCGGCGCCATCGCTCCGTCACGCTAAATAAGACAAACGCAGGTCGGGTCAACCGCTATCCGGGCAACCCCGACCGGACCCGCGCCCCCTTCAGTCGGCGAAACCGACCCCCTCCGCCTCCAGGCGCCGACGCACCAGCGCCTTGGGCACCTTGCCGTAGCCCGATTTCGGCAGCGAATCCCAGAAAACGATCCGAAGCGGCTGCTTGTATCGCGCGATGCGACCAGCGAGATGGTCGCGGATCGCCGCCTCGTCCACCGCCGCCCCCGGCTTCGGCACCACGGCCGCCACCCCGGCTTCGCCCCATTTCGGATGCGGCAGCCCGACCACGGCCGCCTCGGCGACCGCGGGGTGGGTCAGGATCGCCTCCTCGATCTCGCGCGGATAGACGTTCGAACCGCCCGAGATGTACATGTCCGAGGCGCGGCCGGTGATGTGGAGGAACCCCCGCGCGTCGAGATGGCCGAGATCGCCGGTATGGAACCAGCCGCCGGCGAAAGCGCGCGCGTTCGCCGCCTCGTTCTCGAAGTAGCCGGCGAACACCGCCGGCCCGCGCACGCAGATCTCGCCCGTCTCGCCCGGGGCCAAGCGCCGCCCTGCCTCGTCCAGGATCGCGATGTCCATGCCCGTGCGCGGCATGCCGCAGGAGCCGATGGGGAAGGCCGGATCGTCCTCGGGACTGTGCTGGTCGGGGCGCAGCACGGTGATGTTGGCGGTCACCTCGCCGAGGCCGAAATACTGGGTGAGACAGCCGCCGCCCAGCTTCGCCAGCGCGCGCTTCTGGTCGGCGCGGTACATCGGCGCGCCGGCGTAGAGCAGATGCTTGAGCGAGCGGTGGTCGTAGCGGGCCACCGCCGGATGATCGATCAGCATGGTCAGCATGGTGGGCACGACGAACATCGTCGTCACCCGCCACGCCTCGACCAGCCGCCAGACCTCCTCGGGGTCGAAGCGGTCGGAGGACGTCATCACGCTCGGGCAGCCGCGCGCCACGGTCGCGAGCGCGTGGATGCCTGCGGCGTGGGAGAGCGGCGCGCAGACCAGCGCGCAGTCGCGCTCCGAGAGCCCGGGCATCAGGTCGGCGAGGTGGTTGGCGACCACGAAGGACATCTGCCCGTGCGTCAACACGGCCGCCTTGGGCCGACCCGTCGTGCCGGAGGTGAAGAAGAACCAGCAGGCGTCGCCATAGGCCACCTCCGCCTCGTGGTCCGGCCGCGGCGCCGCGGCGGCCGCCATCGCCGCCTCCAGATCGACCTCGCCGGGCCGCGCGTCGCCGACCGCGAGCACCGTTCCGAGCGCCGGGCTCTCCGCCCGCACCGCCTCGGCGTGGGCGGCGAAGCCGCGGTCGCGCAGCATCGCCTTCGCCCGGCTGGCCGCGCCGAGATAGGCGACCTCGGCCGGCGTGAGGCGCACATTGGTCGGCACCCAGACCGCGCCCACCTTCAGCACCGCCCAGAGGCTCTCGAACATCGCCACCGTGTTGCGGCTGTGCACCAGCACCCGGTCGCCATGGCCCACGCCGTGCGCCCGCAGCACCGCGGCGAAGCGGTCCACCCTGGCGTCGAGCTCGGCCCAGGTCAGGCGCTGCTCGCCCTGCGCGAGCGCCAGCCGATCGGGCAGCCGCCGCGCCGTCTGCGTCAGCAGGCGGCCCAGGTTCATCGCCGTGGCCGGACCCATCGCCTGCGCCCTCCTAGCCCCGTCGTCATCAGATCTTCACACCCCGCCCCCTGCCGGGCACGGCCGCGCCGGCATAGATCAGCGCGCGCCGCACGACCATGGGAGCCCCCTCGATGCTGCTCGGCCGCCGCCCCTTCGCCCGCCTCGCCGCCGCGGGCCTCGCCCTGCCCGCGCTCCGCCCTGCCCGCGCCGCCGTCTCCGGCCCGCTGGTGCTCTACACCAGCCAGCTCGAGCCCGACGCCGCGCGTACCGTCGAGGCGTTCCGCGCGCTCCATCCGGGCGTGCAGGTGGACTGGATCCGCGGCGGCACCGGCACGATCATGACGCGGCTGCGCGCCGAGATCGCCGCCGGCAGCCCGCGGCCCGACGTGCTGCTGCTCGCCGACAGCCTGACCTTCGAGGGGCTGAAGGAGGAAGGCCGACTGCGCCCGGCGCCCGAGGTGAACACCGCCGGCGTGCCCGCCGACTACATCGCCGCCGACCGCAGCTATTTCGGCACCAAGCTGATCACCACCGGCATCATGCACCATATCCGTGCCCCCTTCGTGCCGGCGCGCTGGACCGACCTCACCGACCCGCGCGCGCGCGGCCAGGTGGCGATGCCCTCGCCGGCGGTGTCGGGGGCGGCGGCGATCCACGTGCTGGCGCTGACGCAGAACCCGGCGCTGGGGTGGCCCTACATCGAGAAGCTCGTCGAGGGCGGCGTGCAGGCGCGCGGCGGCAACGGCCCGGTGATGCAGGCGGTGGCGGGCGGCGAGCGCGCCTTCGGCATCGTCATCGACTACCTGCCGATCCGCGAGGCGGCCAAGGGCGCGCCGGTCCGCTTCGTCTTCCCCGAGGACGGCGTCTCCGCGATCACCGAGCCGGCCGCGATCCTCTCCAGCGCGCGCAACGTGCCGGCGGCGATCGCCTTCATCGACTTCCTGCTCTCGCCCGAGGGCCAGCGCCTCGCCGCGAGCCAAGGCTTCCTGCCGGCCGATCCCGCCGTCGCGCCGCCGCCCGGCTTCCCGGATCCGCGCACGATCCGCATCATGCCGTTTGACGCGGCGCGCGCAGCGCGCGAGCGCGACGAGACGCTCAGGCGCTTCGCCGCCCTGACGGGGAGCTGATCGGACTTCATGCCGCGTGACGGGCGGAGCCTCGCCGCCCTCGCGCTGTCCTGGCTGGTGCTGATCGGTGCCGTGCCGCTGCTCCGCCTGCTGGCGGAGGGGGTTGCCAGCCCTGGCCCCGTGTTCGCCGATCCGGCGGTCTGGCGCGCCGCCCGGCGCTCGCTCGCCGTCGCCGCCGGCGCCTCGGGCTGCGCTGCGGCGCTCGGCGCGGCGCTGGCCTGGGCGCTCCTGCTGCGCGGCCCGCTGCCGGGGCGGCGCGCGCTGGTCTTCGCGGCCGTGCTGCCGCTGCTCGTGCCGCCGCAGGTGATGGCGCTTGGCTGGATCCAGGCGACGGGGCCCTCCTCGCCGCTCCTGCTCGCCCTCGATCTCGCCCCGCCGCTCGGCACCACCAACCCCGTGTACAGCCCGGTCGGCATGATCCTGCTGCTTGGCGTGCAGGGCGCGCCGCTCGTCTTCCTCACCCTCGCCGGAACGCTGCGCCGCATCCCTGGAGAGGCGGTGCTGGCCGCGCGCGGCCTCGGCGCGGCGCCTCAGGCCGCCCTCCGCCATGTCGTCTGGCCGCTGCTCGCGCCGGCGCTGGCTGCCGGCGCAGGCCTCGCCTATATCGCCGCGCTCGGCAATTTCGGGGTCGGCGCGCTCATCGGCATTCCGGCGCGCTACATCGTTCTGACCGTGCTGATCTGGCAGAAGCTCTCGACCGGCGGGGCGGCGGCGCTCGCCGAGGCGGCGGCGATCGCGCTCCTGCTCGCGGTGATGGCGGCCCCCGCGCTCGCGCTCCAGGGCTGGGCCGCGCGCGCCGCCCCGCTCGCCGGGCGGCAGGCCGTCGCGCCGCTCGCGCTCGGCGCGGCACGCTGGGGCATCGCGGCGCTCGTCCTCGCCTATCTGGTGGTGGTCCTGATCGTGCCACTCGCCGCCCTCGCCGCGGCGGCGCTGGTGCCGGCAGTCGGCGTGCCGATCGGCGCCGCCACCGCGACGCTCGGCAACTTCGCCGCCGCTCTCGCTGCCGGGTCGCACACGCTGCGCGCGATCGGCAACTCGCTCATGCTGTCGTTCGGCGCGGCGGCGATCCTCGCGCTCGCGTCGCTGCCGGTGGCATTGTCGCTGCGCCGGAGCGAGGTAAAGCTCGGCTCGGCCGCGGCCGACCTGCCCTATGCGCTGCCCGGCACCTGCACAGCGGTGGCCGCGATCCTGGTCGTGCTGTCGCTGCCGGGCGGGATGGCGCTGTACGGGTCGCTCGCCGTGATCCTGCTCGCCTACCTGACGCGCTTCCAGGCGCTGGCGCTGCGCCCGGTGGCGGCGGCAGCGGCGCGGCTCGACCCGCTGCTCGATCATGCCGCGCGCGGCATGGGCGCCGGCACGCTGCGCCGCGTCCTCTCGGTGCATGCGCCGCCGCTCGCCCCCGCCCTCGCCGCGGGGGCGATCCTGGTGGCGCTGACGGCGATCAACGAGGTGACGGTGTCGGTGCTGCTCTACGGACCCGGCACGCAGACGCTCGGCGTGCTGGTGTTCACCCTGCAGGAGAGCGGCCAGTCGGCACAGGCGGCGGCAGTGTCATGCCTCGCGCTGGCGCTGATGGCGGCGCTGATGGCGGCGGCGACGCTGGCCGCGCGCCGCCTGCCGGCCGGGACGCTGCCCTGGCGGCCGTGACGCGGCGCGGGCCGTCGTTCCGCCTCAGCGAACCCGTTCCAGGATCGAGACGTAGTTCGCGACCGCCGCCCCGCCCATGTTGAACACGCCCCCGAGCGTGGCGCCCGGCACCTGCATCCCGCCCGCCTCGCCGACCAGCTGCATCGCCGCCAGCGCGTGCATGGAGACGCCGGTCGCACCGATCGGGTGCCCCTTCGCCTTCAGCCCGCCCGAGGGGTTGACCGGCAGACGCCCGCCCATCGCGGTCGTGCCGTCGAGGGCGACGCGCGCGCCCTGGCCGCGCGGCGCGAGCCCCATCGCCTCGTACTCGATGAGCTCGGCGATGGTGAAGCAGTCATGCGTCTCGACGAAGGAGAGATCGTCGAGCCTCGTGCCGGCGGCGGCGTGCGCGCGCGCCCAGGCCAGCGCGCAGCCCTCGAAGGCGATCGGGTCGCGCTGCGACAGCGGCAGGAGATCGTTCACCTGGACGGCGGCGCGGAAGCCGACCGCGCGCGCCATGCCCCGCGCCGTCTCCGCATCCGCGATCACCACCGCCGCCGCCCCGTCCGAGACGAGGCTGCAGTCGGTGCGCTTCAGCGGCCCGGCGACGAGGGGGTTCTTCTCGCTGACCCGGCGGCAGAACTCGAAGCCGAGATCGCGCCGCATCTGCGCGTAGGGATTGGCGACGCCGTGCCTGTGGTTCTTGGCCGCGATCGCCGCCAGCGCGTCCGCGGCGTCGCCGTGGCGCTGGAAATAGAGCTGCGCGATGCGGCCGAAGATGCCGGCGAAGCCCGCCTCCACCCGATCCTCCTCGCGACGGTAGGAGGCGGCGAGCAGCGCATCGGCGATCTCCGCCGGCGAGGAGGCGGTCATCTTCTCCGCCCCCACCACCAGCGCGACGCGCGCGCGCCCGCCGCGGATGTCGGCGAGCGCGGCGTGGATCGCGGCCGAACCCGTCGCGCAGGCGTTCTCGTGCCGCGTCGCCGGCGTGAAGCGCAGCGCCGGGACGGCCTGGAACACCAGCGAGGCGAAGAAGTCCTGCTTCGAGAACCCGGCATTGAACACGCCGACATGCACGGCGCCGACATCGGCCGGCTCGACGCCCGCATGGGCGAGCGCCTCGGCCGCGACCGTCGCCATCAGCGCCTCGACGTCCGGCTCCTCGCGCTTGCCGAAGGCGGAATGCGCCCAGCCGATGATGCACGGGGTCATGGGTGCGTCCTCCTTCTCGAACGGCTGCGGCAGGTGGGGTGGGCGTGGCGGCGCCTGCCGCAGCCGCAATCATGCCGGCCGATCGCCCTTCTGCACCGTCACGGTGCGGTTGTCGACGCCGGGCAGCATGCGGGCAGGATCGCGCGTGACGACGATGTCGAGCACGGTGGGCGAGGCGGTGTTGGCGAGGCCCTCGCGCAGCGCGCCCTCCAGCGCCTCCGGGTCCTCGACGCGGATGCCGTGGCAGCCCATGGCGCGGGCGACCGCGGCGTAGTCCATCTCGGCGAGGTCGGAGGACTGGTAGCGGCCCAGCCCGAACATCGCGTGCTGCAGCGCCTTCACGTAGCCCGAGGCGGCGTTGTTGACGATGCACACGACGATCGCGGCACCCAGCCGGCGCGCGGTCTCGAGCTCGCCCATCGACATGTTGAAGCCGCCGTCGCCCGTCAGCGCGACCACGCGGCGCTGCGGCCCGACGCCGAGCTGGGCGCCGATGCCCCCCGGCACGCCGTAGCCGATCGAGGCGAAGCCGCGATCGGGCACGAAGCCTCGGCCCGACCGCTTCGTGTCGAAGAACAGCCCGCCCCAGTGCGCCGCGAAGCCGCCGTCGGCGACCAGCACCGCATCCGGCGGCAGCACGCGGTTGAGCGCGCCCATCAGCCGGCCGACATTGATGGGGCGCTCCGCGCTCTCCAGCCGCTCGCGCGCGCCCTCGCGCCAGCGCGCCATCCGTTTCGGCACCGACGCAACCCACTCGGCGCGCCGGCGCAGACGCCGATCGCCGTCGGCCAGGAAGGCGGCGAGATCGGCGAGCGCGAGGCGCGCATCGGCGGCGAGTGCGACATCGGCGCGGGTGGTGCGGCCGATCTCCTCGGGCAGGATGTCGATGTGGATCAGCCGCTTGCCGGGCGGGATCAGGGCGAAGCGCCTGGTCGCGATCTCGCCGAGCTTGCAGCCGACGACGAGCAGGCAGTCGCTCTCGGCGATCATCGCGTTGGCGATCCGGTCGTAGCGGCCGAACAGGCCGGCCGAGAGCGCGTGCGTGCAGGGGATCGCGCCCTTGCCGGACATGGTGTGGGCCACGGGGATGCCCTCGGCCTCGGCGAGCGCGAGCAGCGCGTCGTGGGCCTCGGAGAGGTGCACCCCGCCGCCGGCGAGGATCAGCGGCCGCTCCGCCTCGGCCAGCATCCGCCCCGCCGCGGCGAGCAGGTCCGGATCGGGGCGCGTGCGCCGCGCCTGCGCCTTCAGCGTGCCGGGATCGATCCAGAACTCGGCGGCGTCGAAATCGTGCTCGCCATGCGCGACATCCTCCGGCACCTCGACCAGCACCGGCCCCGGCCGCCCCGAGGTCGCGACCGCGAAGGCGCGGCGCACGAGCTCGGGCACGCGCGATGTCACCTCGATGCGGATCGCCTCCTTCACCGCCGGGCGCAGGATGTCGAACTGGCGCGCCTCCTGCGTCATGTTCTTCCAGGCGTGCTGCCGGTGCGCGCCGCCGATGACGGCGATCATCGGCATGCCGCCGTTCAGCGCCTCGATCAGGCCGGTGGTGAGGTTGGTCGCGCCCGGGCCGAGCGTGCCGTCGCAGATGCCGGGCCGGTTGGTCACGCGCGCATAGGCGTCGGCGGCGAAGGCGCCGGAGCGCTCGTCGTTGATCAGGGCATGGCGCAGCCCGAGCGCGCGGCACGCCTCGTAGAACGGCAGGAGCTGGAATCCGCCCATGCCGAACATCGGCCCGGCGCCGGCGATCTTGAGCATCTCCGCCAGCGCCGCCCCGCCCGTCATCCGGCGCAGCGTGTTGGAAACGGTGGCGTCCATGCGCGGCGTGGTCCCCTCAGGCGATCCTGCGGGCGGCGGCGTCCAGCACCGCGGCGACGAAGGCGCGGCAGCTCTGCCCGACGCGCCCGCCCAGGCGCGCGGCCTGACGATTCACCGCCGAGACGATGCCGTCGTTCCAGGTGGACATCGCCTCGCCGATGCGCGCGCTCGCGGCAGCCACCGCGGCGCCGGCGATGCCGCGCGCATCGAGGGCGGGCAGGCGCGAGACGCCCGCGCCGTCGATGCCGCCGCCGGCGTCGTTGTACACGGCCGCCAGCACCGCATGCTTCACCGCGGTCTCCGGCCGCCCGCCGAGCAGCCCGCCATGGCTGCCGGTGACGATCACGTGGCCCGCGTCCTCGGCCGCGACCAGGCTGTTGGAGTCGAGGGCGAAGACGCGGATGCCCGCGCGGCCGGCGCCGGCGATCTCGCGCCGCGCCTCGGCCATCGCCGGGACGGCGGGCGGCGCGGGCAGGGCTGCCGCGGCGAGACGCTCGAGCGCTTCACAAGCGCGCATGCCGACTGCGAGGCCGACCGACGCCGCCGGCGCATTGACCGCGCTCACGATGCCGCGGGCGCGACAATCCGCGCCGTCGCCGATGCGCGCGGAGAGATGCCCGACCGCCGCCGCCGGCACGCCCAGACGCGCGAGCCACTCGAGCCCGGCAATACCGGCGCGGTCGCGGCCGATGCCGGCGTCGTGCAGGATCACGCCGGCGAGCCCGCGCTCCGCCGCGCACCATGCGGCATAGAGCCCGCCATGCGAGGCGCAGAGGGCGACGCGGCCGCGAACGCCGTCCGGCAGATGCGTGACGCTGTCGAGAACCAGGGAATCGCCGGCCATCGCGCCGTTCCCTCCGGGATGCGGCTTGATTGTGGAGCGCGCTTGCGCAGGATGCGCAAGAGCCACGGGGGAACGTCCATGGCCGACACGGCTCCGGCCGGGCACAACGCGCGCCGGCTCGTCGATCTCTACCGCACCATGGTGCGCATCCGCGCCTTCGAGGAGACGGCGCTCGCCGCGCACCGAGCCGGGCTCATGCCGGGGCCGCTGCACGTCTCGATCGGCCAGGAGGCGGTCGCGGCGGGGGTGTGCCTCAACCTGCGCCCGGACGACCGCATCACCTCGAACCACCGCGGCCATGGCCACGCGATCGCCAAGGGCGCGGGCATCGCCGGCATGATGGCCGAACTCTTCGGGCGCGCGGGCGGGCATTGCGGCGGGAAGGGCGGCTCGATGCACATCGCCGATTTCTCGGTCGGCATGCTCGGCGCCAACGGCGTGGTCGCCGGCGGCATCCCGATCGCGGTCGGCGCGGCGCAGGGGCTGCGCCTCATCGGCTCGGACGCGATCGTCGCCTGCTTCTTCGGCGACGGCGCGATCAATCGCGGGCCCTTCCTCGAAGGGCTGAACTGGGCCGCGCTCTACCGCCTGCCGGTGCTGTTCGTCTGCGAGGACAACGGGGTCGCGGCGTTCACGCGCGCGGACGAGGTGACGGCCGGCGCGGGCGCGGTCGCGCGCGCGCAGGCGATCGGCGTCGCGGCGGAGAGCGCGGACGGCAACGACGCGGCGGCGGTGGACGCGGCCGCCGGTCGGCTGGTTGCCGAGGTGCGCGCCGGCGGCGGGCCGCGCCTGTTGCATCTGCGCACCTACCGCCTGCTCGGCCACACCAGCACGGACGCGGCCGCGTGGCGGCCCGAGCGGGAGGTGGCCGAGGCGCGCGCGCGCGATCCGATCGCGCGCCTGCGCGCGCGGCTCGTCGATGCCGGCACGCCTGCCGCCGGGCTCGACGCGATCGCGGCCGCCGCCGCCGCCGAAATGACCGCCGCGCGCGATGCCGCCCTCGCCGCCCCCTGGCCCGATCCCGCGACCGCCTGGACCGACGTGCTCGACGCCGACCGGGCCGGGGCCGCGTGATGGACGCGCCCGCGGCGACGGAAACGCTGACGCTGGTGGAGGCCGCGCGCCGCGCCGCGCTGCAGGAGATGCGGCGCGATCCCCGCGTGTGGGTGCTGGGGGAGGACGTCGCGCGCGGCGGGCTCTTCGGCCAGTATCGCGGCTTCCTCGACGAATTCGGGCCCGACCGCGTGGTCTCCACGCCCATCAGCGAGAGCACGATCATGGGGGCCGGGCTCGGTGCCGCCCTCGTCGGCACGCGGCCGATCATCGAGATGCGCATCTTCGATTTCGCGATGTGCGCGATGGACGAGCTCGTCAACCAGATCGCCAAGGTCCGCTACATGTTCGGCGGCCAGGCGCGGCCCGCCGTGGTGGTGCGGATGCCGCACGGGATCTGGCGCAACTCGGCCGCGCAGCACAGCCAGACGCTGGAATCGTGGTTCGCGCATCTTCCGGGGGTGGTGGTCGCCGCGCCGTCCACGCCGGCCGACACCGCCGGGCTCCTGGTCGCGGCGATCCGGTCCGACGACCCCGTGCTGTTCTTCGATCCGAAGAACCTGTTCGGCGTCAGCGGGAAGGTTCCGGCGGAGATCGCGCCGCTGCCGTTCGGCCGCGCGCGCCGGGTGCGGCGCGGCGACGATCTCACCATGGTCGCCTGGTCGGCGATCCTGCCCGACTGCGAAACGGCCTGCGCGGCGCTCGCGGCGGACGGGATCGGCGTCGATCTGATCGACCTGCGCACGCTCTGGCCGTGGGACGAGGACGCGGTGGCCGCCTCGGTCGCGCGCACGGGCAGGCTGCTGGTGGTGCACGAGGCGGTGCAGGCCGCCGGCTTCGGGGCGGAGGTGGTCGCGCGCATGGTCGAGCGCCTCGGCCCGGCGGCGCTGCGGGCGGCGCGGCGCCTCGGCGCGCCGCGCGTGCCGGTGCCGTTCAGCCCGCCGCTCGAGGAGGCGGTGAAGGTGACGGCGGCGAAGATCGTCGCCGCGGCGAAGGCCGCCCTCGGCGCCTGAGGGGCGGCGCGAGACCATCGTCCCGCACCGGGCTGGAGGAGGCGGCGTTCGATCCGCCCCGGAGCGGTTCACACGCGGGCGGACACCGCTCCGGGGATTCGGTGCGAGCATCTTCACGCACACGGATGGTTCCAGCCGCGTGCGGACTCCTCTAGCAGCCTGTCGGATTTGCTCGATCATTCCGCAACGGTCGACTGGGCGTTGCGAGAAGGCGGCCTTGCAAGGACGCATCGCGGCCATGTCGCCCGCCGGACCGCAACCTTGCTGCGTCGCGAGGCTGAATCCGACAGGCTGCTAGGCGATTCGCCGGATATAGCCGTCCGGGTTCCAGGTCACGTTGAGCCCGAAGCGGTCGCAGCGCGCGCGATCGATCGCGTA
>Ga0308411_10002012_pt1 | contig 13850 bp, 8 predicted proteins | sample HotsprottomLayer_2_FD_203530 | JGI IMG/M metagenome (GOLD analysis project Ga0308411, IMG submission 203530) | Hot spring phototrophic mat microbial communities from Octopus Spring, Yellowstone National Park, Wyoming, United States -... | ecosystem: Environmental > Aquatic > Thermal springs >...
ACGTTTGCTCATCCCTGAGGTTGCAGCCGCCGGTTCCCAATGAGCCCCCATCCGGCCTTCGACACCACCCAAGCCCCGCGCGTCGCGCCCAACTGAGGGGTTTCGGCGTCCTCGAAACGTCTCCAGTTCCGAGAGTGAATGACGGCTCTATTCCGAGAGTGAATAACGGCTGAGGGGACCGACCCGGTCCGTCGATCCCGATCCCGCCCGAGGGACGCCTGACCTCGCGCGGCTTTGAGACCCGTACCGCCGGCTGCGGCCGAGCGGTATCATCCAAAGGTTGCTGTGCGCGCTTGGGGAGGAGCTTCTCAAAACCAGGGAGGACGGGGACAGGGGTCGATGAATCTGACGGAATACCTGTTTCACCGCCTGCGAGAGCTGGGAGTCGGCCATACCTTCGGGATCCCCGGTGACTTTGTGCTGCCGGTTTACGCGATCCAGGAGGAGTTGGGATTTCCGACGGTCGTCTGCTGCCATGAACCCGGCGTTGGCTTCGCGGCCGACGCCTATGCCCGAATCCGCGGGCTCGGAGTGGCCCTGGTGACCTACGGGCCGGGGGCTCTCAATACGGTCAACCCGGTGGCCTGCGCGTATGCCGAGCAGAGCCCCCTTTTGATCGTCAGCGGGGGACCGGAGATGTCGTTTCGCCGGGGACCGACAGAGGTCCACCTCCATCACGTCGTGAAGAACTACGAGAGTCAGTTGCGGGTTTACCGCGAGGTCACGGTGGACGCCGCGATCCTCTCGGACCCGACCTCGGCGCCCCGGACAATCGATCGGGTGTTGCGGAACGTGGTCCGCCGGAAACGCCCTGGCTACCTGGAGATTCCCCGCGACCAGGTTCGGGCGGAGGTCGCGGAGCCAGAGCGTCCCCTGGACCTGGCGATGTCTGAGGCGAGCCAGGAATCGCTCGCAGGAGCCCTCGACGAGGTGGTGTCCGAGATCGGAGCCATGCTCGCCGCAGCCAGGCAGCCAGCGCTGTACGTCGGCGTCGGGGTTCGCCGCCACGGCCTGACCGACCCGATCATCCGGCTGGCGGAACGGCTCCGGCTCCCGGTCGCCACCGACGTTCTGGGGAAAGCCGCGTTTCCGGAGAGTCATCCCCAGTTCGCCGGAGTGTACGCTGGAGCCCTGGGCAGCCCCGTCGCCCGCGAATTGCTCGACGGGTCCGACTGCGTCCTGGGCATCGGAGTGGTCCGGACCGACCTGGGGACCGGATTCTGGACCGAGAAGATCAAGATCGGTTCGCGGATTCTGGTCGAGCCTGAAGGGGTGCGGGTTCGCCATCATCGCTTTGAGAGGCTGCCGATCGGAGCGGTTGTTTCGGCCTTGCTCCAACGGCTTCCTCCCAGCCAGCGGGCCGTCCCTTCCTTCCGTCACGAGCCTCAGGAGGCAACACCTCCCAAGGGCGGGGCGGCCCCGGATGGCTCGGCTTCCACCGGCTTGAAAGCCGCGGAGATCATTCAGGCGGTGTCGGAACTGGAACAGGCTCGTTACAGCTTTACGGCGGACGTGGGCGACAGCTGGTTCATCGGCCTGGAGCTCCGCACCGACGTGTTTCTGGCGGCGGGTTATTACGCGTCGATGGGGTTTGCGGTCCCCGGAGCGCTGGGGGCTGGCGTCGCCGATCCCTCGCGGCGGCCGTTTGCCCTGGTGGGCGACGGCGCCTTTCAGATGACCGGAACCGAACTGGCAACCATGGTCGATTACGGCCTGCGGCCGATCGTGCTGTTGCTCAACAACGCCGGTTACGGCATGCTCGAGGCGATCGACCGCCCGGCCTCCTACTACAACCGGAGAAGCTGGGACTATCCGGCGATGGCCCGCGCGCTGGGGGCGGCGGCGGAGCGGGCGGAAACCCTCCAGGAGCTGCGGCTGGCGCTGCAACGCGCGGAGCAATCGGACCGGGCTTATCTGATCGAGGCGGTCGTCGCGCGGGAGGATTTTTCGCCCGTCCTGATCCGGATCCGGGACCATCTTCAGGCAGCTCGCCGATCCGCGTCGCTGGGCTCATGACGCGCCAGCGTCGGGCCGGAAAGCGTTCCGCGGCAGCGCTTGAAAACCGTGGTTTGCCTCCGGCCTCTCTCCTGCCGCCCGTCGTTCCTGGCTCCCGACGGGTGGCACGGCCCCTTGCGGAGAACGGGAGTTGGTCGGGGCGCGCGGCGTCTGAAGCCGCGACGGCGGCTCAGTTGACCCTGGGGTTCTCCGGGATGTGCTTGAGGGAAAACAGGGCGCGGACCTGGCGGCGGCCAACCTCGGTCATGGTCGTCCTCCAGAGCGTCAGGGCGTCCTGGTCGTCGAAGACGTGGCCGCTGGAAGCAGGGAGGAGGAGCCACGAACCTTCCTCCATCTCGCTTTCCAGCTGGCCCGGCCCCCAGCCAGCGTGCCCCACGTAGAACCGCGCGCGGCCCTCGGTGGAGGTCACGAGCAATTCCATGGGGTTGAGCTCGGTTGCGACGTAGAGCTCTTCCGTGACGACCAGGTTGGCCAACGGGGGTTGATCGTGGACGGCCATCAGGCTACCGCCGACCGGACCCCCGTGGCGGACGTTGTCCTCCCGCAGGCAGGGGATCGTGCTCACCATCTCCCAGACCTTGCGGAGCGGCGTTTCAAGCTCACGATTGAGGATCAGCCCAAGGGCTCCGCTTTCGCTGTGCGCAGCGACCAGGACCACGGTGCGCGCGAAATTGGGGTCGCTCAGGTTCGAGGAAGCAATGAGCAATTGCCCCTGGAGTGATCCTGCCATCGATCGGCTTCGCCTCGAGGTCGTGCTGCGGCTCGTCACGTTTCCCGATCACTCAGCTCACATGCCGCAGGAAGGAGACGCGGCCGGTGGCAACCCATTCTGCCACGTAGATATTTCCTTCGTGGTCGAAGCAGGCGTCGTGGGGATGGATGAACTTGCCCGCCGGCCACTGGTCGGGCTGAGTCCGGATCTGGAAGCCATCGAGGACCCGCCGGGTCCACTCGGGGTCGTACCCCAGATGGGCGATCACGGCGTTTTCCCGGTCGAAGAGGCTGAGCCGGGCATGAAGGTCGGGGACCAGCAGAACCTCACCACGGATATCGAAATGGGCGGGGAACGAAACCTCGCGGACGAAACCCAGGTGGCGGCCGTCAAGGGTGAAGTATTGAAGCCGGGCATTGGCGCGGTCGGCGACGACCAGGCTCGGCTCGCGGCCGGGTCGGTCGTCGACCCAGAGTCCGTGAGGCGTCTTGAGCTTTCCGGGCTCGTCTCCCAGCCCGCCCCAGGTCCGCACCCAGTTGCCCAGCCGGTCGAACTGGTGGATGTAGTGAGAGCCGTAACCGTCGCCCACGTAGAAACCCCCGTCGGGGGCGAAGGCAACGTTGGTCGGCGAGAAGGGAGAATTGGGCCGGTCGTACACGCGCGGCTCGGCCGGGGCCTGCTTGATCCAAACCACCTCCCCCTTGAGGTCGGTCTTGACCACCAGGTTTACCGGAAACATGCAGCAGAGGTAGAGGAATTCCTGGCCCCCTTCCTCACGGAGATCGATCCCGTGTCCGCCGCCGTGATACTCCCTACCGAACGAGCGGACAAACTTGCCAGCGGGGTCGAAGACGACGATGGTGTCCTGCCCTTCCTCTGGCGTCCTCGGCTTCTCGTTGCCACCCCGATGCTTGACGTAGACGAACCCCTCGCGGTCGATCGCCACTCCGTGCGTCTCATACCAGTGGATCGAGGGGGGGACCTCTCCCCAGAGGTGATGGCACTCGTAGCGGTAAGCCCCCGCACCAACAATCGGGGCCCGCGACCCCGCTTTGTCCGCGGCGTGGACGGCAAAGCGCGGACCGCCGGCGGCCGAAGCCGCCAGCGCCGCCGTTCCGGTCTGCCTCAGGAAATCACGGCGATGCATACGCATTTCCCCCTCGTCTTGCTCAGTCCGCAGGCGGCCCCGAGCCTCTAGACCGATGGGGGGGCCGCCGCCGCGGGCTTCATTTCGTGTCTTTGAAGTCTCCGGCAGTGACGACCGAAAGGCGCGAGGGATCGATGTGGGTCCGGAGGGCGTCGTTGACCTGCTCGACGGTGAGGCCCTGGACCTTCGACTCCAACTCGGCCTGGTACTGCATGGTCCGGCCCACGAACAGGTTTTCCGCCAGCAACCCGGCCAGCGCAGGATCGTTGGTCCGGGAGACCTCGGCCTGGCGCAAAAAGCCCGACTTGGCGGCGGCAAGCTCCTCGGCGGTGACGCCATCGCGGACGATCCGGGCCAGCTCTTCATCCACCCCCACGATCACCTTGGGCGTGTTCTCCGGGTTGGCGATCGCGAAGATCAGCAAACTGGCCCGCTCATCCAGGGAGCTCGCTGAAAACATCGACGCGGCCGAGTACGAAATCCCCCCCTTCTGCCGCAGCCGGTCGCCGAGCCGGGACGACAATGCACCGCCGCCCAGGATGAAGTTGCCAATGCTGAGCGCGGGGAAGTCGGGATGGCTGTCGCTCATCTTCAGGATCATGCCCGCCAGATAGGTGGCGTTGGCCTTGTCCGGCGTCACAATCGTCTCCCGAGACGGTTCGAGGCCGGGTTGATAGGGCCGTTCGATTCGTTCGAATGGGGTGGGGTTCTTCCAGCCCTCGAAGGTCCGGGTCAATATCGAAAGTGTTTCCGAGGCGTCGAAGTCCCCCACGATCGCCAGCTCGCCGTGACTGGCCCCCAGCGACTGCTCGTAGAGAGCCCGGACAGCCTCGACGCTCACCTCTCGGACCTGTTCGATCTCCTCCTCGATCGTGGGGATGTAGCGGACATCGTCCGCTGGATAAGGCGAAAGGAGACGCTGAATCCGGTTGAGCGCCAGCCGCATCGGATCCGAACGGCTCTGTTCCAAGGCGGCGAGCCGCTCGTTTTTCATCACCTGAAACTCACTCTCCGGAAACGCAGGCTCGCGGAGAATCTGGCGGAGGATGTCCAGGACCGCTGGCAGGTTCGCCCGCCTGGTCTCAAGGGTGTAGGTTAAAACGCCCGGAACACTGCCGCCGGCGAGACGGCTCATTCCCATCCCCAGACGGGCGAAGTTTTTGTCCAGGGCGTCCTGGATCTGTTGCCGGGTCAGATGCCGCGTGCCTCGGAGCATCAGACCGGGGAGGAAACCGGCCGCCTGAACCTGGCCCTTGAGACTCTCCGCCGTCCCGTAATGGAGCGAGACGACGAGGTGGAGCGACTCGCCTCGGGTCTTCTTGGGCAAGAGCGACAGCTTGACTCCCTCGATCGGGTCGGGACGCTGAACCCGTTCCTCGATGGCCAGAGGCGAGACATCAAACGCCTCTCCAGCCGACTTGACCTCCCGTCCCTTGTATCCTTCCACAAGCGAAGCGATGTCGGGCGTCGGCGGGATGGGCGTGCGTTCCGGCTTGGTGGTGGGAATGAAGAAGCCGACCGTTCGGTTGCTCGACGTCAGATACTTGGCCGCCACTTCCTGGACTTGCTGGGGGGTGACCTGCTCCAGCCGGTCGCGATGCAGGAAGTAGAGCCGCCAGTCCCCCTGGGCAGCCCAGTCGCTCAGCGAGATGGCGATTCGATTCGGGTCGGCGGCGGCGAGTTCCCGATCCTTCAGCAGCTTCTGTCGCGCCCGGTCGACCTCCTCGGAGGTCACCCCTTCCTGAATCAGCTTGTCGATCTCCGCCAGCATCACGTCGCGCACCTTTTCCAGCTCTGCCGGGTCCTTGGTGTTGACCTCGGCCCCAAGCTCCATCATCCCAGGGTCGTGAAGGGCCATCGCCTGGGCGACCACGTTTGAGGCCATTTTGGTCTCCACCAGGGCCTTGTAGAGGCGGCCCGACGGCACCGACGCGAGGATGTTGGCCAGCACCTGGACCGGGGCGAACTCGGGGTGCGCGCCGGCCGGAATATGGTACAGCAGTCCGACCAAGCCGACGTCGCCCACCCGCCGCAACGTGACGACCCGCTCGCCGTCCTGAGGCGGCTCTTCGGTGTAAGTGGCCGGGAGCTGCCGATCGGGCTTTGGGATGCTTCCGAAGTATTTGTTGATGAATTCCAGCGCTTTGGATTCGTCGAACTTCCCGGCCACCACGACCATCGCGTTGTCGGGCTGGTAAAACTTCCGGTAGAACGCCCGCAGGTTCTCGACCGGCACGCGTTCGATGTCGGAGCGGTTGCCGATGGTGGACTTGCCGTAGTTGTGCCATTCGTAGGCCATGGCCGTCATGCGTTGGGAGAGGATCGATTCGGGGGAGTTTTCCCCCATCTCGAACTCGTTGCGAACGACGGAGAATTCGGTTGCCAGGTCCTCGCCCTTGATCGAGCTGTTGACCAGCCGATCGGCCTCGAGGCGGATGGCAAACTCGAGATTTTCCTCGCTGGCGGGAAGGGTTTCGAAGTAATTGGTGCGGTCGTACCAGGTGGTGCCGTTGAACTGGGCGCCACGCTCCTTCATGAGCGCGGGGATGTCGGGATGCGTTGGCGTCCCTTTAAACACCATGTGCTCCAGCAAGTGGGCCATCCCGGTCTCTCCGTACCCTTCGTGGCGCGAGCCGACGAAGACGGTGAGGTTGACGGTCACCTTGGGCCGCGAGGGGTCGGGGAAAAGCAGGACGCGAAGGCCGTTGGCCAGGCGATACTCGGTGATCCCCTCGACCGAAGCGACCTTGGCAGGAGGCTCGGGCCTGGCGGCGGCCGGAGGGGGGGCCAGGAGGCAGGCCAGAAGCGGGAGGAAGAGTCCGTAACGGGCATGGCAGCCGGGTGTGCGTCTCATTCGGATACCTCGATCATTCCAGGCGAAGAGTGGGGCGGAACGTTCCGTTGGAGGATTGTCCGGGTCGCATCGAGGACAGGAGCCGCCGGGCCGAACCGGGGTTGAGCAGGGCCGTTGAGACCTCCCGGCGCGGGGATTGTGAGGTCTCTTGGCCGCGGCCCTTCACCGACGCACCGGGGCCGTGAGGCGGCGGGCTTCCTGGACCTCTGAAAACGGCACCACCACACGTGGAACGATCGGTTCCGTGGCGGGTCGAGCCGATTGAGGCTTGACCGACATCCCTGCCTCTGGATCCGCCTCTGCCGCGGGGGGATCGGCCTCGGGGCGGAGGTCGGCCTCGGGGCGGAGGTCGGCCTCGGGGCGGAGGTCGGCCTCGGCGGGTCGCCGACGCCCCCGGACGATGAGTTTTCCATTCTCGATTTCGATACTTTCAAACTTGCGGATCATTTCCGCGTTCTCGGGGTTTTTGTACACATCTTTGGCGAGGTTTTGTTGCCTCATCTCGGCCATGAACTCCTCCGGCGGCCGCCGGCCGTTGACTTCGAGGGACTCGAGCGTCACCAGCAGGACCCCGTTGCGCAGGGACGCCCGAAGCTCCGCTTCACCGTTGAGGTAGCGACCGGCGAGGAGTTTGAATTCCAGCCGGTCCAGGGGGATGCTCACCTGAGCCTTGATGGTGTCTCCCTCGATTTTCGCATGAACATGACCGCGAAGGTCGGGGTTCTCCTCGATCAAGGCGTTGAGGTCATCACTGTCCAGAACCAAGGGTTCGATCGCGGTTCCCTCCTCGAGGGCCTGGCGGAATCGGTCGACCCGCTCGCGGATGGCCTGCCGCTCCTCCTCGCCGATGGTCAGGGAGGGGAGTTCCACCGGCGCGGGCGACGTGTATTCCTCGATCGCGCGGGTGAGGTAGCGGTACCCGAAATACGAGATCGTCGCCAGGATGAGGATACCCAGGACCCCCAGAATGCTGGCAATGACGCAGCCGTAAAAGAAGCAACCCCGTTGCCGGGGAAGGCTCTCGTCGTCTTCCGGTGAAAACTTCGGAGCCTGATAGAAATCGGGGTCTTGAATGGCCATGGTTCGGAATCTCGGCAGCGGGCCGCGAGGCGAAATCCGGCCGGTTCTCATGAGCATCGAATGGTGCGCGGCACCTCGATCCCGATTGCCTCGATGAGGGCGGCTCCGACCAGGGTGCGCGCCGGATGAGTGAACCGCGATCCTGCGATGACAGATCTTCGTCGAAGCTCCCCCAAAAGGGAAGGGGCAAGCTGCCAGCGCAAGGGCGCCTGAGGCTCGCGAACTCTGAGGTTTCGCCGCTGATGTGGGCGGCTCTTGGGCTGGCGGCGTGGATTTCCGCCGGAGTGGAGCGAAGGGCCAGGAGCCGCGGAGGCGCGCCAACCGTTCGCTGATGGGGAGGCATCGGCAGTCCGATTCTCAAGATCCTCGGGCGGCTGTGGGGCTCTTGGCCATCGAGGCCGGGCTGCCGTCGCGCTCCATCCATTGGCTCCGAGCTCCGCTTAAGCGAACCGGTGACTCCCGGGAACCGGCACTGGCGGCACTGGGTTGGGGCCGAACTCGTACTTCGCGGGGCTCAGGTCCTCGTGGGAATTGAGGACCTGTTCCGGCGTGACGGTCTCGCCGGTGTAGGCCGCGATTCGTCCCATGATGGCCAGCAGGGTGCTCAGAGCGGCCTGGTCGCCGTTATGAATGGGGGTGCCTGCCCGGAGCGCGGCGAACATCTCGTCGTGCTCGGCTTGATACATGTTGGTTCGAGGGCCGCGATACCGCCACTTGGTCTCGCCGGTGATGGAATTGCCGAACACGTCGGCCGTCCCCTTGCTCCCCAGGATGTAATCCTTGACCTGAGTGGGCGTGTTGGGCCAGTGGCGGCAGTGGTGATAGCCGCGAACGTCGTTGGGGTATTCGTAGACGACGGAGAAATGGTCCCAGATATTGCCATATTTGGGATCGGTGCGCGACTGCCGGCCGCCGACGCCCCAGCAGCGGACCGGGGAGGCGTCGCCCAATGCCCAGCTCATGGTGTCGATGCCATGGACGGCTTGCTCGACGATGTGATCCCCGGAGAGCCAGCAGTAGTAATACCAGTTGCGCATCTGGTATTCCATGTCCGACGAGCATTGCTCCCTGGTCTTCCGCGGGTCCCAGACTCCCTGCGAGTTGTAGGTGGTCTCGACGGCAACGATCTTGCCAATCTTGCCATCGAAGACCTGTTTCATGGTTTCGCGGCGAGGCCCGTCGTATCGCCAGCAGAAGCCATGGACGATCGAGAGGTTTTTGGACGCTGCCTCCTTGCAGGCTTTCAGGAACAGCCGCAGGCCGGGACCGTCGACGGCCATCGGCTTCTCGACGAACGCATGGACTCCCTTCTCAACGGCATAGGCCAGATGGATCGGCCGGAAGTGGGGGGGCGTGGTCAAGAGCACCACGTCGACCTGGTCGATCACCTGACGGAACGCGTCGAATCCGGCATACTGGCGATCGCGCGGGACATCAACCCGGGAGCCGACCGTCGAGCCTTTGAGAGCTGACAGGCTATCGTCGATCCGGTCCTGAAACGCGTCGGCCATGGCGACCAGGCGGGTCCCGCTGTCGGCCGTGAGGGCTTGTTCGGCGGCGCCGGTGCCTCGGCCGCCGCAGCCGACGAGGCCAACGCGGATCGTTCCGCTCCCACCGGCGTGGACCAATGGCACAGAAAGCGACAGACCCGCCGCCGCGAGCGTCGCCCCGGCAGCAGTGGAGCCTTTCAGGAACTCCCGCCGGGAGGCGGAGGGGGAGGCAGGGGTTGGCGCTCGATCGGGTTGAGGTCGTTCGGTCACGGTTGGATCTCCTGGATCGGCAGAGGCGACATTCCTGGTGGCCCTGCACGGTCGGCTTATCTCCATTTCCAGCTTACTTGCGGGGTTCGCCCGATGCCATGATCTGATTGCGCCGTTGACTCCGGGTTGAGATCCACCACCGCCGCCGCGATGGCCCGCACGGACCGCCGGTTCCGCGGGCGTCGTGCCATCGACCGCAGCTCTGGTGGAAACGGACCGTCTCGGCGAGCGGAGGGGCGGCAAGTCGTGGCAACTTTCCAGGCTTCCGCGTATGCTGGTGAGCAGGGTCGGGGATGGAGGCGGATCGCTTGCCGCCGCGGTCTCCGAGTTGTTTCGTTCAGGGCCCTTCGGCACACGCGCGGGGATTTTGAAGTCGTCGAGTCGCTTCGATCCCAAACCGGAATCAAGGTTTTGCGTGGCTGTCCAGACGCCAGACCGGAGAAATCGGAGTTCAGGATCCAGCAACCTTGGTGTCGTCTCCCAAGGGCTTCGCGCGGTTCCAGGCGTCGGGTAGGTGCCAGGGTTCGTCTCGTGGGGTCGGATCTCCAGACCGTCTGAAACCTGCCTCCCTCGGACGTGCGAAACGACCAAGGGAGGGGATCGGCGATGGACCGCGTCCTGCGGATCTGTTGGTTGCCTCCTGGCTCGCACGAGCCGGACCGCGGAAATTGGCCGGCCGACGAACACCGGTTGGAGGATGTCGGGGAGGACCATGTCATGCAACGCTTTCAGCGCGTCCTCATCTCGCTGGTGGGGGATCAAGCTGAGCCGGCCGCCCTGGCGCGGGGGGCAAGTCTGGCGCGGCATACTGGAGCGAGCCTCAAGCTGATCGACGTCCTGGGCGAGTTTTCGTGGTACGCCCGGTTGGCGATTCCCAACCTCGAGGAATTGAAACAGATCGCCGAGGCACAGCGTACCGAGCGGCTGGAAGCCTTGGCGGCGCCTCTCCGCCAGGAAGGGATCACGGTGAGCGTGGAGCTGCTTCACGGCCGCCCTGGTTTGGAGACGGTCCGGGAGGTGATTCGCGGCGGTCACGATCTGCTGCTCAAAGACGCCGAGGCCACCGACGGGGGCAGGTTTGCCTCTTCGGACATGTATCTCCTGAGAACTTGCCCGTGCCCGGCCTGGCTGGTGCGGCCGATCCACCGCGACAAGCTCTTCGCCCGCATCCTGGCGGCGGTCGATCCGCTCCCCGAGGAACTCGAACCGATCGGCGCGGAGGCTCGCAAAGCGCTCAACGCCCGCATCCTCGAGCTGTCGATCTCGCTGGCCGAATGGGACGGGGGCGAGGTTCACGTGATCCACGTCTGGGAAGCCCCCGTTGAGGGACTGCTGCGGTGGCGCGGCGAGGCGAGCCGGGAGCAGGTCGACCATTACACCCAGGCTGTGCGCAACGCAGCTCGCGAAGCGCTGGATCGATTCTTGGCCCCGTTCATTGACCGGATCGGCCGGGGCCAGGTCCATCTGGTCCGGGGAACTGCCGGGGAGGCGATTCCTCAATTCGCGGAGACGCACGACGTGGACTTGATTGTGATGGGGACGGTGGCCCGGACCGGAATCGCGGGGTTCGTCATCGGCAACACGGCCGAGACGATCCTCCAGCGGGTCCGATGCTCCGTGCTCGCGGTGAAGCCGCCGGGATTTGTGTCGCCCGTGGTCCCCTGAGAATCCGGAGAAGGGCGAACATCGGCAAGAAGGCGCCTGGCCGGGTCTGGGCAGAGCGAACGCTGGTGCCGGGTCTGGGTCGCCCGCCGGTTCTCGAGGCGGCCAGAGGTCGCGGAAGCCGGCGGGGCGATGCCGCAGCAGATCTGGAGAACGCAGAAGTCCTGGGAGAGCCCTGGCATGACCTCGATCAAGAACTTGCTCATCCACCTGATGCTGGATCGCCGGGACGCCACAACGCTGAGGCATGCCGGCTGGCTGGCCCAGGCTGTCGGACCGGAGGTGATTTACGTCGCCCACATCGCACCCAGCTTTGACCTGCCTGCGGAGCTCGCCGAGCAATCCGTCACCCCGGTCGACGAAGAGATCGTTGCCCAGCTGAAGACGGCCCTGGCCGATCAGCAGCCGGACCTCTTCCCGTCGGCGGCTCGGGTGGAGTGCCTGGCCCGCGAGGGACCATTTCCAACCGAGCTGGTGCGGCTGGCGGCCCACAAATCCGCGGACCTGATTTGCCTCGGCCGGCTCCGCCCCGAGGACCAGGATCCCGTCAGTGATGCGGCGGCCGTTCTGGTGCGGAAATCCCCCTGTTCGGTCTTCCTCGTCCCGGAAGGGGCGGAGCCGAACCCCAAACGGATCCTGGTGCCGATCGATTTCTCCGCTCCGTCGCGCGGGGCTCTCGAGTTCGCGATCGCCCTGGCCACCGCGACCGCTGGAGCCTCGCTGACGCTCCTGCATGTGTACCCCATCCCAATCGGTTACGCGCGAGCGGGCTTCACCTACGAGCAAATGGCGGCCCGCGTGCAGAAGGTGGTTGAGGCCAACTGGCTGGAGATGCAAACCGAAGTGGATTTCCGGGGTGTTCCCTGGACGATCCGCTACCAACCGGGTGATTTCGTCGCGGCGACCATCCTGGCGGTGGCAACCGAAATCGATGCCGAGTTGATTGTCATGGGCTCTCACGGCCGCACGGTCCCGGCCGCGGCTCTGCTGGGGCATGTGGCCGATTCGGTTTGTTCGAAGACGACCCGGCCGTTTCTCTGTGTCAAGCGGAAAGGCCAAGTCGTCAGTCTCCTCCGCGCGATGCTTCAGCTTTACGAACCGGAGTGAGACGGGGGCCGTCCTCAGGAGTTCCGTGCCCCTCGAGGGGGGTTGACGGCGTTCGGTTTTTGGTCCGCGGGCTGCGGGAGACCCGGTCTGTGTCTTCCCCGCCCCGCTCCAAGAGAACATGGTGGTCATCCGATGCTCAGGCGGAAGCGACGAGGTGAAGACATGAATCGACCGCAAGCAAGCGCGAACTGGCATACCCTGGACCTTGCGGCCGTCTTGAGCGCGGTGCAGGCGAACGAACGCGGGCTCTCGAGCGCCGAGGCCGAGGCCCGCCTCAGGCTCTTTGGTCCCAACGAGCTTCCTCACAAGCCGCCCCCGACGTGGTGGCAGATCTTGCTCCGGCAGTTTCAGAGCCCCCTGATCTACATCCTGGGGATCGCCGCTTTGGTCTCGATCGCGATTGGCCATGAAGAGGACGCGGCGTTCATCGCGGCGGTTCTCCTCATCAACGCGGCCATCGGCGGCTACCAGGAATGGCGAGCGGAGCAGAGCAGCCAGGGCCTTCAGAAGCTGCTGAAGGTCCGGGCCTCGGTGGTGCGCGACGGCGAGGTTTTGGAGATCGACGCCGAGGAGGTCGTTCCGGGTGACATCGTTCTGCTCGAATCGGGGAATCGGGTGCCGGCGGATTTGCGGCTCCTCTCTGCCCATGGCCTGGAGGTCGACGAGTCGCTGCTGACTGGCGAGTCGCTCCCGGTGCTCAAGGATCCGGACTGGAGTGGAGAGGATTCGACGCCAGCGGCGGACCGGCTCAACTTGTCGTATGCCGGCTCGATCGTGGTACGCGGCCGGGGCAAAGGGGTGGTGGTGGCCACCGGCGAGGCGACCACCGTCGGGCAACTCGCGCTCGACGTGATCTCGACCGAAGGGGGACGGCCTCCGCTTTTGGAGCGGATGGAGCGATTCACTCGGGTGATCGCCGCCACCGTCCTGATCGCCGCCGCTGGCGTCGCGGTGATGGGGGTTCTGATCCGGGGTTACACGATCGGCGAGATGTTCCTCTTCGGGGTCGCGCTGGCGGTCTCGGCGATTCCGGAAGGGCTCCCCGTGGCCCTCACCGTCGCCCTGGCCGTCGCGACCAGCCGGATGGCCGCTCGTGGAGTGATCGTGCGCCGGCTGGCCGCGGTTGAGGGGCTGGGCAGTTGCACGATGATCGCCAGCGACAAGACGGGCACGCTCACCTGCAACGAGCTGACGGTCCGCGAACTGCTTTTGGCCGACGGTCAGCAACTCGAAGTAACCGGCGAGGGATTCGCACCGGAAGGACAGGTGCTGCTCGATGGGAAGCCGGTCGAGCCGGTTGATTCCGAGCACCTGGAACTCCTGGCCCGGGCCGCCGTGCTCTGCAACGAGGCGGACCTGCATCGCCGAGACAGCCGCTGGATCTGGCGCGGCGATCCCACCGATCTGGCGCTGCTGTCGATGGCCCACAAGCTGGGCTGGACTCGTGAAACCGCCCTGCAGCGGCACCCGCAGGTCAATGAGATCCCCTTCGAGCCCGAGCGGCAATACGCC
>Ga0308411_10002014_pt1 | contig 13843 bp, 13 predicted proteins | sample HotsprottomLayer_2_FD_203530 | JGI IMG/M metagenome (GOLD analysis project Ga0308411, IMG submission 203530) | Hot spring phototrophic mat microbial communities from Octopus Spring, Yellowstone National Park, Wyoming, United States -... | ecosystem: Environmental > Aquatic > Thermal springs >...
GCGGTAGACCTCCGGCCGGGTGTAGTGGGGACAGTCGAGCAGGCCGGTGGCGAAGGACTCCTGCGCGGCCGACTGGGCGTCGTTCAGCACGCCCGGCAGCTGGCGCACGATCGCGTCGATCAGCGCCATGGCGGCGATCTCGCCGCCCGACAGCACGAAATCGCCGATCGACACCTCCTCGTCCACGCTCCGCTCGACCAGGCGCTCGTCGACCGCCTCGTAGCGCCCGCACACGAGGACGAGCCGGTCGAGCTGCGCGAGCCGCAGCACCAGCGCGTGATCGAGCACCCTGCCCTGCGGGGAGAGCAGGATCACGCGCGCGCGGCGACCCGGGACGCGCGCCTGCGCCGCGGCGATCGCCTTCTCGAGCGGCTCGGCGAGCATCACCATGCCGGGACCGCCGCCGTAGGGCCGGTCGTCCACCGTTCGATAGCTGTCGGTGGCGAAGTCGCGCGGGTTCCAGGTCGCAAGGCGCCAGTGCCCTTGCTCGCGCGCCCGCCGCGTGATGCCGTGGTCGGCCACCGCGGAGAACATCTGCGGAAAGAGCGTCACGCAATCGAACTCGATCACGGCCGCCTACCAGTCCAGTCCCCATTCGACCTCGAGGCGCCGCGCATCGAGGTCGACCCGCCGCACGACCGCCGCGGCGAACGGCAACAGCCGCTCACCCCCGCCGTGCGCCACGCGCAGGACTTCGTGCGCCCCGTTGGAAAAGACGCCCGAGACGGTCCCGAGCGATTGGCCTTCGACGTTCACCACTTCCAGTCCGATCAGGTCGGCCCAGTAATACTCGCCGGGCGCGGGCACGGCGAGCGCCGCGCGCGGCACCGCGACCTCGAGCCCGCGCAGCCGCGCGGCGTGCTCGCGCGCGTCGCACCCCGAGAGCCGGGCAAGCAGCGTCGCACCGTGTACCGCGCTTTCGACCACCTCGACCTCCTGCCACTGCCCCGCCCGGCCGAGCCACCAGCGCGCGAACGTGCCGAGCGAACCGGGGCTGCTGGTGAAGGGCATCACCTTGATCCACCCCTTCACGCCGTAGGGCGCCGCGACGCGCCCCATCACGATCAAATCCTCAGGCGGCCTTCGGCTTGCCAAGCGACTTCACTAGCCGCGCGACCGTCGGCGAGAGCTTCGCGCCGCGCGCGGTCCAGTGGGCGAGCCGCTCGCCGTCGACGCGGAAGTTCTCGCGCCCGGCCGGGGCCTTCGGGTCGTAGAAGCCCACCCGTTCGATGAAGCGGCCGTCGGCCGCGAACCGCGAGTCGGCCGCGACGATGTTGTAGAACGGGCGCTTGTTGGCGCCGCCGCGCGCCAGTCGGATCACAACCATGCAGGGCTCCGGGGTCGCCCCCGCGCGATCGCTGAGGGCCTTGAACGAAAAGATGTGGATTTTAAGGGGTTTATCGACTGGTTGGCAAGGCGGTTTCGGCCTCGGGGCCAGGGGCCGGGGCCGCTCGCGCGGGCGACCGCTAACGCAGCCCGCCGCCGGGGAACATCCCCTTCATCGCCCGCATCACCTTGGCCATGCCGCCGCGCTGCATCTGCTTCATCACCTTCTGCATGTCCGCGAACTGGTTGAGCAGGCGGTTGACCTCCTGTACCGGCACCCCGGCGCCGGCGGCGATGCGGCGCTTGCGCGAGGCCTTGATCAGCTCGGGCTTCGCGCGCTCGAGCGGCGTCATCGAGTTGATGATGCCCTCGATGCGGCGCAGCTGGCGGTCGTCGAGGGCCTGGGGCGCCTGGGCGGCGGCCTGGGCGAACTGCGCCGGCAGCTTGTCCACCAGGGCGGCGAGCCCGCCCATCTTCTTCATCTGCTGGACCTGGCTCTTGAAGTCCTCCAGGTCGAAGCCCTGCTTCTTGCGGAACTTCTCGGCGAGCTTGCGCGCCTCGCCCTCGTCGATCCCGCGCCGCGCCTCTTCGACGAGCGACAGGATGTCGCCCATGCCGAGGATGCGGCTCGCCATCCGTTCGGGATGGAACGGCTCCAGGCCAGCGAGCTTCTCGCCGACGCCGGCGAACTTGATCGGCTTGCCGGTGACGTGGCGCACCGAGAGCGCCGCGCCGCCACGGGCGTCGCCGTCGAGCTTGGTGAGGACGACACCGGTGAGCGGGAGCGCCTCGCCGAACGCCTTCGCGACGTTGACCGCGTCCTGGCCCTGCATCGCGTCGACCACGAACAGCGTCTCGGCCGGTTTCAGCACCGCTTCGAGCTCGCCGATCTCCTTCATCATCGCTTCGTCGATACCCAGCCGACCCGCGGTGTCCACCAGCAGCACGTCGTTGTAATGCGAGCGCGCGTGCTCGAGCGCCCGCCGCGCGATGTCGGTCGGCTTCTCCCCCGGCGAGGAGGGAAAGAAGTCGGCGCCGGCCTGCGCGGCGAGCAGCCGGAGCTGTTCGATCGCCGCCGGCCGGTAGACGTCGCACGAGACCACGAGCGGCTTGCGGCGCAGCTCCTCCTTCAGCAGCCGGGCGAGCTTGCCGGTGGTGGTGGTCTTGCCCGAGCCCTGCAGGCCGGCCATCAGGATCACCGCCGGCGGGGGCACCGCCAGGTTCAGGCCCTCGGCCGCGCCGCCCATCAGCGCGCTGAGCTCGCGCTGCACCACGCCGACGAGCGCCTGGCCGGGAGTGAGGCTGCCGATCACTTCCTCGCCGAGCGCCTTTTCCTTCACCCGCGCGATGAAGTCCCTGACCACCGGCAGCGCGACGTCGGCCTCGAGCAGCGCCATGCGCACCTCGCGCAGTGCATCGGCGATGTTCGCCTCGGTGAGGCGGGCCTCGCCGCGAATCGTCTTCATCGCGCGTGCCAGGCGCTGGGTCAAGCCGTCTAGCATGTCGGGCTGTGCGGCAGTGGCGTCAGCGGGCTGGGATAAACTGCGAGCGGATGGATGGCATTCTACTTCACGCGCTGACCGCGCTCCTCTACGGCGCGCTGACGGTGCACTTCTGGCGCACCCGCTGGCGCCTGGCGCAGCCGCGAACGCCGGGGCTCGCGCGCTGGGAGCGCCTGGCGATCCTGGTCCCGTTCGCCTTCCACAGCTGGCTGCTGTACCACGACCTCTTCGCCACCGAGACGCTGCGCTTCGGCTTCGGCCAGGCGCTGTCGGTCACGCTGTGGCTCGCGGTGCTGTTCTACTGGATCGAGAGCGCATTCCTCGATCTGGAGGGATTGCACGCGCTGGTGCTGCCGCTCGCCGCGTTGTGCGCGCTGCTGCCGGCGGCGTTTCCCGGGCTCGCGTCCCCGCCCTATTCGTCGAGCCTCGCGTTCCGGGCGCACCTCGCGCTCGCGATGCTCGCCTACAGCATGTTCACGATCGGCGCGCTGCACGCGCTCCTGATGGCGCTGCTCGAGGGCACGCTGCACGGCAGCCGGCGGCGCGACGCGGGCCCGACCTCCGGCGGGGCCGGCCTGCTCGCCGGGCCGCTCTCCAGCCTGCCGCCGCTGCTGACCCTCGAGCGGCTGCTGTTCCAGATCCTCGCGCTCGGCTTCGTGCTGCTGACGCTCACTCTGGCCACCGGGGTGCTCTTCTCCGAGCAGGTGTTCGGGCAGGCGTTCCGGTTCAACCACAAGACCCTGTTCGCGGTCCTGTCGTGGGTGATCTTCGCCGCGCTGCTCGCCGGGCGCTGGCGCTACGGCTGGCGCGGGCGGCGGGCGCTGCGCTGGACGCTGGCCGGCTTCATCGCCCTGCTGCTCGCCTACGCCGGGAGCCGCTTCGTGCTCGAGGTGATCCTCGGCCGGTCGCTCTCTTGAGCGCCCCGCCGCCGCTATACTTGCGCGGTCGCGTCACGCGCCATCCACCCCGGCCGAAATGGCACTAAAGGCGCAGCTCGCCGCGCTCGCGGGCCTGCTCGTCCTCTCGGCACTCTTCTCGATCGCCGAAACGAGCATGATGGCGCTCAACCGCTACCGGCTCCGCGCGATGGTGCGGCTCGGCAACGCTGCCGCCAAGCGGGCTGCCGACCTGCTCGCACGCACCGACCGGCTGCTCGGGGTCATCCTGTTCGGCAACAACCTGGTCAACATCGCGGCGGCCACGCTCGCGAGCGTCGTCACGATCGAGCTGTTCGGACAGGACGAGGTCGCACTGTCGGTGAGCGCCGCCGTGCTGACGTTTCTGATCCTGGTGTTCGCCGAGATCACGCCGAAGATCCTCGGCGCGACCTACCCCGAGCGCATCGCGCTGCCGCTCGCCTACGTCCTCGGTCCGCTCCTGAAGCTGCTCTACCCGGTGGTGTGGTTCGTCAATCTGTTCCCGTCGGCGATCCTGCGCGCATTCCGGATCCGGCCCGGCGCCGGCGGCGAGCCGCAGCGGCTGTCGCAGGAGGAGCTGCGCACCCTGGTGCTCGAGCAGAGCCGCTACATTCCGCAGAAGCACGCGTCGATCCTGGTCAACCTGTTCGATCTCGACCGCATCACCGTCGAGGACGTGATGACCCCGCGCGCGCAGATCGAGGCGATCGACCTCGCCGCGCCGGGCGAGCAGATCGCCGAACAGATCGCCACCAGCTATCACACGCGGCTGCCGGTCTACCGCGGCGAGCCGGGTTCGGTGGTCGGCGTGCTGCACATCCGGCGCGCCCTGGCGCTGCTGCGCGAGCCGATCCTCGACAAGGCAGCGCTCGAAGCGCTCCTCGTCGAGCCCTACTTCATCCCCGCCGACACCCCGGCGCTCGCGCAGCTGCAGTACTTCCAGGAGAATCGCCAGCGACTCGCGCTGGTGGTGGACGAGTATGGCGAGCTGCAGGGCCTGGTGACGCTCGAGGACATCATCGAGGAGATCATCGGCGAGTTCACCACCACCGCGCCCGCCAAGGCGGCCGGCTACGCCTGGGACGAGCGCGGCAGCGCGCTCGTCGAGGGTGCCACCACTCTGCGCGAGCTCAACCGCAAGCTCGGGCTCGCGCTACCGCTCGACGGGCCGAAGACCCTCAACGGGCTGATCCTGGAGCACTTCCAGGACATCCCGGAGGCCGGCGTCAGCCTGAAGATCGGTGGGGTGCCGATGGAGATCGTGCAGACGCAGGACCGGGTGGTGAAGACGGTGCGTCTGTTCCGCCCGCAGGCCGAGCCGGTGGCCGCGGAATCGGCTTGAGCGCACCCGCGACCGGCTGCGGGCGCAACCCCTGCCGCACTCAAAATCGGCCTTAGTTCATGATGTTAGGTGTGATACTTTAGGCTTTACAAAGCTTGACGCCGCCTGCATCATCGACCGCTCTGGAGTCGAGCGATCCCGGCGGGGAGGATGGCGGTCAATCCGAGCTACGGCAGCGCCCTCAGCGGTCTCGCGCGAGCCATGGTGCAGCACGGGCGCCTGCCCGAGAGCGTGGCCGAGGAGGTCTCGGCCCAGGCGCGGCAGTCCGGCAGTCCGTTCATCGAGCAGCTGGTCCAGAGCCAGCGGCTCAGCTCGCTCGAGGTCGCGGAGTTCGCATCGACCGTCTTCGGCCTGCCGCTGCTCGACATCGATGCGGTCGACCCGTCGGGCTTCCCGCTGGAGACGATCGACCGCAGGCTGATGCGCGAGCGCCGGGTGCTGCCGCTGCGCAAGCGCGGCAACCGGCTCGCGGTGGCGATCTCCGACCCGTCGAATTCGCAGGTGCTCGACGAGGTGAAGTTCCAGACCTCGATGTCGATCGACCCGATCGTGGTCGAGGACGACAAGCTGCGCGCGATCCTCGCGCGCGTGTTGGAGCGCAGCGACACCTCGCTCAAGCAGCTGATCGACGAGGACCTGTCGGTCGAGTTCTCCGACGAAGAGCAGGCGAGCGCGAGTGCCGAGGCGGCCGCCGCCGAGGTCGACGACGCGCCGGTGGTCAAGTTCATCCAGAAGGTGATGCTCGACGCGATCGCCGACGGCGCCTCCGACATCCACTTCGAGCCCTACGAGCGCTTCTACCGGATCCGGTTCCGGGTCGACGGCGACCTGCGCGAGGTGACGCAGCCGCCGCTGATGCTGAAGGAGAAGATCGCCTCGCGCATCAAGGTGATCTCCCGGCTCGACATCTCGGAGAAGCGCGTGCCGCAGGACGGGCGGCTCAAGCTGGTGCTGTCGCGCGACCGCGCGATCGACTTCCGGGTGAGCACGCTGCCGACGCTGCATGGCGAGAAGCTGGTGCTCAGGATCCTCGACCCCAGCTCGGCGATGCTTGGCATCGACGCGCTCGGTTACGAACCGGACCAGAAGCAGCTGCTGCTCGAGGCGATCGAGCGGCCGTACGGCATGATCCTGGTCACCGGTCCGACCGGCAGCGGCAAGACCGTCTCGCTCTACACCTGCCTGAACATCCTCAACAAGCCCGGCGTGAACATCTCGACCGCCGAGGACCCGGCGGAGATCAACCTGCCGGGCGTGAACCAGGTCAACGTCAACGAGAAGGCGGGACTCACCTTCGCTACCGCGCTGCGGGCGTTCCTCCGCCAGGATCCGGACGTGATCATGGTCGGCGAGATCCGCGACCTCGAGACCGCCGAGATCGCGGTCAAGGCGGCGCAGACCGGGCACATGGTGCTCTCGACGCTGCACACGAACGACGCGCCGACCACGCTCACGCGGCTGGTCAACATGGGGGTTCCGGCCTTCAACGTCGCCTCCAGCGTGATACTGATCACCGCCCAGCGGCTCGCGCGGCGGCTGTGCAGCTGCAAGAAGCCGGTTGACATTCCGATCGAGGGCCTGCTCGACGCCGGCTTCGCCGAGGAGGATCTAGACGGCAGCTGGCGGCCGTTCGGCGCGGTGGGCTGCGAGCGCTGCAAGGGCTCGGGCTACAAGGGCCGGATCGGCATCTACCAGGTGATGCCGATCAGCGACGAGATGCGGCGGCTGATCATGCGCGGCGGCAACGCCCTCGAGATCGCCGACCAGGCGCGCCTGGAGGGCGTGCGCGATCTGCGCCAGTCGGGACTGCTCAAGGTCCGCCAGGGCCTGACCTCGCTCGAGGAGGTCATGGCGGTGACCAACGAATGAAATTGCGTGTACCAGTCTAGGGGCGAAACGCTATGGCCACGGCAGCAGCTGCACTGAAGCGCGAACCGGTCAAGGACGCGATCTTCCATTGGGAGGGCCGCGACAAGACCGGCAAGGTCGTCAAGGGGGAGATGCGCGCGAGCGGCGAGACGGTGGTCAACGCGACGCTGCGCCGCCAGGGCATCAACGTCACGCGGGTGAAGAAGCAACGCCTCGGCGGCGGCCGCAAGATCACCGAGAAGGACATCTCGATCTTCACTCGCCAGATGGCGGTGATGATGAAGGCCGGGGTGCCGCTGCTGCAGGCCTTCGACATCGTCGCCAAGGGCCACTCCAATCCGTCGGTGGCCAAGTTGCTGCTCGACATCAAGGCCGACGTCGAGACCGGCTCCAGCCTGGCAGCCGCCTTCCGCAAGCACCCGCTGTACTTCGACGCCCTGTACTGCAACCTCGTCCAGGCCGGCGAGCAGGCCGGTATCCTGGAGACACTCCTCGACCGGCTCGCGACCTACAAGGAGAAGATCCTCGCGATCAAGTCGAAGATCAAATCGGCGCTGTTCTACCCGGTGGCGATCATCGTGGTCGCGTTCATCATCACCGCGGTGATCATGATCTTCGTGATCCCGGCGTTCAAGCAGGTGTTCACCAACTTCGGCGCCGACCTGCCTGCGCCCACGCTGTTCGTGATGGGCGTGTCGGACTTCTTCGTCCAGTACTGGTACCTGATCTTCGGCGTGCTGATCGGCGGGTTCTACGGTTTCTTCGCGCTGTGGAAGCGCTCGGTGGCGATGCAGATCTACATGGACCGGCTGCTGCTGCGCATCCCGGTGTTCGGCGAGTTGGTGCGCAAATCCACGATCGCGCGCTGGACGAGCACGTTGTCCACGATGTTCGCCGCCGGAGTGCCGCTGGTCGAGGCGCTCGATTCGGTCGGCGGCGCCTCGGGCAACTACGTCTATCAGCTCGCGACCAAGCAGATCCAGCAGGAGGTGAGCACCGGCACCAGCCTGACCGCCGCGATGCAGAACTCGGGCGTGTTCCCCAACATGGTGGTCCAGATGACCTCGATCGGCGAGGAATCGGGCTCGCTCGACGCGATGCTCGGCAAGGTCGCCGAGTTCTACGAGGCCGAGGTCGACGAGATGGTGAAGGGACTCTCCTCGCTGATGGAGCCGATGATCATGGTGGTGCTCGGAACGCTGATCGGCGGCATGGTGGTGGCGATGTATCTGCCGATCTTCAAGCTCGGCCAGGCGATCTGAGCCGCCACCGGCCGCGATCCGGTCGAAAAGGGCTACGGGCAATCCTGTAGCCCTTTTTGCTCCCCGCACCATGGCATTGCTCCATTTCCTTTCGGACCCGGCCGTGTTCACCGCGCTCGCGCTCGCCGTCGGGCTGGCGGTGGGATCGTTCCTGAACGTCGTCATCCACCGGCTGCCGAAGATGATGGAGCGGGAGTGGCAGGCGCAGTGCGCGGAGCTGCGCGGCGAGCCGGCGCCACCGCGCGAGCGTTACGACCTCGCCACGCCGCGGTCGTCCTGCCCGGCCTGCGGGCATCGCATCGGCCTGCTGGAGAACGTCCCGATCCTGTCCTACCTGTGGCTGCGCGGCCGGTGCTCGGCGTGCGGGGGCCGGATCAGCGCGCGCTATCCGGTGGTGGAGGCCGCGACCGGTCTGCTCACCGCTTATTGCGCCTGGCGCTTCGGGCTGGGCTGGCAGGGGCTCAGCGCGATGCTGTTCGTGTGGGGCATGGTCGCCCTGACCTTCATCGACTTCGACACCCAGCTGCTGCCCGACTCGATCACGCTGCCGCTACTGTGGGCCGGGCTGCTGATCAACCTGCGCGGCACCTTCACCGATCTAGCGAGCGCGGTCATCGGCGCGACCGCAGGCTATCTGCTGCTCTGGTCGGTCTACTGGGCGTTCAAGCTGCTGACCGGCAGGGAAGGCATGGGGTTCGGCGACTTCAAGCTGCTCGCCGCGATCGGCGCCTGGCTCGGCTGGAAGATGCTGCCGTTCGTGATCCTCGCATCGTCGGTGGTCGGCGTCGTGGTCGGGGTCGCGCTGATGATCCTCGCCCGCCGCGGCCGCGACGTGCCGATCCCGTTCGGCCCGTACCTCGCCGGCGCCGCGCTGATCGCGCTGTTCTGGGGCGCGCCAATCGTGGAAGGCTACTTCGGCACGCTGCGTACATGAGCCCACCGCGGCGCGCGCCGTTCACCGTCTGCCTGACCGGCGGCATCGGCAGCGGCAAGTCGAGCGTCGCGCGCGAGTTCGAGGCGCTCGGCGTGACGGTGATCGACGCCGACGCGCTCGCGCACGCGCTGACCGCGCCGGGCGGCGCCGCGATCGAGCCGATCCGCGCCGCCTTCGGGCCGGAGGCCATCGACGCGCGCGGCGCGCTCGACCGCGAACGCATGCGCCGTCGCGTCTTCGCCGATCCGGACGCGCGCCGGCGGCTCGAAGCGATCCTGCATCCGATGATCCGCGCCGAGTCCGAGCGCCTCGCGCACGCGGCGACCAGTCCCTACGTGATCCTGATGATCCCGCTGCTGGTCGAGTCCGGAGAGCCGCGGCGTCGCTGCCAGAGAGTGCTCGTCGTCGACTGCCCCGAGCAGGAGCAGATCCGGCGCGTGATGGCGCGCAGCCGCCTGCCCCGGTCGGAAGTCGAGGCGATCATGGCCTCCCAAGCGACGCGTCGAGCGCGGCTCGAGGCCGCCGACGACGTGCTCGACAACTCCGGCGACGTCGCGGCGATCGCACCGCAGGTCGCCCGCTTGCACGCGCGTTATCTCGCCCTCGCCGCGCGCGCCGAGCAGGCGCAGTGACGGCGCACTTCGAGTGCGCAACGTGTTGTCAGAGCAGGACATATCGGGCAGAATCCTGCGCGGAGCCTCTACCGGAGGCGCGGCCGCCGAGTGATCACCTACGAGTATCCGCTGGTCGAGCGCATCCGCACGATGCTGCGACTCGAGGATCTGTTCGAGCGCGCCTGGTTCTTCCTCGCGCGCAGCGAGCCGCCAGAGCATCACGTGGCGCTGCTCACGCTGTTCGAGATCCTCGACGTGGCGGGCCGCGCGGATCTCAAGTCCGATCTGCTCCAGGAACTCGATCGCCAGAAGCAGATCATGGCCTCGTTCCGCGACAACCCGGAGATCGACCAGGAGGTGCTCGCAGAGGTGGTGCGCGAGATCGAGCACACCCACGCCGACCTCCACGCGCTGGTCGGCAAGATCGGCCAGCACCTGCGAGAGAACGAGTGGCTGATGGGCATCAAGCAGCGCACCGGGATCCCCGGCGGCGCCTGCGAATTCGATCTGCCCTCGTACCATCACTGGCTGCACCGCGATCCGTCGGTGCGGCACGCGGACCTCCACGCCTGGTTCTCGCCGCTGCTGCCGATCCGCGACGGCGCCGGACTGGTGCTCAAGCTGCTGCGCGAGAGCGGTAAGCCGGCGCGCCTCACCGCCGCCGGCGGCACTTTCCAGCAGATGCTGGGCGGCCGCAGTGCGCAGATGGTGCGCGTGCGGCTGCCGCTCGAGGCGGAGTGCGTGCCGGAGATCAGCGCCAACAAGTACGCGCTGAACGTCCGGTTCGTGGTGGTCGGCGCGGAGCCGCGCCCGCGAACCTGCGAGCGCGACGTGGACTTCGAGCTGACCTTCTGCAACCTCTGAGCCGGGCCGCGGCGGTGCGATCCGACGCCAAGCGCCAAGTCGCGTGCCCGCGCTGCGGGCGCCCGGTCGAGTGGGCCGAGGCGAACCGCTTCCGGCCGTTCTGCTCGGAACGGTGCAAGACGATCGACCTCGGCGCCTGGGCCGCCGAGCAGTACCGCGTCGCCGTCGCCGCGTCGCCGGGCGATACCGCCGAGGACGAGCCCGCGCAGTAGCGACGAACGGCGCGCCGGCCGACCGGTCTCACGATCCGGCCTCGCGCCAGGCACCCCTTATCATCGCCAGGCCGTGCGCACCGTGGGTGCGGGCGACGTCGAGGTCCTCGACGCGCAGGCCGCCGAGCGCGAACACCGGGACCGCCGACCCGCGCGCGATCCGCTCGAACCCCTCCCAGCCGAGCGGCGCCGCCCCGGGGTGAGTCGCGGTGGGCCAAACCGGTCCGAGCGCCGCGAAATCCACCCCGATCGCCTCGGCGCGCGCCAGCTCGGCCGCATCGTGGACCGAGGCGCCGACCCATGGCAAGTTGGGACGCGATCGGGTCGCGAGCAGCTGGCGCGAGGTGAGGTGCACGCCGCCCGCGCCGAGCGCGCGCGCGAGCGCCTCGTCGCCGTTGATCAGGACGATCGCGCCGAACCGGCGCGCGAGATCGAGCACCCGCCGCGCGAGCTCGGCCAGGCGGTGGCGCGGCATCGCTTTCTCGCGCAGCTGCACCAGCCGCAGGCCCTGGGCGAGCCGGCGCTCGAGCGCGAGCAAGAAGCGCGCTTCGCCGACTTCGCCAGCGTTCGAGATCGCGTACTCCTCCGGAAGCGCGAGCCCTTTCAGCACCGGCGCGTTCGCCGGCAGCACCGGGCCGACCGTCAAGGCGCCGACCCGCTGCCACAGCACCGGCTGGCCCTCGCGGCCGTGCGGCGCGCCGCGCCAGGCGAACACGCGGAAGAAATGCAGGCGTACCGCGGCGTGCTCGTAGCGATGAGTGCGCGTGATCCACCTCACCGCACGCTCGGCCTCGACCCCGAGCTCCTCGCGCAGCTCGCGCGCGAGCGCCTGCTCGGGCGCTTCGCCCGGCTCGATCTTCCCGCCGGGAAACTCCCACCAGCCGCCGTACACCTTGTGCGCCGGGCGCTGCGCGAGCAGCACCTCGCCGTCGGGTCGCACCAGGATCGCGACCGCGACTTCGACGGTCGGGTTCACCTGTGGCTGCGCGGTCGCCGCCCGCTCCCGGCACCGAGGCGGCCGGCGTAGTCGCGCGCGAACTGCCAGGCGACGCGCCCGCTGCGCGAACCGCGGCCGAGCGCCCACTGCAACGCCTCGTTCTCGGCGCGCTCGATCGCGCGCGCGTCGCACCCCATCTCGGCGAGCCAGTGCGCGACGATCGCTAAGTAGGCGTCCTGGTCGAACGGATAGAACGACACCCAGAGCCCGAAGCGCTCCGACAGCGAGATCTTCTCCTCCGAGGTCTCGCCCGGGTGGATCTCCTCGCCGACATGCTTGTACTCGAGGTTCTCCTGCATGAACTCGGGCATCAGGTGGCGGCGGTTGGAGGTGGCGTAGATCAGCACGTTCTCCGAGGTCGCCGCGATCGAGCCGTCGAGCACCACCTTGAGCGCCTTGTAGCCCGCTTCGCTCGCCTCGAACGACAGGTCGTCGCAGAAGACGACGAAGCGCTCGGGCCGGCCGGCGACCAGCTCGACGATGTCGGGAAGATCGACCAGATCCTGCTTGTCAACCTCGATCAGCCGCAGGCCATCGCGGTGGAAGCGGTTGAGCAGGGCCTTCACTAGCGAGCTCTTGCCGGTCCCGCGCGAGCCGGTGAGCAGCACGTTGTTCGCCGGGCGGCCGGCCACGAACTGCCGGGTGTTGCGCTCGACCAGCGCTTTCTGGTGATCGATCCCGCGCAGATCGGCGAGGCGGATGCGGTGCGGGTGCGCCACCGGTTCGATCCGTCCCCTGCCGTCACGCTTGCGCCAGCGGAACGCAACGCCCGCGCTCCAGTCCACGGCCGGCGGCGCGGGCGGCAGCAGCACCTCCAGCCGATCGACCAGGCCGTCGATGCGCGCGAGCAGCCGGCCGAGCTCGCCGGGCGCGCCGTTCCTGTCACGTACGGTACTCGGCATTGATCCTGACGTAGTCGTAGGAGAAATCGCAGGTCCAGACCGTCGCCGCGCCGCGGCCGCGACCGAGCTCGACCCGGACGGTGATCTCCGCCGGCCGCATCACCCGCGCGCCGTCCTGCTCGCGGTAGCTTGCGGCGCGCTCGCCGCGTTCGATCACCTGCACGTCGCCGAGCTGCACCCCGACGCGCGCGGGATCCAGATCGGCGATCCCGGCGTTGCCGATCGCCATCAGCAAGCGGCCGAGATTCGGATCGGAGGCGAAGAACGCGGTCTTGACGAGCGGCGAATTCGCGATCCGCTTGGCGACCCGCGCCGCCTCGGCCTCGTCGGCAGCGCCGATCACCTGGATCGTGATGAACTTCGTGGCGCCCTCGCCGTCGCGCGCGATCGCCTGCGCGAGCGCGGTGGCGGCCGCGGTGAGCGCCGACCGGAGCGCGGCGTAGCCCGGCGCGGCCGGGTCGGCGATCTCGTCGTTGCCGGCACGCCCGGTCGCGACGAGGACGAACGAGTCGTTGGTCGAGGTGTCGCCGTCGACCGTGACCCGGTTGAAGGTCGCATCGGCGACCTCGCGCACCAGCCGATCGAGCGCCGCGCGGGCGACCGCGGCGTCGGTCGCCAGGAACGCGAGCATCGTCGCCATGTTCGGCTCGAGCATGCCCACCCCCTTGGCGATGCCGGTCACCGTCACCGTGCGGCTGCCGATGCGGCAGGTATGCGAGGCCGCCTTCGGGACGGTGTCGGTGGTCATGATCGCCTCCGCGGCCCCGGCCCAGTTGTCGGCGGCGAGCCGCTCGACGCAGCGCGGTAGCGCCGCCTCGATCCGCTCGACCGGCAGGTGCTCGAGGATCACGCCGGTCGAAAACGGCAGCACCTCCTCAGGCGCGCACCCGAGCAACGCGGCGACGGCGGCGCAGGTGCGTTCGGCGGCCAGCACGCCGGCCTCGCCGGTGCCGCAGTTCGCGTTCCCGGCGTTCACCACCAGCGCGCGCATCGGGCGGCCGAGCGCGAGTCGCTGCCGGCACACCTGCACCGGCGCCGCCGCGAAGCCGTTGCGGGTGAACACCCCGGCGACGCGCGTCCCCGGCGCGAGCCGCATCAGCAT
>Ga0308411_10002016_pt1 | contig 13838 bp, 10 predicted proteins | sample HotsprottomLayer_2_FD_203530 | JGI IMG/M metagenome (GOLD analysis project Ga0308411, IMG submission 203530) | Hot spring phototrophic mat microbial communities from Octopus Spring, Yellowstone National Park, Wyoming, United States -... | ecosystem: Environmental > Aquatic > Thermal springs >...
TGCGTGCGGACGACGCCCGAGGGTGAGCCGGCGCGATGACCCCCCGGGCGCCGCCAAGCAGCTGGATCGATCGAGTGATCAGACCTCGCCTGATGGATAGACCCCGAGGACCCGACACATCGTCGTGACCCGGTGGAGCGCCGCCAGCGTTTCGGCACCATCGGCCTCGTCGGCCCGGAGGGCACCGTCGAGGTCGACCCAGAAGACGTACTCCCAGGCCCGCTCCCGGGACGGTCGCGACTCGAGCTTGCTCATGTTCAGGCCCCGCTCGGCGAAGACGGCGAGAACCCGCAGGAGCGCCCCCGGCACGTTCTCGACGGCGAGGACGAGGGTCGTCCGCATCGGGATCTCGGCCCCGGCCGACCCGGCGCTCCGGAGCCGCTTGGCGGCGACCTGCTCCGCCCGGGCCGCCAGCCACACCGGGCAGGCCCCGTCGTCGGGCCGAGCCACGACGAGGAACCGGGTCCGGTTGTCCGGGACGTCGGCGACGTCGTCGACGAGCACCTCGAGCCCGAAGAGGGCCGCCGCCCGCGGCGAGAGGACCGCCGCCGCGCCTCGCTCGCCGCGCTCGATGATGAGCCGCCCGGCCCCGGCCGTGTTGTAGGTCGTCAGGAGCTGCCACGGTCGGGAGCGGAGGAACCGCTCGGCCTGGCCGAGGGCCTGGAGGTGGGAGTAGACCCGCTCGATGGCATCGAGCCGCTCGCCCGGCGGGGCGGCGAGACAGAGGCGGACCGGGACGACGACCTCGCCGCCGATGACGAGGTCGTGCTCGAGGAGGAGGTCGTAGTTCTCGCGGACCGTCCCGTTGACGAGGTTCTCGATGGGCAGGACGCCCGCCGCCGCCCGGCCCTCGCTCACCGCCGCGAAGACGCTCCGGAAGCTCGGCAGGGCAAGCCGCTCGACGTCGCCGAAGAAGGCGAGGAGGGCATCCTCGGCGAAGGCACCTGGTTCGCCGGCGTGGGCGACGGGCCCGGGGAGCGCCCCGGAGCCGACGTCCCCGACGCGCAGCTCGGCCCGGCGGCCGACTGCCCACGTCGACCGCGCTCGCTCGCGCTCGGCGGCCTCGATCAGGCTCGGGTCGGATCCAACGTACATCGCGCCCAGTCTACGTCGCCGGGGGCGGGCCGGCGGCGTGGTCCCGGCTGAGCGGCGTGAGCGCCCCCCTCAGCGGTTGAACCACTCGGTCGTGTCGATCCGTCCGGCCGCCTCGTCGAGTTCGGCCCGCCGGCCGCCGCGAGCGTGCCGGGTCCGCCGCCGGTTGCCAGCCGACTCGGCCGCCCCTTGCCAGTGGGCCTCGGCGAGGATCTGGTTCAGGGCGTCGATGTAGGCGACGATGGAGGCGGCGACGATGTTCGTCGAGCGCGCCCGCCCCTCGTACTCGCCCGCAGCCCGGAGCCCGCCCGCCTCGGCCGGCGGCGCGACCCGGACCCGGACCTCCCCCTCGGCGTCGGTCCCGCCGGTGAGGGCGTGGATGTCGAAGGCGAGGAGGCGGGGATGACCGCTCAGGACGCCGGCCAGGGCGGCATCGACGGCTCGGTAGAGGGCATCGATCGGACCGTTCCCTTCGGCCGACGCCTCCCACTGGTGGTCGCCCGCCGCGATGACGACGGCGCCGCGACTCTGGACGTTGCTGCCCGACGTCACCGTCCAGCGGGCGAGCTCGAGGGTCGGGCTCGGCGTCGTGCCCGTCCCCGGTTCGGTGGTGGCCGTGTTGCTCATCGATCTCGCTCCTTCCTCGTCGCGCCGCTCGTAGCGCTCGTGGCGGCCAACGTTGCGCCGCCGACCTCGCGCTCGTCGCGGCGGCGCGGCGCGGCGTTCGCCTTCCAGATGGCGTACTCGAGGGAGTCGGCGAGGGCGATCGCCGAGGCGGCGATGATGTTCGTGTCCGACCCCATCGTCGCCCACTGGCGGACCCCATCGGTCGACTCGATGATGACCCGGGTCTTCGCCGCCGTCGCCCGCTCGCCGTCGAGGATCCGAACCTTGTAATCGATGAGGTGGACCCGATCGAGCTCCGGATAGAAGGCCCGGAGCGCCTTCCGGAGCGCCCCATCGAGGGCGTTCACCGGACCGTTCCCATCGGCCGCGGTGTGGAGGATCTCGCCGCCGACCTCGACCTTGACCGTCGCCTCGGCGAGGAGCTCTCGGCCGTCCCGCTGCTCGACCAGGACGGTGTAGTCGACGATTCGGAACGGCGCGGCGTAGCCGGGCTCGTGGCGATGGATGAGGAGCTCGAAGGAGGCCTCGGCGCCCTCGAAGGCGAGCCCGTCGGCCTCGAGCTGCTTGACGAGCTGGCTGAGGACCTTCGGATCGACGACCCCGTCGAGGCGGTGTCCGAGCTGCTCGGCCCGGATCCGGACGTTCGCCTTGCCGGCCAACTCCGAGACGACGAGGCGCCCTTCGTTCCCGACGCGGGCCGGGTCGATGTGCTGGTAGCTCCGCTCCAGCTTCGCTACGGCCGCGCCGTGGACGCCGCCCTTGTGGGCGAAGGCCGAACGACCGACGTAGGGCTGGTAGTCGTTCGGGACGACGTTGGCGATCTCGGCGACGGTCCGGGCGAGACGAGTGAGCTCGGTCAACGGCCCCCCGCCGACGGGCAGGAGCGGCAGCTCGGTTTTCAGGGCGAGGTTGGCGAGGACGCTCACCATGTTCGCGTTCCCGCAGCGCTCGCCGTAGCCGTTGATGGTCGCCTGGACGTGCCGGGCGCCGGCCTCGACGGCGGCGAGGGAGTTGGCGACGGCGAGCTCGGCGTCGTTGTGGGTGTGGATCCCCCAGACGACGGGCGGCGCCCCGGGGTCGGCCTCGAGGGCCGTGCGGGTCTCGGTGAAGATCCGGACGAGGTCCGAGGTGAGGGTCCCGCCGTTCGTGTCGCAGAGGACGAGGGTCCGAGCTCCGGCCTCCCGCGCCGCCCGGAGGGTCGCCAGGGCGTAGGCCGGGTCGGCCCGATAGCCGTCGAAGTAGTGCTCGGCGTCGTAGACGACCTCCCGGCCGCGCTCGACGAGGAAGGCGACCGACTCGGCGATCATGTCGAGGTTTTCGGGCGGGGTCGTCCCGAGGACCTCGGTGACGTGGAGGAGCCAGCTCTTGCCGAAGATCGTCACGACCGGCGTCTCGGCGGCGAGGAGCTCGCGAAGGTTCGGGTCGCGTTCGGGTCGGTTCGCCCGGTGGCGGGTGGAGCCGAAGGCGGCGAGCTTGGCGTTCGCCCAGCGGACCGTCCGGGCCGCCCGGAAGAACTCGACGTCCTTCGGGTTCGAGCCCGGCCAGCCGCCTTCGATGTACGGCATCCCGTACTCGTCGAGGAGACGGGCGATGCGGAGCTTGTCGGCCAGGGAGAGGGTGATGTTCTCGCCCTGGGTTCCGTCGCGGAGGGTCGTGTCGTAGAGGACGACCGGCAGGCTGCCGGTGGTGGAACGGTCGGTGCTGGTCATGGCAGGGGTTCCTTCCGGGGAGGCGGCGGGGTCGATCGGTCGGTCCCGCATCCCGTGGCCGCCTCGGTCGCCATCGGGATGCGGCTCAGCGTCGGCCGGCCACCGGCGATGCCGGCGCCGGCCGAAGAATCGCGATCCGATCGATGATGGCCGCGGTCATCTCCCGCGTCCCGACGAGCCGGCAGCCCTCGGCCAGGGCCGGGTCGGCCGGCATGATGTCGGGGGTTCGGAACCCGTCGGCGATGGCCGCCGCGACGGCCGCCTCGACGGCCAGCGCCGCCGCCTCGCGACCGAGCGACCAGCGGAGGAGCATCGCCCCCGAGAGGATCGTCCCGATCGGGTTGGCGACGTCGCGACCGGCGATGTCCGGCGCCGAGCCGTGGATCGGCTCGTAGAGACCGAAGAGGCCGTAAGCCGTCCGCCGCTCCCCGAGGGAGGCCGAGGGGAGCATGCCGAGCGACCCGGCGAGGACCGCCGCCTCGTCGGACAGGATGTCGCCGAAGAGGTTCTCGGTGACGATCACGTCGAAGTCGGCCGGCCGACGGACGAGCTGCATGGCGCAGGCGTCGACGAGCCTGTGCTCGCGGCGGACCTCGGGAAAGTCGGGGGCGATCTCCTCGACGATCTTCCGCCACAGCCGCGAGGTGGCGAGGACGTTCGCCTTGTCGACGCTCGTCAGGTGCTGGCGGCGGCGGCGGGCGAACTCGAAGGCGAGCCGGACGACCCGGGCGATCTCGTGCTCGGTGTACCAGAGGGTGTCGACGGCGACCCGGCCGTCGGGGGTCAGGCGCTCCTCGGATGGCCGCCCGAAGTAGAGGCCCGAGGTCAGCTCGCGGACGATGAGGAGATCGACGTCGGCGAGGAGCTCGGCCCGGACCGGGGCGCTCGCCGTCAGTGCTGGGTAGACGGTCACCGGCCGGAGGTTGGCGAAGAGCTCGAGGCGACCCCGGAGGGCGAAGAGGGCCTGCTCCGGCCGGACGGCGGCGTTCGGGTCGTCCCACTTCGGTCCGCCGACGGCGCCGAGATAGACGGCGTCGGCGTCGTGGGCGAGGGCGAGGTCCTGCCCGCGGAGCGGGACGCCGTAGGTGTCGATGGCGACGCCCCCGGCGAGGATCTCCGTCCAGACGACCCGACCCCCGTCGGCGGCGAGGGCTGCCTCGACGACGCTCCGGCCGGCGGCCAGGACCTCCGGCCCGACGCCGTCGCCCGGGATGGCGACGATGCGGTACGGGGGCGTGGAACCGGGGTCCGCGGTCACGGCAGCTCCTCGGCCGTCCGCGGCGAGACGAAGGCCGCGGCCGCGCCATCGATGCTCGCCCCGTGGAGCTTGTTGAGGGCGACGAGGTACGCCTCCAGGGAGGCCTCGATGATGTTCGTCGAGAGGCCGTGGCCGGTCACGACGAGAGCGCCGGGCCCGCTGTCGCTGGAGCGCCGGCAGCGGACGAGGACCTGGCCCTGGGCGTCTTCGCCGGCCGAGACGGCCTTGATCTCGTACTCGGTCAAGACCGGATGCCAACCGAGGGCGGGCTCGACCGCCGCGTCGACGGCGCTGTAGAGGGCGTTCACGGGGCCGTTGCCGGAGGCCTCGACCGAGTGCTCCTCGCCGTTGACGAGGAGCGAGACGGTCCCGACCGATCGGCCGCCCTTCGAGGAGGTGACGCTCCAACCGAGGAGCTCGACCGACGCCGGGACTCGGGCGGCCGACTGCTCGACGAGGGCGAGGAGATCGGCGTCGGTGACCTCCTTCTTCGCATCGGCGAGGGCGATGGCGGCCCGGTAGATCTCCTCGAGGCGCTCGCCCTCGACCTCGTGCCCGAGCTCCCGGAGCTTGGCCTGGAGCCCCTTCCGACCAGACAGCTTACCGATGGTGAGCTGGCTCCCGGCGAGGCCGACGGATTGGGGAGTCATGATCTCGTAGGTGAGGGGGTTCTTGATGACCCCGTCCTGGTGGATCCCCGATTCGTGGGCGAAGGCGTTGGCCCCGACGATCGCCTTGTTCGGCTGGACCGGGAAGCCGGTCAGGTACGAGACGAGGCGCGAGGCGGCGGTGATCTGCTCGGTCACGATGTGGGGGGCGAGGTTCGGGAACTGGGTCGGTCGGGTCCGAAGGGCCATGACGACCTCCTCGAGCGAGGCGTTCCCGGCTCGCTCGCCGAGGCCGTTGATGGTGACCTCCACTTGGCGGGCACCGGCCTGCACGGCGGCGAGGGTGTTCGCCGTGGCGAGGCCGAGGTCGTTGTGGCAGTGAACCGAGACGGTCGCCTGATCGCCGACCAGGTCGACGACCCGTCGGACGAGGCTGGCGAACTCGCCGGGGATGGCATAGCCGACGGTATCGGGGATGTTCACCGTCGAGGCACCGGCCTCGACAACCGCCTCGTAGACCTGGAGGAGGAACTCCGGATCGGTCCGGCTCGCGTCCTCGGCGCTGAACTCGATCTCGGCGTCCCGACCGAGCTGCTGGCGCCCGTAGCGGACCCAGCGGATCGCCTCGGCGAGGGCCTGCTCGCGGGTCATCCGGAGCTTGTGCTTGAGGTGGATGTCCGAGGTGGCGATGAAGACGTGGAGGTGGGGCCGCTCGGCGACCCGGATCGCCTCGATGGCCCGCTGCGGATCGCCGTCCCGGCAGCGGGCGAGGGCCGCCACGGCGATCCCGCCCTTCGTCTCCAGGGCGATCCGACGGACCGCCTCGAAGTCGCCCGGCGAGGCGGCCGGGAAGCCGGCCTCGATGACGTCGACCCGCAGGCGGGCGAGGGCCCGAGCGACCTCGAGCTTCTCGGACGCGGTGAGCCCCGCGCCCGGCGCCTGCTCGCCGTCGCGGAGGGTCGTGTCGAAGATCCGGACCGAGCCGGCGGGCACGAAGGGCCCGCTCGGGCGAGGTACTGACGTCGCCATCAGCGTGAACCTCCTCTGCCGCTCGCTGCGGCCTGGGCCTGCCCGGCCGTCACGACGACCGGGTCGATGAACGGCATCTGGGCCCGGAGCTCGGCCCCGATCCGCTCGATGAGATGATCGCGATCGCGCTCGCGCAGTCGATGGAACTCCGGTCGGCCGCGCTCGTTTTCCTCGATCCACCGCCGGGCGAAGCTGCCGTCCCGGATCTCGGCCAGGATCTGCTTCATCGTCGCCCGGACGTGGTCGTCGATGATCCGTGGGCCGGAGACGTAGTCGCCGTACTCGGCCGTGTCGGAGATCGAGAAGCGCATGAAGTTGAGACCGCCCCGGTACATGAGGTCGACGATGAGCTTGAGCTCGTGGAGGACCTCGAAGTAGGCGAGCTCCGGCTGGTAGCCGGCCTCGACGAGGGTCTCGAAGCCGGCCTTGACGAGGGCGGCCGTGCCGCCGCAGAGGACGGCCTGCTCGCCGAACAGATCCGTCTCGGTCTCCTCGGCGAAGGTCGTCTCGAGGACCCCGGCCCGGGTGCAGCCGAGGGCTCGGGCGTAGGCGAGGACCCGGGGCCGAGCCGTCCCGGTGGCGTCGCGATGGACGGCGAAGAGGGCCGGCACCCCACCGCCCTGCTGGTAGACGCTCCGGAGGAGGTGCCCCGGACCCTTGGGGGCGACCATCCCCACGTCGACGTCGGCCGGCGGGTCGATCCGCCCGAAGTGGATGTTGAACCCGTGGGCGAACATGAGGAGCTGGCCCGGCCGGAGGTTCGGCCCGATCTCGGCGTCGTAGACGTCCTTCTGGGCCGTGTCGGGAACGAGGAGCACGACGACGTCGGCCCGGCGGGTCGCCTCGGCGACGTCGGCCACGGCCAGCCCCGCCTCCTCGGCGAGGGGTCGGCTCTTGCTCCCGGGGGCGAGGCCGACGACGACCCGGATGCCCGAATCGCGGAGGTTGAGGGCGTGGGCATGGCCCTGGCTCCCGTAGCCGATGATCGCGACGGTCTGGTCGGCCAGGGCCGCCGGATCGGCGTCGGCGTCGTAGTACATCCGGGCAGTCATCGCTTGATCGCCTCCTCGATCGAGGCCGGACCGCGGCTCATGACGACGGCCCCGGTTCGGACGAGTTCCTTGATGCCGAAGCTCCGCAGGAGGGCGACGAAGGCGTCGATCTCACTCTCCGTGCCCACGGCTTCGGCGATGACGTGATCGGCCGAGAGATCGACGATCCGGCCTCGGTAGAGCTCGACGATCTTGATGACCTCCGCGCGGGTCCGGTCGGTCGCCCGGACCTTGACGAGGGCCAGCTCGTGCTCGACGGTCGGCTCGTTCGTGACGTCCTGGACCTTCAGGACGTCGATGAGCCGATAGAGCTGCTTTGCCGCCTGCTCGACGGCGACGTCGTCGCCGTAGAGGGTGATCGTCATCCGGCTGACCTCGGGCTGGTCGGTGTGGCTGACGGCGAGGGACTCGATGTTGAAGTTCCGGGCCCGCATGAGCGAGGCGACCCGATTGAGGACGCCGGGCCGGTTGAGGACGATGGCGACGAGGACGTGGCGGTGCTTCTCGCCGCTCCCGGGAACGGCCCGCTCTCGGGGCGTCGCGTGGGCTGGGCTCGGGGTGGCCCGTTCAGCCGAGGCGGCCGGGGTCGGCCCGCTGGAGGCCGGCGTGGCCGGGGCGCCCGGGTCGGCCGGGGCGCGGCCGTTCGAGTTTGGATCGGCGCTCATTCTTCGGGCTCGTTCCAGCGCTCGATGAGGTCGGACAGGCCCTTGCCGGCCGGCATCATCGGGTAGACGTTCTGGGTCTCGGCGATCTCGAACCAGACGAGGGCCGGGCCGTCGACGGCCTGGGCGGCCCGGATGGCGGGGTCGACCTCCTCGGGCTTGCTGGCCTTGAAAGCCGGGATGCCGTACGCCTCGGCGAGCTTGAGGTAGTTCGGCCCCAAGAGGTTCGCCGAGTGGTAGTTGCCTGCATAGATGATCTCCTGCCACTGGCGGATCATGCCCAGCTTCTTGTTGTCCATGATCCCGATCTTGACCGGGATGTGGTCCTGGACCAGGGTCGCCAGCTCCTGCATCGTCATCTGGAAGCCGCCGTCGCCGCAGACGGCCCAGACCTCCTTGTCGGGCCGGCCGAGGGCGGCGCCCATCGCTGCCGGGACCGAGAAGCCCATCGTCCCGAGACCGCCCGACGAGAGGTGGCTGTTCGGTTCACGGAAGCCCGTGTAGCGGGCCAGCCACATCTGGTGCTGGCCGACGTCGGCGACGTAGATCGCCTCGTGGTTCGTCAGCTCGCCGATCCGCGAGACGACGTAGTCGGCCGACAGATAGCCGTCCCGCCATGCCCCCGAGCCGTGCCAGCTCGCGCTCTCTGATTCGCGGCGCCACTCGGCGAGTTCGGCGAAGTACTCGGCCCGGGTCGCCGGGCTCGACGAGAGGGATGAGGGCCCGGAGGACCCGCTTCACGTCGCCGACGATGGGCACCTCGACGGCGACGTTCTTGCCGATTTCGGAGGGATCGATGTCGACGTGGATAATCCGGGCGTGGGGCGCGTAGGTCCGGACGTTGCCGGTCACCCGGTCGTCGAAGCGCATCCCGAGGGCGATGAGGAGGTCGGCCGACTGGATGGCCCGGTTGACGTGCTTCCAGCCGTGCATGCCCATGTAGCCGTAGCTCAAGGGGTGCCGCTCGTCGATGGCTCCGACGCCGAGGAGGGTGTGAGCGACGGGGATCTGGGTCTTCTCGGCGAACTCAACGAGCTCGGCCGAGGCGTTGGCGATGAGGATGCCGTGGCCGGCGAGGATGACCGGCCGCCGGGCCCGGGCGATCTCCGCGGCGGCGAGGCGGAGCTGGCGGGGGTGGCCATCGAAGGTCGGCCGGAAGCCGGGCAGCCCGGCGATGACCTCCTCTTCGGACGGGTGGGGGGCGCTCGTCTCCTGCTGGAGGGCGTCCTTCGTGATGTCGATGTGGACCGGCCCGGGGCGCCCGGTCCGGGCGATGTAGAAGGCCTCGGCGAAGACGCGGGGCAGGTCGTCGGCGTTGCGGACGAGGTAGTTGTGCTTCGTCATCGGCAGGGTGATGCCAGTGATGTCGATCTCCTGGAAGGCGTCCTTGCCGATGAGGGCCGCCGGGACGTTGCCGGTGATGGCGACGATGGGGACCGAATCGAGGAGGGCGGTGGCGATGCCGGTGACCAGGTTCGTAGCGCCGGGGCCCGACGTCCCGAGGCAGACCCCGACCCGGCCGGTGGCGCGGGCGTAGCCGTCGGCCGCGTGGGCCGCCCCCTGCTCGTGGCGGACGAGGACGTGGCGCAGCTCGGGGTAGTCGCCGAGGACATCGTAGATGGGGAGGATGACGCCGCCGGGGTAGCCGAAGAGGACGTCGACGCCCTGCCGGATGAGGGCCTCGCAGACGACATCGGCCCCGATCCGGGTCCGCCGACGGGGGCGGGCCTCGGAGAGCATCTCGCGGCGGGCCCGCTCGACGGCGGCGGCATGGGCCGTCCCGTCGCCGGGGACGTGGCTCCGGCGGACCTGGCCGGCTGCCGCGGTGGCGCGTTCGGAACGGTCGCCGGCGGCGCGTCCCGAATCCCCGTCGGTGGACGGGCTGGCGCGGCCGGCCGCCGATCCGGCGGTGGTGGTGGTTTCAGTGGTCTTCGTCATTCCCGACATCTCCTCGTCTATTCGTCGCCTCTGTCGCCGCTTCTTCTTGGGTCGGTCCGTCGTTCTGGGCCCGATCGGGCCGACCCGGCTCACAACAAAGGACCCTCGCCTCCCGGCGAGGGTCCCTTCGGGTTTCGGTGGTCCGACTGCGCTAGCTGCGATCGTTCCTCCGGATCCCTCCGTTCTCTCGCCGGGAGCCGGCAATGAGGAGGAGCCCAAGAAGGTCCTCGATGCCGACAAGGAGCGAGCGAAGGAGCCCGAGGAGCGATACGTCCACGGTTCGGAAGGCAGCGAGCGGCAGGACGGCCCGGCGGCCGTCGGCCGTCACGACGACGACGGCGGCGTGGCGGTTGTCTCGACGTCCTTCGAACACCGTGCTCGCCTGCTCCACTCGTGCTGCTCCGACCGATGGGTCGGGCGTTCGCGCCGCATCGCGCGGGTCGCTCGACCCGAGCGCGATGTCGTGGCGAGTCTACCAGGTCGATGGGGGCATCCGTCAACCCTTCGATGGTCCTTCCTCCGAGAATGGGCTCCGGGGGACCCGAGGCAGGTGCCTCCCGGGCCGGAGGGGCGGGCGAGCCCCGGACGAGGCTTCGCCGGCGGCTCGTCCCGACTCGCACCGCGAGGATGGCCGCCGCATGGCGAACGCACGAAACGCCGACCGCTTCTCCCTTCGACGCCGAGCCCCGGGCGCCGGTCGGCGATCCCCGGAGGGGCCGCGCGATCTGGCCTGGGTCGAGGGGGCTGCGGCCGCCACCGACGTGGCTTCGGCGGAGCCGGCGGGGCCAGCTCGGATCGACGCCACCGAGGACTGGCGGCGAAGCCTGGCCACCCAGCTCGCCGTCGTCGTCCTCTCCGTCGGGGCCGTGAACGCCGTCCGCCCCATCGTCACCTACCGCGCCCTCGACCTCGGGGCCGGCCCCTTCGAGATCGGGCTCGTCCAGTCGGCCTTCTCGATCCTCCCGGCGGCCACGGCGGTCGCCATCGGGCGCTGGGTGGATCGCCGGGGAGAGGCCCGCTTCCTCGTCGCCGCTATGGCCATGCTCGCCGTCGCGAGCCTCGCCACCACCATCGCCGACTCGCTCCCTGTCCTGGCCGTCGCGATGACGCTCCTCGGTCTCGGCCAGATCACGAGCCACGTCGCCGGTCAGACGATGATCGCCAACCGCGGACCGCGCGACCAGCGGGAGCTGCGCTACGGGTGGTACGCCACCTGTGCGTCCCTCGGTCAGCTCATCGGCCCCGCGGCGGCCGGTCTGGTGCTGAGCGCGTCCGTCGCCGGCGGCGCTGCCGTCTCTGCCTCCGGCTCCGGTGCGGCCTCTGCTCCCGGCGGCGCTGCCGCCCCGACCACCTCGCTTCCCGCCGCCGCCGACGGAGTCGTCCTCAACCCCCAGGCTCCGGTCTTCGTGCTGGGCGCCACCATGGCAACCGTCGCCCTCGGCCTCGCGCTGACGATCCCCCACCGCCGCCCCCGGCCACGCCCGCCCGGCGAGGAGCCGCCGGCCGGCCTCGCTCGTGCTGCCTGGCACGTCCTGCGCCGCCCGGGAATGGCGACGGCGATGCTCGTGAGCGTCACTGTCCTCTCGTCCGTCGACGTCCTCGTCGCCTACCTGCCGGCGTATGGGGAGGCCGTCGGGCTGCCGGTCGAGACGGTGGGCCTCCTCCTCCTCGCCGTCCGGGCCGGAGCCAGCCTCCTCTCGCGTCTCGCCATGGGCGTCCTCATGGCTCGCCTCGGCCGAGAACTGCTCCTGGCGGCGAGCATGATCCTCGCCGCCGTCGGGGTCGGCGCCCTCGTCCTCGTTCCGTCGACCCCCGTCCTCGTCGCCTGCATGGTCGCGGCCGGGCTCGGTCTCGGCCTCGGCCAGCCGATGACGATCGCCTGGGTGGCGACCCGCTCCCCGCGTTGCGAACGCGCCCTCGCCCTCGGGGTCCGCCTGACCGGCAACCGTGCCTCGCTCCTCGTCGTCCCGACGGCCGTGGGGGCTCTCGCCGGGGCGACGGGTTTGACGTCGATCTGGCTCGTGGTCGCCGGCTTCCTCGCCTTCGGCGCGATGACCGCCCTCCGGACCCCCTTCGACGCGGTAGCCCGTGGCTCGGCTAATTCCGGCGGCGCCGAGCTGGGCACCTGAGCGTCAGGTGGGGCACGTCGCGCCCCCGGTCGACGCCCACCTCTCTGGGAGCGCCGAGCTGGGCACCTGAGCGTCAAGGGGCACGGCGGGTCGTGGCGGGTGACCGGCGGCTCGTCCTAGGACACCGGCCGTGCCTGCCCGGGCGCCGCCGTCGCGCCCTGTCGGCTCGCGTCTGTGACAGATGCATCCTGAGGCGAGCGCAACGATGACCGCCGACGCTCGACTCGGGACGTCCGAGCCGAAGTCGTGCTCGCCGATCGATCCCCGCTCGCGCCGGAGCCCGCCGTTTCGGCCAGACGTGGCACCCGGCGAACGCCCGGCCATGATCGAGGCTGGGCGGCGGCGCCGAACGCCGACGCTTCGGCCAGATGCAGCACCCGGCGCGCGCCTGGCCAGCACACGGCGCCCTCGCTCGCCGACGGGGCCGAAGGCCACCGGCCAGACGTTCACCTGGGGACGCAATGACCCCGACGCGCGCCCGAACGTTCACCTCATGAACGCGAGTCGCCGCTTCGGTCGACGGCGGCGGACCAACGGACCCGCTAACGCTCACGAGCTGTGAATGTGTCACCTTTCCGGGGCGGCGCTCCTGGCCGGTAGGCGTGCCCCGAGCGGTGCGAGTCCGGCACCGTTCGGGCGGCGGTTGTCGGGCGGCGAAGTCGTCCGCAGGACGACGCCGGGTTCGGGTGCGAGTCCGGCACCGTTCGGGCGGCGGTTGTCGGCCGGTAGGAGCGTCCCGGAGCGGCGTGAGTCTGGCGCCCTTTCGGGTCGGTGACATGGAACCCTGCAGCCCGTCACCGGCGGCAGCGGCGCCCGACTCCCGACGCCGGCTGGTGACGAGCCGGGTGGTCGCGACCCTACCACTAACCGGCTCCACGGCCAACCGGCGGCCGCCCAGGGAGAAGACCCGGACGCTGGCCCCCTGCCGCGATCTGGTACGCTGTCGGGCCGCACCTCGATCGGTCCGGCACGGCCGAGAGCCCGGTGGCCCGGGTCACGAGTCCGGTCGAGGGTCGCGGCGCAAGCAACCGCGGGTCAGGGCAGACGCCCACAGCCCGGGCACCCACCACCGGCCGGGCACACCCCCGGACAGGGCAAGGCCCCCGGACAGGGCACGGCCTGGAGGCCAGGGCACGGGCCAACGGGCAGGGACACCCCCGAGGCCAGGGCCCCGGCCTCGCGGACCGAAAGCATGGGCCAACGGCCAGGGCACGGCCCCCGACCGAGGGCACCGTCCACCGGCCGAACTTGGCGGCCGAAGCCGCCGGCCCGCCGCAACCATCAAACGCAGACGCCGCCGCAGCGAACAAGGACCGATGACCGCCGACCCGAGAACCACCGCCGCGCCGCGACCCACCCCCGCGCCGCGGACCATCGTCGAGAAGATCTGGGACGACCACGTTGTCGTCCAGGAGCCCGGCGCCCCCGCCGTCCTGGCCATCGACCTCCACCTCATCCACGAGGTCACCTCGCCCCAGGCCTTCGCCGGCCTTCGCGCCCGCGGCCTCCGCGTCCGGCGGCCCGACAAGACCGTCGCCACCGCCGACCACTCCGTGCCGACCCACGACCGCTCCCTGCCCATCATCGACCCGATGGCAGCCGCCCAGGTTGCCCAGCTCGCCGAGAACTGCCGCGAGTTCGGGATCCCCTTCCACGGCCTCGACTCCCCCCACCAGGGGATCGTCCACGTCATCGGGCCCGAGCTCGGCCTTACCCAGCCCGGGATGACGATCG
>Ga0308411_10002018_pt1 | contig 13831 bp, 10 predicted proteins | sample HotsprottomLayer_2_FD_203530 | JGI IMG/M metagenome (GOLD analysis project Ga0308411, IMG submission 203530) | Hot spring phototrophic mat microbial communities from Octopus Spring, Yellowstone National Park, Wyoming, United States -... | ecosystem: Environmental > Aquatic > Thermal springs >...
AGTTTGCACTCAATGCTTAAAATCTTTGCACAAAACCGAAAGTTAAACTTCTCTTTTAAAATTTTAGTATTATAATTAACTTTACGGGCTGTAGGATAACGGCAGTCCACACCCGCTTGCCCCGCCACTTTATTTACCGGGGCGTAGGATAACGGCAGTCCACACCCTTGGGGTGGGTGCAGTCCGGGTTCAATTCCCGGCGCCCCGACAAATCAAAAAAGTGGCGGGGTGAAGGGTGGGTGCAGTCCGGGTTTCCTCCGAAGGAGCCTGCCCTCCTCTGGAGGGGATCCTCCTCTGGAGGACAATTCCCGGCAGCCCGACAAACCAAAAAAGTAGCGGAGTAAAAGATGGGTGCAGTCCGGGTTTTCCCGTATTCGTCCTGAGCAAAGCAAGGTCAAGCAGGCGCAATCCCCTATATTGCAAAAGCAATATGCGCGCGTACAATTCCCCTCCACCCGACAAAAATTAAAAATAAATTCTTACACACAACATCTTTCACACAACATCCTTACAAACTCCAGTTTGTAAGGATGTTGTTTTTGTGAGGTGATTTAATATAAAACCTAAAATTTACAACAATTAACCAACAGAAAAAACTTTTGGATTATAATCTTTATACAACATAAAAGCTTGCTGGTAAATTAAATTCGTTATTTCTTCTGTTTCTTCTGGTTTAAAATCATTTCTTAAAAGTAAAAGTTTTGCATTATCTCTTATCCTCGCTTTAACAATTTCGCTATTGGTCCAATCAATGGTTAAATCTCGCCTTATCATTTTAACCAATTCCTTAACTAATTCTTTTATTTTTTCATCTTGCTTAATCATTTTTTTGCTCGCAATTGCATCATAAAAAGCTAATTCTTCCTCGCTTAAACCAGTTTCGCGCGCTTCTTTATCCGCTTTTTTAATTTCTTGCGCAAGCTCAATTAATCTTTCTATTACTTTAGAAGCACTAATAACTCTATTTTCATATTCCTCAATAATTTTTTCTAATAGTTCTGACAAAGAATAATAACGAATCTTATTTTTCTTTATTCTTAATCCAATTTCATCTTCTAATAATTTTCTTAAAACTTCTATTGTTAAATTTTTATATTTTAATTTCTTTGCTTCTTCTAAAAATTTTTCATCTAAAATTGAGATGTTTATTTTTTCTTTTCCTTTCATCGCAAAAATATCTATTATACCCTCAGCAGCAATGCTTTTTGACAATAATTCTTTTACTGTTGAATCAAAATCAAAACCAATTTCAGAAATCTCTTTTTTAGTTACTGTTTGCTTAATTAAAGCCGATCTCAAAGCTTTAAAGAACTCTACATCATTTTTTATCTTATAAGCTTCCTCGTGAGGCATCACAAAAGCATGTAACTTAATTAAAGCTAATGATTCCTTCAAAAATCGCTCTTTTTTATTATCATCTAAAGTTTCATCTTCTGGATTAGTTATAATTGTATTAATTGCTTGTTGAAATAATTGTGATAATTGTTCACCTTCTAAATATTTCCATTTAGAATAATCAACACCACTTAACATTGATTTAACCACATCATATTTTTCAAGCATTTTATTAACAATCTCATTAATAGAAATCATTGTTTCATTTCTTGTCGGCTCATCATAAATGCTCAAAGCTTTTTTCAAATCATCGGCAATACCAATATAATCAACAATTAATCCTCCTTGCTTATCTTTAAAAACTCTGTTGACTCTTGCAATTGCCTGCATCAAACCATGATTTTTTAATGGCTTATCAAAATACATCGTTGTAAGGCAAGGCACATCAAAACCAGTCAACCACATATCGCAAACAACAACCATTTTTAATGGATCTTGAGGATTTTTAAATCTTTTTTCTAATTCACTTGCCTTTATTTCTTCTTGAATTTCATTTTTAAATTCAGCTGGATTAGAAATAACAACTGCCACTTCCGGCGCATTTTGTAGTTCTTTAATTAATTTATACATTTCAACTGCCACCCTACGACTAATAGTCACTACCATTGCTTTTCCTTCTAATCCGCGACTATTAAAATGATTAACAATATCTTCGGCAATTTGTTTTAACCTATCAGGCACACTTATCGCCTGCTCCAATCGGGCAAATTTCCTTTTTAACGATTCTTTAACTTCAATATCGCGCACCTCTTGCGTTAATTCATCAAATTCATCATCTATAAAATAATTTGTTAAGTGAAGCGGAACTAAACGACTTTCGTAATAAATTGGCACAGTAGCGCCATCTTCAACTGATCTGCTCATTGGATATTTATCAATATAATCTCCAAAAACTAAACGCGTATTGCGATTTTCTGCATCAATTGGCGTTGCAGTAATTCCCATAAAAGAAGCATTCGGCATAGCTTTTCTTGCTCTGCCTGCTAATTCAGCATATTCTGAACGATGCGCCTCGTCAGCAATAACAATGATATTTTCTTTTTCTGACAAAACTCCGAAATTTTCACCAAATTTTTGAATAGTAGTAAAGATCAATTCTGCGCCCGCTGTTTTTAATTTTTCTTCTAAATCTTTAATAGTTTCTGCTTGTTTTGCTAAAGCTGAATAACCTGTTCTTAAAAATGTTTTATAAAATTGATTATCTAAATCATTTCTATCAGTTAAAAATACAAAAGTTGGACTCTGAAGTTCCGGTAATTCTTTAGCTTTATTAACATAAAAAACCATTGATAAAGTTTTACCGCTTCCTTGAGTGTGCCACAATACGCCAATCTTACGATTGGCGTATCCCTCACCATATCCTCTCCCAGTGGGAGAGGAGTAATCTTCCATTAAATTCCTCTTAATAAAATAGGTATATTGCGCTATATCCTGCAGCGCACCATCTAAATCTTCAAATATTCTTTGATTTGAAAAGCGCAAAATATTATTTCCAAGAGATTTTAAATATGCCTCTCTTTTAGAATCTTTTTTAGATTGTTCTTCCGTATTATGAATTCCTCCATCAATCTCAATAATAAGCTTAAGTTCTGGACAATAAAAATCTACTATATAATCTCCAATTTGATGTTGCCTTCTAAATTTAAGATTCAAAAATTGCCTATTTCTTAAAATTTCCCACAAAATTTCTTCTGCTTTCGTTTGATTTTTTCTCAATTCCCGAGCCTTACTAATAAGACCTGAAAATTCAAAATTTCCTCGATAGTTCTTCTCCTCTTGAGAAAAATTAGATGAGGGTGTATACTTCTCCCCTTGGGAGAAGTTAGATGAGGGTGTATACTTCTCCCCTTGGGAGAAGTTAGATGAGGGAAGCTGTCCAGAAGCCCGAAGGGTTTCTCGGACAGCTTTATTTACTCCAAAATATTGATGATATAAACAAATTTTCTTTGTAAATTTTGAAATATCTTTTTCGCTATCCGCTTCAAAAACAATAAAATTTTTAATAATATCCAAAAGACGAGCTTTTTTAAAAATTCCTTTAACTAAAACTTCTAATTCTGACACTCCTTTTAATTTTTCATCCGGATCTTCAATGCCTCGCCATTTTTTAAACCATTCCCATGAAGCAGAAATTGTCCCATATTTTGCCTCAATCAAATCAGAAATTACCAAAATCTGATTGTATTTAAAAATTGCTGGAATGTCTCTTTTATAATCTTGCAATTGCTGATAAGCAGTTTGAATAGTTGCCTCCTCAATTGTTGGATTTTTTAACTCAAAAATTGCAATTGGCACGCCATTTATAAAAACAACAACATCTGGCCTTCTTACTCTTCCTGCCTGCGCCGAGGCTTCGGCAGGCAGGTCTATTCCCTGAACAGTAAATTGATTAACAACTAAAAATTCATTATTTAGCGGATCTTCAAAATCAATTACCTTTACAAACTTTCCTCGCAAACTTTTATTTTCATCTTCAACATCAACTTTTATTCCATTTCTTAACATCTCGTAAACTTCTTTATTCGTAATTTCCAAATTCGGATATTCAATCTTTTTTAACTTATAAATCGCCTCATCAATCGCTTTTTCCGGCAAATCAGAATTTAATCTTTTTAAAGCGCTTTTTAATCTCTTTTCCAAAATCACATCCTTAAAATCCCTTTCAACCAAAACCCCACCCGTTGAAATATCCGGCCCAAATTTATACTCGTAGCCAAGCTCTTTAAACCAATCTATCACCGGCTGCTCTGTTAAATTTTGTTCATTGAGTTTATTCATTATATTTTTTAATTTTTGATTAATCCTATAAATTTTAAAAATTCTTCACCCTTTAAAGTTACTCTATATAAATCACTTGATACATTTTCTATTAATCCATTACTCAATAACGCATTGAAAATAGCTTCCTTTTCTATATTTGGATTAATTATTTGTTCAGGAAGAGGAAAAGATAAAATAAAAATCTGTTTTGTTGCAGAATGATTTATATTTTGCACATAAAACCACCAGAGTGCCAATTTTGAATTATATACTAAATAAAGATTTAGATACGAGAACTCGTAAAATTTAATTAATTTAAAAAGCTCCTGAATATATTTTTGCAATTCAATAATTAATTTTTCTTTTTCTATAATTTTTTCATCTTGCTTAATTAAAGATTGTGTTATTTTGTTAATAAAATTTTCGAAATCTTCATAAGTATTCAATTTTTGTTCAATCAAAAATCTTTTAATTTTCTCTAAATCATCTTTTTTAAAAATTGTTTTCTGTCCTTCTAGAATTTCATTAGTAGAAGCCATAACGCCTTTTTTCTTAAAAGAAAAATTTATTCTTTTGATTAAATCTAACCAAGCTTTTTGGGTTACTGCTATAAAAAAACACGCTATAATAATTACTACTCCGTACCACGAAACAAATAAACTCCTAAATAAATTAATTAATTCTTGAAAAATATTTTCCATAATTTTAAATTCATACTCTTATCTCTCCGCTCATTAGCTTTGATAATAACAAATCGCGGAGTGTGGTTAAGATTTGATTTTCTTTCAATATCTGCAAAATTTTTTCAAACATTGGGTCGACCCTTGATTGTATTTCTTTTATTATTTCCTTATTAAAAGGAATTTTCAAATATTTAATAGCTTGTCCAGCGTGTAAAATTGTTGTTCCTGAAGCATGCTCTAAAATAGCATCTTGAACATAAGGTGTTTTTAACCAAAAATAAATAAAAGAATTTTTAATAAGTCCATCTTTTGAATAAACTTTCCTTATTCCAGAAGAAAAAGCGCCATTACATCCAATTTTTATTCTACCCACTGTTGCATCTAAAGAAAGTAAAACATCGTTTGCTTTACATATTTTCCCATTTGCTATTTTCTCTGGAATATAAACATCAACGCCACCTTGTTTATCTAAATCTCGAACGCGATAAAAGGGTACATAACCTTCTTTTTTTGTTTCGCTGTAATATCTTGAACCAGGTTCTATTCCTTTTTCAAAAACAAATACTTCTTCAGCATCTTTTATTTTCCATTTTTCTGATTTTAACTTTTCACTATTCACTATTAATTTTTCACTATTATTGAATTTTTCCTTAAAAACCTCCTGCGCCATCTCTTCCAAAGTTTTAATAATTTTATTATTCACCTCAATCTTATCATCAAAAGCAGAAAGAATATCGGCAATCCGTTTTTGCTCGTTGATGTCTTCGGGGATTAAAAGCTCAATTTCCGCAATCTGATCTTTTCCAATAGATTCATAAGTTGTTCCTCCAGAAATACTCTTGAAATATTGAGTATGATATTTCAGCAAATAGTACAAAAATTCATTATTTTTATTTTTCATAGATAATGCAGCAATACCTCGACCAATGCAGCTTTTTTCAATAGCAACATTAACTTCTCCTACTGGAGCACGTACTGAAAATAAAATTTCACCTTTTTCTGCAATTTTTATTGTATTAGTACAATAAACAGATTTATTAGGATATTTAGAACCAAAATCTGTTATTCCTTGATAAAAAGGCAATCCTTCGCCTCTAGAATTATAAAATTGAGAACTGGGTGATTGTCCCATTTTAATATTTACAATCTCCCCCAACTTCATCTTCCGCCAAGTTTTATTATTTTTCGAATTATTTTCTAAAGTATTCATTTTAGAAATTTATATCCCGACTTATTTTAAGATCTGAAGGGAAAATAATTCTGAGCGTGTTAAAGTTTATATTTTTATTATATTTATTTAACGAAAATTGGAGTATTTTATCAGCGTTATCTGATTCATAACCCAAACATCTTATTTGTGCATTTAAAACGTCTCCTCCTACTCGCCTCTCTTTAATTGGAACCGGTTTGTTATAAAATTTATCTACTATTAATCTACCGGAAACAATAGAAAATACAAATTCAAGTGGCCCTTTATAATTATTAATATTTAAAATAATATCAGGATTTTCTTTTTTATTTTTTTTAGGTAATTTGAAAAAATCTGGAATAATTACTCTTATTAAATATTGAAAACCAATATCTTTTATTTTTTGAATTTTTTGCTTATAAACATAGTTACCATCTTTAGTTTTAATATGCACCTCGCCTGAAGCATGCCAAGATATTTTATCTATAATACCCAAAATTTTTCTATTGCTATCAATTAAAATTTTATGCGACGGGGAATAAAATATTTCTCCTCGAAATCTTCTAATAATAATTTTTCCTAAATTAAATAAATTTGATTCTGATTCAAGCAAAATATTATATCGCACGTCTCCACCCATTATTGTTTTATTTAATTTTTCACTTTTCATTTTTAACTTTTAATTTATTTTATCCCCCAACTTCACCTTCCGCCAAGTTTTATTTTGTATATTTAATTTTATTCTCTCCATCATAATCTTATAAATTCCTTTTGGTTTATTTTCTAAATGTGTCTTTTTCGGGCTGAATTTTTTCAATCTTAAATTTATATCTATTCTCTAGATTGTCACTAAATTCTATAAAATATTCTAAAAAATTTAAACTTTCTTTAATATGTACTAATAATTCTTGAGAAAAATCGCTAAGAACATATTCCAACTCTATTTTTTGAAAACCGCCCCCATTTAATAAAATAGTTCCTCCAAGATCTTTTATTTTAACATTATATGAAAATCTATTATCTCCTTCATGTTCGTAAATATGTTCTTTAGTACTTGGAAATACTTTATATTCAAAATTATCATTATTAAACTTTAGAATCAAAATAGGTTTCTCTATGCTTCCACTAGCGGAACTTTTATTATAAACATCAAAAAGTAATTTAAATTTAAAACTTGAATATTCTCTAATTTCTTCTGGATTTTCTTTCAATCTTTCCAAGAACCATTCTTCTATAAACTGTGTACCTAAAATAATATTTGAAATTTTAATATCAGAAATGACTTGTTTTGCCATCAAATTAGCCATTCTTTGAGTAAAATAAGCATATACTGCTGTAATTATAGCTAATAATATTGTTGTTATTACTTGAATCGCATTTAAATTATTATTTAAAAAATCAATATTCAAATAAACAATGTATATAATTACTACTAAGATTAAGAAAATAAATAAAATAAAAATCAATTTTTTCATTTTTAATTTTTCACTTTTCACTTTTAATTTTTTGGACCTTTCTTAAATCCTACCACGAATATAATTTGACTTTTCCGGATTTATTAACAGAAAAAACATAAAGACAAACTTTTCTTGCAAATTGCCATGGAATACGACGAATCGCAATATTTGCGCTTGTTTCCGGCAAACCTAAACCATAATTATAAGCATGACGAGCATCAACAACTTTCATTCTTGTTACAATCTGGCCAAGAGAATAAACAAAAGCGACTTCTGAAACTTGACGAGTTGATTTAGATTTTGACTCTCCTTTTGTTTCAATAAAAAAATAACGGGAATGATGTGGAGTTATATTATCTCTAACCTGAATATCCACGCCTTGTTCACGAGTTTCTTTTTCCTTATATTGAAAACCCCAACCATTACGAAAAAGCCAATCGCGAATAGCCCGTCGGACAAATTTTTCATCTATAATTTTTTTATTTTTAACTTCTATTTTTGACATTTTTATTTTATTTTTAAATTTTCATTCTTAATTTTTCACTTTTAATTATTCACTATTCACTTTTAACTTTTCACTATTCACTATTAACTCTTCACTTTTACCTCATTTTCCCTGTGGATAACTTTTACTTGACATAATTTTTTTATTGGAATATAATTAAATTGTAATCACGATGAGGGGGCTACCAAAGGGTTTCGTCCCGCGGGAATCCCCCTCATTTTTTATTTAAATACTCAATTTTATTTTTAAAAAGATTTATATTTACAATAAAATTACTAAATTTCCTAAAAAGCGAAGAATATCTTTGGTTTGGAACAATCAATTTTAAAAGCTTCTGCTGGCTTACCAAATATTCAACAAGGCAATAAAAATCTCCATCCCCTGTTACTATTACTGCTTTGTCATAATTTGAATATTCAATCATTGCTTTCAGAACAAGATCAGCGTCAACATTGCCTTTTACTTTTTTAACTTTGCCATCTTTTATTTCTAATATTGGCTTAAAAATACAAATAAAACCTGCTTCTTGAAAATTTTGATACATTAATTCATTTCCTGGCACATATCCTATAAAAAGAAAAGCTTTAGTTACTTGATATTTATCTTTCAATAGAATTCTAAATTTTCTATAATCTAATTTCCATCCCCGACTTTTTATTCCTAAATAAAGATTATTACCATCTATAAAAGCGAAATTATTCATAAATTTAATTTTTTTAAATTTTCTCTTATTTTCTCCTCTAATTCACGGCTTTTTTTAAAGTATTCTTCTAATTCTGATGTTAGTTTCTTCATTTTTTCTCCGAAAGGTACGCCATCGTCTGGCGGCGGCGTTATCCCGACATATCTTCCAGGAGTTAAAACATAACCATTTTTTCTAATTTCTTCTAAAGTTGCTGATTTACAAAATCCGGGAATATCTTCGTATTTACCGAATTCTTCTTCTCCACGCCAAGCACGCACAGTATTAGCAATTTTTTGAATTTGTTCATCTGTAAATATAACTTGCTTTCTTGAAACTGGCTCATAAATTTCTCTGGCGTCAATAAATAAAGTTTCTGCTGTTCTATTTCTAAATCTTCCATTCTTTTTGTTTTTGGTTAAAAACCATAAAGAAACCGGAAGTGAAACATTATAAAAAAGCTTTGGTGGACAAGCGATAATCACATCAACTAAATCATCTTCAATAATTCTTTTTCTAATTTCTCCCTCTTTTCCTCCAACTGCTAAAGCGCCATTTGCCATAACAAAACCCGCCATTCCATTTGGGGCTAAATGATAAATAAAATGTTGGATCCACATAAAATTAGCATTAGTTGCTGGAGGTGTTCCATACTTTAATCGCGGATCTTTATCTGATAATCTTTTAGGATCCCAGTCAGCATTAAATGGAGGATTAGATAAAACAAAATCAAATCTAAAATCAGAAAATTTATTGTCATAATAAGAATTGCCTTGTTCTATTTGTCCTTCCATTCCTCGTAAAGCCAAATTCATTTTACAAAGTCGCCAAGTATTAATATTAAATTCTTGCCCATAAAAAGAAATTTTACCTGAATCTTTTTTATGAATTTGTAAAAATTTGCCTGATTGCACAAACATTCCACCAGAACCACAAGCTGGGTCAAAAACTCGCGCGCCTTCGTATGGCTCTAAAATTTCAACTAAAAGTTTAACAATTGAACGCGGAGTATAAAATTCACCTCCTCTTTTACCCTCTTCTGATGCAAATTGCCCTAAAAAATATTCATAAACTTCTCCTAAAATATCTCTTTCATTATCTCTATTATGATCAAATTTTATTTTTGAAAATAAATTAATAAGTTCGCCAAGACTATGACTTTCAACTGGTGTCCGGGAATAAACTTTAGGTAATATACCTTTAAGAGATGGATTTTCTTCTTCTATTGCTTCAAGCGCTTCATCTATATATCTGCCGATGTCATGATGCATTGTGTGTTTTTGCAAATAATCCCAACGCGCTTTTTCAGGAATATAAAAAATACCCTTGGCGCGATAAGGGTCTTTTTGTTCTACATAATATTTTCTTGAGGATTCGTCGCGAATAAATGAAGCGCTTTTTGGATTAGAAACTGATTTTTCTAAATCATCTTTTCTTTGATAAAAAGAATCGGAGACGTATTTTAAAAAAATTAATCCCAAAACAATATATTTATACTCGCCCGGATCAATATTTCCTCTTAACTTATCTGCTGCTTTCCAAAGTTCTTTTTCAAAATTTAAATCTTTTGAAGATTTTTGACTAAGGTTTATAACTTGCTCTGTTGCTTCTTTTTGAGCTTTTTTAATTCTTTCTTTTATATCCTCGGGTAATGTTTCAATATCATATAAAAAACCAGCGCCAACTTTTTTGATTTTAACACCCGACGCATCTTTTAATTGCTTTTGAATTGCCTGTCTTGTTACGCCCAAAATCCGCGCTAAATCTGAAGTTGAAATATATTTATCATTTGTCATTATTTTCATTTTAATAAAATAAAAATAGTTGTCAATTGACAACCTATACTATAGCAATTTTCTCTCTTTAAAACAAAGAAAATCATCTTTTGTAATTTTTAAACCTAAAACATTATCTATTACTTCAAAATATCGTCTATCCTTTTTAGAACTTCTAAGTTTTCTATACCGTTTTTCTCAAATTCTTCTTCGTATTTAACAATAAACTCTTGAAGTTTTATAAATCTTTCTTCTTGATCCATTTTTTCAATTACTTCTTCGCCATATTCCCTAATAAAATCACGCGTACCCAATCTATCAGCCAGTTCCTGCCAAAAAATTTCATCATCATAATCTTGACGGTACTTTTCTATTTCAGGATCTTCTTCAAATTCAATAGTTGGAAAAAACTTATTATATTTTTCATCAAATTCAATGTATTTTTCTAAACCAGCATCTTTAGCAAAAGAAAAAATATGTTGCTCTATATCATTATATTTTTCAATTTGTTCATCGCCGTCAGCGCCTGAACGAATAGAATTAACCATCCAATTTCCCAAATAAATAAGCTTAAGTAAATTTTTATATTGTTCTTTTGTTAATTTAATTTCCATAATTTTTATTTAAATAATTTTATGTATTGTTGATGCCTTTTATCTAATCTACGATTTTAAATATAAATCGTAGATAAATTCTTATCAACCCTTTTTTACCATAGATAACTTTTTAATTATCTATATTTATCTACATAAATCCTTTTCTTTAAATTAACCCCTTGTTCTTAAAACTAAAAAACTTGTTTTTGCTTATAATTATATGGTCAATTACGTCTATTCCTAAAATTTTTCCAGCTTCTACTAATCTTTTTGTTAGGGCTATATCATCTTCTGAGGGGGTGGGGTCTCCTGATGGATGATTATGAACTAAAATAATTTGAACCGCCAATTCTTTTATTGCTGGTTCAAAAACTTCGCGAGGATGAACTAAGCTTGCATTAATTGTGCCAATAGAAACTGTTTCTTTTAAAATTAATTTATTTCTGGCGTCTAAATATAAGACAACAAAATTTTCTTTTTTATTTTCTTGCAGATGGCTTGTTTGTTTTAAAACATCTTTTGGCGAATGAATATAAATTTCTTTTTCGTCTTTGGGTTTAAAAAGTCTTTTTCCTAATTCAATTGCGGATAAAATTTGAACCGCTTTTGTTGGTCCAACGCCATAAATATTTCTTAATTCTTCAAAACCAATGTTTTTAAGTTTGTTGCTATTATATTTTAAAACAATATCTTCTGCTAATTTTAAAACATCTTTATTTTTAGTTCCTGTTCTTAAAAGAATGGCTAATAACTCTTCTAATTTCAAAGCACTTGCTCCTTTTTTAATTAATTTCTCTCTTGGTCTTTCATCTTTTGGCAAATCTTTAATGTGGTATTTTGTAGTCATATTACCTCTATTTTCCCACAAAAAAATTGTTTTGTTAAGAATAAAAAAATAATAGTTAAAAAAAACAAAAATTAAAAATTTTAAAAAACCAGCGCCAAAAATATCCCCATAACACCCCTAAATCACAGGAAAAAACATTCTAACATTCTCTGCCGAAGGCAGACAGGTGCAGAATGTTAGAATATTCTTGTTAAACATAAAAATTAAAAAAGTTCCATTAATTTGATTAATTCTTGTTTATCTTTTATTTTAGAAGAAATATTATAAAAAAATTCTAAATCAAAATTCATTGGAATTTTATTAAAATATTCTTCTATCTTTTTAAAACCATATTTTTTGATATTATCTAAAATAAATTTTTTGAAAAAATTAGCATCAACAATAAATAATTTAGCTATTTCTAATTGATATTTATGAAAAAATTCTTCAATATTTTCTATTCTTTTTTCTTGGGGTAATGTATTATTAATTTTTTTACTATTATTTATAACGAAACGAAAATCAGATAAATAATCATATAATTTATTTAAATCTTTATTCTGTTTTAATAAAAAAGAAATAATTTGATAACTAAATATTTTTTCTTTAATATTTTTTTCATTTAAAATATCTATTATTTTTGCTGGTCTATCTAATAAATCAAGAAAATTAAACATAAATAATAATGCATTAGAAAAATCTTTTTTTTCTAAACAAATTTTTATAGCTTTATTTACTTTTTCAAACATTTCTTTTTCTCCAATTTTTAAAAGTTTAATAGCAATTTCGCCCGCATAATATTCTTTACCTTCTTCAAAACATTTATCAACAAATTTTTTTGAATTTTTAATTATAAAATCATCTTTTGTCTCAATTAAATTTGAAAAAATTTCGAATTCAAATCCTAAATATTCATGATATTTATCTATTTTATTTATAATTTTTATAATAAATTTTTTTTCTCCGATTTTAAATAATTTTATTAAAATTCTTAAAGAACGAGTGAAATAAAGATGAATTTCTGTATTATCTAAATTATCTAAAAAAAATTCAATTCTTTCTTTTAATTTTTTAATAATTTTATTTTCTCCCATTTCAAGTAAATAAGAAGCAATCCTAAGATCTAATGCATAAAATAAAAATAATGAAGGGCGATCGTAATTAAAATAAATATTCATTAATTCTATAGCAATCTGAATTATTGTTTTATCTTTTGTTGGTAATAATTCAACAATAATTTTACCAGCGTCAAGTAAATAACCATTTAAAATACACTGATTTACAAATTTTTTAATAAAAAGCGGAGAGATAATAATATCTTTTTCTTTTATATTTACAAAATCAATTAAATTAATTATTAATTTAATTGCTGATGATAAACCATTTTGTTCAATTTCTTTAATAATTGAATCTTGAATTACATTTTGAATATATTCTTTCTCTAAAATATCTTTTTTAAATATGCCAATTATAAACCTTCCTAAAAATATTCCTCTAAAACTTATTTCATTCTCAGATCTATTATTTTTCCCATATTGAATAAAATCGTCAATTAGCTCTTTAAATAAGTCTTTAAATATTTCACACAAACTTTTAAGTATATCATTATCGCATTCTAAAATGAATTGATCAAAAATATCTATTTCAATAAATTTTTTAAATATAAGTTTTAAATCATCATTCAATGATCCTGTTTCTAAATACTTACGAATCTTTTCTATAACTATCTCCTTTTGTCCAACTAAAAATAAAATAGCCATAAGCCATGGAAAATTTATTTCTTTATCTTCTTGGCTTTCTTCATTTTTTATTTTTTTATCTTCAATTTTTTTATCATAATTGATTTTGTCTTCTTTAGCTCTTTTTAAAAATAAATCTTGTTTTGCTAAAAACTCTTGAATATTTTCTTGAATTTCTTTTTCATAAAAATATTCTTGATTTAAATAAATTAACTTAAAAATCA
>Ga0308411_10002020_pt1 | contig 13819 bp, 11 predicted proteins | sample HotsprottomLayer_2_FD_203530 | JGI IMG/M metagenome (GOLD analysis project Ga0308411, IMG submission 203530) | Hot spring phototrophic mat microbial communities from Octopus Spring, Yellowstone National Park, Wyoming, United States -... | ecosystem: Environmental > Aquatic > Thermal springs >...
TCATCACCCAGCGCGAGATCCGCGCGTCGCAGGCGGTCGATCTGCCGACGCTGCTGCGGCGCGAGGCCGGCGTCGAGTTCACCCAGAACGGTGGCGTCGGGCGCGTCGGCAGCCTCTTCGTGCGCGGCGCCAATTCGAACGCGACGCTGGTCCTGATCGACGGCGTGCGCGTGCAGTCGGCGACCACCGGCACCACACAGGTCGACCAGCTTCTCCTCGACCAGATCGAGCGCGTCGAGATCGTGCGCGGCCCCGGCTCGGCGCTCTACGGTGCCGACGCGCTCGGCGGCGTGATCCAGATCTTCACCAAGCGCGGCCGCGGCGCGCCCCAACCCCGCGTCTTGCTCGGCGGCGGCAACGAGCGCACCGGGCGCTTCGACGCCGGCTACGGCGGCGAGGTCGGCGACACGCGCTTCGACGCGAGCGTGTCCGGCTTCACCACCAACGGCTTCTCGGCGCTGCGCCCGGCGGCCTCGCCGACCGCTAATCCCGACGACGACGGCTATCGCAACCTCTCGGGCTCGGCGAGCGTGCAGCACTACTTCGGCGAGCGGTTCAAGGCCGGGCTGAGCTGGTTCGGCACCGAGGGCAAGTCCGAGTTCGACAACGCGTTCGCCGCCAACCGGGCCGAACGGCACGAGGGGCGCGCCTATGTGGCCGCGGCGACCGGGTTCGCCGAGGGACGCTTCACCGATTTCTGGACCAGCCGCGTCACGCTGAGCCAGGGCATCGACCGCTTCCGCAATTACGTGAACGACCGGCAGACTAGCTCGTTTCGTACCGAGAACGACCAGGCGACCTGGCAGAACGAGCTCGCGCTCGCGCCGGGCCACAACCTCATCCTTGGCGCGGACTGGCTGAGCCAGCGGATCGCGACCACCACCGCTTACTCGCGGGACAGCCGGCACGTGAACTCGCTCTTCGCCGGCTACACCGGGCAGGTCGGCCGCAGCGCGTTCCAGGTCAACGCCCGGGTTGACGACTACTCGGACTTCGGTGCCAAGGGCTCGGGCCTCGTCGGCTACGGCTTCCAGGCGACCGACGCGCTGCGTCTCACCGCGCTGTGGGGCCAGGCCTATCGCGCGCCGTCGTTCAACGAGCTTTTCTTTCCCGGCTTCGGCAACCCGAACCTGCAGCCCGAGCAGGTCACCAGCACCGAGGTCGGGGCGCAGTACGCCGCCGGGCCGCACCTCGCGCGGGTCGCCGGGTTCTACTCGACCTACAAGGACCTGATCGGCGGCTTCCCGATCACCAACGTGGCCGAGGCGCGCGTGAAGGGTGTCGAGCTCGCCTACCAGGGCAGGATCCTCGCGACCAGCGTGCGCGCGAGCCTCACGCTGCAGGACCCGGAGAACACCACCACCGGCCAGGAGCTGATCCGGCGCGCCAAGCAGTTCGGCAGCCTGGTCGTCGGACACCGCTTCGGCGCGTTCAGCGTCGGCGCCGAGATGATCGCCTCCGGTCCGCGCTACGACAACGACGTGTTCACCTTTCAGCGCGTCCGCCTGCCGGGCTACGCGATCTTCAACCTGGTCGGGCGTTACGATCTCGGACGCGGCATGGCCCTCGGCGTGCGGGTGGACAACCTGTTCGACAAGGACTACACGCTGGTGTCCGGCTACAACACCCAGGGCACGCTCGCGCTGGTGACCTTCAGCTACACGCCGTAACGCCGCCGCGACGGCCATGCTATCTTGGCTCGCATGGTTCCCGACGCGGTGGACCTCGCGCGCGTGCGCCGCGCGCTGGTCGTCAAGCTGCGCCACCACGGCGACGTGCTGCTCGCCTCGCCGGTGTTCTCGGTCCTGAAGGCGCGCGCGCCGCAGCTCGACCTCGACGCGCTCGTCTACGACGACACGCGCGAGATGCTCACGCTGCATCCGGCGATCGGCCGGGTGTACGAGGTGGGGCGCGCATGGCGCGGGCTGCCTGCCGCCGCCCGCCTGGCGCGCGAGTGGCGGCTGCTCGGCGCCTTGCGGGCGCGCCGCTACGACCTGCTCGTCAGCCTGACCGAGCACCCGCGCGGCGCGTGGCTCGCGCGGCTGCTCGGCGTCCGCCACGCGGTGGCGCCGGAGCAGCCGCACCGCGGCCGGCTGTGGCGCGCGAGCTTCACGCATCTCTACCGCTTGCCGCGCAACGGCCGCCGCCACGCGGTCGAGCTGAACCTGGACGCGCTGCGGCGGATCGGCGTCTATCCCGACGACGGCGAGCGCGGCCTGGTGCTGGTGCCCGGCGACGAGGCCGAGGCGACGGTGCGCACGCGCCTCGCTGCGCTCGGGCTCGCCGAGCGCGGTTTCATCCACCTGCATCCGGCGTCGCGGTGGCGCTTCAAGTGCTGGCCGGCGGCGCAGACCGCGGCGCTGGTGGACGCGCTCGCGCGCGACGGCGAGCGCGTGGTGCTCACCGCCGCGCCGAGCGAGCCGGAGCTCGAACTGGTGCGCGCGATCCGCGCCGCGTGCAGCGCGGAGACGATCGACTTCGCTGGCCAGCTCACTCTCAAGCAGCTGGCCGCGCTCGCGGGCCGGGCGAAGGTGTTCGTCGGGGTCGATTCCGCGCCGATGCACATCGCCGCGGCGATGGGCACGCCGGTGGTCGCGCTGTTCGGCCCGAGCGGCGAGCTGGAGTGGGGGCCGTGGCGCGTGCCGCATCGCGTCGTCGCATCGGATCGGCACTCGTGCCGCCCTTGCGGCAACGACGGCTGCGGCGGCGGCAAGGTGAGCGAGTGCCTCACCGCCCTGCCGGTGGCGCGGGTGCACGCGGCGGTGCGGGAGCTGCTCGCGGCCGCCGGCCGGTGAGAGCGGTCCTCGCTGCGCTCGCATGCGCGCTCGCGACCGCGGCCGCGGGCGCCGAGATCCGCCTGCGCGACGACCGCGGCGTCGAGGTCGCCCTCCCCGGACCGGCGCAGCGCATCGTCGCGCTGGCGCCGCATCTGGTGGAGATCGCGTTCGCTGCCGGCGCCGGCGAACGGATCGTCGGCGTGCCGGCGTTCGCCGATCACCCGCCGGCCGCGGCGCAGCGCCCGGTCGTGTCCGATGCCACGCATCTCGATCTGGAGGCGCTCGCCCGGCTCAAGCCCGACCTGGTGCTGCTCTGGCGCAGCGGCAACCCGGCGCGCTTCGGCGCGCAGCTCGAGGCGCGCGGCTACCGGACGTTCGCGACCGAGCCGCAACGGCTGAGCGACATCGCGCGCATCATCCGCGCAGTCGGGCAGCTCGCCGGCACCGCCGCCGAGGCCGAGCGCAGCGCCGCCGGCTTCGAGGCGCGCGTCGCGGCGCTGCGCGGCCGTTACGGCGGGCGCGCCGAGCTCGGGGTGTTCTACGAGATCTGGGACGAGCCGCTGATGACGTTGAACGGCCGCCACCTGATCAGCGAGCTGATCGCGCTGTGCGGCGGGCGCAACCTGTTCGCCGGCGAGCGGCCGCTCACGCCGGTCGTCTCGCGCGAGCAGGTGCTCGCCGCCGACCCCGACGTCATTCTGGTCAGCGCTCCGCCCGCGCGCGCCGCCGCGCGCGTCGATGCCTGGCGGCGCCGGACGAGCCTGCGCGCCGCGCGGCGCGACGCGATCGTCGCGGTCGATCCGAGCCTCCTGAACCGCAGCGGCCCGCGCATCGCCGACGGCGCGGCCGCGATCTGCGAGGCGCTCGAACGGGTGCGCGTCGAGCGCGCGCGCTGACCGATCGCCGGCTCGATCCGCGGCGACGGGCAGCGCGCACGGCGGAGCGGCGCGGCCCTACAATCGCCGCCCGATGCGACTCGCGCTCGTCCGGCAGCGCTACAACCCGTATGGCGGCGCCGAGCGCTTCGTCGCGCGGGCGCTCGAGGCGCTGCAGCGACAGGGCGCCGAGCTCACCATCGTCGCCCGGGACTGGAGCGCGACGGCCGGGGCGCGCGCGATCAAGGTCGATCCGTTCTACATCGGCCGGGCGTGGCGCGACCGCGGCTTCGCGCGCGCGGTCTGCGCGCGCCTCGGCCGCGAGCGCTTCGACCTGGTGCAGTCGCACGAGCGGCTGGCCTGCTGCGACGTGTACCGCGCCGGGGACGGCGTGCACCGCCAGTGGCTCGAGAACCGTGCGCGCGCCGCCGGTCCGCTCGCGCGGCTCGCGGCGCGGCTGAGCCCCTACCACCGCCAGGTCCTCGCCGCCGAGGCGGCCATGTTCGCCAGCCCGCGGCTGCGCGCGGTGATCTGCAACTCGCGCATGGTGCGCGACGAGATCGTGCGCCACTTCGGGCTGCCTGCGGAGCGGCTGCACGTGATCTACAACGGCGTCGACCTCGACGATTTCGCGCCGGAGCTGCGGCTCGCGCACCGGGTGGCGATGCGCCGGCGGCTCGGCATCCCCGAGCGCGCGATCGTGTTCCTGCACGTCGGCTCCGGCTTCGCGCGCAAGGGCGTTGCGACCCTGATCGACGCCTTCGCGCGGCTGCGCGACCGCGACGCGCGGCTGCTCGTCGTCGGGCGCGACCGCGCCGAGCGCGCGATGGCGGCGCGCGCGGCGCGGCGCGGCGTCGGCGCGCGCGTGCACTTCGCCGGCGGGCAGTCGGACGTGCGGCCCTGGTACGGCGCGGCGGACGTGTTCGTGCTCGCGACGCTCTACGACCCGTTTCCGAACGCCGCGCTAGAGGCGCTCGCGACCGGGCTGCCGTCGATCGTGAGCCGGCAGTGCGGCGCGGCCGAGCTGATCAGCGAGGGCGTCAACGGCCACGTGATCGATCCGCTCGACGCGGACGCGCTCGCGCGCGCGATGGACGCGATCGCCGCCCGCGGCCCGTCGGCGCTCGCCGAGGACGCGCGCGCCTCGGTGACGCAGCTCGGCCTGGACGCGATGGGCGAGCGGCTGGTCGCGCTCTACCGGCGCCTGCTCGCGGAGGGCGGCGGGGGTGCGCGCGTATAATCGTCCGCTTCGATGTCCGCCCATCCCCGCCCAGGCAGGCCCTCGAGCCTTCAGCTCTATCTGCGCCTCCTCGGCTACGTGAAGCCCTATTGGCGGGTGTTCGGCGCGTCGATCCTCGCGATGGCGGTCGTGTCGGCGACCGAGCCGGCGTTCCCGGCGATCGTCAAGCCGATCGTCGACGGCACCTTCGTCGAGCGCGACATGGCGGTGCTGCGCTGGGCGCCGCTCGCGATCGTCGCGGTGTTCCTGGTGCGCGGGATCGCTTCGTTCGCCGCCGATTACTGCGCCAACTGGGTCGCGCAGAAGGTCGTCGTCGACCTGCGCCGCGCGATGTTCGCGACCCTGCTCAGGCTGCCGACCGCCTTCTACGACGCGAGCACCACCGGCAGCATCATCTCCAAGTTCACCTTCAACGTGCAGCAGGTCACCGGGGCGGCCACCAGCGCGGTGACGGTGATCGTCAAGGACTCGCTCGCCGTCGTCGGCCTGCTCGGGTTCATGCTCTATCTGAACTGGAAGCTCACGCTCGCGGTGTTCCTGATCGCGCCGCCGATGATGCTGATCATCCGCAAGTTCTCGCGCCGGCTGCGCGCGATGAGCCGCGCCGAGCAGCAGGCGATGGGCGACCTCAATCACGTGCTCGAGGAGTCGATCGGCTGCCACCGGGTGGTCAAGGTGTTCGGCGGCCAGGACTACGAGACGGCGCGGCTCGCCCGCGCGGTGAACCGGGTGCGCCAGTTCAACATGAAGATGGCGGTGGCCGCGGCGGCGAACGTGCCGCTCACCCAGATCGTCGGTTCCTTCGCCGTGGCGGCGATCGTGTACGTGGTGCTGCTGCAGGCGGCGCGCGACCAGACCACCGTCGGCGGGTTCGTCGCGTTCATCGGCGCGCTGTTCATGCTGATGAACCCGATCAAGCGGCTCACCGGCGTGAACGCGACGCTCCAGCGCGGACTCGCCGCGGCCGAGACGGTGTTCGAGATGATCGACCAGCAGCCAGAGCCCGATGCGGGCACGGTCGAGCTCGGCCGCGCCCGCGGCGAGATCGAGTTCCGCAACGTCACGTTCGCCTATCCGGGCGCGCCGCGGCGCGCGCTCGACAACGTGAGTCTCAGGATCGCCGCCGGCGAGACCGTCGCGTTGGTCGGCCCCTCGGGCAGCGGCAAGACGACGCTCGTCAACCTGCTGCCCCGGTTCTACGTCCCGGCCGCGGGTGAGATCCTGATCGACGGCATCGACATCACCGAGCTCACGCTCGCCAGCCTGCGCGCCAACATCGCGCTGGTGAGCCAGGAGGTGACGCTCTTCAACGACACTGTCGCGGCGAACATCGGCTACGGGCGGCTCGGCGGCGCCTCGGAGCGGGAGATCGTCGCCGCCGCCGAGGCCGCGGGTGCGATGGGCTTCATCGCGCAGATGTCCGAGGGACTCGGCACGGTGATCGGCGAGGACGGCGTGCGCCTGTCCGGCGGCCAGCGGCAGCGGCTGGCGATCGCCCGCGCGTTCCTGAAGAACGCGCCGATCCTGATCCTCGACGAGGCGACCAGCGCGCTCGACAGCGAGTCGGAGCGGCACGTCCAGGACGCGCTCGAGAGCCTGATGCGCGGCCGCACCACGCTGGTGATCGCGCACCGGCTCTCGACGATCGAGAAAGCCGACCGCATCGTCGTCCTGGACGAGGGCCGGATCGCCGAGGTCGGCCGCCATGCCGAGTTGCTCGCGCGCAACGGCGTCTACGCCCGCCTGCACCGGATCCAGTATTCGCGCGAGGAAGCCCTCGCCGAGTAGGCGCGATCGCCGTCGATGCACATCGTGCACACGGAGTCCTCGCAGGGCTGGGGCGGGCAGGAGATCAGGATCCTCAGCGAAGCCGAGGGCATGGTGCGGCGCGGGCACCGCGTCAGCGTGGTTGCGCCGGCCGCCGCGCGGGTGCACGCGGAAGCCGCGCGCCGCGGGCTCGACGCGGTCGATCTGCCGATCGGCCGCAAGCGCGTCGCCGGCGTGCTCGCGTTCCGGCGCTGGCTCGCGCGCCGGCAGCGCGAGGACCCGATCGACGTGATCAACACGCACAGCTCCACCGACTCGTGGATCGCCACGGTCGCCTGCAGCACGCTCGCCGGCGCGCCCCCGATCGTGCGCACCCGGCACGTGTCGGTGCCGATCGCCGACAACGCCGCCACGCGCTGGCTCTACACCGGCGCCACGCGCCGCATCGTCACCACCGGCGAGACGCTGCGCCGCCGGCTGATCGAGGACAACCGCTTCCCGTCCGAGCGGGTCGTCTCGGTGCCCACCGGCATCGACGCCGACCGCTTCGTGCCCGGCGACCGCACCGCGGCGCGGGCGGCGACCGGCCTGCCGCCCGACGCGTTCCTGATCGGCATCGTCGCGACGCTGCGCAGCTGGAAGGGCCATCGCTTCTTGCTCGAGGCGTTCGCCCGGCTGTCCGGGCCGAGCCTCGGCCTGGTGGTGGTCGGCGACGGGCCGCAGCGCGCGGCGCTCGGCGCGCTCGCGGCGAGCCTCGGCCTCGCCGAGCGCGTGCGCTTCGCCGGCGACCAGGCCGACGTCGTGCCGTGGCTGCAGGCGCTCGACGTCTTCGCGCTGCCGTCCTACGCGAACGAGGGTGTGCCGCAGGCCCTGGTGCAGGCGATGCTGTGCGGGCTCGCGTGCGTGACCACCGGCATCGGCGCGATCCCGGAGGCGGCGCGCGACGGGCAGACCGCGCTCGTCGTGCCGCCGCAGGACGCCGGTGCGCTGGCCGCGGCGCTCGCGCGCCTGGCCGGGGACGCCGCGCTGCGCGAGCGGCTCGGGCGCGCGGCGCGCGAGTGGTGCGTGCGCGAGTTCGCCTACGAGGCGATGCTCGACCGGATGGAGGCGGTGTTCCGCGATGCCATCGCCGGGCGGTAGCCGGGTCGGGTCGCGCGCGGTCGTCCTGCCGCGGGCCGCGCGCGCGCTGCTCGGGACCGCCGGCCGGCGCCGCCGGCCGGCCGAGCCGCGATCGATCCTGATCGCGCACAGCCTGCTCCTCGGCGACACGCTGCTGCTGACGGCGCTGCTCGCCGCGCTGCGCGAGCGCCATCCCGCCGCCGAGATCGCCATGACGGTCGCGCCGCCGCTCGTGCCGCTGTTCGAGCGGCGCCCGTACGGGGTGCGCCCGCTCGCGTTCGACCCTCGCCGGGCGGCGACCGCGCGCGCGATCGTCGGTCGCGGCGCCTTCGACCTCGCGCTCGTGCCCGGCGACAACCGGCACACGGTGCTCGCGCTGGCGGCCGGCGCGCGCTGGATCGTCGCGATGGCGGGTGACCGCCCGCAGTGGAAGAACCGCTTCGCCGACGAGCTGGTGCCGGTGCCGGCGGCGCCGGCGGCGCTCGCCGACATCTTCGCGCGGCTCGCGGGCGGGCCGCCGCCGCGCGCCTACGCGAAGGGCGATTTCCCGCCCCCGGCCTGCGCCGAGTTCGAGCTCCCGGCCGGCCGCTACGCGGTGCTGCACGTCGGCGCCGGCTCGCCGCTGCGGCTGTGGGCGCCGGAGAAGTGGCGCGCGCTCGCCGCGACGCTCGCCGGGCGCGGGGTGACGCCGGTGTGGAGCGCCGGGCCGGGCGAGGGACCGCTCGTGCGCGCGATCGACCCCGAGGGGCGTTACCGCTCGTACGCCGAACGGCTCGATCTCGCGCAGTTGTGGCGGCTGCTCGCCGGCGCGCGCCTGGCGGTGGTCCTCGACACCGGTGTGCTCCATCTCGCGAAGCTCACCGCGACGCCGACGGTGGCGCTGTTCGGACCAGGGTCGCAGGTGCTGTTCGGACCGGGCGCGTTCTGGCGCGACAACCCGTTCCGCGCGGTGACGATCGACCCGTTCCCCTGCCGCGACCAGCGCACGCTGTTCAAGCGCGAGATCGACTGGGTGCGCCGCTGCCAGCGCTCGACTGCGGAGTGCGCGGCGCCGCGCTGCATGGCGGCGATCGACGTGGCGCCGGTCGAGGCCGCCGCGGCCGAGCTGTTATCCTGACTGGATGCCGCCAACGCTCCCCGACCCGGCCGCGATCGTGCGCTTCCACGACGAGCGCGTGGCCGATCGCGACTGGGCAAAGTCGGGGCCGGCGCGGTTCACCGACGGGGTGTGGCAGTGGATCGAGACCAACCACCGCTGCAACAACCTGCTGTGGGACGAAGAGGACCTCGCGCGCCGGCGCGACGTGGCCGACGGCGCGATCGCCGCGAACAAGCGCGCGATCGACCGCTACAACCAGGCCCGCAACGACGCCGTCGAGCGCATCGACGAGGCGCTGCTCGCGGCGCTGCCGGCCGCGCCGGAGGGCGCCCGGCTCCACTCGGAAACCGCCGGCGCGATGATCGACCGGCTGTCGATCCTCGCGCTCAAGATCTTCCACATGCGGCGGCAGACCGAGCGGCCGGACGCCACACCCGAGCACGTCGCCGCCTGTCGCGCGAAGCTCGCGCGGCTCGCCGAGCAGCGCGACGACCTCGAACGCTGCCTGCGCGAGCTGCTCGCCGACTGCGCGGCCGGGCGCGCGCGGTTCAAGGTCTACCGCCAGTTCAAGATGTACAACGACCCGGCGCTCAATCCGCATCTGTACCGGGCGAAGCGCGAGCCGTGAGGCCGCATCGCGGCGAGCAGCCGCGGCGCTGGCCGGTCTTCGGGATCGCGCGCCGCGCTCAGGTGAGGCAGAGCGCGCGCACCCGCTCGAACACCAGCTCGTCGGCGAGCTCGCTCACGCTCCGGTCGGCCTCGAGGTAAGTCGCCCGCGGCCCGCGCGGGGCCCAGTTGACCGGCGACGGCGACACGTCGGTCCCGGCGAACAACCCGAGCACGCCGCCCGGGCTCGCGGCGGCGAAGTGCATCAGGCCCGAGTCGGGGAACAGCGAGGTGCGCGCGTTCCAGACCAGGCCGAGCGCCGGCAGGATCGGCCCGCGGAACGGGTGAATCCACGGCCTGCGCGCGTCGAGCACCGGCTGCGCCGTCTCGTCGTCGCCGGGGTAGAGCGGGCTGTCGCCCTTGCCCGGGGTCCACATGAACACCGTATCGAGCGCGAGCTCGCGCCGGAAGCGCTCGGTCCAGCGCAGGATCTGGTCGCGGCTCGGCTGCTTCTTCGCCCGGCGCGCGCCGAGGCCGAGCACCAGGTAGCCGCGCGGCGCGAGGCCGCGCTCGGCGAGCCAGCCCTCCGCGAAGCGCTGCTGCTCGGCCGGCAGGCGGTAGGTCGGCCAGACCGGCTCGGCGGGCGGCGCGATGCCGAGCGGCGCGAGCAGCCCGAGCAGCGCGTCGACCTCGTGCAGCGTCCGGTCGACCCGCAGCGGATCGCTCACCTTCGGCCAGCGCCGCGGCTCGTCGACGTAGGCGATCACCCGCTTCGCGCCGACCGCGAGCGCCCGCTTGATCGCGCGATGCGACTCCGAGCCGTTGGCGACGATCGCCACGTCGAAGCGGGCGTGGCGCAGCGCGAGCAGCTGCGCGCCCGACTCGATCGCCGCTCCCACGCTGATGCTGCGGCCGGTGCGCACGCGGCGATAGACCCACAGCCGGTCGATCTCCGGCGCGTCCTTCACCACCCAGGCGTTGTAGTCGTTCGCGAGCAGGTGGATCGCGGCCTGCGGGCGCTCGCGCCGCAGGTGCGCCAGCATCGGCGTCGTCAGCAGCAGATCGCCGATCTTGTCACGCTTGATGACGAGGATTCGCATGCACCTGGATCGCCGCCAGCCGTCCGGCGTCGGCCGCTCGCAGCGGGCAGCCGGCGGGCGTCTCGGCGATGGTCGTCCCGGCGGCGGTGCGGCACCAGCTCGCGACCGCCTGGTGAAGGCACAGCGGCCGCGCGCACGACTTGTCGTCGCAGTGGCCGGCGCCGAGCGCCTCGAGCCGCACCCAGGTCGCCTCCGGCTGGGCCGGCATCACGATGAGCTGCGGCTGGGTCGGCCCGAAGAACACCGTCGCCGGAATGCCGATCGCCACCGCCAGATGGTAGAGCCCGGTGTCGGTCCCGTACCACCGGTCCAGATGCAGGTAGTGCGGCACCAGCTCGGCGAGCGTGCGGAAGCGGCGCCACTCGGCGCCGGCGGGCAGGGTCAAGCCGCCGAGCGCTGCCGCGCCCTGGTCGTCGGGATTGACGAAGATCCAGACCGGCTGGCCGGGATGCGCCGCGCGCACCTGCTCGACGAGCTGGCGCAGCGCGGTGGCGTCGAGGTTGCGACGCGGCTCGCTCGCGAGCGGGACGATGCCGATCGCCCGCGCGCGGTGGACCGTCGCCAGTCGCCGGGCCTGCAGCGGCGGGAGCGCCAGGCGGTCCGGCTTCGGCAGCGCCGGATCGAGCAGGCGCAGCGTCTGCCACGACCGGTCCACCAGGCTGGTCTCCACGTAAGCGGGCGGATGCTCGGGGTAGGCGTCGGGGAACCGTGCGTCGAAGAACAGCCGGCGCCGGGCGCGCACCAGCCGCGCGATCCGCGGCATGGTTGGACCGTAGCCGGTCAGCACCGCCAGCGCGTCGAAGGACGGCGCGGTGAGGCGCAGCCACGCGAGCTGCGCGAACAGCGCGGCGCGGTTGGCGAAGCGCAGGATGCGCACGCCCGGTTCGCCCGCGAGCAGGTCGGCGTAGTCGGCCCGCGTCGCGAGCACGATCGTGTCGGCCGGGTGCCGCGCGGCGAACGCACGCACGGTCTGGAAGTGGATCAGCGTGTCGCCCAGCTTGGTGCGCAGGACGAACAGGAACCGGCGCACGATTCTCCGGGCGGGGCGCGTGGGATCGGCCGATATAATAGCTCGTGCTCGCTTCCCCTCCGCTGGGCGCCCGCGCGCAGACGGCTCCGGCCGAGCGCGCCGAGCTCTGGATCCTCGCGGCGCTCGTGTTCGTGCTGCCGCTGTTCGAGGCGCCGAAGAACATCCTCTGGGTGCTCTACCTGCTCGTCTGGCTCGGCAACCGCGCGCGGTCGGGCGATTTCGGCGGGCGCTGGGATCTCTGGGACACGCTGATCGCGGCGTGGATCGCCTCGGCGGCCCTGTCGGCCGCGTTCGCCGGCATCCATCACAAGGAGTGGAACGGGGCGCTCGACCTCCTGCGCTACGGTTCGGTGCTCTGGCTGCTCAAGCGCACCCGTCTCGACGACCGCGCGCTCGCGCTCGTCGGCGGCGCGCTCGCGCTCGGCGCGGTGGCGGCGCTTGCGCACGGCTACTGGCGGCTCGAGGTGGCGCAGACCAAGCGGCTGCTCGAGCTGAAGTCGGTCGGTCACGTCAACCACTCGGCGATCTATCTGGCGATCCTGCTCGGCGCCGCGGCGAGCACCGTCGCGGCGTACTGGCGCCGCCTCGGCGCCGGCGGGCGCGCGGCGGGTGCCGCGCTGCTCGCGCTGCTCGCGGTGTCGCTGTTCGAGATGCAGAGCCGGGCGGCGATCGGGGTGGCGATCGCGTTCGCTTTCCTTCTCGCGCTCGCGTGGTGGCCGCGCTCGCGCGCGGTCGCGCTCGCCACGCTGCTCGCGGCGGCCGCGGTCGTCGCGCTCGCGCTGGTGGCGCGGGTGGACGTGGTGAGGAAGCACGAAGACCGTACCGCCGAGGGCAACGTGCTCGCCTACCGCGCGCAGATCTGGAACACGGCGCGCGCCGCGTGGCAGCGGTTTCCGGTGTTCGGCGTCGGAATGGACAACTACAGCGCGATCGAGCCCGAAGCGGTCCGGCGCTGGCGCGCGGAAGCCGGCAAGCCGTTCGACGAGAGCGCCTTCGTCGTCAAGAGCGGCCACGCTCACAGCCTGTACTACAACACGCTCGCCGAGCGCGGCACGGTCGGCTTCGCCGCGCTCGCGGCGGTGCTGCTCGCGTGGGCGTGGCAGCTCGTTCGGCGCTATCCGGGGCGGGCCGGCGACGACCGGGCCTGGGCGCTCTGGGGCGGGGCGTTCTCGGCGTGGTTCGTCACCGTCCTCGCCGGCGTCGGCAACACGTCGCTGCACAGCGAGCACGCGCTGCTCGCGATGATCCTGCTCGGGCTCTGGCTCGCCGACGCGGACCGGAGCGGGCACGGCGCGCGCGATGCGCTAACATGAGGCGAGGTGAAACCCCGGCGGGGTGACGGGATGGGCGCACCGGAGCGGCGACTGCTGGACGAGCGGGACTACCTCGCGCGCGAGGCGGCGGCGACTTCGCGCCACGAGTACGTCGGCGGGATCGTCTATGCGATGGCCGGGGCCGGGGAACGGCATAACCGCATCGCCCTCAACCTGGCGGTTGCACTGCGGATCGCCGCCCGAGGGACGCCTTGCGGCGTGTACGTGTCGGAGATGAAGCTCCATGTCGAGCACGCGGCGAGCTATTACTACCCGGACGTGATGCTGAGCTGCGAGCCCGCGAATCCGCAAACCGCGGTCAAGGAGCGCCCGTGCCTGCTCGCCGAGGTCCTGTCGTCAGCGACGGCCGCGATCGACACGCGCGAGAAGCTGCTCGCCTACCGCGGCATCCCGAGCCTGCGCTACTACCTGATCGTCGATTCCGAGCGCGTCGCGGTGACCTACTACGTGCGCGATCCAGCCGCGGGCGAGTGGCTTTCCGCCAGCCTCGACCCGGGCGAGTGCCTCACCGTGCAGTGCGATGGCGTCCGCGCCGACCTGACGCTCGCGGGGATCTACGAGGACACCGGGCTCCCGGTCCGGTAACCGCCGAGGCCACGCCGCGCTCTCCCGGTGGGCGACTCACCGCGCATCCTGGTCGTCCGCCGCGACAACATCGGCGATCTGGTCTGCACCACCCCGCTGCTGACGGCGCTGCGCCAGCGGTTTCCGGACGGCTGGCTGGCCGTCCTGGCGAACAGCTACAACGCGCCGATCCTGGCCGGGCACCCCGATCTCGACCAGGTGTTCGCATACCGCAAGGGCAAGCACGTCGACGCCGGGCTGCTCGCCCTGGCGCGCGAACGGATCGGGCTGGTGCGCGAGCTGCGCGC
>Ga0308411_10002022_pt1 | contig 13799 bp, 14 predicted proteins | sample HotsprottomLayer_2_FD_203530 | JGI IMG/M metagenome (GOLD analysis project Ga0308411, IMG submission 203530) | Hot spring phototrophic mat microbial communities from Octopus Spring, Yellowstone National Park, Wyoming, United States -... | ecosystem: Environmental > Aquatic > Thermal springs >...
ACCGGTCGCGAGCGAGAACACCGGGAACTGCACCGGGAACAACCCCACGTGCCAGAACTGGCGGCTGGCCTGCACGCCCAGGAGCGCGCCGACGGCACCGCTCACGAACAGCGAGAGCGGCAGGCCGACGACCATCAGGACGCGCAGCGCCGGGCTCTGCGGCCGGCGTACCGCCAGGAACAGCGCCGCCGCGAGCAGCGTGCCGAAGGCCGTGTAGCCCCAGACCATCTGGGCCATGACGGATCCGGGGTTGCCCTGGAGGTAGACCTTCCAGATGCGGTCCATGTGGCCCAGGTCCAGCCAGACTTGCGCCAGCGCCGCGCCCAGACTCACCAGCCCCACCCACAACGCGAGCGCGCCGATGCCGCGAAACACCCTCACCTGGAACAGCAGGTCCAGGGTCGCCACCATGAACGCCCCGGCCGCCAGCCCCGCGAAGAACAGGTACATCGCGACCCACAGTCCCCAGACGACGTAGGAACCGTACGCCGCGTTGAGGTGACCCTGCGTGAGCCGATCGAAGAGGCCCCACGCGCCGACCAGCACGGCCGCGGCGCCGAGGCCGGTGAGCGTCCGCCGGATCGTCATCGTCCGCCCCCCTCTACATCAGGTAGTAGACGCGCGGCTTGGTGCCCAGCTCTTCCTTCAGCCGCATGACGTTCGGCCTGGCGATCACCTGCGCGATCAGGCTGTCCGGATCGCTGGCGTCGCCGAAGAACGTCGCCCGGCCGATGCACGTCGTCACGCACGCCGGGAGCAGGCCGGCTTCGATCCGGTGGATGCAGAAGTGGCACTTCCGCACGTTGCCGACGGGCGAGGCGTCTCCCCGGCGGCCGCGGCGCTGCTTGTACTCGTGGGCGGCGGCGCGCTCGTACCCTTCGGCGCCGGCGCGCCCGACGAGCGCCGGCACGCCGTCGGGCGTGGCCTCCGTGTAGGTGCGGCCGAAGTCGAATGTCCTGGCCCCGTACGGACAGGCCGTGATGCAGTACCGACAACCGATGCACTGGTCGTAGTTCATCGCCACGATGCCGTCGGGCCGCCGGTAGGTCGCGCCGACCGGGCACACCGGCACGCAGGGCGGGCTCTCGCACTGCATGCAGGGGCGCGGGACGAAGCGGCGCGACACGTTGGGGTACGATCCGATCTCCTCCTCGAGCACCGGGCGGTAGACCACTCCGGGCGGAAGCTTGTTCTCGGCGACGCACGCGATCGTGCAGGCGTGGCAGCCGATGCAGCGCCGGAGGTCGATCGCCATCGTCCAGCGCCGCAGGTGCCCCGGCTTCTCGAGCGCCCGCCGAACGTCGGCCTGCATGCGAAGGAGCAGGTCGGCCTCGGGCGGCGCGGAGGGCCCTGGCAAGGCGCCGGGCGCGCGGACCGCAGGCGCGGAGGGCGCGGGCGCCGCGGCGAGCTGGTCGAGCACGTCGAGGGCCAGGAGGGTGGCAGCCCCGGCCCCGAGGGTGGTCAGGAACGCGCGGCGCGAGCTGCGCGTGCGCCGCTCCGAGTCGGCCGGCGGAGCCGGCTCGACGCGCGGCCTGGGATCGTCGCTCATAACGCCTCCCGTCGGGTGGAGTGGACGAGCCACGCCTCGGAATTACTGTCAGCCTAATGGGATGCCTCGCGAGGAGGAATCGGGTCTGCGCCCGATGGAGCCGACGGCGCGCGTCGCACGGGCGCCCGCGGGAAATCTCCGCGGGCGCCCGCCGGCCTTCTCGCGTCGAGACGCTACTTCACCACGGGGAAGTTCTGCGCGTACCACTCGCGCATGCCGAGCAACATCGTCTTGACATTCGTGTAGCCGTTCATGGTCAGCGCCATCGTCACATAGGCCGCCCGGAGGCTCGACTGGCAGATCACCACGATCTCCGCGTGCTTGTCCGCGGGGAGCTTGTCCAAATTGTCCGGCAACGTGCGCACGGGAATCCACACTGCGCCCTGGATCATGCCGGCCGCCACCTCGCCCTGCTCGCGCACGTCCAGCAGGAACGGCTTCTCCCCGGAGTCCAACCGCGTCTTGAGCGCCGCGGGCGCGATCGCCCTGAAGTCGTTGGGCAGGCCCTTCAGGAACTGCCATGCGGCGTCGCCGGACGCCGGGGCCTGGGCCACAGCCGTCGGCGCGACCAGCAGCGCCATCACCAGCGCAACCACCAAGAGGTGCTTCATCATGCTCCTCACCCTCCTACCGCGTGGTTGGGGGCAGCGGCCGAGGCGGCGCGGTGACCACCCGGCCGTTCGCCTGCGACCCTCGGGGATCGAGGTCCCCGAGGCGCAGGAACAGGTTCGGGTTGTTGTGGCAGGCGTCGCAGGTGCGGCTGCGCGCCGTCACCCGCTGGATCGTGTGCGGCGTCGCCGGCTTCCACGTCGGCACCCGGTCGACGTTCACCAACGTGTCGGACAGCCCGGTGAGCCGGTCGATCATGTCGGGCGTCGTCGGCACGTGGCGCATGAGCGTGTAGACGTGCTTGATGTTGGGATCGGTGTTGCGGCCGATCTTGAGCGTCGGCCGCGAGGTCGCGCCCTCGCCGGCGTGGCAGCCGAAGCAGCTCTTGACCGGCCCGCCGTGGCAGACGGCGCAGGCGAGTTTGTCCCCATGGATGTTGTGCGCCCGCAGCCGGCTCGCCCCCGGCGCCGCGGTCGGGTGGCAGTCCAGGCATGAGGGCTTCGTCCTGACCGCGCGCCGGTTGGCCGGCGCCGACCCGTCGCCGTGCAGCTGCGCCGCGGTGTGGCACGAGGTGCAGGTCATCTGCGCCTTGGTGAAGTGCACGTCGGCCGGGAACCCCTCGTAGGCGCCGGTGAACTCGGCGGCCACGCGGCCCGAGTGGCATCCTCCGCACGTCACCTCGGTGGGCGGAGACTTCACGAACCGGTGGCCGTCGAGGACCCCCCCCAACACCGTCGGTGGCTGCGGCCGGTAGGGCGGCCTGCTGACGTGGCAGTCCCCGCACGTGGCGTGACAGCTCTGGCAGGCGCCGCGGAACGCGTGCCGCGTCTGCGCCCAGCGCACGGTGCCGACGAGCGCCCGCAACCCGTTCTCCATCCCGCGGGCGGTGAAGTGCAGGCTCCGCGTGAACCGGCTCGTGATCTCGCCGTGGCAGCCCCCGCAGGCCGCTTCCGGCTGCGCCGACGGCCGCGCGATCAGGCCCCGGTGCGCCGCCTTGGGGTCGAGGGTCTCTGGTTGGCCAGCGTGGCAGGTCGTGCACCCGAGCTGCCCGTGGGTCGAGGTCAGAAACGCCGGGCTCACGAGCTTCCGCTCGTAGGGTGCCCCCGACGGGGGCACGGGGGCCGCTCACCCCTCGCCTTCCGCCGGCAGCGCCGGGAACGGCTGCACCAGTGGCTCGAGCATCGAGCGCTCGGTGTGACAGGCGATGCACCCGCTCCGAGCCGGCCCGCAGGGCGCGGGCGGCGCGGCCAGCCCGAGGGAGAACGCGAGGAAGACGACCGCTCCGAACAGGGCGGTCAGGAGGCCCGCGCGCCGGATGCGGCTCACCACCTGCACGTCACCCCCCGTCATCATCTCGTGCGCGCGCGCCGGGGACCATCGGTCATCCACCCGATGCGCGTGTTGCGGGGCAGGTGTAGGGTTGGAAAGGGGATGCAGGGTGTTGCATGCGTGACGAGAGGCGTGCCGTGCGTTCGCGCGAGGTCGCGATCTTCAGCGCACTGGCTCACCCGGAGCGTCTGGCCATCGTCGAGGAACTCCGTCGCGGGCCGGCATGCGTGTGTCACCTGACCGCCGCCCTCGGTCGGCCCCAAGCCTATATCTCGCAGCAGCTCGGTGTGCTGCGGGACGCCGGGCTCGTCGAGGGCCGGCGCCGCGGCGTCTACACCTACTACCACGTCCGCGACCTCGGCGTCCTCGCTGCCATCGACGTGGTGCGGGTGGCTCCGCGCGCGGCCGGACCCGCGCCGGGCCGCGTCGGGGTGCGATCGTGCGCATGCCCGCAGTGCCGGGCGGAGGCCGCGGAGGCTCGACCCGATGCTCGCTGACTTCCTGCTCGCCGGACTGCGGGCGCTCCAGGACTATGTCGTTCTGCACGTCGTGACGTGCCTGGTCCCGGCGTTCCTGCTGGCCGGCGGCATCGTGACCTTCGTGTCGAAGGAGGCGCTCGTCTCGCGGCTGGGCGCCGCGGCCTCCCGCCCGGCCAGCTTCGCCACCGCGGCGGGGGCGAGCGTGTTCCTCGCGGCGTGCTCGTGCACGGTGATCCCGGTCGCGAGCGGGCTCTACTACGGCGGCGCGGGCGTCGGCGCCGCCTTCATCCTCCTGTGGGTCGCACCCGCCGCGAACCTCCTCTCGCTCGTCTACACCGGAACCGTGCTGGGCGCCGGGATGGCGTGGGTCCGCGTGCTCACCGCGCTGGCGATGGCGCTCGCGGTCGGGACCGTCATGACCGCGGCGTTCCGGCGCGAGGAGACCGCCAGGGCGCTGCCTGCGCGGCAAGGCGCGCGGGCACGGCTCCTGAGCGGCACGGACGCGGGACTGCTGGGACTTGTGGCGGTCTCCCTGCTCGCGCCCAACTATCTGGTCGGGCAGGGCCCGTACGCGCACAAGGTCGCGGTGTGGGCGGCGACCAGCGCGCTCGCGGCCGGGTTCGCGGTCTGGCGGAAGCCGCGCGACGAGCTCGCGCGCTGGCTGCAAGAGACGTGGTGGTTCGTGCGGATCATCGTCCCGCTCCTGCTCGCCGGTGTCTTCATCGTCGGCGTCATCGGCGCGGCCCTGCCGCGGGAGTGGATCGCGACCTACCTGGGGGGCTCGGGGCTGCGCCCGTCGTTCCTGGCCACCCTGCTCGGCAGCGTGAGCTACTTCGCCACCATGACCGAGGCGCCGTTCGTCCACACCCTGCTGGGGCTCGGGATGGGCAAGGGACCGGCCCTGGCCCTCCTGCTGGCCGGCCCGGGCCTGAGCCTGCCCAACTGGCTGGCCATCGCCCGGGTGTTCGGCCCGCGCAAGGCCGCGGTGTACGTGGCGACGATCATCGTGCTTGGCACGCTCGGCGGGTGGCTGGCCGGGACGTTCATCCTGCGGTGACGAGGAGGCGCGGTCATGATCCAGGTGGAGGTGTTCGGTCCAGGGTGCCAGCGCTGCAAGGCGACGCTGGAGGCGGTCGAGCAGGCGGTCGCGGCGACCGGACTGCGGGTCGCCGTCGTGCACGTCAGTGACCCCGTGGAGATGGCGCGCCAGCGCGTGCTGTTCACGCCGGTCGTCCGGGTCAACGGCGAGACGAAGAGCACGGGGCGCGTCCCGACGCCCGCCGAGATCGCCGCCTGGATCGCGACGGCCGGGGCGCCCTCCTAGCGGTGGTCGAAGAGCCGTTCGCGGCGCGGGGCGCAGCCGGGCCGGCCGGTCACGAAGGACGCAACGCCGGGGTCAGCGGGCCACCCGCACCCGCACGTCGGCCACGGCCGCGCCGTCGCCGGCCGCGTACACGAACAGCGGGTTGATGTCCAGCTCCGCCACTTGGGGGCACTCGATCGCGAGCTGCGAGAGCCGGAGCAGGCAGGTCTCGATCGCCGCGACGTCCGAGGGCGGCTCGCCGCGCACACCCCGGAGGATCGAGGATGTGCGCGTCTCCTCGACCATGCGCCGGGCACTGTAGGCGCGGATCGGGGCGAGCCGAAACGCCACGTCGCGCAGCACCTCGACGTAGATGCCGCCCAGACCGAAGAGCAGCACCGGGCCGAACTGCGGGTCGCGCGACAGCCCGAGGATCACCTCGCGGCCGCGACGCGCCATCGCCTGCACCAGCACCCCGCTGAATGCGGCGCCGGGCACGCGCGCGGCCACCGCGCGCACGATCTCGTCGTAGGCCCGCGACACCTCGGCGGGCCCCGTCAGGTTGAGCCGCACCCCCTCGACGTCCACCTTGTGGATCACATCGGGGGAGAGGATCTTCAACGCCACGGGGAAGCCGATCGCCGCGGCGCGCGCGGCGGCCTCGCGCGCGTCGGCCGCCGCGGCCCACGGCAGCAGGGGGAAGCCATACGCGTCGAGCAGCTCGAGCGCCGCGGTCTCGCCGAGGAAGCCGTCGGGCGCGGCGTCCAGGATCGCCCGGGCGCGGGCCCGATCGACGTCGTCGAAAGTCACGAACCCGGTGCGAGGCCGGGCGAGCCACGCCGTGTAGCGGGCCATCGCCGCGAGCGTCCGGGCGATCGCCTCGGGGAAGGCGTAGTGGGGCAGCCCGGCGGCCTCCAGCCGCTCCACGCCCGCGTCTACCGGCAGGGCCCCGACAAACGACGCGAGCACGGGCTTGCCGGAGGCCGCGGCGCGCCGTACCACCGCGGCGGCCGTCGCCTCGACGTCGATGGTCGCCTGACGTGTCACCAGCACGATCCCGGCGTCCACCGCGTCGTCCGCCAGGACCGCGGCGAGCGCCGCGTCGTACCGGCGGTCGTCCGCGTCGCCGATGATGTCCACGGGGTTGCGGACCGAGGCTTCCGCGGGGAGCGCGCGCCGCAGCGCCGCGACGGTCGCGTCGCCGAGCGGCGCGACCTCGAGCCCCTGCCGCACGCACGCGTCGGTGGCCAGAATCCCCGGCCCGCCCGCGTTGGTCACGATGCCGACGCGGCGGCCGCGCGGCAGCGGTTGGCTCGCGAACGCGGCCGCGTCGTCGAACAACTCCTCGATGCTCTCCACCCGAAGCACCCCGGCCTGCGCAAAGACCGCGCCGTAGACCTCGTCGCTGCCCGCGAGCGAGCCGGTGTGGCTGGAGACCGCGCGCGCGCCGGCCGCCGTGCGGCCGGCCTTCAGCACGATGATCGGCTTGGGCGGACGGCCGTCGCCGATCTCGCGCGCCACCTCGATGAACCGGCGGCCGTCCGACAGCTCCTCGACGTAGAGCAGGATGACGCGCGTGGCGGGATCGGCCGCCAGCGCCCCCAACAGCTCGACCTCGGTCACGTCCGCCTTGTTGCCCAGGTTGAACACTTGCGAAAAACCGACGCGGCGCGCCCAGGCGTAGTCGAGCGCGGCCGCGGTGAGCGCGCCCGACTGCGACACGAACGCGATCTGCCCGCGGTGCGGGAGCTGCGCCGCGAAGGTGGCGTTGAGCCGCACGTCGGGCGCCGTGTTGATCACGCCCAGGCAGTTGGGCCCGATGAGCGCGAATCCCCAGCGCGCGACCCGCGCGCGCACCTCCTCCTCCCGCCGCCGCCCCTCTTCCCCCACCTCGCGGAAGCCGCCGGAGATCACGACGACCCCACGCACCCCCCGCTGCCCGCACTCGTCCAGCACCGCGGAGACGGCGCGCGCGGGCGTGATGACGATGGCCAAATCCACGGGATCGGGGACCTCGAGGACCGAGGGATAGGCGCGGACGCCGTTGATCGACCGCGCCTGCGGGTTGACCGGGTGGACCACGCCCGCGAACCCCCCGGCCAGGATGTTGCGGAAGATGGCGTGCCCCACCTTGGCCGGGTCGCGCGAGGCGCCGATGACGGCGACGGTCCGCGGGCGGACGAGCGCGGAGAGGTCGCGGCCAGACGTCATGCGGACGACGACGCCGCGCTGGCGCGGACCACGTTGCGCGCGAGCAGGACGGTCGTGAGCGCGCCCACCCCGCCGGGCACCGGCGTGATCGCCCCGGCGACGCGGCGCACGTCCTCGAACGCCACGTCGCCGACCGTGCGCCGCCGCGGCCGGCCCCGGTCGTCGAGCGCCGGCCGGCCCTCGGGGTCGGTCACCGGGACACTGTTGATGCCGACGTCGATCACGATCGCGCCGGGCTTCACCATCTCGGCCGTCACGAACTGGGGCCGGCCCACGGCCACGACCAGCACATCGGCCCGGCGGGTGTGCGCGGCGAGCCGTCCGGTCCGCCACGTGTAGGAGTGCACGGTCGTGGGTGTCGCATTGCGCTGCAGGGCCAGAAGGTACGCCGGCTTCCCCACGATGTTGCTCCGGCCGACGATGACCACCTCTCGGCCCTCGAGCCAGACGCGGGGGTCCCACCCGCCGGCGGCCAGGTACCGCTCCAGCAGCTCGAAACACGCCGCCGGCGTGGCTGGCGGGAGCACCGGGCGCCCGAGCGTCAGGCGGCCGACATTGACCGGATGCAGGCAGTCGACGTCCTTCGCGGGCGCGATCGCCTCCAGGACGTCCGCCTCCGGTACCCCCGGGGGCAGCGGGCGCAGCGGCAGCACCCCGTGGACCGCGGGGTCCTCCGCCAGGGCCCGCATCGCGGCGAGCACCTCGGCCGCGGATGCCGTCGCGGGCAGCGTCACGTCCCGGTAGGCGAGCCCCACCTCGACCGCGGTGCGCTCGATCTGCCGGCGGTAGACGCGCGCGCCGTAGTCGTCGCCCACCAGGACGGTGGCCAGACCGGGCCGCACGCCCCGGCCCGCCAGGGCCGCCGCCTCGGCCGCGACCTCGGCGGCCAGGTCCCGCGCCAGCGCGACGCCGTCGATGATCTCGGCCACAGCCTATCCCATCCGCCGGTCGACGATGCCCAGGACCTCGTCGCGCAGATCGCGGATGGCGTCGAGGTCGGCCTGCACCGCGGCCTGCGTCTGCTGGCCGAAGGCCGCGTCGGCGATCGCCTTCAGGTTGGCGCGCACGTTGAGGGCCGCACTCTGCGCCGCACCATCGGCCAGGATCGCGGCCACCGCGGCGTCGGAGACCGCCTGCGCGCTGCCGCTCTCCGCCACGACCTTGCTCCACGCCGCCACCTCGCGGCAGAGCCGGATCACGCGGGCGGGCGGCTCGGTCGCGGTGCGCAGCGCGACCTGGAGTGCCTGACGGCGCACCGCCTGCTCGGCCTCGGTGCTCCGGGGCAGGCCGTAGGCCCGCATCACGGCGCGGAAGGCGTCGCTGTCGCGGTCGATCTCGGCCAGCAACTCGGCGCGCAGCGCGTCCGCGCGGGCGCGCGCCGTCTCCATGTCGGCCTGTGCGCTGGCATAGCGGGGCTTCCCGACCGTGAGGTTCGCGACCATGCTCACCAGCGCGGCCCCCGCCGCCCCGGCGAGCGCCGCGGCGGCGCCGCCGCCAGGCTCCGGGGCCGCCGACGCCAGCTTCTCGAGAAACTCCGCCACGGTGTGCTCGGGGTACATGCGCGCCTCCCGGGAGTGCCCGCTGCCACCGGTAGGTTTGCCTACGAGAGGCCCACCACCTTGCCGGTCCGCGGGTCGAGGTCGATGCGCGTCGCCGCGGGGATCTTCGGCAGGCCCGGCATCGTGCGCATCTCGCCGCAGATCGCGTAGAGGAAGCCGGCGCCGATCGCCGCGCGGATGTCGCGCACCGGCAACCGGAACCCCCGCGGCCGCCCGAGCCACGACGGGTCGTGCGAGAGCGAGAGGTGGGTCTTCGCCATGCAGATCGGCAGCCGATCGTAGCCGAGCGCGGTGTAGCGCTCGATCCTCCGCCGGGCACGCGGCTCGAGCTCCACGCCGTCCGCACCGTAGACCTGGGTCGCGATCGCCTCGATCTTCTCGACGATCGACGCCTCGAGCGGGTAGAGGAAGCGCATCCGCCGCTCGCCCTGCGCGGCAGCCACGACGGCCTCGGCGAGCTCGACGCTGCCCGCCCCGCCGGCTGCGTGCGCGTCGCTCGACACCGCGGCGTCGGCGCCCGCCTCGATCGCCGCGCCCCGCACCGCCTCGAGCTCGGCCGCCGTGTCGGTGGGGAACCGGTTGATGGCGACCACGACCGGCAGGCCGAACCGGCGAAGGTGCTCGACATGCGCGCGGAGGTTGTCGCACCCGCGGGCGACCGCAGCGACATCCTCCTCGAGCAGCTCGCGGGGCAGCGGCAGGCCGGGACGCACGTATCCGACCCCGCCGTGCATCTTCAGCGCCCGCACCGTGGCCACGAGCACCGCCACGTCCACCACCAGGCCGCTGGCCCGGCACTTGATGTTCACCATCTTCTCGGCCCCGCAGTCGGCGCCGAAGCCGCTCTCGGTGACCACGTAGTCCGCCAGCTTCAGCCCGATCCGGTCGGCCAGCACCGAGTTGTTCCCGTGCGCGATGTTGGCGAACGGGCCCGCGTGCACCAGGACCGGCGTGTGCTCGAGGGTCTGGATCAGGTTGGGCATCAGCGCGTCCCGCAGCAGTACCGCCATGGCGCCTGCGGCGCCCAGGTCCTCGGCGGTCACCGGCCGGCCGGCCGCGGTCGCGGCGACGACGATGCGGCCCAGACGCTCGCGCAGGTCGGCCAGGCTTCCGGCGAGCGCCAGGATCGCCATGACCTCGGAGGCCACCGCGATGTCGAACCCCGCGGCCCGCGGGCGGCCGTCCTCCTTCGTCCCGAGCCCCACGATCACGTTGCGCAGCGCGCGGTCGCTTATGTCCACGACGCGGGGCCAGGTGATCGTGTAGGGGTCGATGTCGAGCGCGTTGCCGTGATAGAGGTGGTTGTCGATCATGGCGGCCAGCAGGTTGTGGGCCGCGGCGACGGCGTGGATGTCGCCGGTGAAGTGCAGGTTGAACTCGTCCATCGGGATGACCTGCGCGCGGCCGCCGCCGGCGGCGCCGCCCTTGATCCCGAACGTGGGCCCCATCGACGGCTGCCGCAGCGTGTTCACCGTCCGGTGGCCCAGCCGGTTGAGGGCCATGCCCAGCCCGATCGCCACCGTGGTCTTCCCCTCGCCCAGCGGCGTGGGCGTGATCGCGGTCACCATGACGTACCGACCGTCGGGGCGGTCGGCCAGGCGCTCGAGGACGTCCAGGTGGATCTTCGCCTTGTAGCGGCCGTAGAGGTCGAGGTCGTCGTCGCCAAGGCCGAGCCGGTGCGCGATCTCGGCGACGGGCAGGGGCGTCACCGCCTGGGCGATCTCCAGGTCGGACAGCTGCACGGTCGAGGTCATGGGCTCCTCCCGGCGGCGGCCGCCCGCACGGTTCGAGGCGGCCGGCCCACGTTCCAGTATTCGACGCCGGGGGCCGGCCCCCCATCGGGTGTGCGCTCGATCCGGCGCCGAGGCGGGGGCATCAGACGACCACCCTATTGCTGCCCGCGGCGTGGCGCCGGTAGACTGAGCCCGAGCATGCACTCGAAGGGAGGCAGCCGTGCGCGCGTCCTTGCTGTGGCTGGGGGTGACGGTGCTGGCCGTCGCCGGGCTCACCACGCTGGCGGCCGCCAAAGCCAGCGATGTCGCGGTGTTCCGCTCGGCGTACGGGGCGTACATCAAGGAGGGGTCCGACCTGGCGAAGGCCATGCCGTGTCTGGTCTGCCACGACAAGATGCCGGCCACCAAGACCGGCCTCAACCCCTACGGGGTGGATGTGGGGAAGGCCGCGGCCGGCAAGGCGTTCGACGCGAAAGTCCTCGCGGCGGTCGAGCGGCTGGACTCGGACAAGGACGGGTTCAGCAACATCGACGAGATCAGGGCGGGGACCCACCCGGGAGATCCGACCTCGAAGCCCCGCAAGTAGCGGCCCGTCGTCCGTCAGGTCCGCGCAGGAACCGGCGCCGGCCTGACGAACGCCATATCGCATCCCACATCGACCCGCGTCGACGCCCGAGCCGCGGTTGGGGGGGCCGCGTCCGGCGGAACGTGAGCAGGGGCGTGGTTCGCGTGCGCATCCCGCAATGCCCGACCTCGTTGTGGACGCTGCTACTGGCCGTCGCCCTGGTCCTCGGCATCGGTGCCGCGGTCGCCAGGGCCCAGGCTAACCTCCAGGCCCAGTGGGCCCGGTCCAAGCACGCCAACCGGCTGCTGGCCACGCTGGAGTCGTCCGCCGACGGCTTCCGCGGCGCGGCCGCCGCGCACTGCGGCCGCTGTCACGCCCAGCAGGGCTTCCTGGCCTGGCTCCCGCAGCTCCAGCGCGGCAACCCCGGCCTGATCGCCAAGCCCGACGGATCGCCGGCGGACGTCCCCTTCTTGCTCGGCCTGGGCCTCAGCCGCCGCACCGTACAGCCGATCACCTGCACGACCTGCCACCAGGACGACTTCCGCCTGCGACAGGCCGGGACCACGCCGCTGCTGCCGGCCGGCTTCCGCGCGATCGGGGTGGGGCTTGGCGCCCAGTGCATGCTCTGTCACAACTCGCGCAATGGCGCGGTCGCCTGGAACCAGGAGGACCCGCGCCGCTACACCGCGCCGCACACGTCGTCCCAAGCCGACGTCCTGCTCGGGAAGAACGTCTTCTTTCTCGACTACGGCAACAACTTCATCTCGCCCCACGCCTCGTTCATCGGCGACTCCTGCGTGACCTGCCACGTGCGCTTCGGTCGCGAGTCGCACACCTTCAAGGCCGACGCGACATCGTGCGCGCGCTGCCACGGGCGCGACCTCACCATGGAGCGGGTCCAGGGACCGGCGCGGACCCTGCTGCACGAACTCCGGGCGGCCATCGAGGCCAAGATCATGGCGAACAGGGCGCGCATCCAGGTGGTCCGGGTCTGGAGCGCGCGCGCCTACGCCTACGTGGACACGGTGACGATCGACCCCGCCGCGATCCAGCGCGTCGAGCTGGCCGAGATTGCCGGCCAGCAGGGCGTCACCCTCACGCTCGCCGGCGGGCGGCGCATCCAGAGCCAGCTCGGCGAGCTGCGGGACGCCCAGGGCCGCCCGTCGTTCGCGACGAGCGACCCGATCGTTCGCGCCGGGTGGAACTACTGGCTGCTGGAGGGGGACGGCAGCGTCGGGGTGCACAACCCCCGGTTCGTCCGCCAGGTCGTGCTCACAACCCTGGAGGCGCTGCGGTAGGCGGCTCCGACGGCGACCCGCCACCGAGCCCCAGACGTTCCAGCTCCTCGTACTCTCGGGGGTGCTCGTGGCGCGCGCGCTCCACGGAGATGGTGCCGGTGAACATCGCCGGATCCATCGGGAAGATGTCCGGCCGGAAGTGCGCGTTGTAGAAGTGCCAGATGATGACGGCGAACAGCGCGAGCAACGCCTCGCCCCCGTGCGCCACGCGCGCGGCCGGGACGACCACCCCGGGCAGCCAGCGGGTGACGACCTCCGGGAACCACAAGACCAGCCCGCTGGCGGCCATGATCACCGTTCCCCACAGCACCGCCCAGTACTCGAACTTCTGGCGGTAGTCGAAGCGGCCGAATCGCGGGCGCTCGTCGCTCGCCCCGGCCAGGAACCGCACGTCACCCCAGAGGTCGCGCAGGTCCTGGAGGGAGAGCCGCATGTCGTGCCGGCGCACCGGCCGGCGCCGTGTGGCCGCAACCACCACGACGTGATAGAGGCCCATCACGACGAGCAGCACAGCAGCCGTCCGGTGGACGAACCGCACGTGCGCGATCCCGCCCATGATGGCGATGAGCTGCTCGCCCCACGCCGACGTCGAGTACTTCTGCGGCAGGCCGGTGAGCGCGAGCACGTTGAACAGGATCAACAGGACGAAGTGCTCCAGCCGCTGCAGCAGGGAGAACCGCTCGACCTGCGGGCCGCGCCAGTGCCTCATGCCCGGTGCCTCCGCCGCCGCACCCAGGCCCAGTACCACAGGTCGAGCGCGGTCAGTGCCACCAGGACCGCCACCGTCCCCGGAATGAGGATCCAGTAGAACACCTGCACGAGATAGACCAGGGTGGCGAACCGCAGGCTCGGGGTCCGGTGCTCGGTCCAGGCGGCCGCGAAGAAACGCCCCGCGGTGGTATGGCAGGTCCGGCACGTGGCGAGGACGTTGGCCGGGCTGACCGTGGAGGCCGGATCGGCCGGCGGCAGCACGCGATGCGCCGTGTGGCAGTCGGCGCAGACGGCAGCCGGCGAGGGACTCATCGGCGTGACGATGCGGTACAGGCGCGTGGTGACGCCGTGGAACTCCTCGGTGTAGGCCTGGTAGACGGCGCGGACGCCGTAGCGCGCCATCAGCGCCTCGTCGGCGTGACAGTTGCCGCACAGCTCCGGCGCGTTGTTGCG
>Ga0308411_10002027_pt1 | contig 13789 bp, 16 predicted proteins | sample HotsprottomLayer_2_FD_203530 | JGI IMG/M metagenome (GOLD analysis project Ga0308411, IMG submission 203530) | Hot spring phototrophic mat microbial communities from Octopus Spring, Yellowstone National Park, Wyoming, United States -... | ecosystem: Environmental > Aquatic > Thermal springs >...
AGTGTTCTGGATCGTCTGTCCGAGGCGCTGCGCCTCGCGCGTGGCGGTGACCACCAGCTCGTCGGCGGGATCCTGCGCGAGCGCGAGCGTGGTGGCGAGCGAAAGCACGGCGGCGGCGATCCGCCGCGAACGGTTCGATGGCATGTCTTCCTCCTCGGCGAGCGTCCCCGCACGCCGGATCACGTTTGGCGAGAGAAGCAGCCGTGGGCGAGCCGTCCGCGAAACCGCAACACCGCCCGCCGCAGCGCTTCGACCATCGTCCGCGGCCGGTCTCCGGGCTCGCAAGCCGGCGCGGGCCGCGCCGCTCACATCGCCTTCCCATGGCCTGCGCCACAGTGGCGGGGTGACGTGAGATCAGCTTGCTTACCGTTGCGGGGGCAGCACTGGATTTGGCGCACCGGCGAAGGCGCGCCGCACCAGTTTCCCGTTTCACCCGCCGGCAGGAACCTGCCGGCGGGCACCGCGGACGAGCGCGGCGATATTAACACCCGCGCGACCGCAGGGAAAACCTCGATTAGTGCACACTGCCGGCCGCGTGGGCGCGCGCGCGAGTCCCGGAGCGGCCCTTAGAGTGCACGCCGGGCAGGCCCGCGGCAGCGTGCCCCGTATCACGAAAATACATTTAGAACGGCGCGTTACTCCTTGACCAAGCAAGATTTTCAAAACTATAGTGCGGCGATGGAGGCGGAACTCGACGCGCTCGAAGAGCGGATCCGGCAGGCGGCCGACCTGTGCCGCCGCCTGCGCCAGGAGAACTCCGACCTGCGCCAGCGCATCGCGCAGCTCGAGAGCGAGAACAAGCGGTTGAACGACAAGGTCGCTGGCGCGCGCGAGCGGCTCGAAGGCCTGTTGAGGCAGATCCCGGAATGAATGCCAGCGGCAAGTCGCTCGACGTCACCATCATGGGCCGCACCTACAAGGTGACCTGCGCCGAAGACGAGCGCGCGGCGCTGCTCGAGGCGGTCGCCTATCTCGACCAGAAGATGAACGAGGTCAAGGCGAGCGGCCGGGTCGGCAACGTCGAGCGCATCGCGGTGACCGCCGCGCTCAACATCGCGCATGAGCTGCTCGAGGCGCGCGCGCAGCACGCCGGCCGCGGCGCGCCGCCCGCCGGCGGCTTTGACTTGGCCGAGGCGACGCGTAGAATGCAAGCCATGCGTGCGACGCTCGACCAGGCGCTCGCGCCCCAGGAGAAATTGCTTTAGCCAGGCCCGGGGGCGCGCAAGGCGCCCCGCGCGTCGGCTCGCCCGAGCCGGGTGGAAAGCCCGGCGATGCTTCAATGTCCCCTGCGGTGTGCGTCGAGGCAAGCGATCGCTTGAACCAATGCACTCCTTAGGTTGCGGACCAGTGTCGCTGGTGTGCGCGTCCCCAGTCGGACGTACCTGAAGGCGACCGGGAAGCGACCACCTTGAACCGCGAGGTTCAAGTCGAGCGGCCTGGCGCCATCAGTGGGGGGCACCCATTGCGCGAGAAGCGCCGGCTCCGGCCGGCGCTTCTCGTTTCGGCGAACCGCGTGATGCGCTACTGGCTGATGAAGTCCGAGCCCGACGAGTTCTCGATCGACGACCTCGTCGCGGCGCCGCGACGCACCACGCCGTGGTTCGGCGTGCGCAACTACCAGGCGCGCAACTTCATGCGCGACGCGATGCGCCCCGGCGACCGCGCATTCTTCTATCACTCGAGCTGCCCGCAGCCAGGGATCGCCGGCGTCGTCGAGGTCGCGAGCGAGGCCTATCCGGACGCCTCGCAGTTCGACCGGCGTAGCCCCTATCACGATCCCAAGGCCACGCCGGCGGCGCCGCGCTGGTTCAACGTCGACGTGCGGTTGGTGAAGAAGACGCGCTTCGTGCCGCTGGCGGCGCTGCGCGCCGAGCCGGCGCTCGCCGGCATGCTGGTCCTGCGCAAGGCGAACCGGCTCTCGATCACGCCGGTGACCGCGGCCGAGTGGCGGTGCGTGACCAGGAAGCTGATGAAAGAGGCGCTCTGAGATGGCGGCGCTGCGCAACGACACGCTGCTGCGCGCCCTGCGGCGCGAGCCGACGCCCTACACGCCGGTGTGGCTGATGCGCCAGGCGGGCCGTTATCTGCCCGAATACAACGCCACCCGCGCGCGCGCCGGCAGCTTTCTCGCGCTGTGCAAGAGCCCGGCGGCGGCGACCGAGGTCACGCTGCAGCCGCTCGAACGGTTCCCGCTCGACGCCGCGATCCTCTTCTCCGACATCCTTACCGTGCCGGACGCGATGGGGCTCGGTCTGTACTTCGCCGAGGGCGAGGGCCCGCGGTTCGAGCGCACCGCCGCCGACGAGGCCTCGATCGGCCGTCTGCCGGTGCCGGATCCCGAGGTGGAGCTGCGCTACGTGATGGACGCGGTACGCGAGATCCGCCGCGCGCTCGCCGGACGGGTGCCGCTCATCGGCTTCTCCGGCAGCCCGTTCACGCTCGCCTGCTACATGGTCGAGGGCGGCGCGAGCGAGGACTTCCGCACCGTCAAGCGGCTGCTCTACGCCCGTCCCGACCTCGCTCACCGGCTGCTCGAGGTGAATGCGCGCGCGGTGACCGCCTACCTGAACGCGCAGATCGCCGCGGGCGCGCAGGCGGTGATGCTGTTCGACACCTGGGGCGGCACCCTCGCCCACGACGCCTACCGCGAGTTCTCGCTCGACTATCTGCGCAAGGTGGTCGCGGCGCTGGTGCGCGAACGCGACGGCGCGCGCGTCCCGAGCATCGTGTTCACCAAGGGCGGCGGGCAGTGGATCGAGGCGATCGCGGGGTGCGGCTGTGACGCGGTCGGGCTCGACTGGACGACGAGCCTCGGGGCGGCGCGCGCCAAGGTCGGCGACCGGGTCGCGCTGCAGGGCAACCTCGACCCGGTCGTGCTGCTCACCGACCCGGCGACGGTGCGGCGGGAGGTCGAGCGGGTGCTGGCCGATTTCGGCCCCGGCGCGGGTCACGTCTTCAACCTGGGGCACGGGATCGTCCCCCAGACGCCCCCCGAGCACGTCGCCGCGCTCGTCGCGGCGGTCCGCGACGCAAGCCCGGCCTATCACCGCGCGGCGTCGCCGTGAAATCCGTCACGCCCGGCGGCGGGACGCGGCCGGGGGGCTTGACTTATACACAAACCCGTGCTCCGCGCCCGCAGGCTCGTGCCGCCCGAGACGTCGCTTGTGGATAATGACTAACACCATGAATCGAAACGGCTTTTAGTCGCGACGCGAATTTGAGCGCGGGCGGTTTTCCCTTTCCGGATGGCATGTTACAGAACTGTCGAAACCTTATTCACAGTGTTATCCACAGAAACTGTGAACAAGCTGCAATAGCGTTTCGGAACAAGGGCGTCGGCACGGCTTCCTCGAACTCGCCTGCGTTTCGATGACCTACGTCCGCGTCGCGCTGGACGTTCCGCTGCCGCGACTGTTCGACTACGCCGCGCCGGAGGCGACCGCGGGCGATCTCGGCCGGCGCGTGATCGTGCCCTTCGGGTCACGCGCGGTGGTGGGTGTCATCGTCGCGGTCGGCGCGACGACCGATGCCCCCCCGGACAAGGTTCGGCCGGCGGTCGCGATCCTCCGCGATACGCCGCCGCTCGCGCCCGAGTGGCTCGACCTCGCGCGGTTCGCGGCGGACTACTACCATCGCCCGCTCGGCGAGGTGATCCACGCGGCCCTGCCGCCGCGCCTGCGGCGGCCCCAGCCGGTGACGCTGCCGCCCGCCGCCTACGCGCTCACCGACGCTGGCCGCGCCGTGCTCGGCGCGTTGTCCGACCGCAGCCGTGCCAAGCATGCGGTGCTCGAGCGGCTCGCCGCCGGACCGCTCGCCGCCGCGGCGCTGCCGCCAGGACGAGCCCTGCGCGAGCTCGCGCGCGCCGGCCTGGTCGCGGCGTGCGAGGCGCCGACCGCGCCGGCGCGCTTCGTGCCGGCCGAGCCGCTCACCGCCGCCCAGCGCTCGGCGGTCGAGGCGGTGGTCGCGGCGCAAGGCGGCTTCGCGCCGTTTCTGCTCGCCGGGGTGACCGGCAGCGGGAAGACCGAGGTGTACTTGCACTGCATCGCGGCGGCGCTCGAGCGGGGGCGCCAGGCGCTGGTGCTGGTGCCCGAGATCAACCTGACGCCGCAGCTCGCCGGGCTGTTCGAGCGGCGCTTTCCCGGCGCTCGGGTCGCCACGCTGACCAGCGCCGCGGCGGCGAGCGAGCGCGCCGCCGGCTGGCTCGCGGCGCAGTCGGGCGCAGCCCGCATCGTGCTCGGCACCCGGCTCGCGGTGTTCGCCCCGCTGCGCGCGCCCGGCATCGTGGTCGTCGACGAGGAGCACGACCCCTCGTTCAAGCAACAGGAGGGTCTGCGCTACTCGGCGCGCGACCTCGCGGTCTATCGCGCCCACGCCGCCGCGGTACCGGTGGTGCTCGGCTCGGCCACGCCTTCGCTCGAGAGTTACGCCCACGCGCTGGCGGGACGCTATCGCCTGCTCGAGCTGCCCGCGCGCGCGCGCGAAGGCGCCCGGCTGCCCGCGGTGCGCCTGGTCGACACGCGCGCGGACAAACCGGTCGACGGCCTCGCGCCGGCGGTCGCCGCCGCCATCGACGCCTGCCTCGCGCGCGGCGAGCAGGCGCTCGTATTCCTGAACCGCCGCGGTTTCGCACCGGTGCTGGTGTGCGGCGCATGCGGCTGGACGGGCGGCTGCCCGCGTTGCACCGCGCACCTCGTGCTCCACACCGCCGACCGCCGCCTGCGCTGCCACCATTGCGGCGCGACCCAGCCGATCCCGCGCCACTGCCCGACCTGCGGCAACGTGGACCTGGTGCCTTTCGGCCGCGGCACGCAGCGGCTCGAGGAGACGCTGCGCAGCCGCTTCCCCGCGGCCCGGCTGTTGCGCGTGGACAGCGATTCGACCCGCGCCAAGGGCCGCTGGCAAGCGATGAAGCGTGCGATCGAGGCCGGCGAGGCCAATCTCCTGCTGGGCACGCAGATCCTCGCCAAGGGCCACGACTTCCCGCGCGTCACGCTGGTCGCGGTGTTGAACGCCGACGCGGCGCTGGTCGCGGCCGACTACCGCGCGCCCGAGCGCCTGTTCAGCCAGCTCTATCAGGTGGCGGGCCGCGCCGGACGCGCCGACCTCCCGGGCGAGGTGCTGGTGCAGACCCGCTATCCGGCGCATCCGCTCTACCAGGCGCTGGCGCGCCACGACTTCGCCGGTTTCGCCGCCGCGCAGCTCGCCGAGCGTCGCGCCGCGGGGTTTCCGCCGGCGGTCCACGAGGCGGTTCTGCGCGCGGAGGCCGACGAGATGCCGGCCGCGCTCGCGTTCCTCGCGGGGGCAGCGGCCCGGGCGCCCGCGGTGGACGGGGTGACGCTGTACGACCCGGTGCCGATGAGCCTCGCGCGTCTCGCCGGGAAGGCGCGCGCGCAGTTGCTGGTACAGTCGGCCCAGCGCCCCGCGCTGCACGCCCTGTTGCGCGACTGGACTGAGACCCTCTACGCGTTGCGCCCGAGCAAGGTACGCTGGCACCTCGATGTGGATCCGATCGAGTTCTAGCGCCGCGGTGACCCTGTTCGCCGCGCTCCTCGGCGCCGCCGCGCTCGCGCAGGAGCACGCACCGGACGTGGCCTTCGTGCCGACGCCGGTGCCGGTGGTCGAACGCATGCTCGAGCTGGCCGAAGTGACCGCGGCCGACCTGGTGTACGACCTCGGCTCGGGCGACGGCCGCATCCCGATCATCGCCGCGCAGCGCTTCGGCGCGCGCGGCGTCGGCATCGAGATCAACCCGGTCTGGGTGCGCGACGCGCGGCTGAACGCCGAGCGGGCGGGGGTGGCGAACCGGGTTGCGTTCCGCGTCGAGGACCTGTTCCAGGCCGATCTGCGCGCGGCGACGGTGGTGACCCTGTACCTCCTCCCGCCAGTGAACCGCAAGCTGCAGCCCAAGCTCGCGCGCGAGCTCGGGCCGGGCGCCCGCGTCGTCTCGCACGAGTACCTGATCGGGGACTGGCCGCCCGACCACACCGAGACGCTGACGGTGCACGGCGAGCCCCACGTGATCCACCTCTGGCGGGTGCGATGATCCCCCCGCGGCGGGCGCTCATCCTCGCGCTGGCTGCGGCTCTCGCCAGTGGCGCGCGCCTTGCGTCAGCCCAGGACTGGCCGCCGCACACGCCATTCTTCGCTACCCCCGAGCCGGTCGTCGAGGCGATGCTCACGCTGGCCGGGGTCACCCCCGCCGACGTGGTGTACGACCTCGGCTCGGGCGACGGGCGCATCGTGATCGCCGCGGCGCGGCGCGGCGCTCGCGCGGTGGGCATCGACATCGATCCTGGCTGGACGCGCATCGCGCGGCGCAACGCCGCGGCGGCCGGGGTGGCCGATCGAGCGACGTTCGAGACCGGGGACGCGTTCGAGGCCGACCTGCGGCGCGCGACCGTGGTCACCTTGTACCTTCCTGCGGACGTCACCACCGCGCTGCGGCCGAAGCTCACGCGCGAGCTCACTCCCGGCACCCGCATCGTTTCCCACGATTACCTGCTCGGCGACTGGCAGCCGCTGCGCACCGCGGTCGTCACGGCCGACACCGGCCGCAAGCACCCGATCTACCTCTGGATCGCCCCCTGAGCGGCGCTACCGCGGTCGCACCAGAACTTCGGCCTCGATCTCGACCGGGATGCCGAAGGGCAGCGCGGCCATGCCGACCGCCGAACGCGCGTGCTGCCCGCGCTCGGGGCCGAACACCGCCAGGATGAGGTCGGAGAAGCCGTTGATGACCGCCGGCTGCCGGTCGAACGCCGGCGCCGAGTTGACCATGCCGAACACCCGCACCCAGCGGTCCACCCGCTCGAGGTCGCCGAGCTCCCGCTCGAGGCTCGCCAGGACGGCGAGCGCGGTGAGCCGCGCCGCGTCGTAGGCCTGCTCGAGCGTCACCTCCGCGCCCACTTTGCCGAACGGCGGCGCGAGCGTGCCGTCGGGGCGCGTGGGTCCGTGCCCCGAGACGACCGCCCGCTCCCCGACCACCCGCACCCACGCGAACGGGAGCGCGGCCCCCGGTGGCGCCCGCGTCGGCGCGGGCAGCGCGAGCCCGAGCGCGCGCAGCCGCTCGGCCACGCTCACGTCCGCCGCCACGCGCGCGTCAGCGCTTGACCTTCGCCTTCACCGGGCGGTTGGTCCGTCTCGACCGGCTGTTGCCGTACGAACCCTTGAACAGTTTGCCGCGGGTGGTCCGTTTGTCGCCTTTGCCCATGCGTGTGTCCGGTGACGAGTGACTGGTGCGGTGGAGTGTAACGGCGCGGCGCTCAAAGCCGCAGCAGGGCGCGCACGTCGGGCAGCGGCCCGCGCGGCCCGCGGCGGATCTCGCGCGCCATGCGGACCGCGTCCTCGACGCCGCCGTAGTACGCGGCCACGCGCGCGATCTCGGCGAACCCGAGGCGCTCGTAGAACCGGCGGGCGGCGCGGTTCGACGCGCGCAGCTCGAGACGGATGGTGCCGATGCCGGCCACCAGCGCCGACTCCTCGAGCCAGCCGACGAGGTGCCGCCCGATGCCGGCGCGCTGCCGGTCGGGCCGGACCGCGAGCAGGCTGAGGTGGCCCTGGTCGTCCCCGAAGTACATGATCGCGAACCCGGCGAGCCGCCCAGCCGCGGGCTGGCGCTCCTCGGCCACGAGCACCACCGTGCTCGCCGCGGCGATGCTGCGCTCGACGCGGGCGCGGGTCCATGTCCAGCCGAGCCCGTGCTCGATCAGGTCGCGCGACATCTCGGCGATCGCTGCCGCGTCGGCCGGACGCGCGAGGCGCAGCTGGATGCTGACGGCGGGCATCGCGAAGAATCGCTTTGGCGGGACGCAGCTCGTCGTGCAGGGACGACATCGAGTCTGCCCGCGAAACAGCGGCTTGGCAATCGGCCCGCGAGCTGCCGTCGGGAGCGAACGACGTTGCCGTCACGTGCCGGCGCTACGCTCCCGAATGACCGCCGGTTCGGCACGAAGCTTGCACGATGCGACCGGAATCGCCCGGCATGGTCTTCCCGATTCCACCCCAAGGAGGCGCGATGCTAAACAAACAGGGACTGTTCAGCGGCAACGATCGTTACCGGCGCGATGGCCGGGGATTCGAAGCGCCGGTCGCCACCCCGAGCGCTGCGCCGGCCGAACCGCCGAAGGTCGAGGCGAGCCAGTCCGAGCCGGGCAGGGCCGAATCCTCCCCGCCCGAAGCGGGCAAGGGCAGCCGGCTGATCGTCGGACCGGACATCAAGCTGAAGGGCGCCGAGATCACCGATTGCGACACGCTCGTGGTCGAGGGGCGCGTCGAGGCCTCGATGGACAGCCGGGTGATGCAGATCGCCGAGGCGGGCTCCTTTCACGGCACCGTCGGCGTCGACGTGGCCGAGATCCGGGGCCGGTTCGACGGCGAGCTCACCTGCCGCAAGCAGCTCGTGATCCACCCCACCGGGCGCGTGAACGGCAAGATCCGCTACGGTCGAATCGTGATCGAGGAAGGCGGCGAGCTCGCCGGCGACGTCGGCGCGCTCGGCAGCGCGAAGCCCGCGGCCGCCGCGAGCGCGCCCCGCTCGCTCGAGGCGAGCCCGCCGGCGCGCTGAGGCGCCGCGGCCGCCGCTCAGCCCGCGGCGACCCGTTCGCGCTTCAGCGCCGCGATGAAGTCGGCGTTCGGGCAGAACGCCTCGTAGCCTGCGGTCGCGCCGCGCGCGAGCCACGCCTCGCAGGCGCGCTTATCGCGGCACATGGTGCAGCGCCGGGCGGCGTTCGCCGCGCGCTCGAAGGTCCACAGATTGGCGGCATCGGCGAGCGGCACGCCCTGCCGCTCGAGCATCCGGGGCATCAGCAGCGGCCGCTGTTCGCGCATGGCGGTGCGCCACATCGCCCACAGCGCGTGGCCCAGGATCGCGGCGAAGGCGACGAAGACGGCTCCGGTGAGGACGGTCGCGACGGCATCCATGGCGGCTCTCCTTCCTGGTGATCGGCGTGCAACCAGCTTGCGCCGCCGCCACGCCGCGGGCCGTGATCTGCGTCAAACCGGAGCGCACCGGGAGTTGGCGCCGGACCGTCCGGTATAATCCGCCGCCTTCCGCGCCGATCTTGCGGCGCATCGAGCGAGCTCCCCGCCGGCCATGTCCGCCGAAGTCCGCGCCCATCTCACCAGCCTGCTCGCGCGCTCCCTCGCCGCCGTCGCGCCCGGCCTCGACCCGCCGGCGATCGCGCTCGAGCGACCGCGCGACCCGGCGCACGGCGATTACGCGACCAGCCTCGCCCTCCAGCTCGCCCGGACGCTCAAGGCGTCGCCCCGTGAGGTCGCCGAGCGACTCGTGGCCGCGCTGCCGGCCTCCGAGTGGGTCGAGCGCGCCGACATCGCCGGCCCGGGGTTCATCAATTTCCGGCTGCAGCCGCTCGCCAAGCAGCGCGTGATCGCGCAGATCCTCGCCGCCGGCGATCGCTTCGGGCGCTCGGAGCGGGGCGCGGGGCGGGCGGTGATGGTCGAGTTCGTGTCGGCCAACCCCACCGGACCGCTGCACGTCGGCCACGGTCGCCAGGCGGCGCTCGGCGACGCGATCGCGGCCCTGCTCGAGTGGCAGGGATGGCGGGTGACGCGCGAGTTCTACTACAACGACGCCGGCCAGCAGATCGAGAACCTGGCCGTGTCGGTGCGCGCCCGGGCGCAGGAGCTGCTCGGCGGGCACGCGCACTTCCCCGAGGACGGCTACCACGGCGAGTACATCCGCGAGATCGCGCGCGCCTACCTCGACGAGGTGGGGCACGACCTGGGCGACATCGACTCGATCCGGCACTTCGCGGTGGCGCGCCTGCGCCGCGAACAGGACGCCGATCTGCAGGCGTTCGGCGTGCGCTTCGACAGCTACTACCTCGAGAGCTCGCTCTACGCCGAGGGGCGCGTCGAGGCGACGGTCGCGCGGCTCGTCGCCTCCGGCAAGACCTACGAGCGCGACGGCGCGCTGTGGCTGCGCACCACCGACTACGGCGACGACAAGGACCGCGTGATGCGCAAGTCCGACGGCGGGTACACCTACTTCGTGCCCGACGTCGCCTACCACGTCACCAAGTGGGAGCGCGGGTTCGGCAAGGCGATCAACGTCCAGGGCATGGACCACCACAGCACCGTGGTACGGGTGCGCGCCGGGCTGCAGGCGCTCGGCATCGGCATCCCGGAGGGCTACCCGGAGTACATCCTGCACAAGATGGTGACGGTCATGAAGGGCGGCGAGGAGGTGAAGATCTCCAAGCGCGCCGGCAGCTACGTCACCGTGCGCGATCTGATCGACGAGGTCGGGCGCGACGCGGTGCGCTTCTTCCTCGCCTCGCGCAAGAGCGACACCGAGTTCGTGTTCGACATCGACCTGGCGAAGAGCCAGTCGGAAGAGAACCCGGTCTATTACGTGCAGTACGCGCACGCCCGGGTGTGCCGGATGATCGAGGAGTGGCGCGCGCGCTTCCCCGCCGACCCGCAGGGGCTCGACGCGGTGGCCACCGCGCGGCTGGGCGAGCCGCGCGAGCTCGCGCTGCTGGCGCGGCTCGCCGACTTCCCGGACGTCCTGGACGCCGCAGCCGATGCCCTCGCGCCCCACCAGATCGGCTTCTATCTGCGCGAATTGGCCGGCGAATTCCACAGTTACTATAATGCGGTGCGCGTGCTCGTGGACGACGCCGAAATCCGCCTCGCGCGCCTCGCCCTCTCGGTCGCGGTGAGGCAGGTGCTGCGCAACGGCCTCGCGCTGCTCGGGGTGAGCGCCCCGGAGAGGATGTGACTTGAGAGACTACAAGGCGCGGCCGCGGGAAGCGAAGCGCCGGCCGCTCGGCGGCACCCTGCTCGGTATCTTCATCGGCTTGGTGATCGGCCTCGCGCTCGCCTCCGCGATCGCGATCTACATGAGCAACGCGCCGGTGCCGTTCGTCAACAAGGGGCCGGCGACGCGCGCCACCCCGCCCGCGGACCAGAAGCTCGCCGACGCCGCCAGGCGCGCCGATGCCGCCAAGGTGGCCCCGGCGGACCGGCCGAAGTTCGACTTCTACAAGATCCTGCCCGGCCAGGAAGAGCCGGTGACCGAACGCGAGCTGCGCAGCGCCGCCGCCAAGCCGCCCGACAAGGCCGGCGCCGCCGCGCCGAAGGACCTCTACTTCGTCCAGGCGGGCGCGTTCCAGAGCCCGGCCGACGCCGACAACCTGAAGGCGCGCCTCGCCCTGCTCGGTCTGCAGGCGAGCGTCGAGCCGGCCAACCTGCCCGACCGCGGGACCTGGTATCGCGTGCGCCTCGGGCCCTACAGCCAGCTCGATGAAATAAATCGCGTCCGCTCGACGCTCGCGCAGAACGGCGTGGACGCGGCGCTGGTCAAGATCAAGAACTGACCGGCCACTCAGGAGCCCACACCCGATGAGCCGCACCCTCGTGTTCCGCCTGGCCGCCGGCGTGCTCGCGGCGGCGCTCGCCGGCGCCGCGCTCGCCCAGGCGCCCTACACCGAGCTCAAGCCGCCGCTGCCGACCGACGCCCAGGGCAAGATCGAGGTGCTCGAGTTCTTCTGGTACGAGTGCCCGCACTGCTACGAGCTCGAGCCGGTGCTCGAGAAGTGGGTGGCGAAGCTGCCGAAGGACGTCGAGTTCCGGCGCGTCCCGGCCACCTTCAACGAGCGCTGGAACATCTCGGCGCGGGTGTTCTACACGCTCGAGTCGATGGGCCTCGTGCAGAAATTGCACAAGCCGCTCTTCGACGCGATCCACAAGGACCGGCTGCGCGTGACCGACGAGCGACAGCTCACCGACTGGCTGCAGCGCCAGGGGGTGGACATCGCGAAGTTCCAGGCCACCTACCGGTCGTTCGCGGTAGACAGCAAGCTCAAGCGCACGCAGCAGCTGGTGGCCGCGTCGAAGATCGACGGCGTGCCCGCGCTGCTGATCGACGGCCGCTATCTGGTCGCCGCCGGCGGCGCGGTCGGCACGCACGAGCGCATGACCCAGATCGCCGACGCGCTGATCGAGCAGAGCCGCAAGTCGCTCGCCGCCGGCGGCAAGAAGTAGTCCGCGTCATCGCGCGCTCGGTCTTCATCACCGGAGCGTCGAGCGGCATCGGCGCAGCCCTCGCCGCGCACTACGCGCGGGCCGGTGCCACGCTCGGCCTGGTGGCCCGGCGCGCGGACGCGCTCGCCGCGTTCGCCGCCGCGTTGCCCACCCGGCACGCGACCTACGCGGCCGACGTCGGCGACCCCGCGGCCATCGCCCGCGCCGCGGCGGAATTCGTCGCCGGTCACGGCCTGCCGGACATCGTGATCGCGAACGCCGGCGTCTCGGTCGGCACGGCCGGCGGCGAGGCCGGCGACCTCCCGGTGCTCGAGCGGGTGCTGCGCACCAACGTCGTCGGGCTCGCGGCGACGCTGCAGCCGTTCGTCGAACCGATGCGCCGGCGCAGCGACGGGATCCTCGTCGGCGTGGCGAGCGTGGCGGGCTTGCGCGGCCTGCCCGGCGCCGGCGCGTACTCGGCGTCGAAGGCCGCGGCGATCGCGTGGCTCGAGAGCCTGCGGGTCGAGCTGCGCGGCACCGGCGTCGCGGTGGTGACGCTCTGCCCCGGCTACGTCGACACCCCGATGACGCGCGTCAACCGCTACCGGATGCCGTTCCTGCTGCCGGCCGACGAAGCCGCCCGCCGCTTCGCGCGCGTGATCGAGGCACGCCGCTCGTACGCGATCGTGCCGTGGCAGATGGCCGCCGCCGGCTACCTGCTGCGCCGGCTGCCGAACCGGCTCTACGATGCGCTCGCCGCCCGCGCCGGGCGCAAGCCGCGCGACCTGCCGCTGTAGCGGCGCGGCCGATGAGCGCGACTTTCGTCTCGATCGTGCTCGCCGTCCCGATCGTGTTCGTGCTCGTCTACACCGCGCTGATGAATCAGCGCTCGCGCGCGGCCTTGGCGACCACCGACGGCCGCGTGATCGAGAGCCGCGTCGAGGTGCGCACCCGGCCGGGCGCGGGCCGTCGGGAGCTCGAATACGGCGCGCGCGTGGTGTACGAGCACAGCGTCGCGGGCAAGACCTACCGCTCGGAGCGGGTGAGCGTCGAGGGCACCGCCTGGCGTGCGAACCGGGCCGCGGCCGGGTCCGGCGCGAGCCCGCTCGGCGCGCGCGAGGCCGCGTACCAGGGAACCTCCGACGGCGCATGGGTCGCCACGCTGACGGCGAGCGGCACGAGCAGGAGGGCGACGATCGCTCGTCACCGTCCGTTGCGCCGAGCGCTACTGGCGGCGCGCGCGGGCTGCTCCGCCGGTGAACGGCGTGCTCGTCAGCATCACCCCGCAGATCACCATCGCGCCGCCGGCCAAAAGGCTCGCCGAGATCGGTTCGCCGAGGAGCGAAGCCGCGATCGCAACCCCGAAGACGGGCACGAGGTTGATGAAGATCGAGGTGCGCGAAGGTCCGATCCGGCGCACGCCTTCGTTGAAGAACAGGAACGCGATAACGGTGGCGAACACTGCCGCGTACATCGCCGCGAGCCAGCCTCGCGTCGGAAGCGCCGCGAGGGCGACCCACGGCTGCTCGAGCAGTGCAGCGGCGAGGAGCATGATCGTGCCGGCCACTGCGCTGTAAGCGGTGAGCGCGAGCCCGGAGAGCCGCCCCATCACTCTGCGGGCGATCAGGGTATAGGTGGTCCATCCGAGCACCGCGCCGACGACGAGGACATCGCCGGCTCCGATCGCCCCCGCGAACAGGCCGGCGAGGTCTCCGCGCGAGAGGACGACCGCCACGCCGAAGAGCGCGAGCCCGATCCCCAGCCACTGCACGCCGCGCAGCCGTTCGCGATGGATCGCCCTCAT
>Ga0308411_10002028_pt1 | contig 13783 bp, 12 predicted proteins | sample HotsprottomLayer_2_FD_203530 | JGI IMG/M metagenome (GOLD analysis project Ga0308411, IMG submission 203530) | Hot spring phototrophic mat microbial communities from Octopus Spring, Yellowstone National Park, Wyoming, United States -... | ecosystem: Environmental > Aquatic > Thermal springs >...
GCATCGTTTGAACTCTTCCAAAACTATCCGAACCCCTTTAACCCAACGACGGTGATTCGCTATCAACTGCCCGTGAAAAGCGAGGTGAAGTTGGAACTCTTTGATGTCTTAGGGCGAAAACTTGCGACGCTGGTAAGCGCAACACAAGACGCAGGCAGTTACACGGTAAGTGTTTCCGCCTCTGCGCTCAATCTTTCAAGTGGCGTTTATCTTTATCGCTTAACGGCGGGAACGTTTATGGACACAAAAAAGATGCTGTTTGTGAAGTAAGGTTTTGGTAAATTCATTCTTAATTTTTCAGACTCAACTTAAACGCATTTGAAGTATGTTCGGATTAGGATTTCAGGAACTTCTCATCATTTTCATCATTATTCTGCTTCTTTTTGGCGCAAAGAAATTGCCTGAATTGGCGCGAGGCTTGGGCAAAGGCATCAACGAGTTTAAGCGAGCGCAACAAGGGTTGGAAGAAGAAATTAAAAGTGCCGTCAGCGACAAGCCAACCGATAAAGAACTTGCCGAGAAAATCAGCAAGATGAGTGATGAAGACAAAGCCAAACTCGTAGAGCTTTTGAGCAAAAAGTAAGTTTTCTTGTTGGAGAAAAAGCACAAAGGGCGAGCCGCACACTCGCCTTTCGTTTTCGAGAAACTCTTTTCAGAAAAGATGTTTAGTTAGGGAGTTTGTTATTTTTGATTTTTAATCAGTTTACGCACTCTGTCACTCAAAAGTCTGTTATCTTCTTCACGCACATGCAGCAGTTAGTTCAAAATGCGCGCACAGGCACGATTAAAGTGAAGTCTGTTCCTACTCCGACCCTTAAAAGCGGAATGGTGTTGGTGCGCAATCTTTACAGCCTGATTAGTGCTGGCACAGAGCGCACGAAGGTTGACTTCGCCAAAAAGTCGTTGCTTGAAAAAGCCCGCGCTCGCCCCGACCTTGTCAAACTCGTGTTGAAGCAAGTTAAAGAACAAGGCTTGATTGAAACGATGGAACGTGCGTTCAACAAATTGGATAGCGATGCGGCAATGGGCTATTCATCGGCGGGCGTGGTGCTTGAAGTCGCAAGCGATGTGGCTGATGTTCGTGTTGGCGATTTGGTGGCGTGTGCGGGTGCAGGCTATGCATCTCATGCGGAAATCATCGTTGTGCCGAAAAATCTTGTTGCTAAAATTCCGACAGGGGTTTCGCCCAAAGATGCCGCCTACACTACACTCGGCGCGATTGCTCTGCAAGGCTTGCGTCAAGCGGCACCTACACTCGGCGAAACGATACTCGTTATAGGGTTGGGATTGGTCGGGCTTCTAACCGTTCAACTGCTGAAAGCCAATGGCTGTCGTGTAATTGGCGTTGATGTCAATCCCGCCGCGATTGACTTTGCCAAAGCACTGGGGTGCGACCTTGCGCTCGCTCGCTCCGAAGAAACGATTAAAGAGCAAATTCTCGGATTTACCAACGGCTACGGCGTTGATGCTGTTATCATCACGGCTTCTACGGCTTCAAATGAGCCTGTGGAATTTGCCGCCGATGTGATGCGTGACCGTGGCAGAGTGGTAATGGTTGGCGTTACAGGCATGAACTTGCCGCGCACGCCTTACTACATGAAAGAATTAGAATTCAAACTTTCTCGCTCTTATGGCGCAGGACGCTACGACGCAACCTACGAAGAAAAAGGGATTGATTATCCGATTGGCTATGTGCGGTGGACTGAAAACCGAAACATGCAAACCTTCTTGCAACTGCTTGCCGAAAAAAAAGTTGCGCTTGATAAACTCACAACGCACGTGTTTCCGATTGCACAAGGCGAAGAAGCCTACAAACTGATTAGCGGCGAGCGCAACGAACGATACATCGGCATCTTGCTTGACTACGGCGACTTTCAACTTGGAACATCGCTCCAACAAGAACTCTCAAAAAACGGCCTTGCGAAAGGGCGCGTGTCGTCGTCCGACATTCGCGTTGGCTTTATCGGTGCGGGCAGTTTCGCACAAGGCTTCTTGATTCCTGCTTTGAAGTCGCACAAGGTTGCATTAGAAGGCGTTTGCACTGCCACAGGATTGACCGCAGAAAACGTGAAATCGAAATTCGGATTCCGCTATGCCACTTCAAGCGTCGAGGCAATTTTGAACGATGAGCATATCAACACCGTCTTCATTGCCACAAGGCACAACCTTCACGCCGACCTTGTGGTCAAATGCCTTGAAGCAGGCAAGCACGTGTTTGTTGAAAAGCCACTTGCAACGACTGAAGATGATTTACAGCGCGTCATTGAAGCCTATCAACGCTCCGATAAGCAACTGCTCACGGGTTTCAATCGCCGATTCAGTGAGCCTCTTAAAACCTTGAAGCAATACTTCGGAAATTTGAAGTCGCCGATTTCCGTCCACTACCGCGTCAATGCAGGATTTCTTCCCAAAGACCATTGGACACAAGATTTGGTTGAAGGCGGGGGCAGATTGATTGGCGAAGGCTGTCATTTCATCGACACGATTCAATACCTCACCGGTTCAGAGCCGGTGCGGGTTTTCGCCGAGCTTGTGCCGTCGGAAGTGCGCGAAAATTGGAACATCACGATTCGCTTTGAAAATGGTAGCGTCGGCGTGATTCAATACCTTTGCAACGGCGATAAACTCTATCCCAAAGAGCGCATCGAAATTTTCGGCGGCAATCGCATTGGCATTATGGAAAACTTCAAAGAAGTGATACTTTCCGAACAAGGTGCAAAGCGCGTGCGCGAGTTTGGGGGCGGCAAAGGACACAAAGAAGAAATCGCCGCATTTCTGAATGCCATTAAAACCGGCACGCCTGCGATTGACTTCCGTAGCCAAGTCCTGACGACACTTGCAACCTTCCGCATCAATCAAAGCATCGACAGCGGGTTGCCTGAACTCATTTAGCGACCAATGACATAAGTCTGTAATCGTTGACAACGACATCAACCTCTCATCATCAATGGGTTCTGCACGATACAAATTGTTTGTAATCGATGACGATAGCACATTTTGCCTTTTAATCGAGAAAGTTCTTTCGCGTGATTACCATGTCTTCACTTTCACCAATCCAGTGGAAGCAGTCGAGCGCGTTGCGACAGAAAAGCCTGACCTGATTTTAACGGATTACACCATGCCGAATATGAATGGACTTGAACTCACGCGCCTTGTCAAAGAACGCTATCCCAACCTTCCGATTATTGTTTTAACGGGCTATGGAAGCATTGAATCGGCGGTGGAAGTCTTGAAAGCCGGTGCATTTGATTACATGGAAAAAACGATTTCGGGTGGAGCATCATCGGCGAACTTCACGGTGCTTCGCACGCGCATTAGCAATGCGATTGAACAAGCGCGTATCCGAAATGAATCAGAGCAATACAAACGCGAAAACGAACAGTTGAAGCGCAAACTCAAACGATTCCGCTCGACTGAACTTATCGGCAATAGTGAGGCAATTCAAAGAACGCGCCGAATGATTGAACAAATTGCGCAAACCGATTCCACCGTGTTGATTCTGGGCGAGACAGGCACAGGGAAAAATGTTTCGGCAGAGATGATTCATCGACTTTCGGCACGTGCCGATAAAGGCGAGTTTGTTGAAATCAACTGCGCCGCACTTCCCGAAAACTTGCTTGAAGCCGAACTCTTCGGCTACGAAAAAGGTGCCTTCACCGATGCCAAAGAAATGAAAAAAGGCTTGTTTGAGATTGCAAACAATGGCACGATTTTTCTCGATGAAATTGATTCCACTTCGCCAGTCGTGCAATCCAAATTGCTCACGGTCTTGGAGACACGCAGTTTCAGGCGCATCGGCGGAAGCCAACCGATTTCCGTCAACGTTCGCCTCATTTGCGCAACCAACGCCTCGCTTGCGGAAAAAGTCCAACAAGGCAAGTTTCGCGAAGATTTATTTTTCCGCATTAACGTCGTCTCGCTGGTCATGCCACCACTTCGCACACTCGGAAACGATATTCTCCTAATTGCAGAGATGTTCATCAAACAGTTTTCCGAAGAAATGGGAAAACCAGTGTTGGGACTTGCTGATGATGCCAAACGCCTTCTGCTTTCGAACTACTGGCGCGGCAATGTGCGCGAACTGCGCAACGTGATAGAGCGCGCCGTTGTCTTTACCGAAAAAGGACATCTTGTAACCGCCAAAGAACTAATGCTTTTAGAAGAGCGTGCCGACATGGCTTGGCTACCGACCATGCCCGCGTCTTCTAAACCGTCTGCCGAAAAAATGTTCTCAATGCCCATCGGCAAATCGCTCGATGAAGTTAAAATTGCCTACATCAAAGCCGTGCTGAACGAGTGCAACAATCATTACTCGGAAGCGGCAAAAATTTTGGATATTACGCCCAAAGCCCTGTGGGAAATTCGCAAACGATATAACCTCGAAGGCGACACCTCCCTGTCTTCAAAATAAAGAAGTCAACAGAAAGGAACTTTGCTTCAATGTCGAAAACCATCAACATCTTTTTCCTTGCCGATGTGGTCGGACAGCCCGGCGTGGAAATCGTTTCGCGAATGCTTAAAGGATACATTCAGAAATATGACATTCACTTCTCGATTTGCAACGGCGAAAATGCTTACAACGGCAAAGGCATGAGCCTTGAAGTCATGCACCAACTTCGCTCCGCAGGCATTGATGTGATTTCAGGCGGCAATCACATCTGGGATAACTTCAAATTCCACGAGGTTTTGAAGCACGAAACTAATGTCTTGCGTCCCGCCAATTATCCGAAAGGTACTTACGGCACAGGCTTTGGCATTTACAACCTCCCGAACGGTTTGGGGAAAATTGGTGTCATCAATTTGCAGGGCAGAACCTTTATGTATGCGATTGATTGTCCGTTCCGCACTGCCGATTGGGTCTTGGAAAAAATGAAAGGCGTCAAGTATATCATTGTCGATATGCATGCGGAAGCGACTGCCGAAAAAGCCGCAATGGGGTGGTATCTTGATGGACGTGTCTCTGCAGTGATGGGTTCACACTCACACGTGCCAAGTAGCGATGAGCGTATTTTTCCGAAAGGCACAGGCTTCTGCACCGATGTTGGCATGACAGGTCCCTACGACTCCGTGATTGGCATGGTCACGAAATCCGCGATTGACCGATTTATCTATCAAACGCCACACAAATACGAGTGCGCCAAGAACGATGTGCATTTGTGCGCAATGGTCATCAAACTTGACGCTGAAACGGGCAAGTGCGTGCATTTAGAGCGCGTGATTTTCCCTGAATTTGTTAAATCGACGCTCACAACGAGTTCTAACAACAAAGAAGAAACCCACGCATAAGGCTTACGCTGCCGATAGGGTTGCAAGAGAACGGTGTGCATCAATCAATCGAACGAGGGCTTCTTTTGCGGCACCGGTTTCAAGGACTTCTTTGGCTTTCTCGAAGCCTTCTTGCATGGTTTGGGCTTTTCCGCCAACGTAAATCGCCATGCCGCTTGCATAAATTGCCGCATCACGTTTGGCTTCGGGCGCACGATTCTCGACAATATCCCACACAATTCTGACACTCTCTTCTAAACTTCCGCCTTGTAACTCTTCTAACCGCCGACGCTTGAAGCCAAAGTCTTCGGGATAAATGGTGTAACTCGTTACAGAGGCATGTTTAAGTTCGGAAATGTAAGTTGCGCCGCAGATGTTCGGCTCATCAAGCGAGATACCTTCTTTCGTAAAGCCATTGACTACAAGGCAATGCTCTGCACCGCGCTGTCGCAAGACTTGTGCAAACATTCCTGTCAGTTCTTTGTCATAGACGCCAACAAGTTGCCGCGTGACGTGCGCAGGATTGGCTAACGGTCCGACCATATTGAAAATCGTGCGAATTCCTAACTCGCGCCGCGCCTGCGAGACCGCCTTCATAGACTTGTGATAATTCGGCGCGTAAAGAAACGCATAACTCGTTTTATCAAACACGGCTTTCGTTTGCTCACGATTCAAATTGAGGTTAATACCCAACGCTTCCAAGACATCGGCACTGCCGCATTGGCTTGAAATCGATCGATTGCCGTGCTTTGCCACTTTCACGCCTGCCGCATTGGCAATGATGGACGCAACGGTCGAGATGTTGAACGTGCCGCTTGCATCGCCACCCGTGCCGCAAGTGTCAATCGCTTCGGGGTCCAAGTCGATTTTCTCTACGCGATTAAGCAACGCATTCACCGCACCATAAATCTCTTCAATCGTTTCCCCTTTTTGACGGAGCAAGACGAGAATCGCCGCAATCACCGCATCGGACGCTTTTCCTTCCATCACTTCGCTGACCATTGTTTCCATTTGCGCACTGGTCAAATTCATTCCGTTGATAAGCGCAACGACCGCTTCTTTTGGAGTCATTTCCTTCTGAAAGGTTTGAGTTGTGAAACTACTTCATCACACTCATCGCAGGTGTTGTAGAAGTGAGGTGAAAATCGCAAATAATTTTCTCGCAACGAAATCTCAATTCGCCGCTCTGCTAACGCACGAAAAACGGCTTCGGCGTTTCGAACATTTTTGATAGAGACAATTCCTGACCGATTCTCACGCGCAGGATTGCACACAAGCTCAAACCCCATGTGAGTTAACTTGTTGGAGAAGTATTCCGAGAGTGATAAAATTTTTTCTGTAACCGCATCAAATCCGATTTCTTCAAAAAGTTCAAATGCGGCGTTCATGCCCACAAGCCCAATCCAGTTGTATGTGCCTAATTCGTAACGTGAAGCATCTTGTTTGAGTGGTTTGTCGTAGTGCGAAAAATCCCATGCCTCTTCAACGCTAAGCCAACCGACAAACACAGGTTCAAGCCTATCGAGAAGTTCATCGCTAAAATATGCCACGCCTGTTCCCATTGGCGACATTCCCCACTTGTGCGACCCTGATGCCATGAAGTCGACCTTCGTGCAATCTATTGGCATTGCACCAAATCCTTGAATCGCATCAATCGAGAGCAAGCACCCTGTTCGCCGACAGACTTCCGAGAGTTCATCAAGATTCAAGCGAAAGCCTGAAAGAAATTGCACGTAACTTAACGACACAAGGCGCGTGTTCGGTGTGATGTTTTGTTCAACCTCATCTATTTGAATCTCGCCGTTAAAATCTTTCAAAAAATCGATTTCAACGCCGTGTTTTCGCAGAGCAAGAAACGGCTGAACATTTGCGGGGAATTCGCGCTCGTAAAGCAAAATTCTATCGCCGTGTTTCCACGATAGTCCTTGTGCAAGTAGGTTCAAGCCATAACTTGTGTTTGGCACAAAGGCAAGGTTTCGCGTTTGTGCGTTGAGATAGCGTGCAAGTCGCGCGCGCAGTGCATTCAAGGTCGGCAAGAGCGTTGTGCGGTAATTTTCTACGTTGATTTCGCTCCGCTCGTTGAGAAAGGCTTGAATCGCCGAAACGACACGACTTGACAAGGGAGAAACGGCGGCGTGATTGAAGTAAATGCCGTGCTTCGTGTTCGGGAAAAGCCCTCGCGCCGATTCAACTGTTAGTTTTATTGTTGGATTCATGCGTTTAGATTAGACTTACTACATTCAAAAGCAGTTCAGAAAGGGCAATTTGAAACACTTGAAGACACTTTCAAAGAAAGGCGGCTCAATAAGCAAGCATTTACACGAACCTGCACAACCAGCGTTAATCTTATGCAAGGCGAGGGGAATGTAACCTCACCCTGTCGCAGTGCGACGTCCCTCTCCTTTCGCAAGGCGAGGGACGTTTTGGCGAAGCCAAAACAGGGAGAGGTCTATTCATCACGCTTTCGGATAGACGCGCTCGTAACTGACTGCCATTGGCTTTGCGCGCATCAACGGCTTAACCTTCGCCCAAGTCGTTTTGAATAAATCGCTCTTGCGATAGGCTTCTAAATGCTCAACCGTATCCCAAAAACTGTATGTCGTGAAAGAATGTGCATCATCAATTTCACGATAGAGTTCTAATCCTTTGCACCCTTCAAAGGCGCGAATGTGCTGTTTCATTTCTTCGAAGATGTTGAGAAACTGCTCACTCGTTTCAGGCGAGAAGTGCATACGAACAAGACGGATAATCACGTGCAGAAGCGTTAAGGCGTTACAGCGACTTTGGCTTTGATAGGCTTGCGCGGCAATTTTTCATCGCGCATGGCGGCATGATAGACGAAACTGGCAACGATAATCGCATTGTGTTTCATATCCTCTTCAACGAATCGCTCGTAAGTGTCCATGTTCGAGTGGTGTGTCCATGTGCCGTATTCCATCGGGTCTTGAATGAATTGAAAGCCGGGCAATCCAATTGCATCAAACGAAAGGTGGTCGGTGCCGCCAGTGTTGGAAAGTGAAACGGTCGTGGCGTTCCAGTCTTTGAACGGTTCAAGCCAAGCGCGAAAAATCGGGCGACAGGCTTCGTTTTGTTGTAAGTATATGCCGCGAATGTGTCCGCCGCCGTTGTCGACATTAAAGTAGCCTGAAAATTTTTCGTAGTTGCGTGTTACATAGAGCGTGTCATCGCCTTTGCCCACATCGCTCACGGCGAGGTAATCGGGCGTATTGCCAAAGTGCTTTTTCACGTAGGCGGCAGAGCCGAGTAAGCCTTGTTCTTCGCCTGACCACAGCGCAATGCGAATCGTGCGTCGTGGTTTCACGCCAACGGCTTTCAAGAGTCGTATGGCTTCCATCATAATCGAACTGCCGGCGGCGTTATCGGTTGCGCCTGTGCCACTGTGCCACGAATCTAAATGCGCGCCAAGCATCACGACTTCATCTTTCAAATCTGTGCCTTCAATTTCCGCCACAGTGTTGAAACATTCGGTTGCGTCGTAGGTTTCGACTTCCATATCCAACTCCAATTCAACCGTGATGTTTTTTTTGAGCAAGCGATAGAGTCGTCCGTAGTGTTCAGGGTTGAGCGAAATTTGTGTGAGCACAGTGCCGTCTTTGGTGCGGTAGGGTCTTGGGCGGTCGCGCCAATTCGCCGTTGGCTCAATCGGCATTGAGGCATTTGAAAGTGCGATTGAACCGGCTGTGCCGCGATAGGTTAAATCCAACACAGCCAGAGGCTTTTCATCAAAGAGAAATTTCATGCGCAAATAGCCAAGTTGCTGACGCTTCAAGGCTTCAGGCGAGAGTTGAAACCGCTCTTTTGAGGGCGCGGCAACTGTTGCATTGGCAAGCCCCAAGAGCGATTCCGCATCGTGCCGTTTGGCAATCGGCTTCTCGTTTAACTTCGGCTCTTCGTAATCGGAAATCATCACGAACTTTCCGCGCAGTTTGCCTTTGTATTTTTTGAAATCCTCTTCGCTTTGAACATCAAGAAATATCACTTCGCCCTTGCCGCGCTTGCCTTCTGACCACGCTTTCGGAAACGACATCACGGGAAACGACGTGTAAGGCGTTGTGGCGATGAGCGAATAGCGTTTGAGTTCCCACCCTTTGCCAAAGGGCGACCACGCTTCCAATTTGGCATTTGTTAAACCCCATTTCTCGAATTGTGATTTTGCCCACTCGTTTGCTCTCACTAATTGTTTTGAGCCTGTTAATCTTGGACCGTAAACGTCGGTCAGCATACTTGCAATCTCCATCACTTGTGAGCGATTTAAGCCTTCGTCTTTGAGTTTGGAAATAACTGCGGTGTCAACAGGCTCTTGCGCCCACACGCTTTGAAGAGTGAGAAGAAGCAGAACGATGATGATGCGTTTCATTGATGTGCCTTTGTTGATTGAGTTAAACTTTTCGCACGATGACGCTCAAGATGCGATTTCCATCGAGTTTTTCGATTTCAAATTCCAAATCGGCGTATCGGACGCACTGTTTTTCATCAGGAATTTCGCCCGTGAAGTGCATAATGAATCCGCCGAGTGTGTCGTAACTTTGTTCATCTCCCAACTGGAATTGTTCAAGAGGTTTGCCTAAAATCTCGCAGGCTTCTTCGAGCGAGATGCTGGCATCGAACCAAACACTGCCTTCGCGCAAGGTTTTGTGCAACGGCTCTTCGGTTTTTGGCGAGGGCGAAAGTTCGCCGACAATTTCTTCAATCACATCTTCGAGCGTTGCAATGCCGGCCGTGCCGCCGTATTCATCGACCACGACCGCAAGGTGCATGCGTGTTTTTTGAAACTCGCGCAACACATCGTCCAAGTGCTGTGTTTCAGGTACGAAAATCGGTTGGCGTGCAATTTTCAGCCATTGCTCTTTGTCGAACTTTTTGCGCGTGTGCATATACTTGACCAAATCTTTGGCATAAATCACGCCGAGAATGTGGTCGAGATTTTCTTCGTAAAGCGGCAAGCGCGAGCGTTTAGTTTTTACGATAAGGTCAATCGCTTCGTGAATCGAAGTTTCTACATTGATGGCAACGATGTCGGTGCGTGGGGTCATGATTTTGCGCACAGGCTTTTCGCGAAAGTCAAGCACGCTATCGATGAGGCGTTTTTCGGTTTGCTCTAAATTCGCCCGCTCAATACCGAGTTCCGCGATGACTTGGATTTCCTCATCAGAAAATTCTTTCTTGCCCCGCACTTTGAGTTTCAACTTAATCATCAGCGACTCCAAAAATTTTGAGCCTTGAATGGTGGCTTCGGTAAAGGGATACAGGAGAATTTGGAAAAAACTGACGATGCGAACCGTGCGTTTAGCGATGGCTTCAGCGTGCTTTGCGGCAAAGATTTTCGGCGCAATTTCTCCGAACATTAAAATCAATACTGCAACCACACACACCACAAGCCCCAATGCAATCGGCGCAGTGCCTTCACCAAAACGATGCCCTTGTTCTTTAATCCATTGTTCCGTGAATGAAGTTACCGTAATCACCAGAGCGGCGTTGGCAAGCGTGTTGCCGATGAGCAGTGTGGCTAAAAGGCGTTTTGGCGTGCCCAGCAAGGTTTGAATTTTAGCAAATGCCCTGTCGCTTGTGGCGCGTTCCGTGATGGTCGTGTTCTTTAACGAGAAAAACGCAACCTCACTGGCAGAAAAAATTGCGGAAAGTCCAAGTAAAATCGGTAGGGCGATGACTAATGGCGCGTAGCTCAAAAGAAAACCCGATAAGTCTATTTCCATCAATTCTCGTGAATCTCGTTCTGCTCAGTTGCTTGAAACCAACCTGCAATCAGCATAAAGTTAATCATTGCTATCACGAAAGTTATTTCAGAATGACGAAACTTTTTATGATTTAATGTTGTAACACGATTTGTTCTAACATCAATTTATCTTTTCAAACATAACGCTCATTCCACACATGACGAAATCGCTTGTTTCTTTTTTGGTTGCATTGTTTCTCTCGCTCATTAGCACAGGCGCGATAGCACAAAGCACTTGGACGGTTGATGTCTCGCACTCCGATGTCTCGTTCAATGTCTCGCACCTTGTCGTTTCAGAAGTGACGGGTAAGTTCAAAAAATTTGAAGGTGAAGTTAAGGCGAAAAGCGATGATTTCACCGATGCTGAAATCACCTTCACGATTGATGCCGCCAGCATCAACACCGAAGATGAAAAACGCGACGGACACTTGCGCAGTGCAGATTTCTTTGATGTCGCCAACTATCCAACCATTACATTCAAAAGCAAGTCGTTTAAGAAAGTTGATGGAAACAACTATAAGTTGGTTGGCGACCTCACGATGCACGGCGTAACGAAGACGGTCGAACTCGATGTTGTTTTCAAAGGCACGGCGAAAAGCCCGTGGGGACAAACCGTCGGGGCGTTCAAACTCTCTGGCGCAGTCAATCGCACAGACTTTGGACTCAAATGGAACAAGACGCTCGACAATGGCGGCTTGCTCGTAGGCGAAACGGTGAACATCACTGCCAATATCGAGGTCATCAAAAAATTGTAGTCTTTCAAGTATGCTTGAATAACAAACCCTGACTCGTGCTTCAACACATTGGCGTGCGGTTTTGTCGTGATAAAATTCGTTGTATTTTCAGGGTAATTCTATCAACAAAACCGCTGCGCCGTTTCCTCAACCTTAAAAGCGGCGACACATGACCATCGATGCTATGAAACTTGAAGATGAAATCAAGCAGACGAAGCCGTTTCAAGATGAGTTTCAGAAATTGGAAGTGAATCTGATTTACACATATCATTGGCTTCAAACGCGCGTCGAAGAGCAGCTGAACGGAGCAAATATCACGCTTCAACAATACAACATCTTGCGGATTCTGCGCGGGCAGTATCCGAACCCTGCAACCATCATGCTTCTCAAAGAGCGCATGCTCGACCGCCAATGCGATGCCTCGCGGCTCGTTGACAGGCTTGTGCAGAAAGGGCTTGTGTCGCGAACCATGTGTCCCAACGACCGCCGCAAAGTCGATGTGCTCATCACGCAAAAGGGATTAGATTTACTTAAAATGATTGACCCACGCGAGAGCTTTCTCAAAAAATACGCCACACTGACTGAAACGGATGCACAAACCATGAATGCGTTGCTGGATAAGATGCGCGGATAATTTCTCACACTTTTGCAACATTTTACCCCGCTACTGCACATTTTTCCACGTCCCTGACACATCTTTTTAAGTTGTTCTATCACTTACGGTTGGTTCGTTTTCGCTTTTTTACCTCCGCTTCGTTTTTTTGAAACCCTTGTCGTTAGAATGGCATATTGTTTGTTATACTTCTTTCAAGGATTAACGCAGTAGAAAAGGAGAATTAACTATGTCCGTTTCAGGATACTTTAGCGACTTTTCGTTCCCCGAATTGCTTCGCTTTATTCACAGTTCCCACAAAACAGGGTCCTTGCAGATTAAAGCGGTAGACAACGCCAATAGCTCGCAATGCTCGTACTTCTTTTGGTTTCGCGGCGGAGATGTTGTTGCGGTTCAACACCCGCGTGTGTCGCTTCACATGTTGCTTCCGCAGTTTTGCAAACAATCTTCAGAAGCACTGAAAGTGTATTTTGATAGCAAAGTAGCACAGAGCGAGCCGGCCGGCACAGCACTTAAACGCCGCCAACTGATTCAGCCCGAAGAACTGCACTTGATTTTTAATCGCCAAGTGGTTCAGCCGATTTTATATCTCTTTACGTTGGATAATGCGTGGTTCAAGTTTGTGCCGAACCATGAACTTCCGTTTGAAGAGATGACAGGGTTGAGCATTTCGCCAATTGAAGCGGCGTTAAACGGGTTGCGTCGGTTAAAGAACTGGGAGCCTTTACGTGCCAAATTACCTGAAAGTGCCTCGTCGCTGAGCCGCACCAGCAAAAGCTTTGCGCCATACCAACTCACCAAAGAGGAAATTTACGTGTGGAATCTTGCCGACGAAGAGCATTCGCTTTCCGACATTGCGCACACACTCATCTTGCCGCTTGAAGACGTGCAGAAAATTGCCTTTCGCTTGATGATTGCAGGCTTGGTTGATGAATGTCCAAGTGTGAAAACGCATCAGGAGATTGCTCCTGTTGTTGAAGAAAAAGAGGATAAAGATGTCGTCAGCACATCGTTCTTGAGCAATCTTTTAGGGTTTCTTAAACAACGCGCATAACTCACTCTAAACCTAAACTGATGAATAATTATGAAGCAATTTGAATGGACACCCGCACTCAGCACTGGCGTTGCGTTTATTGATGCACAGCACAAAGAGCTCATTCGTGCCATCAACGATTTGGGCAAGGATTTGGAGCAAGGGCAAGGAGCTTCAAACATCAAGAAGACCGTCTCGTTCCTGAAATACTACAGCGAGTGGCACTTTGGACACGAGGAAGACTGTGCCGCTAAGCATCAATGCCCGATTGCCGAAACCAACAAACAAGCGCATGCCAAGTTTCTGGCGATGGTGGATAAACTTGCTAATGATTTGCGCACCACCGACAATCCCGAAGCCGTTGCCAAAGAAGCACACGACTTACT
>Ga0308411_10002034_pt1 | contig 13758 bp, 14 predicted proteins | sample HotsprottomLayer_2_FD_203530 | JGI IMG/M metagenome (GOLD analysis project Ga0308411, IMG submission 203530) | Hot spring phototrophic mat microbial communities from Octopus Spring, Yellowstone National Park, Wyoming, United States -... | ecosystem: Environmental > Aquatic > Thermal springs >...
CGCCGCGATGGCGAAGCTCTACGCCTCCGAAGTGCAGGACGAGGTGCTCGACACCTGCCTCCAGCTGCACGGTGGAAATGGCTACATGTGGGACTATCCGATCGCGCGGATGTGGGCCGACGCGCGGGTGCACCGCATCTACGCCGGCACCAACGAGATCATGCGCGAGATCATCGGCCGCGGGCTCTGACCGGCGTGACGAGGCACGAAGCGAGCGAGACCGGCCGCTCGAGCACGGCGCCAGCGATTCCTTACCCGGCCGGCGGCACGCTGCGCCGCCTGTACGCGGCCGCCTGCCGCTGGCGCGGCACGCGCGACTTGTTCGCGGACCCAAGCTGCCGCCTCAGCGGCGCGGCAGCGTGGCGCGCGAGCCGCGGGCTCGCCGCCGAGTTCGCCGCCCGCGGCGTGCGGCGGCGAAGCGTGGTGGCGTTTCTGTGCCAGCCGTCGTCGGCGCACGCGGCGGCCTGGTTCGCCGCGCCGCTCGCCGGCGCGGTCGCCTGCAACCTGCACGTGCGCGAGACGCCGCAGCGCCTCGGCGACACGCTCGCCTGGCTCGAGGCGACGCTGCTCGTCCACGACGAGGACCTCGCCGACCTCGCCGCGAGCGCGCTCGCGAGCGCTTCGGCGGCCGGCGCGCGTCTTGCGAGCCTCGCGCTCGGCGCGGCGTTCGGCAGGGCAACGACCGCATCGGCCGCCGAAGCGCCGGTCGAGACCCCGCTGGTCCCGGACGACCTCGCGGCGATCGTCCTGTCGTCGGGCTCCACCGGCAGACCGAAGGGCGTGCTGCACACCCACCGCACGCTGGTCGAGAACGCGAAGATCGGGCAGGCGCTCTACGGCACGGTGACGCCGAACGATGCGACGCTCGTCGTCATGCAGCCCTCGTTCGCCGCGTGGGTGAACGTCGTGCTGCCGTTCGTGGGCGGACTCGGCAAGGTGGTGTTCGACGGGGTGTTCTCGCCGGAGCGGTTTCTGCAGACCCTCGAGCGCGAGCGGATCACGCTCGCGCCGGCGGTGCCGACGATGTGGCGCATGATCCTCGGCGAGGACACCGGGCGCTACGACCTCTCGGGGCTGCGCCGCGTCGCGATCTCCGGCGAGCCGCCGGCGCGCAGCGATCTGGAAGGGATCCGCGACCGCGTCTGTCCCGGCATCTCGAGCTTCTACTGCTCCAGCGAGGCGGGAACCGGAGCCGCGGTGCTCGCGACCGAGCGCGACGTCCTCGGCGACGCCGGCCGGGCGGGCAAACCGGCGACCACCGGCAAACCGGTGCCGGGCGCGGAGGTGAAGATCATCGACCCGGCCGGGTCGTTCGACGACGAGCGCCCGCGCGGCGAGACCGGCGAGATCGCCGTCAGCGGGCCCTCGCTCGCGATCGGCTACTGGAAGGACGACGCGCTGACGCGCGCGCGGTTCGCCGACGGGTGGTGGCGCTCCGGCGACGTCGGGCGGATCGACGTCGACGGCGATCTGTTCGTGCTCGGCCGCACCGACAACCTGATCAACTCGGGCGGGATGAAGGTGCAGGGCGAGGAAGTCGAGCGGGTGCTGCTCGCCCACCCCGCGGTCGCCCAGGCGGCGGTGGTCGGGCAGCCCGATCCGCAGTGGGGCCAGCGCGTCGAAGCGTACCTGGTCCTGAAGCGCGGGCAGCAGGTGGACGCCGCCGCGCTCGACGCGTTCTGCCGCGGCGCGGGGGCGCTCGCCGGCTTCAAGGTTCCGAAGGCCTTCCACTTCACCGACCGGTTGCCCACCGGCCCGACGGGCAAGCTCTACCGGCGCGGGTTGCGGGCCGGCGACACGCCAACCTGAGCGGTTGCGCGGCGCGGCCGGATCGGGGACAGTGTCACCATGCCCAACACCGTCGGCGCCGAGCCCTCGCCCGCGGGCGCGTCGGCGCGGCAGCGTGTCGGGCTCGCGCTCGGCAGCGGCTCGGCCCGCGGCCTCGCACACATCGGCGTCCTGCGCGCGATCGAAGCGGCCGGCATCGCCGTCGATTGCGTCGCTGGCGCCAGCATGGGCGCGCTGATCGGCGCGGTGTATGCGGCGGGCAAGCTCGACGGGCTGGAGACCACCTTCCAGTCGTTCGACTGGAAGAAGACGCTGTCGTTCTTCGACTTCGTGCTGCCGAAGTCCGGGCTGATCGACGGCGCCAAGGTCGCGGCGCTGGTGCGGGAGCACGTGGGCAGCGCCCGCATCGAGGACCTGTCGGTCCGCTTCGCGGCGGTGGCGACCGACATCACGCGCGGCGAGGAGGTGGTGCTAGACCGCGGCGACGTGATCGACGCGGTCCGCGCGAGCGTCGCGGTACCCGGGATCTTCACGCCGCTGCGTCGCGACGGCCGCCTGCTGGTCGACGGGGGCCTGACCAACCCGGTGCCGGCGAGCGTGGCGCGCGCGCTGGGCGCGCAGGTGGTGATCGCGGTCGACCTCAACCACGACATCGTCGCGCGCAAGAACTTCCAGCCGCTCGCGGCGCCGCTGCCCGCGATGCCCGGGCAAGCGAGCATCTCGCGCTGGACCGAGAGCTATCGCCAGGCGATGCTCGAGCTGAAGGCGCGTCTGCTGGCGCGCGAACGACCGGGCGCGGCGCAGTTCGCCCGGTGGACCTCCACCGAGGAGCCGCTGCCCAACATCTTCGAGGTGCTGCTCGCGTCGATCAACGTGATGGAGAACCGCATCACCGACTCGCGGCTGGCGCTGGAACGCCCCGAGCTCGTGATCCAGCCGCCGCTCGGGCACATTCGCTTTCTCGAGTTCGGGCGCGCCCCCGAGATCATCGAGATCGGGTACGAAGCGGCCGCCAAGGAGCTCGCGGCGGCCGCGCCGTTCCCCTGAACCCTCTTGTGCGCTGCGTGGCCCGCCGCGGCTGCCGCCGGGCGCGCCGGCCCGGAGCAAGATAGCGTCTGCGAACCCCCTCGACCGCCCGCGACATGACGCCCCTGCCGACCGGCATCCGCTCCCGTTTCGTCGACGGCATCAACGGCCTGCGGATGCACCTGCTCGAAGCGGGTTTCGCGCAGCGCGGCCGGCCGTGCCTGCTGCTGCTGCACGGGTTCCCCGAGCTCGCCTACAGCTGGCGCAAGGTGATGCTGCCGCTCGCCGAGGCCGGCTACCACGTGATCGCGCCCGATCAGCGCGGGTACGGGCTCACCACCGGCTGGGACGGCGACTACGACGGCGACGTCGCGTCGTTCCGGATCCTCAACCTCGTGCGCGACGCGATCGGTCTGGTGCACGCGCTCGGCTACCCCCAGGTCGCGGCGGTGTTCGGCCACGACTTCGGTTCGCCGGTCGCCGCGTGGTGCGCGCTGCTCCGCCCCGACGTCTTCCGGGCCGTCGCGCTGATGAGCGCGCCGTTCGCGGGCCCGCCCGCATTGCCCTTTGATACCGCGGCAGGCGCGCGCGCCGCCGGCCTGACCGGCATTTTCGGCAGCGTGCCGCACGAGGCGCTCGCCGCGCTCCCCCGGCCGCGCAAGCACTACCAGTGGTACTACTCGACGCGCGCGGCCGACGCCGACATGCGCAATTGCGCGCAGGGGATCCATGCCTTCCTGCGCGCGTACTACCACGTGAAGAGCGCCGACTGGCCGGCGAACCGGCCGTTCGCGCTCCGGTCGTGGGCCGCCGAAGAGCTGGCGAAGATGCCCACTTACTACATCATGGATCGCGACCGGAACATGGCCGAGACGGTCGCGCCCGACATGCCCACGGCGGAAGCGATCGCGCGCTGCCGCTGGCTCACCGACGACGAGCTGCGCGTCTACAGCGAGGCGTTCGCCCGCACCGGCTTCCAGGGCGGACTGAACTGGTATCGCTGCGCCACCGATCCGCGGTTCGCGGCCGAGTTGCAGGTCTTCTCCGGTCGCACGATCGACGTCCCCGCAACCTTCATCGCGGGGGCGAGCGACTGGGGGCCGTTCCAGAAGCCCGGCGAGCTGGAGAAGATGGCGCAGGTCGCGTGCAGCCGTTTCCTCGGGACGCACTTCGTCTCCGGCGCGGGCCACTGGGTGCAGCAGGAGCAGCCGGAGGAGACGGCGCGGCTGCTGCTCGACTTCCTGCGGCGGCCGGATTGAAGCCGGTGTCAGCCGCGTGCCGCCGCGCCGACCAAGCGGCAGCCCGCGAACCCGAACGCGCTCCGGCGGTCGAACCGGCGCCGGCGATGCGCCCACCCCGCGAGCATCGGAGATCCGCTATGTCCAGATTCCTCGTCGCTTTCGCCCTCGCTCTGGCAACCGGCGCGGCCGCGCAGACCGCGCCCGGCCGGGCCACGGCCACCTTCGCGGGTGGCTGCTTCTGGTGCGTCGAAGAAGCCTTCGACAAGCTGCCGGGCGTGCTCTCGACCACGTCGGGCTACATGGGCGGCACCAAGCGCAACCCCACTTACCGGGAGGTGTCCGCAGGCACCACCGGCCACACCGAGGTCGTGCAGGTCGTGTACGACCCGGCCAAGGTGACCTACGAGCGATTGCTCGAGCACTTCTGGCTGAACCACGATCCGACCGTCCTCGACCGTCAGTTCTGCGACGTCGGGTCGCAGTACCGGCCGTCGATCTTCTATCACTCGGAGGAGCAGCGGCGGCTCGCCGAGGCGAGCAAGGCGCGCTGGCAGAAGGAGAAGCCGTTCAGCGAGCCGATCCTGACGCCGATCGTCGCGGCCGGCGAGTTCTGGCCGGCCGAGGACTATCACCAGGACTACTACAAGAAGAACCCGGTGCGCTACAAGTACTACAGCCAGGGCTGCGGCCGCTACGCGCGGCTCGACCAGCTCTGGGGAACGCTTCGGCAGTAGCCGCATCGGCGGCGCGAGGTTTCGCCTCGAGCACCGCTGCTCTTTCCAGACCGGATCGATCAGGCCGTCCGGTCCGGCCGACCGATCCTCAGTCGATCAGCTTGCCGCCGTCGTAGAACGGGTACGGCCCCGCGAACTCGCCGATGAACGCGGTGTGCGAGACCACGCCGGTCTCAGCGCGCCACTGGTGGAGCTGGTACGCGGGCGGCTCCATCACGAAGCGCGACGGCGCGTCCGGAGCGAGGTCGAGCGCGACCTGATGCGCGGGGCTCGGGCAGGTCGAGGCGATGGTGCCGGCGAAGCGGACCTGGATCGGCCGGTGCAGGTGCCCGCACAGCACGCGCTCGACGTTCGGATGGCGCGCGATCACTGCGGCGAGCGCCTCCGCCCCGGCGAGCCCGATGGCATCCATGTGCCCGATGCCGGTAAGGAACGGCGGGTGGTGCATCATCACGATCGTCGGCCTGCCCGGCTGGGCGGCGAGCGTCTGCTCCAGCCATTCGAGCCGCGCGGCGCACAGCTCGCCGCCGCTCGCGCCCGGGATCACGGTGTCCAGCGCGACGATGCGCACCGGCCAGTCGTCGATCGCGTACTGCACGAACGGCGCCCACTGGCGCAGATAGGCGTGCTCCGGAAACGCCGCGCGCAGCGCCGCGCGCTCGTCGTGATTGCCTGGAATCAGGAAGTACGGCATCGGCAGCGGCGCGAGCAGCGCCTTCAGCACCGCGTACTCGTCGGGCCGTCCGAAATCGACCAGGTCGCCGGTGACGAGGAGGAGGTCCGGGCGCTGCTTGAGCGCGAGAACGTGCTCGATGCAGCGCGCGAGCATCGCCGCGCAGTCGACGACGCCGTAGGAGAGCTTGCCGCCGGCCTTGATGTGCAGGTCGGAGATCTGGCCGATGAGGAGCGAGTCGCCGCTCACGGCTCGCGCCCCACCGTCAGCAGCGCCTCGGGGTCCACGTTGAGCGCGATCGGCTCCCCGGCGCGGAACGTCCGGCGCTCGCTCGTCTCGACTGCGATCGGTTGCCCGGCCCCGGTGTCCACCATCAGGCGAGTGTGGTCGCCGAGGAAGAACGCGGCGACGACGGTGCCGCGCAGGTGCGCCTGGGCGCCGTCGGCGATGCGCACGTCCTCGGGGCGGAAGAGCACCTCCTGGCGCTCGGCCGCCGGCCCGCGCCACGGCAGCCGCCCGCCCGGCACCTCGATCGCAGCGCCGTCGGCCCGGCCCGCCAGGCGGTTCATCGTGCCGATGAAGTCGGCCACGAACGCCGTCCGCGGCCGGTAGTAGATCTCCTGCGGCGAGCCGATCTGCGCGATGCGGCCCCGCTCCATCACCGCGATGCGGTCGCCGAGCGCCATCGCCTCGGCCTGGTCGTGGGTCACGTACACGGCGGTGATGGCGAGCGACCGCAGCAGCCGGTCGATCTCCACCCGCAGGCCCTCGCGCAGCTTGGCGTCGAGCGCGGTGAGCGGCTCGTCGAGGAGCAGCACCCGCGGCCGCACCGCGAGCGCGCGGGCGAGCGCGACGCGCTGCTTCTGGCCGCCGGAGAGCTGGTCGACGCGGCGATGCCCGAGCTCCTCGAGGTGCATCATCGCGAGCATCTCCGCGACGCGCGCTGCGCGCGCGGGGGCCTCGAGCTTGCGCACCTTGAGGCCGTAGGCGATGTTCTCCGCGACGCTCATGTTGGGGAACAGCGCGTAGCTCTGGAACACCATGCCGACGTTGCGCCGCTCGATCGGCAGCGCGGTGACGTCGTCGTCGCCGAAGAACACGCGCCCGCCGGCGTCTGGTGACTCCAGCCCGGCGATGATGCGCAGCAGGGTCGTCTTGCCGCAGCCCGACGGGCCGAGGAACACCACCGTTTCGCCCGCCTGCACCTCGAGGTCGAGCGGTGCGAGCGCTTTCGTGCCGTCCGGGAAGGTCTTCCCGCACTGCTCGAGGCGGATGCTCACCGCGCCCGGTTCCACCCCTGCCTCTTTCCGCCGTCGCCGCTCAGGTACTGCATCGCCACCAGCAGCGGAATGATCATGAAGAAGAACACGATCGTGTACGCCGACCCGATCTCGAGCCGCATCGAGGCGTAGCTGTCGGCGAGCCCGACCGGGAGCGTCTTGGTGAGCGGCGTGTGGAGCATCCACGTGATGTTGAACTCGCCCATGGACAGCGTCACGACCATCAGCGATCCGGCGAGGATACCGGGACGGGCGTTGGGCAGGATGACGCCGAAGAAGCGCTCGCGGAAGCCCGCGCCCAGGCTCGCCGCCGCCTCCTCGAGGGTCTTCATGTCGATCGCCGCCATCACCGCCACCACCGAACGCACCATGAACGGCAGGGTGAACAGCACGTGGCCGACGAGGATGAAGGTCCAGCTGGTGCGAAAACCCCCGAGCTGGCCGTAGAAGAGGATGAGCGCGAGCGCGGTGGCGAGCCCCGGCACCGCGATTGGCAGAACGAGCAGCTCCTCGATCGCGCGCGTCCACCGGTTCTGCCTCTTCACCAGCACGTACGCGGCCGGGACGCCGAGGACGAGCGTGCACGCGAGACACGCCAGCGCGACGCCGATGGAGCGGTAGACCGTATCGGCGTAGAGCGCCCACACCTCGAACACCCATCGCAGGGTGAGCCCGCTGCGGACACCGACGAAGAAGTTGACCGAGAGGCCCGCCAGCACCGACATCACGACCGGAACGACCAGGAACGCGCAGACGAGCACGGTGAGGCCGAGCTGGAGCCAGAACCGTGCGCCGCGCCGCATCGGTCAGGCCGCCGCCGAGACGGTGGATCCGGCGAACGAACGCGCCAGCGCGAGCGCCGCCCAGGTGATCACGCCGAGCACGATCGACAGCGCCGCGGCGATCGGGAAGTTCGCGTAGTTCGTGAACTCGGTGTAGATCGTGATCGGCAGCACGTTGATCTTGGTGGCGAGCGTGAAGGCGGTGCCGAACGCGCCCATGCTGGTCGCGAAGCAGATCGCGCCGGCCGACACCAGCGCCGGCGCGAGCCCCGGGATGATCACGTCGCGCGTCACGCGCCACGGGCTCGCCCCGAGCGAGCGCGCCGCCTCCTCGAGCGCCGGATCGAGCTTCTCGGCCGCCGCCATGACGGTCAGGATCACGCGCGGGATCGAGAAGTACAGGTAACCGACGAACAGGCCGGCCATCGAGTAGGCGAACACGATCCGGTCCTCGAGAAACCACTCGCTCAGGTCCCCGATGAGCCCCTGGCGGCCGGCCAGCATGATCACCATGAAGCCGACGACCACCCCCGGGAACGCGAGCGGGAAGGTCAGCATCGCGACCAGCCAGCGCTTGCCCGGGAAGTCGTTGCGCGTCAGGAAAACGCCGGCGACGCTCGAGATGGCGAGCGTGACGGCGGTGACCCCGAGCGACAGCGTCACGGTGGAGGCGAGGCTGCGGAAGTAGTTCGCGTCGGTGATCACCGCCGCGTACGCGGCGAGACCCTGCGGTCCGCTCCAGCCGACGGCGGCGAGCCGCGCCATCGGCAGCAGCCAGAACGCGGCGAACACCGCGAGCGCCGGCGCGAGCAGCCAGACCGGGCCGCCCGCGCGGGTCAGGTGGCGTCGCACCGCGCCGGAGCTATTGCACCTCCTTCAGATAGCGCTCCGAGAACCCCTTCTGGACCTCGGCCATCTTCGCGTAGTCGAGCGGCTTCGCCCGAGCGTACTCGGCGGCGGGCAGGAAACGCGCCGCGGCCTCCTTCGAGATCGCGCTCTCGCGCACCGGCCTGAGGAACGCGTTCGCCCAGACCGCCTGCCCCTCGTTCGAGAGCACGAAGTCGAGCACCTTCTTGCCGTTGGCGGCGTTCGGCCCCCTGTTCACCAGGCTCATGACGTAGGGCACCACCACCGTGCCCTCGGCCGGGATCACGAACGCGACGTTCGCCTTGTCCTTGTAGCGCGCGCGGTAGGCGTTGAAGTCGTAGTCGAGCAGGATCGGAATCTCGCCCGAGAGCACGCGCGCGTAGGAGGTCTGCTTCGGCACGATCGGCTGGTTCTTCTGCAGTGACTTGAAGTAGTCGATCGCCTTGTCGAAGTTGTCGAGCGTTCCGCCCATCGCCTGGTTGACCGCGACTGCGCCCACGTAGCCGACGAACGCGCTCGCCGGATCGAGGTAGCCGATCATGCCGCGATACGTCGGGTTGAGCAGGTCCTGCCACGACTTCGGCACCGGCTTGCCCTTGAGCGCGTCGACGTTGACCATGAAGCCGAGGGTGCCGGAGTGAATCGTGAACCAGTAGCCGTCGGGGTCCTTCAGTCCAGCCGGGATCTCGTCCCAGCCCTGCGGCTTGTAGGGCGCGACCACGCCCTCCTTCTTCGCCTGGATGCCGAAGGTGACGCCGTAGTAGGCGACGTCGGCCACCGGGTTCGCCTTTTCGGCGACCAGCTGCGCCAGCGTTTGCCCGGAGTTCTTGTTGTCCGGGGGCACGGTGATCCCGGTCTTCTCCTTGATCACCTTGAGCTGCGTGCCCCAATCGGCCCACTCCGGCGGGCAGTTGTAGCAGATCGCGGTCTGCGCGAGGGCGACCGAGGACAGCGTCGCCAGGACGGCGGCGCCGAGGGCACGAAAGGTTGCGCGAAGTCGCATCGATTCCTCCTGTCTGGGGGGTCAGGACTTGGGTGAACTGCCGCGCGGCGGCACGACCGTGCCGCCGGCGCGTAGCCGGTGCGGGAGAAGCAGCGGGGCCGGGCGCGCAGCCCCGGCGAGCTCGGCGAACAGGCGCTCGGCGGCGGCGCGTCCGATCGCGCGGCTCGGCTGGACGACGGTGGTGAGCGCCGGCTGCAGCACCTCGGAGAGCCGGATGCCGTCGAAGCCCACCACCGACACGTCGCCGGGGACGGCGCGGCCGAGCCGGGCGAGGTCGCGCATCACCACCAGTGCGAGCAGGTCGTTCGAGCAGAACAGCGCGGTCGGCGCGCTGCGCCGCGCCAGCACCGCGGCGAGCGCGGGCCGCGCGTCGTCGATGTCGAAGGGCACCTCGACCGGCTCGGCGGCCGCCAGACGGGCGGCCGCCATCGCGTCGCGGTAGCCGAGATAACGCAGCTGGGCGCGGTCGGAGGCCCGGAAGCTGCCCGACACCATCGCGATCCGGCGGTGTCCGGCAGCGACCAGCAGGCGGACCGCGTCGCGCGCCGCCGCGCGGTTGTCCACCGAGACGGTCGGGCGCCGGCCGCCCGGCACCTGGTTGTACACCAGGACGTAGGGCACCCGCTCGCGCTCGAGCTTGGCGAGCTCGGGATTGCGGCGGGCGTCGGCCACGGTCAGGATCAGACCCTCGACCCGATGGCCGAGCAGCGCCTCGGTGGTCGCGTGCTCGGCGTCGGCCCGGTAGTCGGTCGTCTCGACGAGGATCGAGTAGCCGCGGTCGCGCGCCGCGGCGGCGATCCCGTCGAGACACTCCGCGAACACCGGATTGGCGAGGGTCGGTACGAGCACGCCGAGCGTGCGCGTCGCCTCGGTGCGGAGGTTCCGCCCGACGCGACTCGGCCGGAAGTTGAGCGCGGTGGCGGCCCGCCGCACCCGCGTCGCGGTGGCCGGGTCGAGCAGCCCGGGATGGTTGAACAGGCGCGAGACCGTCGCCGCCGACACCCGCGCCTTGCGGGCGACCTGCTGGATCGTGGCGGGTCGGGGTGCGGTCACGTCACGCCGGCGCGGGTGAATGAAATCGATTTCATCGTAGCGCGCGCTCGTGACCGGCGTGTGACGGCCGCCGGTGATCCCGCCGCTAGGCCCGCCGATCGGCGAACCGCGGCGCCTTGACGCTCGACTCGAACTCGCGCGCGAGCGTGCCGGTGGCGAGCACCACCCCAGCCGGGCTGTGCTCGAAGACGAGCGTGTCGAGGTCGTGCACCAGAACGTTCGACTTGCAGCGGAACGCGCCGGCCGGGATCCGGTTGGCGATCACGATCACGCTGCGGCACTACGGCGAGATCCGCTCCGGGGTCTGCGGCCAGCACGGGTCGGGCGGGAAGGCGTCGAGCGTCGCGGCGCTGGCGATCCCCACCAGGTCGGCGCCGAGGGCTCTGGCGCGCGCCTTGACGAGCGTGGAGTCGAATTGCGCCATGGGGCCGGGACCGATAAGCTTTAGGCCTAAAACAATCCGTATGGTGCCCGAATCCGAATCGTGCCAGTTTGCGGAGGTCACGTCATGAAGCAGCTCGCGCTCTCGCTCGTCCTCGCCGCGGCCGCGGCGGCCCCGGCGCTCGGCGCCGACCGGGTCAAGGTCGGGTTCATCAGCACCCTGTCGGGTCCGAACGCGGCGATCGGCATCGACATCCGCGACGGCTTCAATCTGGCCGTCAAGCTCGCCGGCGGCCGTCTCGGCGGCCTGCCGGTGGAAGTGCTGGTCGCCGACGATCAGCTCAACCCCGACGTCGCCAAGCAGGCCGCCGACCGCATGCTCAAGCGCGACCGGGTCGATTTCGTGACCGGCACCGTGTTCTCGAACGTGGTGCTGGCGATCGCCCCGCAGGTGCTCGAGTCGAAGACCTTCTTCATCGGCCCGAACGCCGGACCGGCGCAGTACACCGGCGCGCAGTGCCATCCGCTGTTCTTCGTCTCCTCGTGGCCGAGCGAGGCCTACAGCGAGGCCGCCGGGCAGTACATGACCGAGCGCGGGTTCAAGAACGTGATCTTCCTCGCCCCGAACTACCAGGGCGGCAAGGACGCCAACACCGGATTCAAGCGTTTCTACAAGGGCAGGGTCGCCGACGAGATGTTCACCAAGCTCGGCCAGCTCGACTACGCGGCCGAGCTCGCGCAGATCCGCGCCGCCAAGCCCGAGGCGCTGTACGTCTTCCTGCCCGGCGGCATGGGCATCAACTTCATCAAGCAGTTCGTCGCCGCCGGCATGTCCAAGGACATCCAGCTGGTGGTGCCGCTGTGGGGCTCCGATCAGGACATCATCCGCGCGGTCGGCGACCCGATGCTCGGGCTGTTCAGCGTCGGGCACTGGACGATCGACCTCGACAACGCCGCCAACCGCAAGTTCGTCGCCGAGTTCGAGAAGGAGTACAAGCGCCTGCCGACCGGCTACGCGGCCAGCGGCTACGACACCGCGCTATTGCTCGACTCGGCGATCCGCAAGGTGAAGGGCAACCTCGAGAACAAGGAAGCGCTGCGCGCGGCCATCAAGGCGGCCGACTTCAGGAGCGTGCGCGGCGACTTCAAGTTCAACACCAACCAGTTCCCGATCCAGAACTACTACCTCCAGGTGATCGGCAAAGCCGCCGACGGGCGCATCGCGCACAAGACGCTCGGGACCGTGCTCGCCAACCGCGGCGACGCGTACGTGCAGGACTGCAAGATGAAGTGAACGAGAGACGTAGAACGAGGGGACCAGCGCGCGGCCACGCCGCCTTCACACAGGAGAGATCGATGCGCAAGCAGCTCGTCACTTTCGCCGCGGCGATGATCGCGGCCGGGTCGGTGCACGCGGCCGACAAGGTGAGGATCGGGTTCATCAGCACCCTCTCGGGGCCGAACGCCGCGATCGGGATCGACATCCGCGACGGCTTCAACCTGGCGCTCAAGCTGGCCGGCAACCGGGTCGGCGGGCTCCCGGCCGAGGTGATCGTCGGCGACGACCAGTTCAACCCCGACACCGGCAAGCAGCTCGCCGACCGGATGCTCAAGCGCGACCGGGTCGATCTGCTCACCGGAATCGTCTTCTCCAACATCATGCTGGCGGTGGTGCCGGCGGCGTTCGAGCAGAAGACCTTCTACATCAGCCCGAACGCGGCGCCCTCGCCGCTCGCCGGCAAGCAGTGCAACCCGTTCTTCTTCGTCGTCTCGTGGCCGAACGACGCCTATCACGAGGCCGCCGGCCAGCACGCGACCAACAAGGGGTTCAAGAACGTCTATCTGCTCGCGCCGAACTACCAGGCCGGCAAGGACTCGCTCGCCGGCTTCAAGCGCTTCTACAAGGGCAAGGTGGTGGACGAGGTGTACACCAAGCTCGGCCAGCTCGACTACGCCGCCGAGATCGCGCAGATCCGCGCGGCCAAGCCCGAGGCGCTTTACGCCTTCCTCCCCGGCGGCATGGGCATCAACTTCATCAAGCAGTTCGTCGCCGCCGGGCTGTCCAAAGACATCCAGCTCATCGTCCCGGGTTTCGGCTCCGACCAGGACATCATCCGCGCGGTCGGCGACCCGATGATCGGGCTGTTCGACACCGCGCACTGGTCGTTCGACCTCGACAACGACGCCAACCGCAAGTTCGTCGCCGAGTTCCAGAAGGAGTACAAGCGCCTGCCGAGCGTGTTCGCCGCCCAGGGCTACGACACCGCGCTGCTGATCGACTCGGCGGTGCGCCGGGTCAAGGGCAACCTGGACAACAAGGACGCGCTCCGCGCCGCCTTCCGCGCGGCCGACTTCAAGAGCGTGCGCGGCTCGTTCAAGTTCAACCGCAACCAGTACCCGATCCAGGACTACTACCTGCGCGTGGTGTCGAAGGACGCCGAGGGCCGGATCGTCAACAAGAAGATCGGCACGGTGTTCACCAACCATGGCGACGCCTACGTGCAGGACTGTCCGATGAAGTGATCCGCGGCGCCTGAAGCCCGGCCGGCGGGGCAGGCGGCGCCGCGCCGGCCGGTGGCTGCCCACATGTCCGGGATCCTGATCCTCGAGCAGACGCTGAACGGGCTGCAGTTCGGCCTGATGCTGTTCTTGCTCGCCGCCGGGCTCACGCTCGTGTTCGGGATCATGGACATGATCAACCTCGCGCACGGCTCGCTCTACATGATCGGCGCGTTCCTCGCCGCGACCTTCGCCGAGTTGACCGGCTCGTTCGTCGCGGCGGTGGTGCTGGCGATGATCGGGACCGCTATCGTCGGCATGCTGCTCGAGGTGAGCATCCTGCGCCGGCTGTACGCCCGCGACCACCTGTCGCAGGTGCTGGCGACCTTCGCGCTCATCCTGATCGCGAACGAGGTGGTGCGGCTCATCTG
>Ga0308411_10002036_pt1 | contig 13758 bp, 9 predicted proteins | sample HotsprottomLayer_2_FD_203530 | JGI IMG/M metagenome (GOLD analysis project Ga0308411, IMG submission 203530) | Hot spring phototrophic mat microbial communities from Octopus Spring, Yellowstone National Park, Wyoming, United States -... | ecosystem: Environmental > Aquatic > Thermal springs >...
TGGATCGGCCCCGGCGGCTGCACCTTGAACGAGGCGACGTTCGTGCCCCCGCCGCCGGACGCCGTCCCGCAGGCACTGGGTGATCTCGAACATTTCCTCCACAAGAGGGACGATCTGCCGGTCCTGGTCAAGGTTGGGCTCGCTCATGCCCAGTTCGAGACGATTCATCCATTTCTCGACGGCAACGGCCGCGTGGGCCGCCTGCTCATCACCTTCCTGCTCTGCGAACGCGGCGTGTTGTGTAAGCCGGTGCTGTATCTTTCACACTACTTCAAGCGCCACCGGCAGGAGTATTACGAGCGGCTGCAAGCCGTGCGAGACGCCGGCGATTGGGAAGGCTGGTTGGCTTTTTTTCTGCGCGGCATCATTGACGTCAGCGCCCAGGCCGCGGAAACTGCGCGCCGAGTTTCCGAGTTGCGAGAACGGCTCAGGGCCGAAGTGACGCGATCGCTGGGCGGCGCGGTGGGAAGTGGACTCAAGGTGCTGGAGGAGCTGTTTCAGCGTCCGATTGTGGGCGTCAAAGACGTACAGTCCATCACAAAGACGAGCTACCCGGCGGCCAACCAGTTGATGCAGCGCCTGGTCCAGCTTGGCGTCCTGAAAGAAATCACCGGTCAGACTCGTAACCGCCGCTTCCGCTTTGAAGAATACGTGCGGCTATTTGAGGACGAGACGGGGATACAGCAGAAGGAGAGGAGGTGACGATGCCGGAAAACGCACGAGGCGCCAGAGTGAACGCAGCCGCCGAAAGACCCTTGCGCTTCGAACAACGGCTGGTGCTTCACCAGTGGCTGCTCAGCCTGCTCGGCGCGCCGAGCTTTGAGGCCCTAGCAGCCAAATTGAAGGCGCCGGGGTTAGAGGGCTTCGACGAAGACAACGCCACCCGCTTCTACCATGCCCTTTGCCTCTGTATACAGCCGGAACAACGGCAGGGGCTTCCGAATGACCTGCAAGCCTACGACCAGAACATCGTGCGCCATTGGAAGAGAATCACGGAGCGGCGAAATCATGCGGGGCCGTTTCTGTACCCGAAGTACTTTCAGTACCTGGCTCTACTGTTCACGGAGATCTATCTCGACTGGTATTTTGGCAACGCAGGTGAGCTACTCGCGGAACTCAACAAGCATGTAGAGGCCTTCAACAGCTCCGCGCCTGAGCCAAGCCGCATCGAACCGTACAGTGAACAGGACCTCAACAAGCTGGCTTTCTGGATGGCCACCGGAAGCGGCAAGACGCTCCTCATGCACGTCAATATCCTCCAATACCAGCATTATCTAGAGAACCGCCATCACAAGCCGGTGAACCGGGTCATCCTGCTCACGCCAAACGAGGGACTCTCACACCAGCATCAAGAGGAGTTCCGGCTTTCAGGCATTGAGGCCGAGCTCTTCTCGAAGGAGGGTCGGGGCCTCTTCACCGGCCGCGGGGTGGAGATCCTCGACATCCACAAGCTGCGTGACGAAATGGGCGAGAAGACTGTGGCCGTGGAGGCCTTCGAGGGAAGCAACCTAGTGCTCGTTGATGAGGGGCATCGCGGGACCAGCGGCGCGGAGACCGGCGCCTGGATGCAGAAGAGGAATCAGCTCTGCAAGGATGGCTTCTCCTTTGAGTACTCCGCGACGTTTGGTCAGGCGATGAAGGCCAGCGGCAGCCGTGCTCTGGAGCAGGTTTACGCGAAGTGTATCCTTTTCGATTACTCCTACAAGTATTTCTACGGCGACGGGTACGGCAAGGACTACCGCATCCTGAACCTGGCCGACGACTCGGACGAAAGCGTTCGCCGACAGTACCTTACCGCCTGCGCGCTGTCCTTTTATCAGCAGTTGAAGCTTTACAGGGAGCAGCGCGAGGCTTTTCGGCCGTTCCTGCTCGAGAAACCGCTATGGGTCTTCGTGGGCGGCAGCGTCAACGCGGTCCGCATGCAGAACCGCCGGAGGGTGTCCGATGTGGTGGACATCCTTTTGTTCCTGGCCGCCTTCGTGCGGGAGCGCGGCGAAAGCACCGCCATCATTGAGCGGCTGCTTGCCGGGCGCTCCGGTCTGCTGGACACTGCGGGACGGGAGCTCTTTCAAGGGGCGTTCCGGTATCTGAACACGCTGGGGCTGACGCCAGACCAGATCTTCGACGACATGCTGCGGATGGTTTTTAATGCTCCCACCACCGCAGCGCTGCACGTTGAAAACCTGAAAGGGACGGACGGGGAGGTGGCGCTTCGACTGGGCGGCAATGAAGCATTCGGCGTGATCAACGTCGGCGACACATCTGCTCTTTGCAAGCTCTGCGAGGAACAAGGGGAGCTGGTCGTCACGGAGAAGGAGTTCTCAGGCTCTCTGTTCCGCGCCCTCAATGGCGAGGCATCCACGATCCATGTTTTGATCGGGTCGAAGAAATTTACCGAGGGCTGGTCGAGCTGGCGGGTCAGCACGATGGGCTTGATGAACATCGGCCGCAACGAGGGCCCGCAAATCATCCAGCTTTTCGGCCGGGGCGTCCGCTTGAAAGGAAAAGATTTTTCGTTAAAGCGCAGCAGAAGGCTGGATGAATGGTCCGCGCCCAAGAATATCGAGACCCTGGAGACGCTCAACATCTTCGGCATCCGGGCGGACTATATGCGGCAGTTCAGGGAGTATCTCGAGGAGGAAGGCCTGCCGGCGAACGAAGACCGGATTGAGTTCGTGTTGCCGGTGATTAAGAATCTGGGGAGAAACAGACTGAAGATCGTCCGCCTGCGGGAGGGCGCCGACTTCAAGACGGCTAAACGCGCGCTGGACGGGCCTCCGGACTTTCTGGTGCGGCACCCTATCGTTGTCGACTGGTATCCGAAGTTACAGGCAATTGCGAGCGGCGCCGGCCGAACGAACGGCGAGGCGGCGGAGCGGCATCGATGCAGGTTTGAAGAGGCGCACCTCGCCTTCCTGGACTTTGACGCCATCTACTTCGAGCTTCAGAAGTTCAAGAACGAACGAGCCTGGCACAACCTCAACCTTCCGCGGGGGAGACTGAGGGCTCTGTTGGAGCGGGACGACTGGTACGGGCTCCTCATTCCAAAGGAGGAGATGGAATACCGGTCGTTCCAGCAGGTGCTGCGTTGGCAAGAGATCGCGACGGTCCTCCTGAAGAAGTACGTGGACCGCTATTACAAGTTCAGGAAGCAGGAGTTCGAGAGCAGTCAACTGGAGTATCAGGAGCTGTCGGAGGACGACCCTAACTTTATTGCAGAATACCGGCTGCTCATCGAGCGGTCGCGCGAAGACATCGTCCAGAAGCTGGAGGAGATCAAGAAGCTGATCGAACGCGGAGATCTCAGGCAAGCAGAGTTTTCCAAGCTGGCCTTTAAACAGGATTCAGTCAGCACAATCGCCTTTGCGGGGCACCTATACCAGCCGCTTATTTACGTTGGCAACGATCTCATCGAGGTCAAGCCCGTGGTGCTGGAGAATGAGGGCGAGCGCGACTTCGTTCTGGACCTTCAGAAGTTCTGTGAGTCAGAGAGGGGCAAGAGACTGCTGGAGAGCAAGGAGCTTTACCTGCTCCGGAACTTGAGCCGCGGCCGCGGCATCGGCTTCTTCGAGGCGGGCAATTTCTATCCCGACTTCATCCTCTGGTTGCTGGCCGGCGGCCGCCAGTACGTGAGCTTCATCGACCCCAAGGGGCTGCGGAATCTTGAGGGCCGAGACGACCCTAAGATCAGATTCTACGAGACGATCAAGAAGCTCGAGGAGCAATTGAACGACCAGGCGGTATCGCTGAACTCTTTTATCCTATCGAGAACGCGCTCCTCGGAAATCGGTTGGTGGGCCAGGGACATGAGCAAGGATGACTGGGAGAAGCGGAATGTGCTCTTCCAGCAAGAAGACCGGGATCGTTACATCGATAGACTTCTGGCAAAGGTGGGCGGACCAGAGTGGGATTATTGAGGCACCCGATTTGGGAGGCCGGGCGGAGGCGCCCGAAAAGCCGTCGAGGTTTACCAGGCACTGCGTGGAGTAGCGCGCCGGAGGCCGGGTTTGACTGGCCCGGCCTGCCTTGCTAGATTGGCAGTTTCATGCCCGGGCCAGAGCGCTTGAAGGTCACGCCGCTGCACTCGGCTCACCTCCGGCTGGGAGCGAGGATGGTGGATTTCGGCGGCTGGGAGATGCCTCTCCAATACACCGGGATCCTCGACGAGCACCACGCCGTGCGCCGCGCCGTCGGCGTCTTCGACGTCAGCCACATGGGAGAGATCGAAATCCACGGTCCGGAGGCGCTGGCCCTGGCCGAATATGTAACCACCAACCGAGTCTCCCGTTTACAAGAAGGGCAAGCCCAGTACTCCGGCCTACTCTACCCCCATGGCGGCTTCGTCGATGACGTTCTTGTGCACCGCACCGCCCCGGACGGCATCTTTATTTGTGTGAACGCCGCCAATCAGGAAAAGGACTACGGGCACATCCGCTCGGCCAACCGCTGGAACGCGCAGGTGGAGTTCGCCTCCGAGCGTTATGCGCAGATCGCGGTCCAAGGCCCGCGCGCGCTCGAGGTCTTGCGTCCTTTGTGCGAAGCCGATCTGACCGCGATCCGCTACTACCGCTTCGAGGATTCAAAAATTCTCGGCCTCCCCGCCAGAATCGCGCGAACCGGCTACACCGGCGAAGACGGCTTTGAGATCTACGCCGCGCCGGAGCACGCCGAGCGGCTCTGGGACCGCATCCTGGATGCCGGCCAGCCCTTCGGCATCCGGCCCTGCGGCTTGGGCGCGCGCAACACGCTTCGTCTGGAGGCGGCGATGGCGTTGTACGGCCACGAGATTGATGCCAGCATCACTCCGTTCGAGGCTGGACTGGATTGGGTCGTCAAGTTCGACAAAGGCGAGTTCCTGGGCAAGCCGGCGCTCGAAAGACAGGCTTCCGATGGGGTGCGCCGGAAACTGATAGGCTTCGAGATGGCCGGCCGGGAGATCGCCCGCGACGGCTACGAGGTGCTGGCCGAAGGCGAACCGGCCGGCTGGGTGACGAGCGGCGCTCCCTCGCCGACGTTGAACAAGAATATCGGAATGTGTTACTTGCCCGCGGATTGGGCCGTGCCCGGGCGCGAAGTCGAGATTCTGGTCCGCGGCAAACCCTGCCCGGCCCGGACGGTTGCGCTGCCATTCTACAAGAGGACTCGATAAACCATGTATCCGGAGAATTTCCGTTACACCAAAGAGCATGAATGGGTGCTGGTGGAAGGCGACACCGGCACGGTGGGCATCACCCACCACGCCCAGGAGCAGTTGGGCGACATCGTCTACGTCGACCTGCCGAAAGTGGGGGCCAAACTGGAGAAAGGAGCGGCGATGGGCTCGGTCGAGTCGGTCAAGGCCGTGTCCGAAATCTTCTCGCCGGTTTCCGGCGAGGTGATCGCCGTCAACGAAACGCTCAGCGACGCTCCCGAAAAGCTCAACCAGGACCCGCACGGCGAGGGCTGGTTGGTCAAAGTCAAACTGGCGGATCCGCAGGAGGCCGCCACCCTGATGGACGCTGCTCAATACCAGGCGCACGTGGCCGCGGAGTCGTAAGCTTGCGCTACCTTCCGAATTCCGACGAGGAACGCCGCCAGATGCTCGAGGCCTGCGGCCTTGCGAGCCTGGAGGATCTGTTCGCTCATCTGCCCCCCGAAGTGCGGCTGGCGCGCCCACTGGCGCTCCCGCCCGGCAAATCCGAATACGAGATCCTCGACTACTTCCGCGCGCGCGGCCAGGAGTGCGCCAACGGCTACGCGTCGTTTCTGGGCGCGGGCGCCTACCGCCACTTCCGGCCCGTGCTGGTGGACGTGGTCGCTTCGCGGGGCGAGTTCCTCACGGCTTACACTCCCTATCAATCAGAAATCTCCCAGGGCATCCTCACCAGCATCTTCGAGTTCCAAACGATGATCTGCCAGCTCACCGGCATGGAGGCCGCCAACGCGTCGATGTATTGCGGATCGACGGCCACCGCCGAGGCCGCTCTCATGGCCGCGCGCATCACCGGCCGCAGCCGCATCCTGGCGGCGCGAAGCCTTCACCCGGAGTACCGGCAGGTGCTGGCCACCATGCTCCGCAACCTGGAGATGCCCATCGAGGAGATCGCCTACGATTCGGCTTCGGGTCAGACGGACCTGGAGGATTTGGACCGAAAGCTGGATGAGCAGACTGCGGCGGTGATCTTGCAGTCGCCCAGCTTTTTCGGAATCGTCGAGGAGCTCGATCGCGCGGCAGATCTGGCGCACCGCAAAGGGGCGCTGCTGATCCACGTCTTCACCGAGGCGGTAGCGCTGGGACTTCTGGAGCCGGCACGGGAGGCGGACATCGTCGCCGGCGAGCTGCAATCATTCGCTGCGCCCCCCAGCTTCGGCGGCCCCTACGCCGGGGTGATCGCCACCAAAGAGAAGCACGTGAGGCAGATGCCCGGCCGCCTGGTGGGAGAGACCAAAGACGTTCAGGGCAACCGCGCCTATTGCCTGACGCTCTCCACCCGCGAGCAGCACATCCGCCGCGAGAAAGCCACTTCCAACATCTGCACCAACCAGGCCCTGGTGGCGCTGATGGCCACGGTCTTCATGACCGTCTACGGCAAGCAGGGCTTGCGCGAGCTGGCCCGGCAAAATCTGTCCAAGGCGCATTACCTGGCTTCGCGGGCGCCGCTTCGTTTTTCGGGGCCGTTCTTCAATGAGTTCGTCACCGCGCCTGGGCCGCGCGCGCCCGAGCAGATCAACCGGGAACTGCTCGAAAGGAAGATCATCGGGGGCCTTCCGCTCGGGCCGTACTATCCGGAGCTGGACGGCGCCATGCTCCTGTGCGTCACCGAGATGAACCGCCGCGCCGACATGGACGCCCTCGCGGAGGCATTCGGGTCATGATCCGCAAGGTCCGCCGTCACCCGGTTCAAAACGAACCGCTTTTATTTGAAATCAGCGAGCCGGGCAAACGCGCCTGGCAGTTGCCGCCGCTCGACGTGCCCGAGACCGATCCCGCCGAGGCGTTGGGCGAGGGCCGCGTGCGCCGCGAAATTGAAGGATTCCCCGAGGTGAGCGAGGTCGAAGCGGTCCGGCACTTCACCCGCCTGTCCACCTGGAACTACGCCATCGACCTGGGTTTGTACCCGCTCGGAAGCTGCACAATGAAGTACAACCCGCGGGTGAACGAAGCGGCCGCGCGCGTGGAGGGACTGGCCTGGGCGCATCCTTATCAGCCGGAGCCGCTCAGTCAGGGCGCGATGGAGATCATGGCCGCCCTGGAGCAGGCGCTGGCGGAGATCACCGGCATGGACGCCGTGACCTTGCAGCCGGCCGCCGGCGCTCACGGAGAGCTGACCGGAATCCTGCTGGTGCGGGCCTGGCTGGCCTCTCAGGGCAACCCGCGCAAGAAGATTCTAGTGCCGGATTCGGCGCACGGCACCAACCCGGCCACCGCGCGCATGGCGGGCTACGCCGTCGAGAACATCCGCTCCAATGAGCTGGGCATGGTGGATCTGAGCGTGCTGGCGGCCGCGGTGAACGAGGACGTGGCCGCCCTGATGCTCACCAACCCCAACACGCTGGGCGTCTTTGAGACCGAAATCGTGCGGGCGGCGGAGATTCTCCACGCCAAGGGCGCTCAGCTTTACATGGACGGCGCCAACATGAACGCGCTGGTGGGCATCGCCCGGCCGGGCGATTTCGGCGTGGACGTGATGCATCTGAACCTGCACAAGACCTTTTCCACGCCCCACGGCGGAGGGGGCCCTGGCAGCGGTCCGGTCGCGGTCCGTGCGCATCTGGAGCCGTTCCTGCCCGTGCCCCGGCTGGAGAAGACCCCCGAGGGCTGGCGTTTTCAGTACGCGCGGCCGCAATCGATCGGGCGCGTGAAGGCTTTTTACGGCAACTTCGGGGTGATGGTTCGCGCGTTGGCCTACATCCTGGCCCACGGGGCCGAGGGGCTGAAGGCCGCCACGATGGACGCCGTGTTGAATGCCAACTACATCCGCAAGCGCCTGGAAGCGTACTACGAACTTCCGCACCGCGCACCGACCATGCACGAGTGCGTCTTCAGCGACCAGCGCCAGGCGCGGCACGGCGTGCGCACCATGGACATCGCCAAGCGCCTGATCGACTACGGCTTCCATCCTTACACGGTTAGCTTTCCCTTGATCGTGCCGGGCGCGATGATGATCGAGCCGACGGAGACCGAATCCAAGCGCGAGCTGGATCTCTTCATTGACGCATTGATCTCGATCGCCCAAGAGGCGGAGACCGATCCGGAGCTGGTGCGCTCGGCGCCGCATTCGACGCGCACGGCGCGGGTAGATGAGGTCACGGCCGCCCGCCGTCCGGTTCTGCGGTGGAAACCTCCGCAGCAGTCTTAGGACTCCGCGGCCGAGCCGCCCGCCGGCAAGCCGGCCGACAGTTGTTGCACCTTGAGGAGAAACTCCACTTCGCCTTCCGGGAGGCCCAGAGCCGCGGCGATCCGGCTGGCCGGCTCCCCGCGCCGGTGCATTCGCAGGGCCATGCCTCGCTTGTTCAGATTCAGCCCGGAGCTGGCCACCGGCAAGCTAGCGACGCGCTCGGCCGATTCGGCTAGCTGCCGCACCTGGGAGCGGAGCTCCTCGATCTCTGCGCGGGTCTCGTCGAGCCTCCGAGCGAGCTCATCCTGCCGCTGCTCGGCCGCCACGGCCCGGCGTTTGAGGTCTCGGGCCATGCTGAAAAACAGGGCCAGGCCCAGCAGAATCCCGATCGCCGCGCATAGCCAGGCAGTGAGCGGGTGCAGCAGCCATTGGGTCAACATGCGTTCTTCCTCCAGGGTTCCGAAAGACGGGCCAGGGTTTGGCGTGGGCCCCTGGCCTGCGCCTGACCCTTCCTGTCTTCTGATCTTCCGTTCTCCGTGTTCTCTGCTTCTTGGTGGCGCGCCTGTTCTCCACGCGCTCCGACGCTTCTACCTCAAAGGAGCGTCTCACTCGGCCGGGGCCTCACCGGAATCCGCTCGTGCGCAGCAAATCCTCCCGGCTCATGATCTTCTGTATGCGCACTCCGTAGTTCCCCTCGACGACCACGACTTCGCCCAGGGCGACGACCGTGTCGTTCACGATCAACGCCACCGGTTCGTCGATGGTCCGGTCCAGTTCAATGACCGATCCCGCAGTCAGCTTCAACACGTCTTGCAGCGGCAATTGGGTCCGGCCGAACGACACGCTCACCGGCAGTTCCACGTCTTTGAGCAGGTCCAGAGTCTTGTAGGAGTGGTCTTCCCGCTCGGGAGGCGGCCGCAAAGCCGGACTTTCGACCGGGGGCGGTCCGGCAAGCCACTTCTCGGCCGCCGCCTCCAAGTCTCCGCTGATCACCATCCGCAGCCGGATTGCTTCCCTTCCGGCCAGACTCAGTTCCGCGAGCTGGGGCTCTCCTTGGGGAGGGGGACCCGGGGCCACCTTTCCGTTCGCCGCGGAGACGCTCTCGCCGGCAAGCTCGGAAAGCTGCTGGGCCATGGCCGAAAACGCCTGATTGAGCAACTCGATCCAGGTCGCGCGGGCCTCTTCCTCCGAGACTTCCTGCACGCCCGCCCCGGCCAGAGCCCGCCTGCCGGCCAAGTCCGCCTCGGCCGCCGGAACCCCAATCCAAATCAGCCAACGGGCATCGCTGCTGAATCCTTGCTCCCACCACAGCAGCTCCTCCGCAGGGAGGTCCGCCTGCTCCAGCCAGGTGATCCGCGGCCGCTCGCCCGCCATCCCTTCGATGGCCTCAAGCAGGCTCGCGCCCCACAACTCTCTCAGCTTTTCTAGCGCCGGCTTGCCCATCCTCACCTCCCGCGCGTCATCGGCCAGCGCTTCTCGAGATAGGAGCGCAGCCGCATGATGGCCTGCGATTTCAACTGCGAGATCCGCGACAGATGCAGGTTCATCACCTCGGCGATCTCGCGCAGCGTCAGTTCCTCCTGGTAGTACAAACTCAGCACCGTGCGCTCCACCGGCGGAATCCGCTCCAGGGCCTCCGCCAGCAGCCTCTCCAGCTCACGGGATTCCAGCAGGTGGCTGGGCCAGTTCTGCTCGCTGTCGGCGATCAGCTCGTTCAGGTTCCGGGCATCCTCCCGTTCGGAGGAGTAGTCCAGGCTGTTCAGCGTCAGTCCCTGGATGTCCAGCAGCCACTGACGGTATTCTTCGAGCGTAAGACCCAGATCCTGCGCGATCTCCTCTTCGCTGGCCGCCCGCCCCAGCCGCTGTTCGGCCGAGGCCATGGCGGCCTCAATCTGCTTGGCCTTCTTGCGCCGGTCCCGGCTGGCCCAGTCCAGGTCCCGCAGGCTGTCCAGGATCGCGCCCCGGATCTTGTACTCGGCGTAGGTGCGCAGCTTGACGTTCTGTGAGGGATCGAAATTGTCGATGGCCGAGATCAGCCCCACGATGCCCGTCGAGATCAGATCGTCCAGACTGACGCTGTCCGGCAGCCGTTCGTGAATCCGCCGCGCGATGAGGCGGACCTGCGGCAGATGTTCCAGAATCAACCGCTCCCGCTCGCTGCATGCTTCCTCACTCTGCACCCCTGGATACATGGGTCTTCACCTGCGGCCCGGCTGCCGGCCCCGTCCCATCCGCCTGAGAGCCGCCGCTTACCCGAGCAATAATCCGATCAGCCGCTCCCGCCCGGCTTCCTCCAGATCCTCCGGGATCCGTTGGCCGCCGGCGAGGAAGGACACGGGCTTGGCCGTTCGAACCGCCTCGCTGAAAGCCGGCCCGAACGACGTGGCCTCGTCCAGCCTTGTAAACAGCAGCTTGGACGGCCGGAATCTTTCAAACCGGTCCACCGCACAAGTTAGATCGGCATTTCTGGTCGTCGCCGCTAGTGTCAAATGCACCTCAACTTCCGGGTAGGAACGAAGAATTTCCGCCAACTCGGCCGCCGCCTCCGCGTCGCCCGGCGCAAATCCCGGCGTGTCAATCAGGACCAGATCCTTAGACGATGCTTCCGCCAGCGCCTGCCGCAAGGCCGCCGCGCTGTCCGCGCAGCGGAACCCCACGCCCAGAATGGCGGCGTAGGTCCGCAGCGGCTCCGATCCGGCCACGCGGTAGTTGTCCATGGAGACGATCCGCACCGGCCGCCGCTTCTCCAGCCCCAGCCGCACGGCCAGCTTCACCAGCGTCGTCGTCTTGCCCGAGCCGGGCGGTCCGACCAGCGCGGCCGCCGCAAGCGCAGCCTCGGGCCGGCCCAACAGCGGATCGGCGTGGATCCTGCGCTCCAGCTCGAGCTTGAGCAGCGGCCTCCAGTCCGGAAGCCGTCCCGCGCCCGCTTGCAGGGAGTCCCCGCCGACGAGCGGATCTCCCAGCCGGCGCGCCTCGACGCACGCCGCGATTTCATGCGCCAAGGGCGGATCGAGTCCGGCTTCCAGCAGCGTTCCCAGGGCCTCCCGGCCCCCGGCCAGGGCTGCCGCGCCGCGCGTGCCCACCCCGGACTGCCACACCGCCGAGCGCAGGCGCTCCATCTCACGGCGCAATTGCGCCAGCTCGCGCTCCAGACCCTTTGCCTCGGGCGGCTCCTTGGGCCCTTCGGCGCTCCTCGGGCCAGCGGCCGAAACCTTCTCGGCTTCCCGCGGGTCCAGTGCGGCGACCACCACCTCGTACTGCCCCAAATGCTGCGCCTCCGGAGGCGCTTTCCGGGACTCCACCAGCACCGCTTCTTCGCCCAGTTCTTCCCGCGCCAAGCCCAGCGCGGCCTCTACGGTGCCCGCAAAGAAAGATTTCAGTTTCATTCGGCTTCTCCTCCTGCGTTACTGGATCACCCCCAGATTCAAGACCCGCACCCCGGGCGGAATCTCGCTGTGGCTCAAAAAGAAAAGATTCGGATAGCTGCTTTCCACAATCTGCCTCAGGAAATACCTCGCTCCCGCGCTGGTGATGACGGCCATCGTGCCCGCGCTGCCTTTCACCCGCGCCTCGATCCGGTTCAGAATCTCGCGGATCGCCTTGGGCGCCAGCGTCAGATGGCTGTTGTTCTCGCCGTGCTCGACGTTGGACTCCACCAACTGTTCGATCGACGGGTCCAGGAAGTACGCCGCCAAGTCTCCGGCTGCGTTCAGATGGGGCTTGACCACGGTGCGCCGGATCGCCTGCCGCACATACTCGGTGAGCAGCACCGGGTTGCGCGTCATGGCCGCTCCCTCCCCCAGCGCCTCCAGTATGGTGACCGCATCCCGGATCGAGACGCGTTCCCGCAGCAAGTTCTGAAGCACCCGCTGCACGGTGGCGAGGGGCAGCAGCTTGGGCGTCAAATCCTCCACCACCTTGGGATGCTCGGCCGCCACGCGGTCCAGCAGCCGCTTGGCGTCCTGGCGCGAAAACAGCTCGTGCGCGTGCCGCCGCACCAGCTCCGCCAAGTGCGCGCCAAACACGGTCATGGGATCCACCACGGTGTAGCCCTCGGCGCGGACCAGCTCGGCGCGCTCGCTGGGGATCCACCAGGCCGCCAGCTGAAACGCAGGCTCCCGCGTCGGAATCCCGCCGCTCACCGGATCCGTTTTGGCGCCGGCGATCGCCAGCTCGGAGCCCGGGATCAGCTCAAAGCGGGCGATCCTCTCGCCCTTGAGCAGCACCACATATTCCCGCGCCCCCAGCGAGAGGTTGTCGTTCACCTTCACCGGCGGCATCAGGTAGCCCAGCTCCATGGCCAGTTGCTTGCGGATGCCGGCGATTTTGCGCAGCAGCGGCGAGTTGGCCCCGCCTTCGACATAGCGGACCAGCCCCAAGCCCACCTCCACCGCCAGCGGATCCACACGCAACGTGCTCTCCAGGTTCTCCCGCGTGGGAGGAGGCTTCACTGCGGCGGCCGGCTTGGCCGCCTCGGCCGCCTTCCGCCGCATGCGCCAGGCCGTCGCGCCCAGGCCCGTCCCCAACACCAGGAAGGGAATTTTCGGCAGCCCCGGGAAGACGGCCATGGCCATTACGACGCCGCTCGCCAGAAGCAGCGGCTCGGCCGCTCCGAAAACCTGGCGCCGCACCTCGGAGCTCACCCGCGTTTCGCCCGCGGCCCGCGTCACGATCAGGCCCCCGGAAACCGAGATCATCAGCGCCGGGATCACCGTCACCAGCCCGTCGCCGATCGTCAGCACCGTGTAGGTCTCCAGCGCCCGGCGCAGCTCCATGTCATGCTGGAGCACGCCGATCATCAGGCCCGCAATGATGTTGATGCCCGTAATCAGAATGCTCGCCACCGCGTCCCGCTGCGTGAAGCGGCTGGCGCCGTCCATCGAACCGTAGAATTCGGCCTCGGCGGCCAGTTGTTTGCGGCGCTCGCGGGCCTCGGCTTCGTCGATGATCCCCGCGTTCAGATCCGCGTCGATCGACATCTGCTTCCCCGGCAGCGCATCCAGGGTGAAGCGCGCCGTCACCTCCGAGATGCGCACCGCGCCGTGGTTGATCACCACGTACTGAATGGCGATGAGCACCAGAAAGATCACGGCCCCGATGATGTAGTTGCCGCCCACCACGAAGCTGCCGAAGGCCTCGATGACGCGGCCCGCCGCCGCCGTGCCGGTGTTGCCTTCGAGCAAAATCAGGCGCGAGCTGGAAATGTTGAGCGCCAGCCGGAACAGCGTCAACAGCAGCAGCATCGTCGGGAAGACGTTGAAGTCCACCGGCCGCTTGATGTACAGCGCCACCATGAGGACTAGCACCGACATCATGATGTCGGCGGCGATCAGCACATCCAGCACAAAGGACGGCAGCGGCACGATCAGCGCCAGCACGATCCCCAGCACGGCCAGCGGCGTGCCGTAATCGGAGATCGCCCCGGAGCCCAACCACTCCG
>Ga0308411_10002041_pt1 | contig 13730 bp, 12 predicted proteins | sample HotsprottomLayer_2_FD_203530 | JGI IMG/M metagenome (GOLD analysis project Ga0308411, IMG submission 203530) | Hot spring phototrophic mat microbial communities from Octopus Spring, Yellowstone National Park, Wyoming, United States -... | ecosystem: Environmental > Aquatic > Thermal springs >...
GGCCGCTCGGTGGCGGAGGCCTCGAAGGGCGTGGGCGAGATCGCCAAGAATATCGCCGGCGTGGCCGTGGCGGCCAAGAGCACCAGTCAGGGCGCGGCCGACACGCAGAAGGCCGCCCAGGAGCTGAGCCGGATGGCGGCCGAGCTCCAGACGGTGGTGGCGAAGTTCAAGTACTAGGAGGCGGCCGAAGGCGGGGCCGGATGCCAGGCGCCTGGAGCCCGGCCCCGCTCCGGCCGATAGTTCTAGCGGAGCCGAGATGACGCGCGCGCTGGTGGTGGACGACTCAAAAGCGGTGCGGCTGATCCTGGCGCGGACGCTGGCCGAATTGGGCTACGAGGTGCGCCAGGCGGCCAACGGACGCGAAGCGTTGGAGCTGATCGGCCAGGAGGGCGGCTCGATCGGGCTGGTGCTGCTTGACTGGCACATGCCGGAAATGGACGGGCTGGAGCTGTTGCGGCGGCTGCGGGCCGAACCCACGTTATCGGCGCTGGTGGTGGTGATGGTGACGACGGAAACCGACATGGAGCATGTGGCCGAGGCGCTCGCCGCCGGCGCGAACGAATATGTGATGAAGCCGTTCACGCGCGAGATTCTGGTCGAGAAGCTGCAACTGGCGGGCGCCTCCGCCTAGAGGCGGCGACGGGGCGGGCCCATGGCGGCGCTGCGGCAAAGAGTTCTCCAGCCGGGGGAAAAGATACGGGTGCTCGTGGTCGACGACTCGGTGGTGATTCGCCGGCTGGTGGCGCACGCGCTCGCCGAGGAGCCGCAGATTGAGGTGGTGGGGGCGGCGGCCAACGGCGCCATCGCGCTCGAGCGCATCGCGCAGCTCAACCCCGACGTGCTGACGCTGGACGTCGAGATGCCGGAGATGGACGGCCTGGAGCTGCTGCGGCGGCTCCGCGGCCGGTATCCCAACCTGCGCATCGTCATGTTCAGCACGCTGACGGAACGGGGCGCGGCGGTGACGTTCGAGGCGCTGGCGCTCGGCGCCGATGATTACGTCGCGAAGGTTTCCAACGAAGGGTCGCTTGACCGCTCGCTCGATCGGCTGCGGCGGGAGCTCGTCCCTAAGATCAAGCAGTTCTTTCTGGCGCCGGCGCCTGCCGCCGCCCGGCCGGCGCCGCCGATGGTTGCCGCCCCGGCGCCGGCCGCGTTTCGGCCGAAGGTGGTGGCCATCGGCGTCTCGACGGGAGGCCCCACCGCGCTGGCGCGCCTGCTGCCCGAGCTGCCGGCCGGGTTCCCCCTGCCGGTGCTCGTGGTCCAGCACATGCCGCCGATGTTCACACGGCTGCTGGCGGAGCGCCTGGACGCCCTCTGCCGGCTGAAGGTAGCTGAAGCGTCCGACGGCGAGCCGGTCGAAGGAGGCAAGATCCTCATTGCGCCGGGCGACCACCACATGAAAGTCACGCGGGAGGAGGGCAAGGTTCGAGTCAGGCTCGATCAGTCGCCGCCGCTCAACTCCTGCCGGCCGGCGGTCGATGCGTTATTTGGCTCGCTCGGCGAAACTTACGGCGGCGCCGTGCTGGCGGTGGTGCTCACCGGCATGGGGCAGGACGGCTTGCGCGGCGCCGGGATCCTGAAGGCGCGCGGGGCACGCCTGTTGGCTCAGGACGAAGCCTCAAGCGTCGTTTGGGGAATGCCCGGCGCCGTGGTCGCAGCCGGGCTGGCCGACCGGGTGGTGCCGCTCGAGCGAATCGGTAAGGAAATCTTGGGATTCGTCGACCGGGGGTGAAGCCGATGGGGCGAGTCGGAACGATTCCGGAGAAGACAGCGAACGAAGGAATCCGGCCGGAGAACTACCGCCTGCTCCAGAGCTACCTCCGGGAACGCTCCGGGGTGGTCCTGGAGGCCGACAAGGGCTATCTGGTCGCGGCGCGGCTGGGGCCGCTGGCGCAGGATCTCGGCCTGGCCGGCGTGGACGACCTCTGTGCGCTGCTCTGGGCGACGCAGGATGCCGAGGTCGGCCGGCGCGTCGTCGAGGCGATGACCACGAACGAGACCTACTTCTTTCGCGACCCGGCGCAGTTTGAGGCGATCCGGAAGGAGTTGCTGCCGCAATTGCGCCTCGGGCGCGGCGCTTCGCGCCGGGTGCGGTTTTGGTCGGCGGCCGCTTCGACGGGCCAGGAGGCCTACAGCCTGGCGATGCTTCTGCTCGAGGAGGGTTTCGGCGGCTGGAACGTCGAGATCCTGGCGACCGATATCAACCGGCAGGTTTTGGAGAAGGCGCGGCGCGGCGTCTACGGGCAGTTGGAAATAAACCGCGGGTTGCCGGCTCCCCTGCTGATCAAGTATTTCCGGCGCATCGGCCTGGACTGGCAGATCGGCGAGCAGGTGCGGGCGCTGGTGCGCTTTGAAGAGTTCGACCTGCGAGAAGCGACGGTCGGCCGCGAGCCGTTCGACGCCGTACTGTGTCGCAACGTGTTGATCTACTTCGACGCCGAGACCAAGCAGCGCGTCCTGACGAACATCGCAAGGGTGCTGGCGCCCGGCGGCTGGCTCCTGCTCGGCGGGGCCGAAACCGCCCTCGGCCTGGAGGCGTTCTTCGAGCGGGTGACGGTCGGCCAGGCGGTCGTCTACCGCGTACGCGATTGAGGCGAACTGATGACAACCGAAACGAAGCGACCGACCTTGCCGGACGAGCTGACCGAGATCGTCCGCAGCGTCTTTGAAACGATGATGGGCCTGGAGGTGGCGCCGGCCGAGCCCCCTTGGTGCGCCGAGCCGAACCGTTTGACGGCGGCGGTGCAGCTGAGCGGGGCCTGGTCGGGGGCGGTGCTGTTGGAATGTGACCGGCGGCTGGCCTGCCGGCTGGCGGGAGCCTTTCTGTCGATGCCGGAGCCGGAGGAGGTCGATGACATGGTCCGCGACGTCATGGGCGAACTGGCGAACATGATCGGCGGGAACCTGAAGTGTGCGCTCAGTGACGGGATTCAGTTGTCGACTCCGGTCGTGGTGGACGGCCCGAGCCCGGCGCTGCGAATCTGCGGCGGCGAGATCTGCCGGCGATTGGCGTTGGAATGCGGGGGCGGGCCGATCTGGGTGACGGTGGTTTCGGTCGGCGCCCTCGAGCTGCCGCACCGCTGAGGTTCGGGGAGGCGGGATGGGCAAAGATCCGCTACTCAACCAGGAAGAGATCGACCGGATGTTCGCCTCGGCTTCAGCCACCGCGCCGGCGAAGGTGGAGCCGGGCGATTTCCGGCGGGCCGATCGCATGCCGCGCGATTAACTCCAAATCGATCCGGCTGCTGCGCGACAACTTCGCCCGGGCGCCGAGGGCGAGCTTGCCGGCGTATCTGAGAGCCTCTGTGGGCTTGAACCTGAGCACCGAGGGCGGCGAGAGCACGGTGATGGAGGCGCCCGAGCTGGGGGCGGCCGGCTTCATCCGCAAGCCGCTCACAATCGATCAGATCCGCGACAAACTCAGGCAATTCTGTTGAGGCTGGGCCGGCGGCGAAAGCGCCGCCTCCGGCGAGGGAGACGCCACGGCCGCCGACAGCCGTCTCTCCGGCCGCCTGCCCTCCCTGGCGACGGAGCGAATTCCGGAGGCGACAAGGGCCAGGGGCGGCGATTGCTTCCCGAAGCCGGTTCAGGGGATAATGAAGAGGGATCCGGACAATCGTGTTGAGGCGCAAGCATCCGGCGGGGGTACCTCGTGAGACGGTCGGGGTCTGACGACACTCTACGCTGCTCTTTTTGCCATAAAAGTCAGGACGTCGTCGGCAAGTTGATTTCCTCGCCGGGCGAGTACCCGCGGGCCTACATCTGCGACGAGTGCATCGCCGTGTGCAACTCGATTCTCGAGGATGACCGGCCCGAGCGCGTTCCCGGCGGCGCCTTCAAGTTGCCGAAGCCGCTCGAGATCAAGGACTACCTGGATCAGTATGTGATCGGCCAGGAGTCGGTGAAGAAGAAGCTGGCCGTCGCCGTCTATAACCATTACAAACGCATTCATCTGAATCGGCAGCGGGCCGGCGACGTCGAGCTGGCCAAAAGCAACATCCTGCTGATCGGGCCCACCGGCACGGGCAAGACGCTTTTGGCGCAGACGCTGGCGCGATTTCTCGACGTGCCGTTCGCCATCGTCGACGCCACGACGCTCACCGAGGCGGGCTATGTAGGCGAGGACGTCGAGAACATTATCCTGCGGCTGTTGCAAAACTCCGATTGGGACGTGCAGCGCTGCCAGCAGGGGATCATTTATATCGACGAGATCGACAAGATCGGGCGCAAGGATGAGAACCCCTCGATCACGCGGGACGTCTCCGGCGAAGGCGTGCAACAGGCGCTGTTGAAGATTCTGGAGGGCACGATCGCCAACGTGCCGCCGCAAGGCGGACGCAAACACCCGCACCAGGAGTTCACCCCGGTCGACACGACCAACATCCTGTTCATCTGCGGGGGCGCCTTTGTCGGCCTGGAGAAGATCATCAGCCGGCGCATCGGCCAGTCGTCGATCGGTTTCATCAAAGACAAAGACAAGGAGTCGCCGGAGCGCAGGGCTTCCACGAGCGGCCGGCGCGACCTGAATCTGCTCGAGAAGGTGCAGCCGGTGGATCTGATCCGGGCGGGCTTCATTCCGGAGTTCATCGGGCGCTTGCCGGTGATCGCCGTGCTCGAGGATCTGGACAAGGACGCCCTCGTGCAGATTCTGACCAAGCCCAGGAACGCCATCATCCGGCAGTACCAGAAGCTGTTCGAGTTTGAAAATGTTAAACTGAGATTTACCGAGGACTCCCTCGAGGCGATTGCGGCCTTGGCCATGGAGCGGAAGGTCGGGGCGAGGGGCTTGCGAACCATCCTCGAGGATCTGATGCTCGAGCTGATGTACTATCTCCCGTCGTACAAGAAGATCCGAGAGTTCGTGGTGACCAAGGAGATGGTCATGGCCCGAAAGATCAACCTGGCGCTTCTTGAGAAGGCCGGCTGACGGCCCCTGGACCTCCGGCCTGCGAGCCGGCCGGGCGGGCCGGCACGAGACAACCAGTTCAGCCTCAACAGGACTCATGCTTACCTCGAAGGAAAAGACCGAAACCAAGCGCCTCCCGATGATGCCCATTCGGGACGTCGTCATCTTTCCGTTCATGATGACGCCGTTCGTGGTCGGCCGCGAGTCGAGCGTGCGAGCGCTCGAGCAGGCCCTTCTGGCCGACAAAAAGATCTTCCTGGCCACGCAGCATGACGCCTCGGTGGACGATCCCCGGCCGGATGAGATCTACAGCGTCGGCACGATCGCCAACATTGTTCAGAGCCTGAAGCTGCCCGACGGCAACATCAAGGTGCTGGTGGAGGGGATCGAGCGGGCCAAGATCCTTTCGCTCAGTGAAGAGGAGGGCTTTTTCCGGGCGTTGGTGCGGACGCACACCTATCGCGTCGAGCCCGGACCGCAACTTGATGCGCTCATCGCCCGCGTGACCTCGCTGTTTGAGCAGTACGTCAAGCTCAGTCAGAACCTCAACTACGAGACGATGATCGCTGCCGTGCGGGTGGAGGATCCCGGCAAGCTGGCCGACACGGTGGGCGCCAACCTGCCGCTGACAATCGAGGAGAAGCAGGAGCTATTGGAGATCTTCGATCCGATCGACCGGCTCACCCGCGTCGGCGACATGCTGGACATCGAGATCGAAAAGCTCAACGTGGACCGCACCATCCAAGGCCGCGTCAAGCGCCAGATGGAGAGGGCGCAGAAGGAGTACTACCTCAACGAAAAGATCAAGGCCATCCAGAAGGAGCTCGGCCGCGGCGAGAAGAGCGAATATGACGAACTGAGGAAGAAGATCGAAGCCGCCGGCATGACGCGCGAGGCCAAGGAAAAAGCGCTGGCCGAGCTGAAGCGGCTGGAGAGCATGCCGCCGATGTCGGCCGAGTCGACCGTCTCGCGCAACTACCTGGACTGGTTGCTGGCGGTGCCGTGGAAGAAAAGGACGCGGGAGATCCGCGACCTGGTCTACGCCGAGAAGGTGCTCGAAGCCGACCACTATGGTCTAGAGAAGATCAAGGAGCGGATCCTGGAGTTCCTGGCCGTGCGCCGGATGGTGAAGAACCCCAAGGGCTCCATCCTCTGCTTCGTGGGCCCGCCGGGCGTGGGCAAGACCTCGCTCGGCATGTCGATCGCCAAGGCCACCGGACGCAAGTTCGTGCGCATGTCGCTCGGCGGCGTGCGGGATGAGGCCGAGATTCGCGGCCACCGGCGAACCTACATCGGAGCGCTGCCGGGCCAGATCATCCAGATGATGAAGAAGGCCGGCACACGGAATCCGGTCTTCATGCTCGACGAAGTCGACAAGATGTCGATGGACTTTCGCGGCGATCCCTCGGCGGCCCTACTCGAGGTGCTCGATCCGGAGCAGAACTACATGTTCATGGATCACTACCTCGACGTCGAGTACGATCTGAGCCAGGTCTTTTTCATCTGCACGGCCAACGTGCTGCACACGGTGCCGCCGGCGCTTCAGGACCGCATGGAGGTGATCCGCCTGTCGGGCTACACCGAGCTGGAGAAGCTCGAGATCGCCAAGCGGTTTCTGGTGCGCAAGCAGATGCAGCAGACCGGCCTGACGGCCGAGCACATCGAGTTCACCGATGAGGGCATCCTCACCCTGATTCAGCACTATACGCGCGAGGCCGGGGTGCGGAACCTGGAACGGGAGATCGGCAACATCTGTCGCAAGGTGGCGCGCCGGGTGGTGAACGCGACCAGTAGCAGCCCGAAGAAGAAACCGCCCAAGGTGATCGTGACGGCCGAAGCGGTGCCGGAGTTCCTGGGACCGCAGAAGTTTCGGGACTTCCAGGCCGACAAGAAGAACGAGGTGGGGGCCGTGGTGGGTTTGGCCTGGACGGAGGTCGGCGGCCAGATTCTGACCACGGAGGCGACGATCATGGAGGGCCGCGGCAAGCTGACGACGACGGGCAAGCTGGGCGACGTCATGCAGGAGTCGGCGCAGGCGGCTATGAGCTACATCCGTTCGCGGGCTCAAACACTCGGGCTGGCGCGGGACTTCTATCGCCAGCTCGACATCCACGTGCATGTGCCCGAAGGAGCGATCCCGAAAGACGGCCCGTCGGCGGGCATCACCATCGCCACGGCGATCGTCAGCGCTCTGACGCAGATTCCGGCACGCTGCGACGTAGCCATGACGGGCGAGATCACGCTGCGGGGCAAAGTGTTGCCCATCGGCGGGCTCAAGGAGAAGCTGCTGGCGGCCCACCGAGTGGGCATTCGGGAGGTCATCCTGCCCAGAGACAACGAAAAGGATCTTCCCGACGTGCCGGAGAACATCCGGCACGACATGAAGCTGCACTTCGTCGAATCGATGGATGAGGTGCTGAGGATCGCTCTCGAGCGAGAGATTCCGCTCGGGGAGGCGCTGCCTGCGCCGCCGGTCGAGCTGGCTGCGCCCCGCCCGGCGGAGGAGCTGGATAAGGTCATGCATTGAGGCCGACCGGCAAAGCCACCCGGCGAAGCCGTGCCGGGTGCGCTCACGAAGATGGTGGTTGCGGAGTTTGTTGGCAGCGCAGCGCGGGCCGAGCAGTTCCCCGCCGAGCGGGAGCGCGAGTTTGCGTTTCTCGGCCGGAGCAACGTGGGCAAGTCGACTCTGTTGAACGCGCTGCTGGGCGGGCGGAAACTGGCTCGCACCAGCGCAACCCCCGGCTCGACGCAAGCGCTCAACTTCTACCGCGTCGAGCCCGACATGCACTTTGTCGACTTCCCCGGCTACGGCTATGCGCGAGTTCCCCTGGATGAGCAGCGGCGCTGGAAGGCTCTGATCGAGAGCTATCTTCGACGGCGCCGCACGCTGCGGCTTTGCTTTCTTTTGGTGGACGCTCGCCATGGCTGGATGGAGAGCGATCTTAAGTTGAAGCGCTGGCTGGAGTTTTACGGACGGCCGTACCTGGTCGTCGCCACCAAGACGGACAAATGGAAGAACCAGAGGGAGCGGCGTCGCGGGCTGGCCGCCCTGACCGAGCACGTCGGGGCGGATCGGCTGGTGCCGTTCTCGGCCCTCACCGGCCAAGGAGTGAAGGAGATTTGGCAAGCGATACGCAACACCTAGAACCGAACGGGCAGAACAACCCTGTCGAGGAGCCGGCCCCGGAGCAGGCCACCGCCGTCGAGACCGAGTCCGCCGAGGGCGCCTCCAAGGCGGAGGAGGCAGCGGCGCCCCGCAAGAAGCAGGGAGCGCGAGCCGGAAACAAGACGGGCACCACGCTCGACCTGGCCGTACTCAAGGAGATGAGCATCCAGAAGCTCAACCAGATCGCCAAAGAGCTGGGCGTGGCGGGCGCCGCCGGCATGCGCAAGCAGGAGCTGATCTTCAAGATCCTGCAAACACAGGCCGAAAAGAGCGGGCTCATCTTTGCCGAGGGGGTGCTCGAGTGCCTCCCCGACGGCTTCGGCTTTCTGCGTGCGCCCGAATATAACTACCTGCCGGGCCCGGACGACGTCTACGTTTCCCCGTCCCAGATCCGCCGCTTCGACCTCCGCACCGGGGATACGATCTCCGGCCAGATCCGGCCGCCCAAAGAGGGCGAGCGCTACTTCGCCCTCATCAAGGTGGACGCGATCAACTTCGAGCCGCCCGAGGAGGCGCGGAACAAGATCTTCTTCGACAATCTGACGCCGCTCTATCCGAACCAGCGGATCCGGCTGGAGACGACGCGCGACAACTATAGCGGGCGGGTCATGGATATGCTGACGCCGATCGGCAAAGGGCAGCGCGGGCTGATCGTGGCGCCGCCGCGGACCGGCAAGACGATGCTGCTGCAAAGCATCGCCAACTCGATCACCGCCAACCACCCGGAGATCATTCTGATCGTGCTTCTGATCGACGAGCGGCCCGAGGAGGTCACCGACATGCAGCGGTCGGTGAAGGGCGAGGTGATCAGCTCGACCTTCGACGAGCCGGCGTCGCGCCACGTGCAGGTGGCCGAGATGGTGATCGAGAAAGCCAAACGCCTGGTCGAGCACAAACGTGACGTAGTCATCCTGCTCGACTCGATCACGCGGCTGGCGCGCGCCTACAACACCGTGGTGCCCCCATCGGGCAAGGTGCTTTCCGGCGGCATCGACTCGAACGCCTTGCAGCGGCCCAAGCGCTTCTTCGGAGCGGCGCGCAACATCGAGGAAGGCGGCTCGCTCACCATCGTCGCCACGGCGTTGATCGACACCGGCAGTCGGATGGACGATGTCATCTTCGAGGAGTTCAAGGGTACGGGCAACATGGAGATCCACCTCGACCGCCGGCTGGTGGACAAGCGGGTCTTCCCGGCCATCGACATTCACAAAAGCGGCACGCGCAAGGACGAGCTCTTGCTGCCCCGGGAGGAGCTCAATCGCGTGTGGGTGCTCCGCAAGGTCCTCAGCCCGCTATCGCCGGTCGAAGCGATCGAACTGCTGCTGGACAAGCTCAGCAAGACCCGCACCAATGCAGAGTTCCTGGCCTCGATGAGCGCTTGAGGGGGTCCGGCGGTGGCAATTTTTCGCCGGGCGGGATAACCTCAAAAAGGTTCAGTTCGTCATAAAGGCAGGGAGAAACCCTCCGGCGTCCCCACGACGGCGGGGCGAGGGTGTTACTGTACCATGGAAGCGCCAAAGCAAGCCACTATCCTCCCGGAGATCGTCCCACACGCGCCGCGCGAGCGTCCGCAGGTGGTTCAGCGGCCCGAGCGGCGCAGGCGCCCCGCCCGCTGGTGGTGGGTTGTTCCGGCTATCCTGCTGGTGGGCGTCGTCTTCTACCTTCAATGGGCGGGCCGGCAGGCTGCCCGGGAGCAGGCCGTGGGCGCCGCTGGCCAAGTGCCGGTCCATCAGGTCCAGGCGGGCCCACTCGAGCGCACCCTGCGCGTGAGCGGCACGACCCGAGCGGGCAAGTACGCGAGCCTGATCGTGCCCCGGCTGGAGGGGAGCCGGAGCGGACGCGGGCGCAGCGCGCAGGCTAGCTTGATTCAGGCCGACTCCACCATCACGGTCGCCTCGACCTCGACCGTGGCGCGGTCTTCCACTGCATCGCGGCTCAGCCAGACGGGCACGGTGACCTCCACTGGGACCGGCTCGGGCGGCGGCTTTAGCGGCGCGCCGCGGAGCGGCTCGGGCGCGATGCGCGCCGCCACCAGCCGGGTCGGGAGCTCCGGATCCGCCGGCGGCTCCGGGGGCAACATTAGCTCGTCCGCCTCGCAGACGAGTTCCGCCATGGGCTCCTCAGGCCTGGGAAGCACTGCCGCGGGCCTCAGCGGGGGCGCCCAGGGTCCCCCGGCGATCGGCGGGGCCGGCGGCGGCGGGGGCGGCGGGAGAGGCCCGCGCGGCGACTTCATGCTGGCCCTGCACAAGCTGGTCCCGGGAGGCACCTGGGTCAAAAAGGGTGACGTGGTGGCGGAGTTCGACCGGCAGTTCATGCTGCTCCGCCTGGACGATTATCGCGCCGCCGTCGCTCAGACGGAGGCCGCGTTCAAGAAAGGTCTGGCGGATCTGGCCGTGCGCCGCAAGGCCCACGATCAGTCGATCCTGGCGGCGCGCAGCGCTCTGGAGAAGGCCCGGCTGGATATTAAGGCCACGCCGGTGCTCTCTGAGATCGACGCCGAGCGCTTGAAGCTCGCTTTAGAGGAGGCCGAGGCCCAGTATCGCCAGCTCTTGAGCGAGGTCAAATACGTCGACATCGCCGAGAAGGCCCAGATCCGCAACGCCGAGCTTCGGGTGCAGGAGGCGCAGGTCGAGCTTCGCCGCGCGGAGACCAATGTCGAGAAGCTGGTCGCCAAAGCTCCCATCGACGGCATGGTGGTCCATCTGAACGTCTTCCGCGGCGGCGAGTTCGCCCAGGTGCGCGAAGGGGACGAGCTGTGGGGCGGCATGCCCTTCGTCCAGATCGTCGAGCCGAGCTCCATGGTGGTGGATGCCCGCGTCAACCAGGTCGACGCCGAGAAGGTCCGCATCGGGCAGAAGGCGCTGGTGCGCTTTGACGCGTTCCCCGATCTGGAGCTTCCGGCGCGCGTGTACTCGATCGGTACGGTGGCGGTGGGACGGCAGTACCGCCAGGAGTTTGTCAAAGAGGTGCCGGTGCAGCTCAAGCTCGAGCGAATGGACCCGAGAGTGATTCCGGACCTGTCGGTCAGCGTGGAGATCGTCCTGGAGCGGGTGGAACATGCCGTCGTCGCTCCCGCCGAAGCGATCTTCTCGGAGCCGGGTGACGGCGCGAAATACGTCTTCGTCAAGACCGATCGCGGCTGGCGCAAGCGGCCCGTCGAGCTCGGTTTGCGCAATTATGTCGCCGCCGAGGTGCGGGCGGGCCTCGAGCCCGGCGAGCTGGTGGCGTTGCGGCGCCCGGTGACGCAGGCAATGGAGAAGGGGGGCACCGAGTAGTCCGAACAGCTGGGGAAGTCGATGTCCAAGGACCTAAAACCGAAAAAGAGGCTCGGTCAAGTCAAGGTCTCGACCGGCAGGAAGATCCTGATCTGGCTGCTGGTGCTTGCACCGCTTCTGGCGGCAGGCTGGTATCTTTACAGCCGCGCCGGCGCCACCAAGGTCGAAGTGGCCGTGGCGCGCGTGCGCCGCGGCGATTTCATTGACAGCGTGCGGGCTCGCGGGGAGATCAAGAGCGGCAATTCGATCATCCTGTCGGCGCCCCAGGTGCCGGATCTGCAAATCGTCCGCCTGACGCCCAGTGGGCAACGGGTCAAGAAAGGCGACGTCGTCATCGAGTTCGACTCCGCCCAGCAGGAGCAAAACCTGCTGCAATACGCCACCAATGTCCGCACCGTGGACAGCGAGATCGTGCAGATGCAGGCCTCGCACAAGATCGTCAGCGAGCTGGACGCCATGAACCTGATGACGGCCGAGTACAACCTGGAGCGGGCCAAGCTCGAGGCGAGCAAAGCCGAGGTGATCTCGGAGATCGAGGGCGCCAAGAATCGCATCAACGTCGAGCTCTCCAAGGGGGAGCTCGGCCAGGTAAAGGTGACGATCGGCGCACACGAGCTCTCCCAGCAGGCCGATCTCGAGCGGCTCCAATATCGCAAGGACAAGACGATGCGGGACCTCGAGCGGGCCAAGGGGTATCTGGCCCGGATGGTGGTGCGGGCGCCGATCGACGGGATCGTCCACATTCTGCCGAACTTCCGCAGCCAAGGTTCTTGGGGTTCCAAGCCGCCGCCTTTTAAGGAGGGGGATACCGCTTGGACGGGGGCGGCCATCGCCGAGATCCCGGATTTATCCCGGGTGCACCTGGAAATGAATCTGGACGAGGTGGATCGGGGGCGGCTTCAGCTAGGACAGAAGGTGCGGGTGCGGGTCGACGCGGTGCCGGAGGCCGAATTCGAGGCCGAGTTGGACTGGATCAGTCCCATCGCCTCGCTTCAATTTCGCGGCGCCGGGACCTCGGAGAAGAGCTTCCCGGCGCGGGCGACGCTGGCTCGCTCGGATGACCGGTTGCGGCCGGGCATGAGCGCCACCGGCGAGATCGTCATTGAGAAGCTCAGCGATGTGTTGCTCATTCCCGCGCGGGCCAGTTTTCTCCATGAGGGCAAGCCCGCCGTGTGGGTGCAGCGGGGCGAGCAGTTCCAGATCCGGCCGATCGAAGTCGGGCGCCGCAATGACGCCCACATCGTCGTGCTGGCGGGCCTGAAGGAAGGCGAAGTCGTGGCGCTCGAGAATCCGGCGGAGGCGGCGGCCCGAGCCAAGAGGAAGTTGTAATGCCGGCAGAGAGCGGGATGAAAAAGTTCAAGAAGGTGCTACTGCGCGCCTCGATCGTGGTGGCGGTCTTGGCGGCGGGCTGGGGCAGCTACCGCCTGGTGCGGCAGATTCCGGAGCGGCAACGCGAAGTCCCCACCACGCGGGTGCGGCGCGGCGATGTCGTCGTTCGGACGTTTTCGCGAGGCGAGTTGCGCGCCGTTCGTTCGATGACGCTGATTGCTCCAAACCTGTTCGGCACCGTCCAGGTGACCAAGCTGGCTCCGCTTGGGGCCTTCGCTCGTGAGGGCGATCTGGTGGTGGAGTTCGACGATGCCCAGGTGCTGTCGCGGCTCGAGGAGAAGCAGCTCGAGCTCGAACAGATCGGCGAGCGGATCAAGAAGGCCGAAGCCGACTTGGCCATCCGCCGAAATCAGGACGAGGTCGAGCTGCTGCGCGCGCGCTACGCGGTTCGCCGCGCCGAACTCGAGGTGAAGCGCAACGAGCTGCTGTCGGCCATCGACGCCAAGAAGAACATCCTGAACCTGGAAGAGGCCAAGCGCCGGCTGGAGAAGCTCAAGAGCGACATCGAGAGCCGGCGCAAGCAGGCCGAAGCCGAGCTGGCCGTGCTGCGCGAGGAGCGCAACAAGGCCGAGCTTGAGCTGGCGCGCGAGCAACAGCGGCTCCGACAGGTCAAGCTTCTGGCGCCGATGAGCGGCTTGGTGGCCATCCGGCAGCAGCGCAGCGGCTTTTTCTTTGCCGGCACCCAGTTGCCGGACATTCGCGAGGGCGACGAGCTGCGGCCGGGCATGCCCGTGGTCGACATTCTGGATTTGTCCGAGCTCGAGGTTGTCGCGCGCGTCGGCGAGCTTGACCGGGCGAACCTGCACGAGGGCCAGCAGGTGCTGATTCGTCTGGACGCTCTGCCGGATAAGACGATTCAAGGCAAGATCAAGACGTTGAGCGGCACGGCCAGTGCCGACGTCTACTCCAACGACCCGGCCAAGAAGTTTGATGTGACCTTCGAGGTCGACATGCGGGAGCTGCTGACTGCGCTCGGGGCCAAGCCCGAGCAGAT